>Ga0207747_1000031_pt1 | contig 159102 bp, 152 predicted proteins | sample HigsolmetaGSP11D_FD_184839 | JGI IMG/M metagenome (GOLD analysis project Ga0207747, IMG submission 184839) | High solid enriched microbial communities from the Joint BioEnergy Institute, USA - SP1-1-D (SPAdes) | ecosystem: Engineered > Bioreactor > SSF (Solid state fermentation) > Aerobic >... | reverse complement strand
AACGCCCCGCATTTAGCGGGGCGTTTTTTATTGGGGTGTCCGGAATCGGTCGATCACAGATTCATGTCGGGGCAGACTTCGGTCGCACTTGAGTTGATGCGCAATTGGTTTCGACTTCGCGCATCCGGTCTCAAATGTCACAAGGTCTGCGGCCCTGGATCGCTGAGCGTCCGGTTCACTCGTACAGAATGACGCGCTCCCCGCGGGCACGCCGTTCGTCCGCACGCCGTTGCAGATAGCGCTGAAAGGAAGGTTCCTGCAGATGGGCTTCGGAGCTGAGGTAGGCCAGGGCCGAAGCGAGATGGAAGGGGCCGACGTAGGCTTCGACGCGCAGCACCTCCTTTCCGTGACGGTCGAACAAGAGCAGCGTGGGCGTGTGCGTCACGTGCAACGACTCGATCCATTCCGCGGCCGTGGTGTCGCGTCCGTCCGGCGCGGTGATGCTGACGGAATCGCCGATGCCGAAGCGGACGATGTCCAGCTTGGCGAGCTCCTGGCGCACTTCCGGATGGCTGAAGCCTTTCTGGTGCAAATCCTCGCAAGTTTGGCAGGGAGCCGTTTCGACCAGCACCGCGAGCGGCTTGCCGTCGGCCTTGCGGCGCAGATCGTAGGGCGGCTTCATGAAGAAAGGCTGATCCACGAGCCGCGTTCGTCCGGCGTTTTGGGATTCGTGCCGCAGGTATTCCGCCAAGGTGAGCCGGTTCTCCATGCGCTCGGCCACGTAGCGCAGCGCCGCCATGAAACGCCCGGGCGGGTAGTAGCCGTTGAGGCGCGCAACGACCCGGCCTTGTTCGTCGAGGAAGAGCAGAGTCGGGGTGAACTGTACCTTCAGGAACGCGGCCAGTTCCTTCTCGGGACGGTGCATGCCGTCGAACCAGACCGTTTCGCGGTCGCCCCAGAGGTTGAGCGCGATCGGCACGAAGTGCTTTTGGGTGTAGGCGACGATGTCCGGCTGGCGGAAGTTCACTTGCATGAGCTTCGCGCAATACGGACAGCCGTCCTGGCCGATATAGAGGAGGACGCGCTTGCCTTCGCGGCGCGCCTCGTCCACGTCTTCGCGGAAGTCGAGAAAGCTCTCGACGAACCAGGACGGAATGTCGATGGCGTGCGGGGCGACGACCTGCGCGCCTGCGGGGGACCCGGCGGCAAGGAACAGGGCCGCGAGCAGTGCGCGCAAGAGCCGCCCGGCACGCATGGCCTTACTGGTTGACGATCGATTCCGGATCGAGCAGCAGGGCCACCAGATCCTTGATCTGGGCTTCGGTGAGGACGCCGTGATAGCCGAAGCGAGGCATGTTGGAGCAGGGTACGTAGGCCTGCGAGTTGTACAGCTTGCCGTACACGTATTTCATGTTGGCTTCGGTCGGGCCGCCGCGCAGCTTGCCGAACTGGTAGAGCGAGGGCCCGATGGTGCCGTACGACAGCTCGGTGCCCGACACGCGATGGCAGTTGTAGCAGCCGCCGCCGTTGACCGTGTCGGGCTTGTCGCTCCAGGTCGCGCCCCGTCCGCTCTGGGCGATCTTGTCGCCGTTCTTCCAATCGCCCATGTATTTGCCGTCGGCGGGGAATTTGATGGTGGCCATCTGTTCGGCCTGCACGCGCTTCGCGACATCGGCGGGCAGCGCGCCGCGGTATTGCGTGCAGAGGGACATCACGTCGTCCTGTTTCAGCCGCTCGACCTTGGCGATGCCGCGCGATTGGAAATCCTTTTCCATGAGCGCGGTCGCTTTGGTCAGCAGGGCCGGATCGGTGTCGGCGGCGGATACCGGGGCGATACCCAACGCCATCGCCAAGGCAGCGAAAGCCAGTACCGTGGTTCTCATGCTCGTTCTCCTCAGCGTTTGATGGCGGGACCGGCGTATTCGGCGCCGTTGGCGTTCACCGCGAGGAAGGTGGTGAGGGCGATGGTCGCGTCCGACGCGTACTTCGGTTCGGGGAAGCGTTGCTGCCGGAAGCAATCCCACAGCCGCCACTGCATGGTGCGCAGTTCCCCCTGGGAGACGCGGTAGGCCGGCCAGGTGGTGTAGGCGAACTGCGCGCCCTTCTTCTGGGTGAGATTGGGCAGATCCTGCAGACGGATGCGCTTGCCGTCCTCGCTATGGCAGGTGGCACAGGCGAAATCGTAAGGGCCGGCTCGGTAGAAGAAGATCTCCCGTCCGAGCTGGTAGGCTTCACGCTCCTTGGGATGCTCCTGCGGCACGGCCATTTTCATGCCGCGCGATTGGCTGACGACATACGCGACGAGCGCTTCCAGATCGGACTGATAGCTCGCGCTGCCGAAAGGCTTCTTGGTCACTTCCTCGCGATCGAAACCCTGCAGTTGGACCATACAGGTCACCAGCCGCGATTCGAGGTCCTCCACCCGATCGGTGTCGGGGAAGTAGCGCGGCAGCTGGGTGTAGGCGCCTTTGATCTTGCCCGGTCCCAGGCCGAGGTCGCATTGCTCGAGCGAGGCGTTCTTGGGGCCACGCTTGGTTTTCCACAGCTCCTCGCCGCGCAGTTCGTACAGCTCCGCCGGGTTGCCGTCGGCGAGCATCTGGCGATATTGCTCGATCGCGGCCGCGGTCGGGTCCTTGTCCTGCGCTGCGCTCAGGCCGGCCGCGCACAGCGCAAGGGTGCAGCAGATGTAGGCCAGCGGTCTGGATACCGTCGCCATGGGCGTTCCTCCTGTTCTTGTATGGCCGGATATGTGCTGCCCGGCCGTGCGCGGCAGATCAGCTGCCGAGTTCGATCGAATCGGTGCGCGTATCGCCGCGGTTGTCCACCCAGGTGATGGACAGCTTGTCGCCGGCTTTGGCGCCCTTGATCTTGAAGGCGAACACGGGGTTGCGCGACACCGCCTGGCTGATCGCGGCTTCGAATACGGGTTTGCCGTTCAGCTCCGCGCGGATGTCCTTGATGAAATGCATGGGGATGACCTGACCGTTGGCATCCTTGCGCTGTCCTGTTTCCATCGGATGCGCCATGAGCACGCGCACTTCGGCGACGTCGCCCTCGAGTTTGGCGCGGATCTTCATCGGATTGGCCATGAATCGCTCCGTAGTGTGCCGGTCAGCCGCCGCAGCCGCCGATGGTGACCTTGACTTCCTTGACCGCCTCGTAATGCTGGCCGTTGGCGGTTACGACCACGCGGACGTTGGACGATTCGCCCATCTTCACGCGCAGGTGGACGTAGGGCAGCGCGCCTTTGGAGACGTCGAACGTGCCCACATAGGGGAAGGGGTTCTTGTCCACCAGCACGCTGATGCGTTCCGTTCCCGGGATATTGCTCGTGATGTCGATCGGCACCACGGCGCCGTTCTCGGCGATGTCGGGCGCCTTGATGACGATATCCGCGCTGGGCACCACTTTCTGCACCCCGAGGCTGTTGAGCGCGTCGGACACCGTTTTGGATTCGAAGGCGTTTTTGTTCCAATCGGCCGCCCACGCATCCCGGGGGCGCAGCAGGCCGGTGGCGAAGCCGGCCACGAGCAACGAGGACATGCCGGCGCCTTTCAGCGCGACGCGGCGGGTACGATCCATTCCTTGACTCCTGTGCTTCGGATAGGTGCGCGATGCGCGCCGATCCTGTTGGCTGCCTGGACGGCAGGGTAAAACCATCGGAAAGGGGCACAAGGGTACTGAAAATATGCCCAGGGGGAAAGACGCTAGACGCTTATAACTTATCGAGATTTGCTTTGAACGACAGGTAATTAAGTGCGGGCGGCAGGGTGGACGAAGTGCCCGGATTTGCCGCCCTGTTTCTCGAGCAGCATGATGCCTTCGATGCGCATTTCCCGGTCCACCGCCTTGCACATGTCATAGACGGTGAGCAGCCCCACGCTCACCGCCGTGAGCGCCTCCATTTCCACGCCCGTACGGCCGTAGGTCTCCACGGTCACGGTGAGCGACACGGCGTGGGCGCGTTCATCAAGGGCGAATTCGGCAGCGACCTTCGTCAGTGCGAGGGGATGGCAGAGCGGGATGAGGTCGGCGGTGCGTTTGGCGGCCTGGATGGCCGCGATCTGCGCCACGCCGAGCACGTCGCCCTTCTTGGCCGTACCGGAGCGGACGAGCTCGAAGGTTTCGGGGCGCATGAGGATGCGCCCGCCCGCCCGGGCGATGCGATGGGTTTCGGCTTTCTCGCCGACGTCGACCATGTGGGCTTTGCCCTGGGCGTCGAAATGGGTGAGGCTCATCGTGCGTCCGTCGAAGTCCAAAGCCCGGATTATGCCGCAGGGCGGCAGCCGTCCCTGGGTCGTGTGTGGCGGAACCAAAGCCGCCACGCCGTTATCATAAGCGCGTGCGTTCGATACTTTGCCTGTTGTTGAGCACGGCGCTGGCCTGGCCGGTGCCCGCGCTGCCCCAGAATCTGCCGGATCTCGGCGAATCCTCGCAGGCCGACTTCTCGCCTTATGCCGAGCGGCAGCTGGGGGAGAAGATCATGGCCGACATCCGCCGCGATCCGGCCTACATCGACGATCCGGAGATCACCGAATACGTCCGCAAGGTCGGGCAGCGGCTGGCGGCAGCGACCTCGGAGACGGCCGGGATCGATTTCGAATTCTTCGTCGTGCGCGATCCGCAGATCAACGCCTTCGCGTTGCCGGGCGGCTATATCGGGGTGCACTCGGGCCTGATCACCGCGGCGATGACGGAATCGGAGCTCGCCTCGGTGCTGTCGCACGAAATCGCCCACGTCACCCAACGCCACATCGCTCGGCAGTTGCAGAACCAGAGCCAGATCGGCGCGCTGTCGATGGTCGGTCTGGTGCTGGCGATGCTGGCCGCCAAATCCAACCCGCAGGTCGCGCAGGCGGCCGCCATGGCCGGTTCGGCCGCGCCGGTGGCGGCCTTCCTCAATTACAGCCGCGAATTCGAGCGCGAGGCCGATCGCGTGGGCTATCAGATCCTGCGTGCGGCGGGCTACGACGTGCAAGCCATGCCCGCCTTCTTCGAGCGCCTGCAGCGCAACACTCGCCTGTACGAGAACAACGCCCCCGGTTATCTGCGCACCCACCCGCTGACCAGCGAGCGCATTGCCGACATGCAGAACCGCGCGCAGGAGGCCGGCGGCCTGAAGCTGCAGCCGGACAGCCGCGAATTCCATCTCGTACGGGCCAAGCTGCGTGCGCAACAGGGCGATGCCGCCGATGCGGCGGCGTTCTTCAAGGAGGCCTTGCGCGAAGGCCGTTATGCGGACGAGGGCGCCGCGCGTTACGGCTATGTGGTCGCCCTTATGCGCATGCGCGACCTCGACAATGCCCGCAAGGAGTGGCAGCGGCTGCGCGAGCGCGGCGGCATGCATCCCATGTATGACACGCTCGGCGCCCAGCTCCATTTCGCGGCGGGCGAGCCTGCCGCGGCGGTCGACGTGCTGCGCCAGTCGCTCAAACGTTTCCCGTACAGCGATACGCTGCGCTTGGCCTACGCCGAAGCCTTGCAGCAGGCCGGGCAGCATCGCGACGCGCTCGAAGTGCTGCAGGCGTTGCGCAGGGAACGCCCGGGCGAGGCGCGTCTCTATCAGATGCTCGCGAAGAGTTACGCCAGCCTGGGACAGCGTACGGAACAGCACCGTGCGCTGGCCGAGTTCTACTATCTCCAGGGCAGTCTGCCGGGCGCGATCGAGCAGTTGCAGCTTGCGCAGGCCGCCAAGGACGCCGATTTCTACACGCTCTCCGCGGTCGACGCCCGTTTGCGCGAACTGCGCGCGAAGCAGTTGCAGGAGATGCAGGCGCGCGAGCGCTAGAGCCGCTCAGGCCGGCGCGGCAGCCCGTCCAGGTAAGCCTCGTAGAGCAGGTCGAAGGTCTTCTCGCATTCCTGCAAGAGCTCGTCGTCGTTCGTCGCCCGCCGCCGCGCACCGTTGAGCAGCGTCTCCACGCCCTCGGCTTCGGCCATCCGGCGGTCGCCGATGTCGATGGCGCGCACCAGCATGCCGATGCGTGCCAGCGCCGGATCGTTGTCGCGGTGGAAATGGGCGAGCAGGGTTTCGAACGTCACGCGCGAGCGGCCGTTGCAAAACGGTGCGCCTTCGAATCCGAAGCCCACGGCGTCGGCGGGCGCCTCTTCGCCGGGATCGAGCCAGCGCAGCGTCGCCTCCGGATCGATGAAGCGGCGGATCAGCCAGGCGCTGGCGAGCCGGTCGGCAAGCAGTGGCCGCCGTGTGGCCCAGGTGCGGCGGAAATAGCGCTGCTGCCGGCGCAGGGGCGCTTCGGTGTGGTCCGGGAAGATCAGCTTGCGAACCCGCTGCTCCAGCTCGACCAAGCGTTCTTCGGTCTGCTGTGCCAGCGGCGACCCGTAGAAATCGAGCGCGCGGATGCGCGCCAGCTCGCGCCGCTGCTTGGCCAGCACCCGGCCTAGCGCGGTGGGATCGGCGATGCCGATCCCGGATTCCAGCCCGCGCAGGATTTCCAGCAGCTCGGTATAGCGGGCGGTGCGGTCGAACAGGGCGCGCAGGCGCGCCGTCTGCTCGGCGTCGGTGCTTTCCAGCACCACCACTTCGCAACTTGCTTCGGCATCGAGCAGGTAGCGCGCCAGCTCCTGCAGGCTGTGGCGGTGTTCGGGCGTGTCGGGCAGCAGATAGACGCCTTCGCGCAGCGCCGCGGCACCCAGGGTTTCCAGGGTGCGCAGCATGGCCATGCGCGTGTTGGCGGCGTCCTGCGGCAGGTGGGCGATGAGGGCGAGCCAGCGGTCCTCCGTGGCACGGCCCGGGACGAGTCCGATCATGCCGCAAGCATACCGCGTGCATCCTGCGTGCGCGATCGCGGCGATGCACCCGGCAGCCTTTTCTTGAAGGCGGCCGGTGATCGGGCTATAAACGCTCCACCACGAATCAAGGAGCGGTACATGCACTTCGACAAGGATCTCGATGCACGCGGGCTCAACTGTCCCCTGCCGATCTTGAGAACCAAGAAGGCTCTCGCGGAGATGGACTCGGGGCAGGTGTTGCGCGTGGTGACCACCGACCCGGGTGCGGTGAAGGACTTCCAGGCCTTCGCCAAGCAGACCGGCAACACCCTGCTCGAGCATTTCGAGCAGAACAACGAGTTCACCTTTTACATGCAGAAGAAGTAGCGCGGCCGTTTCAGGCGTTGCGCAATTCGCTCTCGGACCGCGCCGGCCGCGGTTCGGGGGCGGCGAGCGGCAGGACCATTTGCACCACGACGCCCTTGCCGTCCGGCCGGTTGCGGGCAAGGGCGCGGCCGTGATGGAACTCGGCGATCAGCCGCACGATGAACAGTCCCAGCCCCAGATGCGGGGTGTTGCGATGCGATCCGCGTGCCTCGCCGCGCATCGAAACCATCGACTCGAACAGGCGGCCCTGCATGGCTTCCGGCAGCTCGGGACCTTCGTTGCTCACCGCCAGCCGCGCTTCGTTGCCCTCGACCGTCAGCGACACGTCGATGGGGCGGTCGGGTTCGCTGAAGTCCATGGCGTTCTCGACCAGCTTGTCGAGCGCTTGGGCGATGAGGTCGGGCGAGCCCTCGATTTCGATCCGCCGCTCGGGCAGGCGCAGTTCGAACCGGAAGGCGGGGAAGGCGCCGGCGTAGCCGGCCACGCAGCCGCTCACGACCCGGCCCAGATCGAAACGCTCGCGTTCGGCGTGGCGCAGCATCTGCTCCAGCCGGGTCGCCTCGGTGATGCGGGTGAGGATGATGTTCAAACGCCTGACGCCTTCCTCGGCGCGGGTGATGTATACGCGCGCGCCTTCCGGCACCGTCTCGCTCTTGAGATTCTCCAGCGACGAGCTCACCACCGCGACGGGCGTGCGCAGTTCGTGCGAAAGCCGGTCCGCCATGCGTTCCAGATAGGCAGTGTAATCGGCCAGGCGTTCGAGCATCGCCGCGAAACTGCGCGACAGATCGCCGATCTCGTCACGGTCGCGAGCCGCCTGAAAACCATGCATGACCCTGCCCTGCGCGTCGATGGCGCGCTCGGTCTCGTCGCGCAGCCGCTGCAGGCGGCGCGAGAGATGGTTGGCGAAGACGAACAGCGTGCCCGCGCCGAGCAGGAAGGCGGCGAGCGTGGTGGCGATCAGCTGTTCGAAGGCTCGGTTGCGCAGGCTCAGCACGGCGTTCGTGGTTTCCTCGACCACCACCGCGCCGACCACTTCGTCGCCGACCCAGATGGGGTGCGCCGCGGCGAGGATCACGGCGCGCCGGTCCGCGGTCTGCCGCCAGCGCGAAGTCGGCACGCCGGCGAGGGCCGAATAGACCTCCTTGCCGCCGGACAGCACTTCTTCCGGCAACGTGTCGTCGAAGTCTTCGCGCGGCCGTTCCAGCAGCAGGGTATAGAGCGGGCGCAGCAGCGTGTGCAGGACGCGCGCCCACCATCCTTGCGGTGGCGCTTCCTCGTTTTCGTCGCGGCGCAGTCCGCCCTCCAGGGCGAGCAGGCGGTGCTGGCGATCGATCACCCAGATGCGCGAGTTCGAGCGTTGCAGGCTCTTGACGATCTGCTCGATTTCGCTCGGTTCGGACGGGCTGGCGCTGGTCTCGCCGGCGCGGCGCTCGAGCAGGGCGGGGCGGTCGTGGAGGGTGGTCGCCACCGCGCGCGCCGTCGCGAGCAGCACCTGCTCCTGCCCGGCGCGCAGGACGTTCTCCATTTCGCGCACGAAGCTGTAGCCGAGCAGCGGAATGGCCAGCAGCACCAGCGAGACGAGCAGCAGCTTGGCCCGGATGCTGAACTTGAATCGCGGCCAGCGCATGCCGGTCAGGATGCCATCCACCGATAGCCCATGCCGTACACGGTGTCGATGGCGTCGAAGTCGGGATCGACGGCCAGGAACTTCTTGCGGATGCGTTTGATGTGCGAAGTCACCGTGCTGTCGTCCACCACCAGGTTCGCTTCCGACATGAGCTGGTCGCGGCTTTTGACGTGGCCGGGATACTTCACCAGGGCGTTCACCATCCAGAACTCGGTGAGCGTGAGCTCCACCGGCTTGTCGCGCCAGCGGGCGGTCATGCGCTTCAGGTCGAGCTCCAGATGGCCGCGCACGACGATGTCCTCGGCGTGGCCGGGCGTGGAGAGCACGTCCACGCGCCGGAACAGCGCTGCGATGCGCGCCAGCAGATGCGGCATGCTGACGTCCTTGGTGAGATAGTCGTCCGCACCCAGCCGCAGGCCTGCGACCAGATCGAAATCGCTGTCGCGCGCGGTGAGGAAAATGATCGGCAGGGTTTCGGAGAGCGCGCGCAGCTCGCGCACCAGCGTGAACCCGCCATCGACCTCGGCGCCCAGGCCGATGTCGACGATCGCCAGGTCCGGCAGGCGCGTCTTGAACGCCGCGAGCGCCTGCGGCCGGTCGGGGTAGGTTTGCACTTCGTAGCCCTGGCGGCGCAGGGCGTCGGCGACGTTTTCGCGGATCGCGGGGTCATCCTCGACGATGGCAATACGGCGGCTCATTGCTTCGCTCCCGGTGAGATGCGCAAGACTATACCCGAGCGCGGCGGCCCGAAAGCGCGGCGTGCGCAGAAGCCATTTTCCCGCCATGTTCTGACATGAACGCTCCCCGCTTCACGCGCCGGACCGCCTGTTCCCTCCGCTGAAATGACGCCACTTGCGCAAAGGAGGGCACGAGCATGAGGGGAAGTCGTCCATGGCGCCCGGGCGGCCGGCTTGCGGACTTCATGGAAACGCTCGGTATCGTCATCGTGACCGGTTCGCTGACCGGCTTCGGCTTTGTCGTCGCGGTGCTGTTGTTCACCTGGGTGACCGCAACCTTCGCTGCCTGAGCGCCCGAAGGCGAAGTGCGGACCGGCGCCTGAAATTGCGCGCGACCGGCTTCTCTTTCGTCACCCGTGTGCGCCATAGCCTTCGTGCGCTGGTGTGACGGCTCAAGCGTGCGGTACTCGAGTCTCAGCCTCCTGCGTCGCGCGGGCCTGGCGCACCGCTTCGCGCCAGGAAGGCAGGGTATAGCCGAAGCAGGCGGCCGCGATCATCATGCTGGCCCCGCACAGGAACAGCGTCCACTGCACGCCGATGCGCTCGGCCAGCGCGCCGCTCAGGAAGTGACCGACCGGCGACATGCCGAGGAAGGCGACGACATAGAGTGCGATGACGCGTCCGCGCATGTGCGCCTCGGCGATGGTCTGGATCAGAGTGTTGCAGCTCGCCACGGTGGCGATGAGGCCGAAACCGAACAGCGCGAGCATGGGCAGCGCGAGCGCAAGGTTCTGCGACCATGCGAACACCGTCATGCCCAGCCCGCTCGCAGCGGCGGTGAAAGGGATGACGCGGCCCAGCCCGCGCAGGCCGCGCCGCAGGATCAAATAGACGGTGCCGCACAGCGCGCCCACGCCGACTGCGCCGATCAGCCAGCCAAGGGTGCGCGAGTCGCCACCGTATACGTCGCTCGCGAAAACCGGCATCAGAGGCTGCCAGGGAGCCGAGCCGATCGAGAGCACCGCGAGCAGCAGCAACAGGCGCCGGATGCCGACGAAGCCGAAGGCGTAGCGCACGCCTTCGCGCAGGTCGCTCAGCCAATGCGCGGTACGCGCCGCGCGCGGTGCGGAGGCAACGCGCATCCGCGTATAGGCATAAAGCGTGGCCGTGAAGGACAGCGCATTGAGCGCGAAGCACCAGGCTTCGCCCAATGCGGCGAGGATCACCCCGGCAAGCGCCGGGCCGACGAAGCGCGCGCTGTTGAACAGCATGGAGTTGAGCGCAATGGCGTTCGGCAGGTCGCGTTTGTCGCCCACCATGTCAAGCACGAAGGCCTGGCGCGTGGGCGTTTCGAAGGCGTTGATGAGGCCGAGCGCGAGCGCAAGCACCATCACGTGCGCGACTTCGATGCTGCCGAGGAAAGTCAGCAGGGCGAGCAGCCCCGCCTGCACCGCGCCCAGCAGTTGGGTGACGATCAGGACTTTGCGGCGGTCGTGGCGGTCGGACCACACGCCCGCCACGGGCGACAGGAGCAGCAGCGGGAGCTGTTGCAGCCCCGTGGTGAGGCCGAGCAGCAGGGGCGAGCCGGAGAGGCGATAGACCAGCCAGACGACGGCGACGGTTTGCAGCCAGGTGCCGAGCAGCGAGACGAACTGCCCGGCGAAGAACAGCCGGTAGTTGGGCGATCTCAGCGCGCGCAGCGCGTGGACCATGGCTGCCTCCGTTGTGTGCGCGGCGTGCCGCGCTGCGGTCGGTGCATGCTGATGCACCGACCGCCGGACTCAGGCTTTCAGTTTTTCCAGTTGCGGACGGAGCTTCTCCAGCGTGGCGCTGAAGTTCGCCAGCCGCTCTTTCTCCTGCGCGACGACATGCGCCGGCGCGCGTTCGACGAAGTTCGGATTGGCAAGCTTGGCTTGCGCCTTGGCGATTTCCGCTTCCAGACGCGCAATCTCTTTGGTAAGGCGCTCGCGTTCGGCGGCGACGTCGACTTCGATTTTCAGCATCAGACGGGTCGAGCCGACCACCGATACCGGCGCATCCGCGGCGGGCAATGCGTCGACCACCTGCGCGTCGGACAGGCGCGCGAGCAGCTTCATGTAGGGGAAGTAGCGCTCGAGCTTGGTCGCGTCGCCTTCGGCGAGCAAGGGTACGCGCTGCGCGGGCGACACGCTCATCTCGCCGCGCAGGTTGCGGCAGGCGTCGGTGAGCGCCTTCAGCTCGGCGACCTCGCGTTCGGCATCCTCATCGAGGCGCTCGCTGCGCGGGCGCGGATAGGGCGCGACCATGATGCTCGGCGCCGGCAGCTTGCCGTCGGCGGTGGTGAGCGGCGCGACCTTCTGCCACAGCTCTTCGGTGATGAAGGGGATGATGGGATGTGCGAGCCGCAGCACCGCCTCCAGCACGCGCACCAGCGTGCGCCGCGTGGCGCGCTGCTGGGCCTCGTTGCCGTTCTGGAGCTGCACCTTGGCGAGCTCGACGTACCAGTCGCAGTACTCGTCCCACACGAATTCGTAGATCGCACGCGCCACCATGTCGAAGCGGTATTCCCGGAAGGCGTCGTGTACCTGCGATTCGGCGCGTTGCAGGCGGCTCACGATCCAACGATCGACGAAGGAGGGCTCCAGCGGCAGCGATTCGTCCTGGCCGCAGTCCTTGCCTTCGGTGTTCATCAGCACGAAGCGCGTGGCGTTCCACAGCTTGTTGCAGAAGTTGCGGTAGCCCTCGCAACGCGAGAGATCGAACTTGATGTCGCGGCCGTGGGTGGCGAGGCTGGCGAAGGTAAAGCGCAGCGCGTCGGTGCCGTAGGACGGGATGCCGTTGGGGAACTGGCGGCGCGTGGTCTTCTCGATCTGCTCGGCCTGCTTCGGGTTCATCAGCCCGAAGGTGCGCTTCTTGACCAGCGATTCGAGGTCGATGCCGTCGATGATGTCGAGCGGGTCGAGGATATTGCCCTTCGACTTCGACATTTTCTGGCCCTCGGCGTCGCGCACCAGGCCGGTCACATAGACCTCGCGGAACGGCACCTTGCCGGTGATGTGTTTGGTGAGCATCACCATGCGCGCGACCCAGAAGAAGATGATGTCGAAGCCGGTGACGAGGACCGAGGTCGGCAGATAGAGGTCGAGCGCGGGATTGCTCTTCTGCGGATACTCCGGCGTCCAGTCGAGGGTGGAGAAGGGCCACAGCGCGGAGGAGAACCATGTGTCGAGCACGTCCTCGTCCTGGCGCAGCGGCTTGCCGCCGGCCATGGCGCGCGCCTCGACCTCGTCGTGCGCGACATAGACGTTGCCTTCCTCGTCGTACCAGGCCGGGATGCGATGGCCCCACCAGAGCTGGCGCGAGATGCACCAGTCCTGAATGTTGGTGAGCCACTGGGTGTAGGTGGTGAGCCAGTTCTCCGGAATGAAGCGCACTTCGGGATCGCCTTCCTCGGCGTGCGCGCATTGGAGCCCCAGGCGCGCCAGCATGTCCATTTTCATGAACCACTGGTCGGTGAGCAGGGGCTCGATCACCTCGCCGGTGCGGTCGCAGCGCGGCACCATGAGCTTGTGCGGGTTGACCGACTCGAGCAGGCCCAGGCGTTCGAGGTCGGCGACGATACGCTTGCGTGCCTCGTAACGGTCCAGACCGCGATAGGCTTCCGGTGCGTTGTAGTTGATCGTCGCTTGCGGCGTGAAGATGTTGATCGGCTCGAGCTTGTGCCGCTGGCCGACCTGCCAGTCGTTGAAGTCGTGCGCGGGCGTGATCTTCACGCAGCCCGTGCCGAATTCGCGGTCGACGTATTCGTCGGCGATGACGGGGATGCGCCGTCCGGTGAGCGGCAGCTCAACTTCCTTGCCGACCAGATCCTTGTAGCGTTCGTCCTCGGGGTGCACCGCCACGGCCACGTCGCCCAGCAGCGTCTCGGGACGCGTGGTCGCGACCACCACGAAGCCCTTGCCGTCCACGCGCGGATACTTGATGTGCCAGAGGCTGCCCTGTTCCTCTTCCGAGACGACTTCCAGGTCGGAGACGGCGGTGCCGAGTTTCGGGTCCCAGTTGACCAAGCGCTTGCCGCGATAGATCAGGCCTTCGCGGTAGAGGCGCACGAACACTTCGGTGACGATTTTGGACAGGCCTTCGTCCATGGTGAAGCGTTCGCGCGACCAGTCGCAGGAGGCGCCCAGCCGTCGCATCTGGCGGGTGATGGTCGAGCCCGACTGCTCCTTCCATTGCCAGACGCGTTCGACGAATTTCTCGCGGCCGAGGTCGTGCCGGGTGAGCTTTTCCGCTTCGAGCTGTCGTTCGACCACGATCTGTGTGGCGATGCCGGCGTGATCGGTGCCCGGCTGCCACAGCGTGTTCCAGCCCAGCATGCGGTGAAAGCGCGTCAGGGCGTCCATCAGGGTGTGCTGGAAAGCGTGGCCCATGTGCAGCGTGCCGGTCACATTGGGCGGCGGCAGCAGGATGGCGTAGGAAGGCTTGGACGGGTCGTAGCCGGCGGCGAAGTAGCCGCTCTTCTCCCAGAACGCGTACCAGCGTTGTTCGATGGCGTGGGGCTCGAAGCTCTTGGCGAGTTCCATGAATCAGGCAGGCTCAGGTTGCAGCGCGGGCGCGCATCAAAAAGCGCGGCAGACGCCGCGCGGGGAAAAACGAATTATAGCGTGCGCGCGGGAGGGGCCGGCTGCCTCAATCCGACTGCAGCCGCCGGATTTCCTCGTCGATCACTTGCGTCACCGCTTCGCGCACCGCGCGGCGCATTTCCACTTCCAGCTCCACGCGGGCCTGCGTCATGACCTTGGCGACGGTGGCTTCGATGCGGGGATGCAGGCGCGCTTCCACCAGCCTTTCCAGTTCCGCCCGCACGAGTTGGAGGATCTCGGTGCGCAGTTCACGCTCGAATTCGGCCAGCTCGGCGTCGCTCATGGGCGGCGCCGCGGCCGCCTGAGGCTCGCCTTCCTCGACGATCTCGGTGAGGGTGGGGAAATCCACGGGCGGTGCCGGCTGCTTCTCGTCCTGCGGCCCGCGGTGCTTGGCGAGCAGGGCCTCGGCTTTGCGCAGTACGTCGTCCGGATCGTCGTTCATGCGCGCTCCTTCAGGCACGGGCGGCCAGATTGTGGGTGTGGATGGGATAGCCGCGGTCCTTGTAGAAGCGGAAGCGGGCGCGCGCCTGCTGCTTGTCCGTCTCGTCGCGGCTGACGATCTCGATCAGGCGCTGGAAGCGCGAGAAGGCCGGCGGCCACTTGTCGTCCAGGTTGATGAGCACGTCGTCGTGCGTGAGCGGGTCGCTGTCCTCGCCGGCGATGAGGATGGGCGTTTCCGGCGCCAACCAGTGGTCGGCGCGCACGTGCGGGAGAAAACCGATCGAGGGGGAGATCCACAGCATGCGGTCGACCGCGTCGGCGACTTCGGCACGCGGCGCGTAGATCACGACGCGCAGTTGCTGCTGGAAGGCCTTGGCGACCAGCCGGCAGGCGATCGCCAGCCGGTCTTCCGCTTCGTGATAGAAGTCGATGCGGGTCACGACTGACGTGCGCGGTGCAGCAGATACGTGGTGAGCAGCGGCACCGGCCGTCCGGTCGCGCCCTTGTCCTTGCCCGACTTCCAAGCGGTGCCGGCGATGTCGAGGTGCGCCCACGAATACTTCTCCGCGAAGCGCGCCAGGAAGCAGGCGGCGGTCACGCTGCCCGCCGGGCGACCGCCGATGTTGGCGACATCGGCGAAGGGGCTCTTGAGCTGCTCTTGGTAGTCCTCCCACAGCGGCATGCGCCAGCCGCGGTCCCAGGCCTCGCGGCCCGCCTCCAGCAACTGCTCGGCCAGGGTCTCGTCGTTGGCGTATACGCCCGTGGCCACATGGCCCAGCGCGATCACGCAGGCGCCGGTGAGGGTGGCGATGTCGATCACCGCCGCCGGATTGAAGCGCTCGGCGTAGGTCAGCGCGTCGCAGAGGATCAGCCGGCCTTCGGCGTCGGTGTTGAGGATTTCGATAGTCCGGCCGGACAGGCTCTTGACGATGTCGCCCGGCTTGGTGGCGCCGCCGCCCGGCATGTTCTCGGTGGCCGGGATGAGGCCGACGAGATTGAGCTTGGGTTTGAGCTCCGCGATGGCGCGGAAGGTGCCGAGCACGCTCCCGGCGCCGCACATGTCGAATTTCATCTCGTCCATCTCGGCCGCGGGCTTGAGCGAGATGCCGCCGGTGTCGAAGGTCACGCCCTTGCCGACCAGCACCACCGGTTTGTTCTTCTTGCCGCCGCCGTTGTACTGCAGCACCAGGAACTTCGGCGGTTCGTGCGAACCCTTGGCCACGGCGAGCAGGGCGCCCATGCCGAGCTTTTCCATATCCTTGCGCTCGAGCACTTCGACGCCGAGCTTGTATTCCTTGGCCAGCTGCCGGGCCTGTTCGGCCAGATGGCTGGGCGTGCAGAGGTTGCTCGGCCGGTTGCCGAGGTTCTTCGCGAACGCCATGCCGGCGGCGATGGCGCGTCCTTCCGCCACCGCTTCGGCAACCGCATCGGCGAACGACCGATCGGCCAGCGCGAGCACGATGTGCTGGAGCGCGGCGGGCGGCGACTTCTGGCTCTTGAATTCCTCGAAGCGGTAGAGCGCGTCGGAGGCGACGATCACCGCCTGGCGTGCGGACCAGCGCACGTCGCAGCCGCGCACCGGCAGCTCGGCGAGATAGAAGTGCGCTCTTTTCGCGCCTGTGTCTTTCAGTGCCGACACCGCGGCGTGCACGGCCTCGCGATAGCCCTTGGCGCCCAGTTCCTGCTCCTTGCCGAAACCGACCAGGACCAGCCGCTCGCACGCCAGTCCTGCGGGCTTGACCAGTACCCGTGTGGCGCCGAGTTTGCCGCTCACGTCCTTGCGTTTGATGAGCTCGGTGATCAGTCCTTTGGCGGCCCGATCCACGGCTGCGGCACTCTCGGACAGCTTGCCCGATTCGTAAATGCCGACGACCAGCGCGTCCGTGGCGAGCTTGTCCGGCTCTGCGACTTTCGTGCTAAATTCCAAGGCCATCTCCGTTCGTGCTGCGGTTTCCGTAGAAACACGGATCGAATGGCGAACGATTATCCCCGCATTGTTTCGACCCCGTCAAAACGCCCGTGCAGGGCGCCTTGAGCGGGGGATTCTCAGGCGGGCGTGCCAGGGCTTGTGCGGTGATCTTCCAACGCTCGCTATTGCGTGAATTCGGCAACTACGCCGCGGCGGTGTTCGCGGCGCTGTTCGCCATCATCGTGACGAGCCAGCTCGTGCGCATGCTGGGGCGTGCGGCCGGCGGCAGCATTCCCACCGACGCGGTCTTCGCGCTCATCGGCTTCACCGCCATCAACTATCTTCCGGTCCTGCTCGCGCTGACCCTGTTCGTCGCGGTCCTGATGACGGTGTCGCGTGCCTACCGGGACTCGGAAATGGTGGTCTGGCTCGCTTCCGGCGTATCGCTGCTCGCCTGGATCCGGCCGGTGATGATGTTCGCGGCGCCGCTGGTGCTGGTCATCGCGCTCATGTCGCTCCTGCTGTCGCCGTGGGCCAACGATCGCGCCGACGAGTACCGCCGCCGCATCGAGAGCCGCGACGAGGTTTCGCGCATCGCGCCGGGCGTGTTCCGCGAATCGGCCAACGCCGAGCGGGTGTTTTTCGTCGAGAGCGCCAACGCCGAGGACGGGCGGGTGCAGAACGTGTTCGTCGCCAGCAAGGCCCACGGCAAGACCGGCGTGGTGGTGAGCAAGGAGGGCTATATCGAGGTGGCCGATAACGGCGACCGCTTCGCCGTGTTGCTGAACGGCCGTCGCTACGAGGGTGTGCCCGGCACGCCGGAATACCGGATCACGGAATTCGAGCGCTATGCGGCGCGCATCCAGTCCGCGGACCAGGCCGCCGGCCGGCAGTCGCCGAAGACGATGTCGACCGCCGAACTGATCGCCAACCCGACGCCGCGCGGCCAGGCCGAGCTGCTGTGGCGGATCGGCATGCCCTTCGTCGCGATCAATCTCGCCCTGCTCGCCATTCCGCTCGGCTTCGTCAATCCGCGCGCCAGCCGTTCGGTGAACCTGCTGTTCGCGGTGTTCGCCTACATGCTCTACAACAACCTCATCAACGTGGTCCAGGCGTGGGTGTCGCAGGAGAAACTCAGTTTCGGCGTCGGCTGGTGGATCCTGCACGCGCTGGCCTTCGGTGTCGTCGCGCTGCTGTTCGCCTGGCGCATCACCTTGGGCTTCTCCTTCCTGAGGCGACGCAGATGAGCACGGTCACGCGCTACCTCGCCCGTGAAATCTACAAGGCGACCGCGTTCGTGCTGGTCGCGTTCCTCGGGCTGTTCGCCTTCTTCGATTTCATCAACGAGCTCGACCACCTTGGCAAGGGCACCTACGGGCTGCCGCAGGCCTTCCTGTTCGTGCTGCTGTCGGTGCCGGGGCACATTTACGAGCTGTTCCCCATCGTCGTGCTGATCGGCACGCTTGCGGCGCTGTCCAGCCTCGCCCACCATTCGGAATACACGGTGTTGCGCGTATCCGGCTTCTCGCCCTGGCGCGCGGGCGCGACGCTGGTGCGGATCGGCATGGCCTTCGTGGTCCTCACCGTCGTGATCGGCGAGTTCGTCGCGCCGGTGGCCGAGCGTACCGCGCAGCAGTTGCGCCTCGACCGCCTCGGCCGGGCCGTGGCTCAGGAACTGCGCACCGGCTTGTGGGTCCGGGCGGATTCGAACTTCGTCAACATCCAGGAGGTGTTGCCGGACTCGAGCCTCAAAGGCGTGCGCATCTACGAATTCGACGAGCAGATGCATCTGCAGACTATCAGCGAGGCGCAGGCGGGCACGCACGTCGAGGGCAACACCTGGCGGTTGACGGAAGTGCAGCGGACCGAATTCACGCCCGAGGGCGCGCGGGTCGAGCGCCTGCCGAACATCGACTGGCGCAGCGTGCTCACGCCGGACATGCTCGCAGTGCTGCTGGTGCGGCCGGAGAAGATGTCGGCCTGGGCGCTCTACCAGTACACCGAGCATCTGGCGAAGAACCGCCAGCGCACCGAGCGCTACGAAATCGCGCTGTGGAAAAAGCTCGTCTACCCCTTCGCGGCGCTGGTGATGATGGGGCTCGCCCTGCCGTTCGCCTACATCCTCGTGCGCGCCGGCGGCGTGGGAGCGAAGCTGTTCGCGGGCGTCATGCTGGGCGTGCTGTTCCACTTCCTCAACACGCTTTTCTCGCATCTGGGCGTGCTGCAGAGCTGGCCGCCTTTCGCCAGCGCGATCCTGCCCAGCGCGATCTTCCTGTTCGTGGCGATCGGCATGATGTGGTGGGTGGAGCGCCGCTAAGCCGCGGCGCGGGGTTTTCTCGCTTCCTTGACGAGTACCAGGCGGGTCCTCGCCAGGCGGTCGTGCAGGAACTGGCCGTCGCGGTCGAACCAGGCCCAGGCGACGGTGAGAAGGCCGGCGGCCACCGCCGCCCAGGCGCCCCAGCTGTACGGCGCCTTCCAAACCGCGATGAGGCCGAGCGATCCCGTGCCGAGCGTCAGCGCGGCCAGGACGAAGCGCAGCGCCGCCTGGCCGGTGGAAAGCGGGCGCCCGTCTTCGCGCACCACCCGCAGATGCCAGGCGCGCATGGCCAGCGTCCGGCCCCGCCGCCAGCACCAGACGAAGTAGAGGCCGAGCACGGCGACCAGATAAGCCTGGAAAGCGAGCCGCAGACCGCCTTCGACGATCCCGCCGGCCGCCAGGGAATAGAGCAGGCCGGCCGCGAGCAGGATCGCCGCCACGATGAGGGCCTCATACACCATGGCTGCCAGCCGCCGGGCGACGGACGGATGGACGGCGGCCGGACGTTCGGTAGGGGATTCGGGTTTCAAGACACGCGGGTGTTGTCGGGGACGGCCGCGGATGTTAGCAAAGCGGCCCGCCGGACAGGCAACTTTGCTTGACCAATCCGCCGCCAAACGTTACTGTTCCCGGTTTTCGCCAAATATTCAACGCACTTAGGTCGCTTCGCATGTCCACCGGGAAAGAACCACGCGCGCCCGCCCTGACCGGGGCGGATATCGTCATCAAGTGTCTCGAAGCTGAAGGGGTCGAATACGTATTCGGCTATCCCGGCGGCGCGGTTCTCTACATTTACGACGCTCTGTTCAAGCAGGACAAGATCAAGCACGTGCTGGTGCGCCACGAGCAAGGCGCCACGCACGCCGCCGACGGCTATTCCCGCGCGAGCAAGAAAGTGGGCGTCGCCCTCGTCACTTCCGGGCCCGGCCTCACCAATGCCGTGACCGGGATCGCCACGGCCTATCTCGACTCCATTCCGATGGTCATCATCAGCGGCCAGGTGCCGACCCACGCCATCGGGCTCGATGCCTTCCAGGAAGTGGACGCCATCGGCATCACCCGGCCTTGCGTGAAGCACAACTTCCTGGTGAAGCGCGTCGAGGATATCGCGCCGACGATCAAGAAGGCTTTCCACCTGGCGCGCACCGGACGTCCCGGCCCGGTGCTGGTCGACATCCCCAAGGACATCACCACCATGGTGCATCCCTTCCACTATCCGGAGAAGGTGGAGATGCGCTCCTACAACCCGGTGGTGAAGGGGCATCCGGGGCAGATCAAGAAAGCCGCGCAGCTCATCCTCGAGGCTAAGCGTCCCTATGTGTACGCCGGCGGCGGTGTGATCCTCTCCGACGCGGCGGCCGAGCTCACCAAGCTGGTCAAGCTGCTCGGCTATCCCTGCACCAATACGCTGATGGGCCTGGGCGCCTTCCCGGCCACCGACCGCCAGTTCGTCGGCATGCTGGGCATGCACGGCACCTACGAAGCCAACATGACGATGCAGCACTGCGACGTGCTGATCGCCGTGGGCGCGCGCTTCGACGACCGCGTGATCGGCAACCCCGCCCATTTCGGCCAGGTGCCGCGCAAGATCATCCACATCGACATCGATCCCTCCTCGATCTCCAAGCGCGTCAAGGTCGACGTGCCGATCGTGGGCGACGTGAAGGAGACGCTGCAGGAGCTGCTCGCCCATATCGAGGGCCATACCGACAAGATCGACAAGAAGGCGCTCGAAGCCTGGTGGGCGCAGATCGAGCTGTGGCGCGCCAAGAACTGCCTGCGCTACGACCGCAGCAGCGAGATCATCAAGCCGCAATTCGTCATCGAGAAGCTGTACGAAGTCACCAAGGGCGACGCCTTCATCTGCTCCGACGTCGGGCAGCACCAGATGTGGGCGGCGCAGTTCTACAAGTTCGACAAGCCGCGCCGCTGGATCAACTCCGGCGGACTGGGCACCATGGGCTTCGGCCTGCCCGCGGCGATCGGCGCCTATCTCGCCAATCCCGGCGAGACCGTGGTGTGCGTGACCGGCGAGTCCAGCATCCAGATGTGCATCCAGGAGCTGTCGACCTGCAAGCAGTACCACGTGCCGGTCAAGATCGTGAACCTCAACAACCGCTACATGGGCATGGTGCGCCAGTGGCAGGAGTTCTTCCACGGCAACCGCTATTCCGAATCCTACATGGACGCCTTGCCCGATTTCGTGAAGCTGGCCGAGGCCTACGGGCATGTGGGCATGCGGATCGAGAAGCCGGGCGACGTGGAAGGCGCGCTGCGCGAGGCCTTCAAGCTCAAGGACCGTACCGTGTTCCTCGATTTCATGACCGACCAGACCGAGAACGTCTATCCCATGGTGGCCGCGGGCAAGGGCATTTCGGAAATGATCCTGGCGGAGGAACTTTGAGATGAACGCCCCAGCCAGCCCCTACCTCCTCAGCTCCGAGCAACCCAACACCATGCGTCACATCATCTCCGTCCTGCTGGAGAACGAGGCCGGTGCGCTGTCGCGCGTGTGCGGTCTGTTTTCGGCACGCGGCTACAACATCGAATCGCTGACGGTAGCGCCCACCGAGGACGCCTCGCTGTCGCGCATCACCATCGTCACTAGCGGTTCCGAGGACGTCATCGAACAGATCACCAAGCAGCTCAACAAGCTGATCGAGGTGGTGAAGGTCGTCGACCTGTCCGAGGCGCCGCACATCGAGCGCGAGCTCATGCTCATCAAGGTGCGCGCGACCGGCAAGGACCGCGAGGAGATGAAGCGCATGGCCGACATCTTCCGCGGCCGCATCATCGACGTCACGGACAGCACCTACACCATCGAGCTCACCGGCACCGGCGAGAAGCTCGACGCGTTCATCGACGCGCTGGACAAGAGCGCCATCCTGGAGACGGTGCGCACCGGCGCGTGCGGCATCGGCCGCGGCGAACGCGTGTTGCGGGTTTAAGTACCGCCGGAGGCCGGCGGCGCCGCTTCCGGTCCTCCGCTTTTTTGAATCAAGGAAAATCCCATGAAGGTCTATTACGACAAAGACGCCGATCTGTCGCTCATCAAGAGCAAGAAGGTCACCATCGTCGGTTACGGTTCGCAAGGCCATGCGCACGCGCTCAACCTCAAGGACTCGGGCGTGGACGTCACCGTCGGCCTGCGCAAAGGCGGCGCATCCTGGAACAAGGCGGCCAACGCCGGCCTGAAAGTGGCCGAGATCGCCGAGGCCGTCAAAGGTGCCGACGTGGTGATGATGCTGCTGCCGGACGAGCACATCCCCGAGGTCTACAAGCGTGAAGTCGAACCGCACATCAAGCAGGGCGCCTCGCTCTGTTTCGCCCACGGCTTCAACATCCACTACGGCCAGGTGCTGCCCCGCGCCGATCTGGACGTGTGGATGGTGGCGCCCAAGGCGCCCGGCCACACCGTGCGCAGCACCTACACCCAGGGCGGCGGCGTGCCGCACCTGATCGCCGTCTATGCGGACCGTTCGGGCAAGGCGCGCGATCTCGCGCTGAGCTACGCCGCGGCCAACGGCGGCGGCCGTGCCGGCATCATCGAAACGACCTTCAGGGAAGAGACCGAGACCGACCTGTTCGGCGAGCAGGCGGTGCTGTGCGGCGGCGCCGTCGAGCTCATCAAGGCCGGTTTCGAGACCCTGGTCGAGGCGGGCTACGCGCCGGAGATGGCGTACTTCGAGTGCCTGCACGAACTGAAGCTGATCGTCGACCTCATCTACGAGGGCGGGATCGGCAACATGAACTATTCGATCTCCAACAACGCGGAGTACGGCGAGTACGTCACCGGTCCGAAGATCATCGGTGCGGAGGCGCGCGCGGCCATGCGCCAGGCGCTGAAAGAGATCCAGAGCGGCGAGTACGCCAAGAGCTTCATCCTGGAGAACCGCGCCGGGGCGCCGACGCTGCTGTCGCGTCGCCGCCTGACTGCGGAACATCCCATCGAGCAGATCGGCGAGCAGTTGCGCGCCATGATGCCGTGGATTAAAAAGAATAAGCTGGTCGACCAGTCCAAGAACTGAGTACAAGCGGGCCGGGATTCCGGCCCGCAGTCTTTGAGGGCCCGACATCCGCATGGCAAGCCGCTATCCGCATCCCATCATCGCCCGCGAAGGTTGGGCCTATTCGATCGCCAGTATCGTGGTCGCGCTCGCCGTGGCCTGGTTCTTCGGCTGGGGCTGGTCAATCCCGTTCTGGCTGATCGTCGTCTTCGTCCTCCAGTTCTTCCGCGATCCGCCGCGCGAAGTACCCGGCGATTCCCGCACCGTGGTCTGTCCTGCCGACGGCCGCGTGCTCATGGTCGGTCCGGCCGAGGACCCCTATCTCCGGCGTCCGGCGATCAAGGTGAGCATCTTCATGAACGTGTTCAACGTGCATTCGAACCGTTCGCCGGTGGACGGGGAAGTGGTCGCCGCCTGGTACAACCCCGGCGCCTTTTTCAACGCCGCGATCGACAAGGCCTCGCTCGAAAACGAACGCAACGCATTGCATCTGCGCACGCCCTCCGGCCTCGACGTAACATGCGTGCAGATCGCAGGCCTGATCGCGCGGCGTGTGCTTTGCTACGTCAAGCCGGGTGACCGCCTGGAGCGGGGCCAGCGTTTCGGTTTCATCCGTTTCGGGTCGCGCGTGGACGTCTACCTGCCGCCCGGCACGCGCGTGCTGGTGGAGTTGGGCCAGAAGGTGTATGCATCAAGCACGGTCTTAGCGGAGTTGGAGGCATGAACGATTACCAAGCGTCGCGCGAGGATTTGCGCGGCACCCTGCGCCGGCGCGGCATCTATCTGCTGCCGAACCTCTTCACCTCGGGTGTGCTGTTTTCCGGTTTCTACGCCATCGTGCAGGCCATGAACGGCCGCTACGAACTGGCCGCCACGGCTGTATTCGTGGCCATGGTGCTCGACGGTCTCGACGGCCGCATCGCCCGCCTGACACGCACCCAGAGCGAATTCGGCGCGCAGTACGACAGCCTCGCCGACGTCGTGGCCTTCGGCGCCGCGCCGGCGCTGATCATGTACGAATGGGCACTGCAGCCGCTGGGGCGGCTGGGCTGGATCGTCGCCTTCGTCTACTGCGTCTGCGTGGCGCTGCGGCTTGCGCGCTTCAACACCAACATCGGCGTGGTCGACAAGAGGTGGTTCCAGGGCCTGCCGAGCCCCTCAGGTGCGGCGCTGGTGGCGGGCCTGGTGTGGATCATGAACGACCTGGAGGTCGACCCGGTCGGCTGGGGACGCGTGCTGGCCGTGGTGTTCACCCTGTTTGCCGCGATCACGATGGTGAGCAGCATTCCGTTCTACAGCTTCAAAACCATCAACTTCCGCCGCGCGGTGCCGTTCTGGGCCGTGCTGGTGATCGTGCTGATCCTGGTGGTGGTGACCTCCTACCCGCCACTGGTGCTGTTCTCCTTCTTCGTGGTGTACTCGCTGTCCGGGTACGTCATGTGGCTCTGGAACTTCCGCAACAAGCGTTCGCCTTTCTGAGAGGTGCAACATGAGCGCCGACCGCCTGATCATCTTCGATACCACGCTGCGTGACGGCGAGCAGAGTCCTGGCGCGTCGATGACGCGCGAAGAGAAAGTCCGCATCGCCAAGCAGCTTGAGCGCCTGCGCGTGGACGTCATCGAGGCCGGTTTCCCGGCCGCTTCCAACGGCGACTTCGAGGCGGTGCGTGCGGTGGCGAACACCATCAAGGATTGCCGCGTGGCCGGGCTGTGCCGGGCCAACGAGCAAGACATCGACCGCGGCGTCGAGGCGCTCAAGGGCGCCGCGAGCTGGCGCATCCACACTTTCATCGCCACCAGCGCGCTGCACATGGAGAAGAAGCTGCGCATGACGCCGGAGCAGGTGCTGGAGCAGGCGCAGCGCGCGGTGCGCTATGCGCGCGAACGTTGCGACGACGTGGAGTTTTCGCCCGAGGATGCGAGCCGTTCGGATCCTGATTTCCTCTGCCGCGTGCTGGAAGCGGTCATCAAGGCGGGGGCGCGGACGATCAACATCGCCGACACCGTCGGCTACGCCATCCCGCAGCAGTTCGGCGAGTTCATCCGCACGCTGCGCGAGCGCATCCCCAACTCCGACAAGGCGATCTGGTCGGTGCATTGCCACAACGACCTCGGCATGGCGACGGCGAACGCCCTGGCGGGCGTGGCGATCGGCGGTGCCCGCCAGATCGAATGCACCATCAACGGTCTGGGCGAGCGCGCCGGCAACACCTCGCTCGAGGAAGTGGTAATGGCGGTGAAAACGCGCCGCGACTACTTCGGTCTCGAGACGCGCATCGACACCACGCAGATCGTGCCCGCTTCGCGCCTGGTGTCGCAGATCACCGGCTTCGTGGTGCAGCCGAACAAGGCGATCGTCGGCGCCAACGCCTTCGCCCACGCTTCGGGCATCCACCAGGACGGCGTCATCAAGGCGCGGCAGACCTACGAGATCATGCGCGCCGAGGACGTGGGCTGGACGGCGAACAAGATCGTGCTCGGCAAGCTCTCGGGTCGTAACGCCTTCAAGCAGCGCCTCAAGGAACTGGGCATCGAGCTCCACAGCGAAGAGGCACTCAACGTCGCCTTCCAGAAGTTCAAGGACCTGGCCGACAAGAAGGCCGAGATCTTCGACGAGGACCTGCACGCGCTCGTCTCCGACGAGGAGGTGACCGCCGAACGCGAGCGCTGGAAACTCGTCACCCTCAATCAGGCGAGCGGCATCGGCGAACGGCCGCACGCGACGCTGGTGCTGAGCGACGAGGGCGTGGAGAAACGCGCGGAAGCCGAAGGCGACGGTCCGGTCGACGCCACCTTCAAGGCCATCGAAAGTATCGCCAACAGCGGGGCCGAGCTTCTGCTCTATTCGGTCAATGCGGTGACGCAGGGGACCGAATCGCAGGGCGAGGTGACGGTGCGGCTCGCGCGAGCCGGACGCATCGTCAACGGTGTGGGAGCGGACACCGACATCATCGTCGCTTCCGCCAAGGCTTACGTGAACGCGCTCAACAAGCTCGACAACAAGGTCGAGCGCGTCAACCCGCAGCACGCGCTCTAGGCTTCAGGACCGCCGTGCGCGCTTCGGCCCCAGGGCGCGCGCGGCGTAGATCACGCACAAGAAGAACACCACCGACAAAGCGGCTTCGGCCAGCGCCAGCCGGCTCGACAGCCCCGTATCCGACCACGCGCGGGTGACGCCTTCGGTGAAGTAGGCGAGGATTAGGAAGGACGACCACTGGAAGGTTCGGCGCCGCCCGCGCAGCAGCCCGAACAAGGGCCATAGCAAGGGCAGGGCCTTCAACATCAGCCAGGAGCCGCCCGGCCGCAAGGGCGCGAGCCAGATTTCCCACGCCAGGCACAGTGCGATGAGCAGCAGCAGACTGCCCAGCGCGCCGTAGTACAGGGCGCGCGGCGGCGCGGCGGCGGGCGTCTCGCTCATCGCTGCAGCTTCAGCGCGACTTCAGCCAGGCGCTTGCCGAGCGCGATGCACAAGGCTTTTTCCGTCTCGTCGACGGGCCGGTTGGATTCGCTGCCCGCTACATGGGTCGGGCCGTAGGGCGTGCCGCCGCTGGCGGTGGTGCTCAGCGCGCTTTCGGTGTAGGGCAGGCCCACGATCAGCATGCCGTGATGCAGAAGCGGCAGCATCATGGAGACGAGCGTGGTTTCCTGGCCGCCGTGCAGGCTGGCGGTGGAGGAGAACACCGCGGCCGGCTTGCCGGCCAGCGCGCCTTGCGCCCACAGCGTACCCGTCCCGTCCCAGAAATACTTCATCGCCGCCGCCATGTTGCCGAAGCGCGTGGGACTGCCGAGGGCGAGCCCGGCGCATTCGCGCAGATCATCGAGCTCGCAGTAAGGCGCGCCTTGGTCCGGGATGTCGGGTTCGGTCGCCTCGCACACCGTCGACACCTTGGGCACGGTGCGCAGGCGCGCCCGGGCGCCGGGCACCCGTTCCACCCCGTGCGCGACCCATTGCGCCATTTCGCGTACGGCGCCGTAGCGGCTGTAGTAAAGAACGAGGATATCGGCCATGGGGATCGGAGCGGGAAAAGGCGTTGCTATTATACGGGCGCGATCCGCGCGCATCGCGGCGCTTGAAGAGGACCGGCGTACATGCCGTTGCCCCAGCTCATCCGTCGTTTTGGCGGGTTCATGGCCGAAACGGCACACCGCTTCGTACTCGCCGACGCGTTCAAGCTGGCGGCGAGCCTGGCCTACACCACACTGCTCGCCCTGGTGCCGCTGGTCACCATCGGCCTGGCGGTGTTCTCGGCCTTTCCTGCGTTCGAGAGCTTCGCGGGCAGCATCAACGATTTCATCTCCCGCGCCATGCTGCCGCCGACGGTGGAACAGATCGTCGCCACCCACCTCGAACAGTTCACGCGCAGCGCGGGGCGGCTGACGGCGCTGGGTATCATTTTCCTCGGCATCACCGCCGTGCTGCTGATGCAGACCATCGACGGCGCGCTGCAGCAGATCTTCGCCGTGCGGCGCAAGCGCCCGCTCACGCTGCGCATCCTGACCTATTGGGGCGTGCTGACGCTCGGACCCTTGCTCATCGGCGCCAGCCTGTCGCTGACCTCTTATCTGCTCACGCAGCCGGCGGTCCTGGGGCAGGTCAAATCCTTCCTGTTCGACGTGGTGCCTTTTGCGCTCACCGCCGCGGCTTTCAGTTCGCTCTACAAGGTCGTGCCCAACCGGCTGGTCGCGACCCGTGACGCGCTCATCGGCGGCCTGTGCGCAGCGTTGCTGTTCGAAATCATGAAGCGCGGCTTCGCGCTCTACATCGCCAAATTCCCGACCTACACGCTGATCTACGGCACGTTCGCGGCCATCCCCATCTTCCTGCTGTGGATCTACCTTTCGTGGCTGGTCGTGCTCTGGGGCGCCGTGCTCGCGGCGACGCTGCCCGAATGGCGCAGCCATCCGGCCCGCATGTGGGACCGCGAAGAGCCTGGCCTGGGCGAGCGTCTGCGCGCGCTGCTGGCGATCCTGCGCGTACTGGTTCAGGCCCAACGCGAGCGGAAGACGCTGGAAGGAAGGGTGATCGCCGAGCGTGCGCGCGTCGCGGTGCCGGCGCTCGAATCGCTGCTGGAAGGGTTGAGCCGCGAGGGCGTGATCGTGCGCGCCTCCGGCGGCGAGCGTTGGGCGCTCAGCTGCGATCCCAATGCCGTCACAGTGGCGCAGGTGTGCGAACGCGTGCTGATGCACGGCGCGGACGACGATCCCTGGGTGGCGCATGCCCGGCGCGCCACCGCCGCGGCGCTCGACGTGCCGCTCAGCGCACTCGAACAGACGCCGGCGGCAGCTAATCCACGGTCTTGAAGCCGAGCATCTGCATGCTCACCGTGCGCTCCAGCAGCTGCGTGGGCTTGACTTGCAGCCGCGATTGCAGATCGCCTACATGGATTTCGCAGGTCACGTCCAGGGGGACGTGCGAAGCGACGATCGCCGGCGCACGGTCGAACGCCCGCATTTCCGGCAGCAACAGCACGGGCTCGGGGTTGCGCGCCGTAGCGTCGCGCAGCTTGCGGATCGAGGCCGCCCGTGCCGACGGCGAGATCTCCTCGACGCCCAGTTCGATACGGCGGGCGCCGTTGGTGCGCAGCCAGCGCACCACGCAGATGTGGCAGTTGTCGTCGCGTTGCGAACGGATGCCGATGACCTCGCCGACGCGCAGGGGTTCGAGCGGCCCATTTTCGTGCACCAGGGCAAAACCGCCGGGACTTTCATTGGTGATGATCCATTGCGAGTCTGCGCTGCGGGCCGGCATGTGGCCGTTGAGGAACTGCCAGATGTCCGCGATGCCGACGTGCACGCATACGCGTGTATGCGTGCGCAGGCGTTCGTAGCGCCGTCCGGGCACGTTGCCCCACTGGCGCGCCAGACGCGTGAGCAGATCCTCCAGGCCGAAGGTGCCGATGGTTTCGGGCAATCCCAGCTCCTTGAGGGTCGCGCCGGCTTGCAGCCGCTGCAACTGTTCGACCAGCAGCTCGGACAGGGGACTCGTGTTGAGCAGCGAATCGTGCGGCTGAGGCGGGGGCTGATGCCGCTTCAGCAACGCATAGCCCGGCAGGTCGCGTTGATTCTTCACCACGAACAGACCTTCGGCGGCCTGCTGCCTGTGCACCGCCGAGAGCTGGGCGTGTTGGCCGTAAAGCGCGATCCAGGTCCGCACCCGGTCGAGATCGCCGCGCATCAGCGTCAAGGGTTCGGCGAAGGCGAGCAGCAGGGCGTCGCGATAAACGGACAGCGGCGTATCGTCCTCGCCGTCGATGCTCTTTTGCGCGAACCCCCTGCGCAAGGCGAAATGGTAGAGCGTGTGCAGCTCCAGCCAGACCCCCTGGGGCGGCATGGCGTACATGCGGTAGCTGAGCACCAGCCGTTCGGCCAACAGTTGCATCGCCCGGATCGCGGGCAGTTGCGCGCGGCCGCTGGACGCCAGGCCGAACAGCCGTCGCGCCTGTTCCACCAGGAGCAGCTTGTACGTGTAGGCCAGCTCTTTCAACAGCTGATCGGCGAGCTGGACGTTCGACCGCGCATCCTGGTCGAGCGGCACCGTACCGTCGTCGAGCACGGTGCCGAGTTCAGCCACCACCGGTCTGGCTTCCGTCAGGACGAGCTCGCCGATGCTCTGGCGCAACGCGACCCGCATCCGTCTGCGGTTGAGCGGGCCGAGAAAAGCGATGATCTGGCGCGCCCGCTTCTGAGCCGGTTGCGAGCGCAATTGCGAAAGCCATTTCGCGACCTGTTGCGGTTCGGGCACGGGGCGGTCTTCGTCCCGCTCTCCCTGGGGCGGCACACTGAGATGCAACAACATTCGGCTCCTTGGTGTTTTGGTCTAGGCCGTCAAGCAGCTTCGCCCGAACTTATGGGAGACTGCATACCACGATGTTCCGCGCTAAAACAATGCACACCGGACTCGTCCGCTGTGACAACTATCACGACAATCCGCTTCTGCGGTCCGCGGACGCGTCGGCGAGGCGATTTTTCGACGAGCGGCCGACGAAGAAGCGGCAATTGTTGCCCGCGTAAAAGCGGAGCAGGCTGCGGAGCGGTAAAATTAACAGCCGCCGTTCGCGGCATTGCAGCATGGGACCCGGTCATGGAACGCGCCTTACTTTCCGCCAAACCCATTCCCGCACACGAACGACTGATCGTCGCGCTCGATGTGCCCAACATCGACGCCGCGCAGGCGCTGATCGACACGCTCGGCGACAGCGTGCACTTCTACAAGCTCGGACTGGAGCTGCTCATGTCCGGCCGCTATTTCGAGCTGCTGGACCGCCTGGTGAAAGCGGACAAGAAGGTGTTCGTCGATCTCAAGTTCTTCGACGTGCCGGAAACCGTGCGCAGCGCGGTGCGCGGGCTGCGCGACCGCGGCGTGACGTTTGCGACCGTGCACGGCAACCAGGCGATCATGGAAGCCGCGGGCGCCGACAAGGGCGACGTCAAGATCCTCGCGGTGACGGTACTGACGAGTCTGGATCGGGGCGATCTGCAAGATCTCGGCTTCGACTGCGATGTCGAGAAACTGGTGCTGTCGCGTGCCCGGCGTGCGCTCGAGGCAGGCTGCGACGGCGTCATCTCCAGCGGGCTGGAAGCGCCGATGCTGAAACAGGAACTGGGTGAGCGGGTGATGGTGGTGACGCCCGGTATCCGCCCGGTGGAGAACCGGCCTGTGGACGATCAGAAACGCACCGTCGACGTCGCGCAGGCTTTCCGCAACGGCGCCGATTACATCGTAGTGGGCCGGCCGATCCGGCAGGCAGCCGATCCGCGCGCCGCGGCGGAGCGCATCCAGGCGACGATCGCGGCCACGTTCGCTGCCTGATCCCCGCTCAGATCAGCGCGCCGTCGTAGCGGAACATCTTGCGCCAGGCCTCGATCACCCGGTTCGGGTATTCGGGCCGGCCGAGGCTGCCGTTGTAGCGGCCGAGCGCGCGGAAGAGATTGCCGTTCTCAATGTCCAGGTAGTGGCGCAGGATGGTGCAGCCGTACCGGAGATTCGTCCGCACATGGAAGAGATTGTGTTCCTTGCTGCCGATCAGCTCCACCCAGAAAGGCATCACCTGCATCAACCCGCGCGCGCCGGCATGTGAGACGGCGTACTGGCGAAAGCCGCTTTCCACCTGGATGACACCGAGGACCAATTGCGGATCGAGCCCCGCGCGCGTGGCCTCGTAGTGCACCGTCTTCAGCAGCTCTTCGCGGAAGGCGGCATCGGGGATGCGCTTCTCCAGCCGCCTGGACATGGTGGCGAGCCAGCGGTAACCGTCCTCCGGGTTGGCGAACGCCAGACGCACGCTGGTCTCGTGATTGATCGAACGCGACAGCGCCGAGCGCACGCTCGCCGACAGCGGTTCGTACATTTGGGCGCCGGCCCACGCGGCCGGCGCGTGCAGACTGGCGATCAGCGCGATGGCGACTGCAAGTCTTGCGTGTTCCCCGGGCATAGACGCTCTTGCAGGAAGGCCAAGGCTTGTTCGAGTTCTACGGTCTGCGCCGCCTGGTCGCGGCGCGCCTGGTACTCGATTTTGCCATCCTTGAGCCCGCGCTCTCCAACCACTACCCGGTGGGGAATGCCAATTAGTTCCATGTCGGCGAACATCACCCCGGGGCGTTCGTCGCGGTCGTCGATCAGCACGTCGATTCCTGCGGCACGCAGCACCTCGTAGAGCCGGTCCGCCGCCTCGCGCACGGCGGCGCTCTTGTGATAGCCCACCGGCACGATCGCCAGCTGGAAGGGCGCGATCGGGTCGGGGAAGATGATGCCGCGCTCGTCGTGGTTCTGTTCGATCGCCGCGCCGACGATGCGCGTCACGCCGATGCCGTAGCAGCCCATTTCGAAGGGCCGCTGCTTGCCTTCCTGGTCGAGGAAGACTGCCTGCATCTTGGCGCTGTAGTTGGTGCGCAACTGGAAGATGTGGCCGACCTCGATGCCGCGCACGATCTGGAGCTTGCCCTTGCCATCAGGGCTGGGATCGCCTGCCACGACCTTGCGGATGTCGGCGACTTCCGGTTCGGGCAGATCACGGCCGAAGTTCACGCCGCGCAGGTGGAAGCCTTCCTCGTTCGCGCCGCAGACGAAATCGCTCATCACCGCCACGCTGCGGTCGGCGACGACGCGGATCTTGGGATCGATGCCGACCGGGCCGATGTAGCCGGGCTTGCAGCCCAGATGCCGCTCGATTTCCGCGTCGGTGGCGAAGCGGAAGGGATCGAGCCCCGGCAGTTTCTGCACCTTGATCTCGTTCAGCTCGTGATCGCCGCGCAGGAGCAGCAGCACGAAGTCGTCGTCGTGCATCACGGCGATGGCTTTGACGGTGCGTTCGAGCGGCAGACCGAGCAGTTCGGCCACGTCCTCGCAGCGCGTCTTGCCGGGCGTGGGCACCTTGCTCATCGCTTCGGCCGGCGCGGCGCGCGGCGTCTCCGGCGCGCGCGCTTCGGCCAGTTCGACGTTGGCGGCGTAGTCGGAATCCGGACAGAAGGCGATCGCGTCCTCGCCCGAGTCGGCGAGCACGTGGAATTCGTGCGAGCCGGTGCCGCCGATCGAACCCGTATCCGCCGCCACGGCGCGGAACTTCAGCCCCAGGCGCGTGAAGATGCGGGTGTAGGTCTCGTACATGTTCGCGTACTCGCGCTGCAGATCCTCGTAGGTGGCATGGAAGGAGTACGCGTCCTTCATGATGAACTCGCGGCCCCGCATCACGCCGAAGCGCGGCCGGATCTCGTCGCGGAACTTGGTCTGGATCTGATAGAAGTTGAGCGGCAGTTGCCGGTAGCTCTTCACTTCCCGCCGGACGAGGTCGGTGATCACTTCCTCGTGTGTCGGGCCGATGCAGAAGTCGCGGTCGTGGCGGTCCTTGATCCGCAGCAGTTCGGGACCGTACTTCTGCCAGCGTCCCGATTCCTGCCACAGCTCCGCGGGCTGCACCGCCGGCATGAACAGCTCGATGGCGCCGGCACGGTTCATCTCCTCGCGGATGATGGCTTCCACCTTGCGTAGCACGCGCAGCCCGAGCGGCATCCAGGTGTAGATGCCACCGGCCAGACGACGGATAAGGCCGGCCCGCAGCATCAGCTTATGGCTGACGATCTCGGCGTCGGCCGGCGCCTCTTTCAAAGTGCTGAGAAAGAACTGCGATACGCGCATCGACGGAGCTCCGGAAAAGGCGGGGATTGTAGCGCAGTGCCGCTTCCCGGCCCGCTTTGCTTTCCATGCCGGGGGAATTGTGGAAGAATCGTTCCAGACTACTGCTTTCTAGGCTGAATATGCTCGACCGCGACGGCTATCGTCCGAACGTCGGCATCATTCTGTGCAACGCCAAGAACGAGGTTTTCTGGGGCAAACGGATCAAGGAGCATTCCTGGCAGTTTCCGCAAGGCGGTATCAAGTACGGTGAGACGCCCGAACAGGCGATGTACCGGGAACTGCGCGAGGAAACGGGACTGGAACCGCACCATGTGAAAATCCTCGGGCGGACGCGCAGATGGCTGCGCTACGATGTGCCGACACAATGGATCAGGCGTGAATGGCGCGGGACTTACCGCGGCCAGAAGCAGATCTGGTATCTGCTGCGCCTGATCGGCCGCGATTGCGACGTGTGCCTGCGCGCGAGCGATCATCCCGAGTTCGACGCCTGGCGCTGGAGCGATTACTGGGCGCCGCTGGACAACGTGATCGAATTCAAGCGGGAAGTGTATGCTCAGGCCCTGTCCGAGCTGGCCCGTTACCTGAACCACGTGCCCACCCGTCCGCCTGCCCGTCAACCCGAGAAGATCTGAGGCGGAGCGGGCGCCTCCCGTCCGGCTCCGGTTTCCGATGCGCAAAAGACTGTTCTTCCTTGCCGCGCTGCTTGCCACGGCGGCGCAGGCGCAGATTCCGTTGTTCGACCACGACCCGCGCGGGCGCGTGCCCGAAGAGTTCGAGTACGCCCAGGAACGGCCGGTCGAGTTCCCGGCGCTGCCTGCGGCGGACAAGCTGCTGCCCTTCGATCCGGGCCGGCCGACCTCGATGAGGTTCTACGTCGACGGCGATTCCGTTTCGGTCGGCGAGGACGGGGTGGTGCGCTACACCCTGGTGGTCGAGGGCGATGCCGGCACGCGCAACATCATGTACGAGGGGGTGCGCTGCAAGACGGCCGAGCGCAAGACTTACGGCTTCGGCCAGCCGGACGGTTCCTGGTCCCGGGCGCGCGATCCGCAATGGGAACAGTACGCCTATGACGTGCCGCGCCGCACCCTGTACGTCAACTTCCTGTGCCCGCTCAAAGGGCCGATCCGCACGGCCGAGGAGGGGGTGCAGGCCTTGCGCGAAGGGGCGCACCCCCTGGTGCGGCAATTCCAGTCCACCAATTAGCGGCCGTCGGTCAGCACCAGGTTGTCGCGGTGGATGAGCTCGGCTTCGTCGACGTAGCCGAGGATGGATTCGATTTCCTGGCTGGGCCGGCCGAGGATGCGCCGCGACTCGTAGGCGCTGTAGTTCACCAGCCCGCGGGCGATTTCGCGTCCTTCCGGGTCGATGCAGGCGACCACCGCGCCGCGCTCGAAATCGCCTTCCACACCCCGCACTCCGATGGGCAGCAGGCTCTTGCCGCCCTGGCGCAAGGCCTTGGCCGCGCCGGCATCGAGCAGCAGCCGGCCGCCGAGCTGCACATGGTCGGCCAGCCACTGCTTGCGGGCGGCCAGCGGCTCCTGCTGGGCGTAGAGCAGCGTGCCGATCGCTTCGCCCCGCGCCAGCCGGGTCAGCACCTCGGGCTCGCGCCCAGAGGCGATCACCGTGTGGGCGCCGCTGCGCGCCGCGCGTGCAGCCGCCCGCACCTTGGTGAACATGCCGCCGCGGCTGATGGCCGAGCCGGCGCCGCTCGCCATGGTCTCCAGTCTGGGATCGCCGGCCTGGGCTTCCCGTACCAGTTCCGCGGACGGCTCCTTGCGCGGGTCGGCGGTGTAGAGCCCGGCCTGGTCGGTCAGGATGATCAGCGCGTCGGCCTCCACCAGATTGGTGACGAGCGCGGCGAGGGTGTCGTTGTCACCGAACTTGATCTCGTCGGTCACCACCGTGTCGTTCTCGTTGATGACGGGCACCACGCCGAATTTCAGCAGCGTGCGCAGGGTCGAGCGGGCGTTGAGATAACGCTGGCGGTCGGCGAGGTCGGCATGCGTGAGCAGTACCTGCGCCGTCTGCAGGCCGTGTACGCGGAACGAGCTCTCGTAGGCCTGCGCGAGGCCCATCTGCCCGACGGCCGCGGCCGCTTGGAGCTCGTGGATGCTGTGCGGGCGCTTTTGCCAGCCCAGCCGTTTCATGCCTTCGGCGATGGCGCCGCTCGACACCAGCAGCACATCACGGCCCTCGGTGCGCAGCGCGGCGATCTGGGCGGCCCACAAGGCGATGGCTTCGGTGTCGACGCCCCGCCCGTCGCGCGTGACCAGTGCGCTGCCGACTTTGACGACCAGCCGCCGGGCGGCGGCGATGAGGCCGTTCATTGTTGCTTCTCCAGATGGTCCATGATCGCAAAACAGAGTTCGCGGCAGCCTTCCCCGGTCAGCGCCGAGATCGTGAACCAGGGCCCCTGCCATTCGAACCGGCGCAGGAACTCGGCCACCTTGGCTTCCCGGTCCTCGGGCGGCAGCATGTCGATCTTGTTCAACACCAGCCAGCGCGGTTTGCGATAGAGCGCTTCATCATACTTGCGCAGCTCGTTGACGATGGCATGCGCCTCCCTGACCGGATCGGTCTCCGGATCGAGCGGCGCGATGTCCACCAGGTGCAGCAGCAGACGCGTACGGGCCAGATGCCGCAGGAACTGGTGGCCCAGTCCCGCCCCTTCTGCGGCCCCCTCGATCAGGCCGGGAATGTCCGCGACCACGAAACTCCGGTCGGTGTCGACGCGTACCACCCCGAGGTTGGGCTGCAGGGTGGTGAAGGGGTAGTCCGCCACCTTCGGCCGGGCGGCCGAGACGGCACGGATGAAGGTCGACTTGCCGGCGTTCGGCATGCCGAGCAGCCCCACGTCCGCCAGCACCTTGAGTTCCAGGTAGAGCGAGCGGCTCTCCCCGGGCTGGCCGGGGGTGAACTGGCGCGGCGCGCGGTTGGTGCTGGACTTGAAATGTTCGTTGCCGAGTCCACCTTCGCCGCCTTTGGCGAGCAAAGCCACCTGGTCGTGCTCGCTGAGGTCGGCGATGAGCTCGCCGGTAGTGAGGTCGGTGATCACGGTGCCGACGGGCATGCGCAGATAGATGTCCTCGGCGCTTCTGCCGTTGCATTGCGAGCCGCGCCCGGGTTCGCCGTCCTTGGCCCGGTAGACGCGCTGGAACCGGTAGTCGATCAGGGTGTTGATGTTGCGGTCGGCGATGGCGTAGACGCTGCCGCCGCGGCCGCCGTTGCCGCCGTCCGGACCGCCGCGGGGCACGTATTTCTCGCGCCGGAAGCTCACGGCACCGTTGCCGCCTTTGCCGGCGTGCACTTCGATGCGTGCTTCGTCGATGAATTTCATAGCGGTCTTGGTATGGGCCGGAAACAAAAAAGCCCTATCGCATAGGATAGGGCTTGGCTGAGCGGGACGGTAAACCCTGGTCGGGGAATCCTCAGGCCGCGGCCGGGATGACGCTGACGGTGTGGCGCTGCTTGGGACCCTTGTGGCCGAAGCTCACGGTGCCCGCCACTTTGGCGTACAGCGTATGATCCTTGCCCATGCCGACGTTCTCGCCGGGATGGATCTTGGTGCCGCGCTGACGCACGATGATGCTGCCGGCGGTCACGAACTGGCCGCCGTAGCGCTTCACCCCGAGTCGTTTGGCGATCGAGTCGCGGCCGTTGCGCGAGCTGCCGCCTGCTTTCTTGTGTGCCATGGAATCTCGCTCCTTGCTCTAACTCTCAGGCCGAAATGCTGGTGATCTGCAATTCGGTGTACGGCTGACGGTGGCCCTGGGTCTTGCGGTAGTGCTTGCGACGGCGCATCTTGAAGATTTTCACCTTGTCGCCCAGGCCGTGGGCCAGCACGGTGGCCTTGACCGTGGCACCGGAGAGCAGCGGTCCGCCGACTTTGATGTCATCGCCTTCGCCGACGAGCAGCACCTGGTCGAGCACGACCTCCGCACCCACTTCGGCCGGGATCTTTTCGACCCTCAGTTTGCTTCCGGTCGTGACGCGGTACTGTTTGCCGCCGGTTTTGATGACCGCATACATATTGCGCTCCGAACGTGTTGCTTTTCGAGAAACCCGGCATTATAGGCGGTTGCTCTTGGGGGAGTCAAAGGGAATGTGCTATGCTGCGCGCCGCTTCACTTCCCGCCCAGATTTCCCAGCTTGACCGCTTCGCTCGACCCCATCCGCGCCCTTCTGGCCGACGACATGCGTGCCGTCGACGCCGTCATCCGCCGGCGTCTGGCTTCCGACGTCGTGCTGATCTCGCAGGTGGCCGAGTACATCATCAACGCGGGCGGCAAGCGCCTGCGGCCGGTCGTGCTGCTGCTGTCGGCGGGGGCGTGCGGCTACCGCGGCCCGCATCATTACGAGCTGGCTGCGGTGGTGGAATTCATACACACCGCAACGCTGCTGCACGACGACGTCGTGGACGAGTCGGAGCTGCGCCGCGGCCGGCAGACGGCCAACGCTGTGTTCGGCAATGCCGCCAGCGTGCTGGTGGGCGACTTCCTCTACTCGCGCGCCTTCCAGATGATGGTCGGGGTGGGCTCCATGCGAGTCATGGAAGTGCTGGCCGATGCGACCAACACCATCGCCGAGGGCGAGGTGCTGCAACTGCTCAACGTCCATAACGTGGACGTCACCGAGCAGAGCTATCTCGAAGTCATACGCCGCAAGACCGCCAAGCTGTTCGAGGCTTCCTGCCGTCTGGCCGCGATCCTGGCCGACGCGCCGCCGGAGATCGAAGCGGGCCTGGCCGCCTACGGCATGCACCTCGGCACGGCCTTCCAGGTCATCGACGACGTGCTCGACTATTCGGGCGATCTGAGCGCCACCGGCAAGAACCTGGGTGACGATCTGAACGAGGGCAAACCGACCCTGCCGCTGATCCACGCCATGCGGCACGGCACCCCCGAGCAGGCTGCGATCGTCCGTGAGGCCATCCAGTCCGGCGGCCGCGACGGTTTCGAGGCCGTGCTGCGCGTGATCCAGGAAACCGACGCGCTGCGGGTCGCGCGCGAGCACGCGGCACGCGAAGCGGACCTCGCACGGGCGGCGCTGAACGCCCTTGGGGATTCTAAGTACAAGCAATCTTTGCTAGACTTAGCGACCTTCGCGGTGGAGCGCAGCTACTAGCTAGCAAGACGCGCTTGGCCGCCGGCAGTCGTCTCCCGCTTGTTGCGATTGCCGTTCTCGGAATTCGGGGTGTAGCTCAGCCTGGTAGAGTACTGCGTTCGGGACGCAGGAGTCGGAGGTTCGAATCCTCTCACCCCGACCACGCCTTGATCGATCGCTTCCCAACTCGTTCCTTCGGGACCAATCGGTAATCAGGACTAGACTTCCGGTCTAGGTTTTTCCATTGACCGGCCCCCTGGCGCTCGCATAGTTTTTTCCGCGCTGCAGGGGAGATCGAAATGAAAGACCTGAAGGAACGCGTCTCAACCGTTATGGGCCGTTTCGGCCGTCTGTCGGCGGGCGCCTTCACCCGTCCCGTCAACTCGCATGCTTACCGTGAGCCCAGCGTGGTGTTCCATCTCGGCGGGGGCGAACTGGTGGCGAGCATCGACGGCCGTTCCGTCCCGTTCAAGCCGGGCGACATGCTGCTGATCGATCCCTGGACGCCGCATGCGCGCACGCCGGCCTCCGATCAGGCGAGCATGCTCGTCACGTTGCTGGTCGAGCCCTCGCTGCTCAATCCCGCCACGAGCACCGAGCCGGATATCGTCTACCGCTTCGCACAGCGCAACGCCAGGATCGACGACGCGATGCGCGCGCACCTGGATTCGCTCATCGCGCTCATGTTCGACGAGCCCATGGCGAACCTGGGCACGATCCAGACCAAGATCGAACAGCTGATCGACGCGGTGCGCCAGCGCTTTCCCTTCCTGCCGCGCAGCGGGAACCGGCGCGCGATCGTCGATTCGCGCGTGCGGCGGGCGTTCGAGAGCCTGCGCAGTTCCGCCATCCAGGGCGTCAAGATCGAAGCGCTGGCTGCGGGGTCCGGCATGTCGCGCTCGCACTTCTTCCGCCAGTTCAAGCGTTCGATCGGTGTCTCGCCGCAGCACGTCATCGACGAAGAACGCGTCAACTACGCGGTGAAGGCGCTCGGTTCCTCGGGCATCATGCTGTCGAAGCTGTCGGAAGAGCTCGGCTTCAGTGCGCCGGCGCATTTCACGCGTTTTTTCGTGCAGCATCTCGGCTGCACGCCGAGTCAATTCCGCCGCGGTCTGCTGATTCTCTGAGGGGCAGACGCATTCATTGGTCAGGGCGCAGGGCAGCCGTTGCCGCGTCCAGCGGCGATGCCGTCGCCTTGACCCGCTCGTAAAGCTGCCGTCCTTCACGGTCGGCCCGATCCATGCCCCGTATAATCGCCCGTCGTCGCCGGCAGTTCCGGCATCGTAGAGGTCTGCCCAGATGGGCAAAGTGCTGCTGCTCCTCGTTGTCGTCGCCCTGTTTTTCCTGGTGCGGGCCATGCTGCGTGCGCCGGCGGCGCGGCGGCAGGGCGGCGAATCCGGGCGCGAGCCGGAGCGCATGGTGAATTGCAAGCGCTGCGGTCTTTACGTGCCGGTTTCCGAGGCAGTGGAAGACCATGGCGATTACTACTGTTCAGAACAGCACCGCCGGCTCGCCCGATAGCGTGCTGCCCTTGAAGGCCGGGACGGTGCGCCCCGCCGCGGCGATCTCCAGCGCGCACTGGACTTCCCTGTCGTACTTCAACATCTACCGCATCGCGCTGGCACTGCTCTTTCTGCTGTCGACCACCGGGTACGGCAAAGCGCTCAACTTCGGCGGCGACCATCCCAGGCTGTTCCTGAGCGTGGCGGTCGTCTATCTCGCGACGGCGATCGTCTTCCAGATCCTGCTCGTATGGCGGGGAAATTTCCGCGCCCATTTGAGTGCGCACGTGGTCGCCGACGTCTGCGCCATCACGCTGTTGCAGCATGCCAGCGGGGGCCATGAAAGCGGGCTGGCGCTGATGCTCGTCATCTCCCTTGCCGGCGCGGCGGTGGTCGGCCAGGGGCGGATGATCCTCTTCTACGCGTCGTTGGCCACCATCGCGATTCTGTCCGAGCACCTCGCCCAGGTGCTCTCAGGCAGGGCCGCGGCGGCGACGTTCGTGCACCCGGGGCTCGTGTCCGCGGCCTATTTCGCCACGGCGGTCATCACCAACCGGCTTGCTCAGCGGGTGCTGGCGAACGAAGCGGTCGCGCGCGAGCGCGGTGTGCGGCTCGCCAACCAGTACCGCGTCAACGAGTTGATCATCCGGGACGCGCAGGACGGCATCATGGTGGTCGATCCCGCCGGGGTGATCCAGCAATGCAATCCGGAGGCGCAGGCACTGCTCGGCACCCAGGGCAGCGGCCTTCGGCTCGATCAGCAGTCACCCGTGCTCGCGCAGGCGTTGCGGCGCTGGCGAGAGGGCACGGCCGGCGCCAGGCAGCAGATCGAGTTCCCGGAATCGGGCCGCCGCGCGCGGATACGTTTCGTCGATGCGGGCGTGCCCGGCGGCGGGGCGATCATTTACCTTGAGGACGAATCCAAGCTCGAGGAGCGCGCCCGGCAGTTGAAACTCGCCGCGCTCGGACGGCTGACGGCGAACATCGCCCATGAAATCCGCAATCCGCTGTCGGCGATCGTGCACGCGGCCGATTTGCTGAACGAGGAGAACCGCGCACCGCAGCGCGCGCGCCTGACGCGGATCATCCGCGACAACGCCGCGCGTCTGGAGCGCATGGTCCAGGACGTCCTGGAACTCAACCGGCGCGACCGCGCGCAGTCCGAACGTTTCAATCTCTGTGCATACGTACGCATTTTCATCGAAGACTGGGTCGAGCAGGGCGGCGCGCCCGCGGACGGTGTGAGGTACGAAGGCCCCGCGGACGTCGAAGTGGAGTTCGACCGCGTGCATTTCCACCAGGTGCTGTGGAACCTCGTCCGCAACGCATGGCGGCATTCCAAACAACAACCGGGCAGCGTGGTGCTGCAGGCGACGGCCGGCGACGAAGGGGTGGAACTGCACGTGCTCGACGATGGCGGCGGTGTGCCGAAATCCCTCCTGCCGCAGTTGTTCGAACCCTTCTTTACCACCTATAGTTCCGGCACCGGACTGGGGCTCTACATCGCCCGTGAGCTTTGCGTCGCCAACGGCGCGAGGCTCGAATACCGAGAGCGCGCAAACGGCGCGGACTTCTGCATCGTATGGCCGCACACACCGCAATGAACCGAGACCGGCGCGGCAGCGCCGAATACAAGATCCTCGTCGTCGACGACGAGGCAGACATCCGCGAGCTGCTGGAGCTGACGCTGTTGCGGATGGGGCTGGACGTGCGCAGCGCGGGCACGCTGGAAGAAGCGCTGCGCTACCTGCGCGAAGAAAACTTCGCGCTCTGCCTGACGGACATGCGGCTGCCGGACGGCGAGGGCCTGGAGCTGGTGCGCTACATCGCCTCGTATTGCACCGACCTGCCCGTCGCGGTCATCACCGCGCACGGCAGCACCGAGAACGCGGTCGCCGCGTTGAAGGCGGGGGCATTCGACTATGTCAGCAAGCCGCTGACGCTCGAGCAGTTGCGTGCGCTGGTGAAGTCGGCGCTGTCCCTGCCCGAGAAGGCGCAGTCGAAGGCCGCCGACGGCTATCAGCTCCTGGGCGAAAGCCCGCCGATCCAGCACGTGAAGGCGATGATCGCCAAGCTCGCCCGCAGCCAGGCGCCGGTCTACATCACCGGCGAGTCCGGCAGCGGCAAGGAGCTCGCCGCCCGGTTGATCCACCACAACGGCGCACGGCGCGACAAGCCCTTCGTGCCCGTCAACTGCGGCGCGATTCCCGAGAACCTCATGGAGAGCGAGTTCTTCGGCTATCGCAAGGGCGCGTTCACGGGCGCGGAGAACGACCATGACGGCTTCTTCCAGGCGGCCAACGGCGGGACGCTGTTCCTGGACGAGGTTGCGGAGCTGCCGCTGCAGATGCAGGTCAAGCTGCTGCGCGCCATCCAGGAAAAGCGCGTGCGCAAGGTCGGCGCGACCACCGAAGACGCGGTCGACGTGCGCATCATCTGCGCCACCCACCAGAATCTCGCCAAGCTCGTGGAAGCGGGCAAGTTCCGCCAGGACCTGTACTACCGTCTGAATGTGATCGAGCTGCGCATGCCGTCGCTGCGCGAGTGTCGCGAGGACATTCCGTTGCTGAGCCGCGCGATCCTGCAGCGGCTGGCCGACGAAGCGGGCACACCGGTGCCGAAGCTCAGCCGTGCGGCCGAGCAGGCGCTGGTCGCCTACGACTTCCCGGGCAACATCCGCGAACTGGAGAACGTCCTGGAACGCGCCGTCGCACTGTCCACTTCGGACGAGATCCGTCCGGAGGATCTTCACCTCGCGCCGCCGCGTTTCGCCGAAGAGACCGTCGCCGCCTCGAACGCCAAGTGGCCCCTGCAGGACTACCTGGACCGTGTCGAGCGCGAGGCGATCCTGGAGGCGCTCGACAAGACGCGCTTCAACCGCACGGCCGCTGCCAAGCTGCTGGGCATCACCTTCCGGGCGCTGCGCTACCGGATGGAACGCCTGGGCATCAATTGACCGTGTCCGCCTGCCCGATGCTCATCGGCGAGGACGGCCTGCTGGCGGGAGCGCCCTTCATCCCCTCGCCGCATTTCGACGAACGGCCGGCGGGTGTCGACATCAGCCTCATCGTGGTGCACGGCATCAGCCTTCCGCCCAATCAGTTCGGGGGGGACGAGGTGGCGCGTCTCTTCACCGGCACGCTGAATTGGGATGCCCATCCCTATTTCCAGGGCCTGCGCGGCATGAGGGTGTCGGCGCATTTCTACGTCCGGCGCAGCGGGCGCGTGCTGCAGTTCGTCTCCTGCCGCCACCGTGCGTGGCATGCCGGCGCCTCCCGCTGGGCGGGGCGCGAGCGCTGCAACGACTTCTCCGTGGGCATCGAGCTCGAGGGCGCGGACCACATCTTCTACACCGACGCCCAGTACGAGCGGCTCGCGCAACTGTGCGCGGCGTTGCGTTGCCGCTATCCGATCCGCGACATCGTCGGTCACGCCGACATCGCCCCGGGTCGCAAGACCGACCCCGGCCCCGCCTTCGACTGGCAGCGTTTGCACGAGACGCTCGCCACCCTCTGAGCCGCGACTGCGCATTGCGTGGCGCGGACAAGCGCTCGTGTGGGCGAGCGGCCGCTCAACTCGCATGCTGCGTGCACCATCGCCGTGCTTTGTCCCGATTCCGACACGGACATAAGAACCGCGGACGAAAAATTTTGATCGGGATGTTGTTGCGTGGCCCGGAGGTGCGCACTAGAATCGGTAGCGTCCGACTGCGACACACACTATATCTAGTGTGTCTCGGCGAGAAGAGGCGCCGAGACGGAGGCGGTCGCGGCGATGCGACACCGTTCAAAACGAACAGAGGAGACGCTCATGCAGCATGTCGGCGAAATCGCCACCACCACGCCGTCACCGAACCCCGCCACGACGGACGACGCCTTCACGCCGCAGGCGCAATTCGAATCGCAGTTCTCCCAGTACAAGGTCATCCGGCGCAACGGTGCGGTGGTGCCCTTCGAGCCGAGCAAGATCTCCATCGCCATGACCAAGGCCTTCCTGGCGGTCAAGGGCGGGCAGGGTGCCGCCTCCGCGCGCATCCGTGAACTGGTATCGCACCTCACCACCCTGGTCGTGACGGCCCTGATGCGCCGTCAGCCCATGGGCGGCACTTTCCATATCGAAGACATCCAGGATCAGGTGGAACTGGCGCTGATGCGCTCCGGCGAGCACGACGTCGCGCGCGCCTACGTGCTGTACCGCGAGAAGCGCGCCCAGGCCCGTGCCGAGGAAGCGCGCCGCAAGGCGAAGGAGGGGGAAGCGGAGCGGGTGCTGCACGTGACCGTCGACGGCGAGCGGCGGCCGCTCGATATGGAGCGTTTGCGCGAGCTCGTCCATTCGGCCTGCGTGGAGCTGGGCGACGCCGTCCGCCCGGAGCTCATCCTCAACGAGACGGTCAAGAATCTCTACGACGGTGTGCCGCTGGAGGAGGTGCACAAGTCCGCCATCCTCGCCGCCCGCGCGCTGATCGAGAAGGACCCGGCCTATTCCTACGTTACCGCCCGCCTGCTGCTCAACACCATCCGGCGCGAGGTGCTGGGCGAGGAAGTCTCCCAGGCCGAAATGGCTACGCGCTATGCGGAGTATTTCCCGCAGTTCATCCGCCAGGGCATCGAAGCCGAGTTGCTGGATGAGGAACTGGGGCGTTTCGATCTCGCGAAGCTGGGCGCGGCCCTGGATGCCTCGCGCGACCTGAAGTTCGGCTACCTCGGCCTGCAGACCCTGTACGACCGTTATTTCCTGCACGTCGACGACCGCCGCATCGAGCTGCCGCAGGCCTTCTTCATGCGCGTCGCGATGGGCTTGGCGCTGCGCGAGATCGACCGCGAGGCGCGGGCGATCGAGTTCTACAACGTGCTGTCGTCCTTCGACTTCATGAGCTCGACGCCGACGCTGTTCAACTCGGGCACGCGCCGGCCGCAGCTGTCGAGCTGCTACCTGACGACGGTTCAGGACGACCTCGAGGGCATCTACGAGGCGATCAAGGAGAACGCCCTGCTGTCGAAGTACGCCGGCGGTCTGGGCAACGACTGGACGCCGGTACGCGCGCTCGGCAGCCACATCAAGGGCACCAACGGCAAGTCGCAGGGCGTGGTGCCCTTCCTCAAGGTGGTGAACGACACCGCGGTGGCGGTCAACCAGGGGGGCAAGCGCAAGGGCGCGGTCTGCGCCTATCTCGAGACCTGGCACCTCGACATCGAGGAGTTCCTCGAGCTGCGCAAGAACACCGGCGACGACCGCCGCCGCACCCACGACATGAACACCGCCAACTGGATCCCGGACCTGTTCATGAAACGGGTCATGGAGGACGGCGAGTGGACGCTGTTCTCGCCCTCGGACTGCCCGGATCTGCACGACAAGTACGGGAAAGCCTTCGAGCAGGCTTATCTCGCCTACGAGGAGAAGGCCGCGCGCGGCGAGCTGAAGCTCTACAAGAAGGTGTCCGCCGTCCAGCTGTGGCGCAAGATGCTGTCGATGCTGTTCGAGACCGGGCATCCGTGGATCACCTTCAAGGACCCCTGCAACATCCGCTCGCCGCAGCAGCACGTGGGCGTGGTCCACAGCTCCAACCTTTGCACGGAGATCACGCTCAACACCAGCGACACCGAAATCGCGGTCTGCAACCTGGGCTCGGTTAACCTGGTGGCGCATCTCAAGGACGGGCAGCTCGACCACGAGAAGCTCAAGCGCACCGTCTCCATCGCGATGCGGATGCTCGACAACGTCATCGACATCAACTACTACGCGGTCGGGAAGGCGCGCAATTCCAACCTCAAGCACCGGCCGGTGGGGTTGGGTGTCATGGGCTTCCAGGACTGCCTGCACAAGCTGCGCATCCCCTACGGCGCGCAGGAGGCGGTCGAGTTCGCCGACCGCTCGATGGAGGCGGTCGCCTACTACGCCTACTGGGCCTCCACGGAACTCGCCGAGGAGCGCGGCCGCTACAGCAGCTACCCCGGTTCGCTGTGGGACCGCGGCATCCTGCCGCAGGACACCCTGAAGCTTCTGGCCGAGGAGCGGGACGGTTATGTGGAGGTGGACCAGTCCGCCACCATGGACTGGGACGCGCTGCGCCAGCGCATCAAGACCTACGGCATGCGCAACTCGAACTGCTTGGCGATCGCGCCTACCGCCACCATCGCCAATATCGTCGGCGTGTCTCCTTCCATCGAGCCGACCTTCCAGAACCTCTACGTGAAGTCGAACCTGTCGGGCGAGTTCACGGTGGTGAACGAGTACCTGGTCGCGGATCTGAAGCGCCTGGGGCTGTGGGACGAGGTCATGATCGCCGACCTCAAGTACTTCGACGGCAGCCTGGCCCGCATCGACCGCGTGCCGGAGGAACTACGCCGCCTGTATGCCACGGCCTTCGAGATCGAGCCGAAGTGGCTGGTGGAGGCCGCCTCGCGCCGGCAGAAATGGATCGACCAGTCGCAGTCGCTCAACCTCTACATCGCCAACGCCTCCGGCAGGAAGCTCGACGAGACCTACAAGCTGGCGTGGATACGGGGGCTGAAGACCACCTATTACCTGCGTGCGGTGGGGGCGACGCATGCGGAGAAGGCGACGGTGAAGGCGGGCGCGCTGAACGCGGTGCCGGCCGATGGCGGCATGGCCGCGCTGGCAGCCGAGCCGGCCAAGTTCTGCTCGATCGACAACCCGGATTGCGAGGCCTGCCAGTAAGGCCAGACGGATGAAGCGCGCGGGCGTGGCCCGCGAACGCCGCACCTGCGGCTAGCGAGAACAGACAGGAGAGGAGCTATGTTGAGTTTCGAGGACGAGCTGACGACGGGACTCATGCCCGCGGGTGGCGTGCCGGGGCTGCAGGGCATCGTGTCGGCGGGCGTGCAGCCCGTTCCGTCCGTGCCGGCCGACAAACCGCAGTACCGGCGCATCCGGGTGGAGGACAAGCGCGTCATCAACGGCCAGACCGACGTCAACCAGCTCGTGCCCTTCAAGTACAAGTGGGCCTGGGAGAAGTACCTGGCCGCCTGCGCCAACCACTGGATGCCGCAGGAGATCAACATGAGCCGGGACATCGCGCTGTGGAAGGACCCCAACGGCCTGACCGAGGACGAGCGCCGCATCGTCAAGCGCAACCTCGGCTTTTTCGTCACCGCCGATTCCCTGGCGGCCAACAACATCGTGCTGGGGACGTACCGCCACATCACCGCGCCGGAGTGCCGCCAGTACCTGCTGCGGCAGGCGTTCGAGGAGGCCATCCACACCCACGCCTACCAGTACATCGTCGAGAGCCTGGGGCTGGACGAGGGGGAGGTGTTCAACGCCTATCACGAGATCGAGAGCATCCGCGACAAGGACGAGTTCCTGATCCCCTTCATCGACACGCTCACCGACCCGGCCTTCAAGACCGGCACGCCGGAGGCCGACCAGCAGCTCCTGAAGAGTCTGATCGTCTTCGCCTGCATTATGGAGGGGCTGTTCTTCTACGTCGGCTTCACCCAGATCCTCGCGCTCGGGCGGCAGAACAAGATGACCGGCGCCGCCGAGCAGTACCAGTACATCCTTCGTGACGAGTCGATGCACTGCAACTTCGGCATCGACCTCATCAACCAGATCAAGCTCGAGAACCCGCACCTGTGGACGTTGGAATTTCGCGACGAGATCCGTTCGCTGATGCTCAAAGCAGTTGATCTCGAGTATCGTTATGCGGAAGATACGATGCCGCGCGGTGTGCTGGGCTTGAACGCACCGATGTTTAAAGAGTATCTTCGCTATATCGCGAATCGGCGTTGTCAACAGATCGGCATCGAGCCGCTGTTCCAAGGCGCGACGAACCCGTTCCCTTGGATGAGCGAGATGATCGATCTGAAGAAGGAGCGCAACTTCTTCGAGACGCGGGTGATCGAGTATCAGACCGGAGGCGCCCTGAGTTGGGATTAGGTAGATACCGATTCAAGCAGCGCTGCGTGGCCCGAAAAACCGGGCGAGGCCGAGGCTTCCCGTGCGAACGGGGAGCTTTTGGCGTTTGTGGCAGCGCCGTGAAATGGGAGAGTCGCTGATGTCGGACCCGTTGCGGGAGCCGACATTTTTGTATGGGGGGTCGCAGCCCCGTCGGATTCAACGGCAGGCCTGCCTGTCGCTGAATACCCGGGTCCGGTAGGGGTCCGGGTGCGGTTGGTGTGTTTGTTCTCTTAACCACGAAGGAGTAAAGCATGGCAACTAAGAAACCTGCCAAGAAAGCTGCGAAGAAGCCGGCCAAGAAGGCCGTGAAGAAAGCGGTTAAGAAAGCCGCCGTGAAGAAGACGGCTGTGAAGAAGGCTGCCGTCAAGCGTCCTGCCAAGAAGAAAGCGGCGGTGAAGAAAGCGGCCGCGAAGAAGCCGGCCAAGAAGAAAGCCGCGGCGAAGAAGACCGCCAAGAAAGCGGCCAAGAAGAAAGCCGCGAAGAAGCCGGCCAAGAAAGCGGCTAAAAAAGCCGCCAAGAAGAAGCCTGCGAAAAAAGCGGCCAAAAAAGCGGCGAAAAAGAAAGCGGCCAAAAAGGCTGCCAAGGAGCCTGCCAGAAAAGCCAAGAAGCCTGTGAAACGGTCGGCGAAGAAGGCTGCGTCGGAACCTGCGGCACCTGCTGCGGCGCCGGCGGCGTCTTCCGAGACGACCTCGACGGCTGCATTGCCGGGTATGAAGACCGCTCTGAATCCGGCGGCGGCTTGGCCGTTTCCTACCGGCTCACGGCCTTAAGGCGGGTATCGAATCGTCTGCGGCCGATCTTTGTACAGGCAAAGGTCGGTCCGCAGACGTTCGATGACTGGTGTGTTTGTCCCCCGGCGTCCTGCCGAAAGACCGGGACCATTTTACCAGCCGGTCAACGGCGGAGCCGGGCGCCCTTTCCCCAAAATTTTTTTATTGTGCACTGCAGCACAACTCTTGCTGCCGTTCGTCGGAAACGGCTTGACTTGATCTAAGTCTCTAATTAGACTGCAGATTCCTTTCAGAACTCATCGCCGAGTTTGATCCGCGCCGTCAGGCGAACAAGCCGCGTCGAGCACGTCGCTTCGCCGGAACGGCAAAACGCGCAAGCCCTTTTGCGCACCGTTGAGCCCGCCCTGACACCGCCGGCGGACTCAAAGCTCACACCGGCCCCGTTTCACCCGCTCGCTGCGGGCGACCGAGGGCAGTGTGACTTCGCACGGAGGACAGCATGGTGCAGGTGTATCGGCGTAGGATTCGCGCAGTCGCGGCGCTGGCGGGCAAGGTCCTGACGCAAGGATTGGCTTTGTTCGGTCTGGCGGCGCTGCTCGGGCTGGTCTCCGGCTCCCACAAAGGCGGCGACGATGCCCTCACCGACGCGCAAGCCGCCGTCGCTTCGGTCGAGGAGGCGGCCCTTTACGAAGCCGATCCCGCGCTCAACTCCGAGCAGCGCACCCTGGCTTCCTACCTGGCGCGGCGTTACCGCGTCGCCGCTGATGCGCTCGAAACCCTCGTGCGCGAGTCGTACGCCGTCGGCCGGCAATGGAAGCTCGACCCGTTGCTGATCCTCTCGGTGATCGCCGTGGAATCGAGCTTCAATCCCATCGCCGAAAGCGGCTACGGCGCCAAAGGCCTCATGCAGGTCGTGCCGCGTTTCCATCTCGACAAGCTGAGCGCGCACGGCGGCCAGGAAGCGGTCCTCGATCCGCGCGTCAACATCCGCGTCGGTGCGGAGATCCTCCAGCACTACATCAGCCAGACGGGTTCGCTCGAAAGCGCGCTGCAGATGTACGGGGGCGCGATCGACGACCCTGAAAGCCGATACGCCCGCAAGGTGCTCGCGGAGAAGGAGCGCCTGCGCCGGGTGCTGCAGAGCTCCGTCGAGCGGGCGCGCATCTGAGCGGCGCGTTAGAAGCGCGACAGAAACTTCGCCAGGCGTTCCATCCCTTCCTGCAGTTCCTCCATGCCGCGCGTATAGGCGAAGCGGATGTGTCGTGCGGCCGCGTGCCGGCCGAAATCGATGCCCGGTGTAGCGGCGACGCCGGCTTCCTCCAGCAGTTGCAGCGCAAACGTCCTGCTGTCCGCCGTGAAGCGGCTGCAGTCGGCATAGACATAGAACGCGCCCTCCGGCATGACGGGCACGATGAACCCGAGTGCGCGCAGCGCCGGCACGATGAAGTCGCGCCGGCGCTCGAACTCCTCCCGGCGCGCTTCGAGGATGGCCAGTGTGTCCGGCCGGAAAGCGGCCAGCGCCGCATACTGTGCCGGCACCGAGGCGCAGATGAAGGCGTTCTGCGCGAAGCGTTCCATCTCGCGCACGCAGGCTTCGGGGGCGACGAACCAGCCGAGCCGCCAGCCGGTCATGCCGAAGTACTTGGAGAAACTGTTGATGACCAGGCAGTCCTGCGTCGCCGCCAGGGCGGTGGAGGCGGGCTGGCCGTATACCAGACCCTGGTAAATCTCGTCGACGATGAGGAAGCCGTGCCGTTCGGCGACCGCGGCGGCGATGCGGCCCAGTTCAGCCGCGTTCACCATCGTTCCGGTCGGATTGGAGGGCGAGGCCAGAACGAGTCCGCGCGTCTTCGGTCCCCAGGCGGCGACGATCTGTTCACAAGAGGGCTGGTAACGCGTTGCGGCATCGACCGGCAGCATCCGCGCGGTGCCCCCGAACATCGGCACGAAATGGCGTGTGCAGGGATAGCTGGGATCGGGCAGCAGCACCTCGTCGCCTTCATCGAGGAGGGCTCCCATGAGCGTGAGCAGCGCGCCCGATCCGCCTGCCGTGACCATGATGCGCGAAGGCGAGACGTCGACACCGAAACGCTCGCCGTAATAGGCCGCGATCGCCTCGCGCAGGGCGGGCAGACCGAGTGCGCCGGTGTATTCGAGACTCCGGTTGCGGATGGCGGCCACCGCGGCTTCCACGACCTGCGGCGGCGCGGAGAAATCGGGTTGGCCGATTTCCATGTGGATGATGCACCGGCCTTGCGCTTCCAGTTCGAAGGCGCGCCGTTGGACCTCCATGACCTGGAACGGCGCGATTGCGGCCATGCGCGCGGCCATTGCCAGCGGCTCTTTTGCTTGGGACATCTTCGATGCGTGGGTGGAACGGACGAAAGCGGATGCTACCAGCCCCAGCCGATGCCGCCGTGCCAGCCGTGAAAACGACGGAAGCGGCTGTAGCCCAAATAGGGATGCCAGCCCCACCAGGGATCGTAGTAAGGGTACGCGCGCGACCAGTTGCGGTACGCCTGCGCGCGCCGCTGGCTTTGGGCCTCGCGGTCGGCTTCGGCCGTCAGCCGATCGACGCGTTGGGCTTCCTTTTCGGCGGCGATCAGGGCGGCGATGACGCGTTCCGGCACGCCTTGCTCCCGCAGCATCCGCCGTTGGTCCTCGTCCAGCGCGAAGCGCGTACCGGTGGCGCGCATGCGCGCGACGATCTCTTCCGCGGAGCGACCTTCGCGGGCCATGACCGCGACTTCGCCCAGGCTCAGCTTGCCCGGTACGCGGCGCAGGCTGTCCTCCAGCGTCTGGGGATCGGCGCGCTGCAGCAGCGGCCTGCCGGCCGCATCGCGTTGAACGGATGTGGCGCAGCCGGCGAGCACCGCACACAGCAGCCCGAGGACGAGGAACGAATATCGCATGCTATGGCTTGGGACAGCCTGCGCTCGCCAGGGTTCATGCCGCGCCGGCGATTGCGGGCTTGTGCGGAGGATCACGCTTTGAAGAGGCGGCATACCGCATCCGATGAGCGCGGTGTATCAGCCGTTTGTACACCGCAACGAAGCGTTTCCCGATTGTCGTGTGATGGCGCCGGTTTCCCGATCCGATCCCGGCTGCACTGAATGCAGGAAGGTACGCACTATTGCACGCTTTCTTCCTAGTGTTCGTCCGGGCGGAAAGCTAAACTGCGCAAGCTCCAGTCTGCGGTCATGCAAACAAGACGATGAACACGGCCTCCAAGACCGGGCTTGTCCTGACCGGCGGCGGTGCGCGGGCGGCCTATCAGGTCGGCGTCGTGAAGGCGGTGAGCGAACTGCTCGGCGACCGTGCGGAGAACCCCTTCGACGTCATCTGCGGGACCTCGGCCGGCGCGGTAAACGCCGCTGCCCTGGCGATCAACGCCGATCATTTCGCCGCAGGGGTGCGCAAGCTGCTCGAGGTCTGGGAGAACATCCACGCCGATCAGGTCTACCGCACCGACCTCGTCGGCACACTGCGCACCGGCGCGCGCTGGCTCGGCGCGCTGACGCTGCTTTATCGCAACAACCCGGTCTCGCTGCTCGACAACACGCCGCTGCGACGCCTGCTCGAGAGCCGCCTGGATTTCAGCCGCATCCAGCCGAACATCGATGCAGGCAAGCTCTATGCGGTGGGAATCACGGCCTCGGGTTATGCGTCCGGCCAGTCGGTGACCTTCTATCAGGGCGGACCGGACATCGAAGCGTGGGCGCGCACGCAGCGCACGGGGGCCGCGCGGCCGCTCGATGCGGACATCGTCCTGGCCTCCAGTGCCTTGCCGTTTCTCTTTCCGGCCGTCAAGGTGCACCGCGAATATTTCGGCGACGGTTCCATGCGGCAGATCGCGCCCATCAGTCCGGCTTTGCATCTGGGCGCCGACCGGGTGTTCATCATCGGCACCGGCAGACAGAACCCTCGTCCGCCGCGCGTGCGTTCGAACAGCTATCCTTCGCTCGCGCAGATCGCGGGCCATGCGCTCAACAGCATCTTCCTCGACACGCTGTCGGTCGATCTGGAGCGCCTGCAGCGGATCAACCGGACGCTGCGTTGCGTCAAGCCGGAGTGTGCGCGCGAGTCCGGCCTGACGCTGCGGCACATCGACGTGCTGTTCATCTCGCCCAGCCAGTCCATCGAGCGTATCGCCGCGCGCCACGTGCGCGCTCTGCCGGCGACGACGCGCTTCCTGCTGCGTGCAATCGGCGCCATGAACCGCAACGGCGCGAACCTTGCCAGCTACCTGCTGTTCGAGGCCGATTTCTGCCGCGCGCTCATCGACCTGGGCTATCGCGATACACTGGCGCGCGCAGCGGAAGTGCAGACCTTCTTCAAGGCCGAACGGCCCGTGGCGCTCGCCTGAAGGAGCGCACGCGCCGCGGCGAAAGAGCCCGACAGTTCGATGAACGACGCCACTTCCTCATTGTTCCCGCCCATCGAGCCGTACGCGAGCGGCATGCTGGCGCTCGATGCCCTGCACACCATGTACTGGGAGACCTCGGGCAATCCGGACGGCATTCCCGTCGTGTTCCTGCACGGCGGGCCGGGTGCGGGCAGTTCACCCGAGCATCGCCGGCTGTTCGATCCGCAGGCCTACCGCATCGTGATCTACGACCAACGCGGTGCCGGCCGTTCGACGCCGCTCGGCGAGCTGCGCGACAACACCACGCCCCACCTCATCGCCGACCTGGAGCGCCTGCGTACCCATCTCGGCATCGAGCGCTGGCTGGTGTTCGGCGGCTCGTGGGGCTCCACGCTCGCCATCGCCTATGCCGAGGCGCATCCGGAACGCTGTCTGGGCCTGGTGCTGCGCGGCATCTTTCTTTGCCGACCGAGCGAGATCGACTGGTTTCTCTACGGCTTGCGGAACATCTATCCGGAGGAGTGGGAACGCTTCGCCGGTTTTTTGCCGGCGACCGAGCGCGGCGACCTGCTGGGCGCGTATTACGCACGCCTCACCCACCCGGATCCGGCGGTGCACATGCCGGCCGCCAAGGCATGGAGCCGGTACGAAGGCGCCTGCTCCACGCTCCTGCCTTCGCCAGAGGTGATGGCGCATTTCGCCGACGACGTGGTCGCGCTCGGCCTGGCGCGCATCGAAGCGCACTACTTCATGCACGACATCTTCCTGCCGCCGAACAGCCTGCTGGAGAACGCGCACCGGCTGCGCGACATTCCGGGCGTGATCGTGCAGGGACGCTACGACGTCGTGTGTCCGCCGGTGACGGCCTACGAGCTTGCGCAGGAGTGGCCGCAGGCGCGCTACGTCGTCGTGCCGGACGCCGGCCACTCGGTGTGGGAGCCGGGGATCCGCCGCGCCCTGATGTCCGCGCTCCGGGACTTCGCCTCGCGGCTCGGCAGGGAGCAGGGGTGGCGCGACGTTTGATGCGCTCAGTCGATCTTCAGGATGCGCATGGCCTTGGCCAGCGTCTCGACCGACTCCTGGTGCTTGCCGGCCTTGTGCAGGGCTTCGCCCTCGGCACGCAGCTTCTTCACTTGCTCCAATTCCGCTTGCGAGAGCTGCGGCTGCTTGGCGAGTGCGGCGTCGATTTTCGCCATGTCCTGCGGACAGTGCATCGCCCATGCGGCGGCGCTGAACAGCAGACCAGCGGCGGAGATCAGGATGCGAGCGGTTTTCATGGGAGTTCCTCCAGAAGAAGGCCCGGCGGATGGCCGGTACGCGATAGCTTACGCCTGAGCGAGGGCGGCGCGGCCGCCGCTCCCCTCGGTTAAGATGCAAAAAATGGATACGGTCCTTTCGGCAATCTCGGCGCAGTGGTTGAGGCAGCGTCTGGCGCAGGCGCCCGTGGCCCCGCCGCTGACGCAGGGCGACGGCTGGCTGTGGCGTCCGGCTTCGGAGATCCGTCCTGCCGCGGTGCTCGTTCCGATTCTGGTTCAGGGGGGCGATTTGCGCATGCTGTTCACGGTGCGCACCGCCCACCTGCACGATCACGCCGGCCAGATCAGCTTTCCCGGGGGGCGCAGCGATCCGGAGGATGCGACGCCGGTCGACACCGCGCTGCGGGAAGTGCAGGAGGAAATCGGCCTGCCCGCCGAACGCATCGAGGTGATCGGTGTCCTGAGCGAGTACGTCACCGTAACGGGCTACCGGGTCACGCCCGTGGTCGGACTCATCGAAGCCCCGGCCGAACCGAAGCTCGATCCCTTCGAAGTGGCGGAAGTGTTCGACGTGCCGCTTCCGCACCTGCTCGATGCGCGCAATCACCAGCGCAACACGGTCATCCATCGCGGCCGCGAGCGGCATTACTACGCCGTGCCCTTCGGATCGCGCTACATCTGGGGTGCGACCGCAGGAATGCTAATGAATTTCTGCCGCCACCTCGGCGTCGTCCGCTGAGAAGCCGCCTCGCTTGACCCATATCAAAAGGCTTCGACCTCGGTCGCTTACAGTCCCGTCAACGACAAACCTCCGTTTTTCTTTCTGCGAGCTGAAATGCCGACCGAGCTATATAACAAGAACGGCCACAAATGCCTGATGTTCACCGATCTCACCGAAGAAAACGGCGAGGCGGTGCAATCCAATCAGTTCCTGATCGTTGACGGCGACACCGGCGCGATCATCGACCCTGGTGGCAACCTGGCTTACGCGCCGCTCTACGTCGCCATGATCCGCCATTTCCCGCCGAGCCGCCTCTCCGCCATCCTTGCTTCGCACGCCGATCCCGACATCATCGCCTCGCTGGACCGGTGGATGACGGCAACCACGGCCACCCTCTACATCTCCAGGGTGTGGGAGCGCTTCGCGCCGCACTTCTGCAAGCCGGGCAAAACCGACGGCCGGGTGATCGGCATCCCGGACGGGGGAATGTTCATCCGCGTCGGCGCAACGGAGCTCATCGCCCTGCCGGCGCACTTCCTGCACGCCGAAGGCAACTTCCAGTTCTACGATCCGGTGAGCCGCATTCTTTTCTCGGGCGATCTCGGCGCGTCCTTGGGGACGGGCGTCAAGCCTTCGGAGTTCGTCACTTCGCTGAAGGACCACATTCCCCGCATGGAAGGCTTTCACCGGCGGCTGATGGTGTCCAACAAGATCCTCCGCTTCTGGGCCAAGATGGTCAGACAGCTCAAAATCGACATGATCGTGCCGCAGCACGGGGCTCCGATGCGCGGCCCCGCGGTGCAAGAGTTCATCGACTGGGTGGAAGGGCTGAGCTGCGGCATCGATCTGATGACGGACGCGGAATACCGGATTCCCGACCGCCTGAGCAGCAGGGTCGCCTGAGGCGGCTCCAGCTTTCGCCAGCGCTTCACGAAACATCGCGCTGCGGCCGTCGCCCGCGGCGGCCGCACGCGTCATTCCGTCCGGTCTGCCAAATCCGACGCGCTGGCCTCGGCCGCGGCGGTGTTCTGCGTCCCCGCGTTTGCGCTCTTATAATGGCCCTTCTCGACAAAGCCCGGGGCCTCCAGGCTCCGCACAACAAGACGCGATGACGCTGATTTCCCTCATTCTCGCGCTGGCGCTCGAGCAGTGGCGGCCGCTTTCCGACCGGCGCGCCATCTACGCGCCGCTGGCAGGATATGCGGCTTGGCTCGAGCAGAAATTCAACGCCGGCGAGCGCCATCACGGCATGATCGCCTGGCTGCTCGCCGTGCTGCCGCTGCTCTTGGCTGCCTGGCTGATCTACGAGGGCTTGGCGCAACTGCATCCGCTGCTCGCGCTGGCGTTCAACGTGGGCGTGCTGTACGTGACGATGGGCTTCCGCCAGGAAAGCCATTACTTCACCGATATCCACCAGGCGCTCAGGGACGGCGAGGTCGAGCGCGCCCGCTCGCTGCTCGCCTCGTGGCGGGGGCATGCCTGCGACGGATTGAGCGTCAGCGAGATCGTCAAGCTCACCATCGAAACCGCGCTGGCGACTTCGCACCGTCACGTCTTCGGGGTGATGTTCTGGTTCGTCATCCTGCCCGGCCCGGTGGGCGCGGTGATGTATCGCGCGGCGCTGTTCCTGTTCCATCGCTGGGGCGACCGCCTCCCTACGGGCAGCGCCTCCGGCCTGTACGCGCCCGAGACGCCGCTGGGCGTGGAGACCGATTTCCTGCCGACCACCATCGGCATGGAGAAGGCGCCCGAGCCGAACAACTGGCGTGACCGCTTCGGCGAGTTCTCGCGCATGGTGTTCGGCTGGATCGATGCGGTTCCCGCTCGCGTCACCGCCGCCTCGTTCGCGATCGTCGGCGACTTCGAGGATGCGATTTACTGCTGGCGCACTCAGGCGCTGCGCTGGCCCGACCGGCTGATGGGCATCGTCATCGCGGCAGGCGCCGGCGCGATGGGCGTGCGTCTCGGCGCGCCGGTGGTGCGCGCCGGGCTGATCGAGGACCGGCCGGAAATGGGCATCGGCGAGGAAGCCGACGTGCCCTTCCTGGACAGCACCGTCGGGCTGGTGTGGCGTGCCCTGGTGTTGTGGCTGGCCGTCCTGCTGGTGATCACGATCGCAGCGGGCGTCGGCTAACCCGCTACGCACTGCCGGCCGGATTGTCGAGGATGCGGTGGAGCAGTTGCAGCCGCCGCGGCGCGATGAGGCCGCGCTCCACCGCCGCGCGTACCGCACAATCCGGCTCGCTGCGATGGCGGCAGTCCCGGAACCGGCATTGGCCGAGGTAGGGATGCAGTTCGACGAAGCCGCGCTCGATCTCGTCGGCGGTGAGATGGGTCAGCCCGAATTCCTGCAGCCCCGGGCAATCGATCAGGGCAGTATCGGGCCCGAGCCGGTAGAGCCGGGCATGGGTTGTGGTATGCCGGCCCGAATCGAGGAACGTGGAAATCTCCTGGGTGGCCGCATCGGCGTCCGGCACGATGGTGTTGACGATGGTCGACTTGCCCATGCCGGACTGGCCGAGCAACACAGTCGTGTGACCTTCGAGCACGTCTACGAGCGGCGCGACGCTGCGCTTGGCGCTCAGTTCCAGCACCCGGTAACCGGCGAGTTCGAAAGGCTTGAGCCGCTCGCGCGCCGCCGCCGTCTCTTCCACCAAATCGGCCTTGTTCAGCGCGATGACGCTGCGCAGATGCTGCTGTTCGGCGGCGACCAGGGCGCGCGCGATGAGCTCGTCCGAGAAACTGGGCACGCCGGCCACGACTACCACGACCTGCGTGACATTGGCGGCGATGATCTTCTGGCGGTGACCGGCGGCACGCATGAACAGCGAGCTGCGCGGCTCGATGGTTTCGATCACGCCTTCCTTGGCACCGGTGGTTTCGATGCGTACGCGGTCTCCGCAGGCCACGTTGCTGCGCTTGCCGCGCGGCACGCAGCGCAGGATTTCCCCGCTGTCGGTTTCGACCAGATACTGCCGCCCGAAGGCGGCGACGACCTGAGCGTTCAGTTCGCGCCCCATGTCAGCCGGCCAGCGCGGCATCGATGCGCGCCGCGCAGATGAAGTCGTTCTCGGACAGGCCGCCCACGGAATGGGTGGTGTAGGCCACCTTGCACGTGTTGAAGCTCACGTGCAGATCGGGATGATGATTTTCCCGGTGGGCGATCCAGGCGACCAGATTCACGAATGCCATGGTGGCGTAATAGTTCTTGAATCTGTAGAGCTTGTGCAAGCGGTTGTCGCTGATCTGCCAGTCGGACAGCTCGGCGAGCAGCGCGGCCGCCTCCTCGTCGCTGAGCCGGACGGTCTGTTCGCGGCAATGTCGGGTCTGCAAGGCACTCACGAAGCCTCCTGTGGGCGGAAGGACTGCAGGCGCGCGATCCGCAGGCCGGCCGGCGGATGCGAGTCGTAGAAGGCGGAGTGTAACGGGTCCGGCGTGAGCGTCGCCGCATTGTCCCGATAAAGTTTGACCAGCGCCTGAACCAGATCTCCGGCGCTCGCGTGTTGCGCCGCATAGGCGTCGGCCTCGTATTCGTGCTTGCGGGAGTAGGCGTTGGCCAGCGGCAGCGCGAAGTAGGTGAAGGCCGGCACCGCAAGCAGAAAGAGCAGCAGCGCGACCGCGGTGCCCTGCGCTTCGACGCCGAGTCCGCGATAGAACCAGTCCTGTTGCATCAGATAGGCCAGCGCGGCGAGAAATCCGAGGCTGAGCATCGCCATCCAGGCGAGCCGTTTGGCGATGTGGCGCAGCTTGAAATGGCCCAGCTCGTGCGCCAGCACCGCCTCGATCTCCGGCGCCGCGAGTCTGGACAGCAGGGTATCGAAGAACACGATTCGCTTGGCGGCGCCCAGGCCGGTGAAATAGGCGTTGCCGTGGCTGGAACGGCGCGAGCCGTCCATCACATACACGCCCTTGCTGCGGAAACCGCAGCGGGCGAGCAGGTTCTCGATGCGCGTACGCAACTGCTCGTCCTCCAGCGGCGTGAACTTGTTGAACAAAGGTGCAATGACGGTGGGGAACAGCACCAGCAGGAGCAGATTGAACCCCATCCACGTCAGCCAGACGTACAGCCACCACCAGTCGCCCATGGCGTTCATCAGCCACAACACGACGAACAGCAAGGGGATGCCGAGCACGGCGGCAACGATCAGGTGTTTGATCTGGTCGGCGACGAACAGTCGCGGGGTGATGCGGTTGAAACCGAAGCGCGCTTCGATGCCGAAGGTGCGATAGAGGGTGAACGGCAGATCGACCAGACTCGTGAACAGGACGACATCGCCGATGAGGGCGATGCCGTGCATGTAACCGCCGGGTTCGAAGCGCACGGACAGGACGTCGTGGAACCATTGCACGCCGCCGCCCAGCGTCAGCGCGAGCACCACGAGGGCGCTGACGACCTCATCGATGCAGTGCAGCCGTGTCTTGGCGACGGTGTAATCGGCCGCCTTGCGGTGCGCCTCCGGTGACACGTGGCCGGCAAAATTTGCCGGCACGCGATCGCGGTGCCGTGCCACGTGGCGCATGTGGCGCAACCCCAGCCACAGTCGCGTCAGGATGCCGAGCACGACCGCCGCCAGAAATACATGGGCGAATGCATTCATAGCCGCGTGATGCACGACCGCCTGTGAGACAATGCCGGAAATTTTACTTTAGACCCGCTCAGCATGGCTCAGGATCAGAACAACCTCATCTGGATCGACATGGAGATGACGGGCCTGCGCCCGGATACGGACCGGATCATCGAGATCGCCATCGTCATCACCAACTCCCATCTGGAAACGGTGGCGGAGGCGCCGGTCATGGTGGTGCATCAGTCCGATGCCGTACTGGAGGCCATGGACGACTGGAACAAGAGCACGCACGGCCGCTCGGGGTTGATCGCCAAGGTCAGGGAATCGACCCTGACCGAAGCACAGGCTGAACAGCAGTTGCTCGACTTCCTGGTGCAGTACGTGCCCAAAGGGGTTTCACCCATGTGCGGCAACTCGGTCTGCCAGGACCGGCGTTTCCTCGCGCGCTGGATGCCGGCGCTGGAGAGCTACTTCCATTACCGCAACCTCGACGTCAGCACCCTGAAGGAACTCGTACGCCGCTGGAAGCCCGAGCTCGCGCGCGGGCTCACCAAGCACGGCAAGCACGAGGCGCTCGCCGACATCTACGAATCCATCGAAGAACTGAAGTACTACCGCGAGCACTTCATTCGTCTGTAGCGGCACCGTCGCGGCGTTCGAGCATGATCGTGCCTTCGAACTGCGTGCGCAGTCCAAGGCCGGGCAGCTCGAGCGTCATGATCGCGGGCAGATGTTCGTCGCCGCGCACGGCGCCCGCCTCCAGCGCGCGGCTCACCGCGCGCTCGATCTCGCGTTGCGAAAGCACGCCGACCTGTTTGAGGAACTTGCGGATGCTGAGGTTGAGCGCTTCTTCGTCCATGCTTTTTCTCCATCACGTCGGATGAGGGCCGCCTATTCCGGCGGCCGCTGTTGCAAACGCCTGATCAATGCCCGGGTGGAACTGTCCAGCTCTTCTCCCGGAGCGGAGATACCTGCCAGCATGGGCGTGAGCGACTGGGCGATGCGTTTGCCCAGTTCGACCCCCCATTGATCGAAACTGTTCACGCCCCAGATCACGCCCTGCACGAATACCTTGTGTTCGTAGAGGGCAACGAGCGCGCCGAGCGAACGCGGATCGAGCCGCGGCAGCACGATCGTGCTCGAGGGCTGGTTGCCCGGATAGTGCCGATGCGGTTCGGCGAAATCGTCCTGACCGCGCATCAGCGCGGCGCTCTGCGCCAGCGCGTTGGCGAGCAGCATGCGGTGCGCTTCGGCGTCGCGCGCATCGGTCGGCGTGCGCACGAGAATGAAATCAGCCGGGACGAGGCGCGTGCCCTGGTGCAACAGTTGGTGGAACGCATGCTGACCGTTGGTGCCGACGCTGCCCCACAGGATCGGCCCTGTCTGGTAATCGACGGCCGCGCCCTCGCGGTCGACGCGCTTGCCGTTCGATTCCATTTCCAACTGCTGCAAGTGGTTTGGAAAGAGTTGCAGGTCCTCGGCGTAAGGCAGCACGGCGTGCGTATGCGCGCCGAAGAAGTTCGTGTACCACACGCCGAGCAGTGCGAGCAGCACCGGCATGTTGGCTTCGGGCGGCGCCGCGCGGAAATGCTCGTCCATGGCGCGGGCCCCCGCGAGCAGTTCGTCGAAGGCCTCAGGGCCGATGGCGATCATCAACGCCAATCCCACTGCCGACCAGAGCGAGAAACGGCCGCCGACCCAGTCCCACATCGGAAAGATACGCTCGGGTGCAATGCCGAACTGGCCGGCGGCGGCAAGATTGGTGCTCACGGCGGCGAAGTGCTTGCCTAAGTCCGCTTCAGCGATACGGCTTGCCAGCCAGGCGCGCGCGCGGCGGGCGTTCATGAGGGTTTCCGCCGTCGTGAAAGTCTTCGATGCGACGATGAACAAGGTCGATTCGGGGCGCAGGCCTTCGAGCACTGCGTTGAGATCCTCCGGATCGACGTTGGCGACGAAATGCACGCGCGGCCGCTGGCCGCAATAGCGGCGCAGGGCGCGCGCGGCCATGCGCGGCCCGAGATCGGAGCCACCGATGCCGAGATTCACCACGTCGCTGATCGCCTCGCCCGTGGCGCCGCGGGTCTCGCCGCGCCGCAGGCCTTCGGCGAAGGCGCGCATGCGCGCGAGCGTCTCGCCTACTTCCCTCGGCGGGGGATCGGCGCGCAGCGCCACGTGCAGCACGGCGCGCCGTTCGCTGTTGTTGATCGGCTCGCCGGCGTACATCCGCTCGATCCAGCGCCCCAGCTCGCGTTCGCGTGCCAGGGCGCACAGCAGCGCGAGCGTCTCGTCAGTAATGCGGTGTTTGGCGTAGTCGAGGAACAATCCGGCTGCTTCGAGGCTGTAACGCGCACCGCGCTGCGGATCGCGGGCGAACAGGTCGCGCATGTGCACGTTGCGCATCTGCGCATGGTGCGCGCTCAGCCGGCGCCAGGCTTCAGTACCGGTCAGGGACGACATCGATCGGTTCCTCCGATGGATGATGCATGGACGCCGCATTCGCGCGGCGCACCGGCGGGCCTCAGCCCTGCCGCCGGTAGAGACGGTAGCGTTCGCGGTCGCGCGGCCGGCTGCCCTCCCAGACTTGCACCCACTCCGGGCCGGGATGCGCGGCGCGTTCGCGCGTACTGGTCTGCACCAGCAGATAGGCGCAATCCGTGGTGCCGTGGACTTCCCGCCGCCTGGTTTCGAGACCGGCGTGGTAGTCGAACAAGCCGCGTTGCGGCAGGCGCAGGCCGCGGCTTTCGATGCAGCCGTAGTGCTCGGGCAGTTGCGCGCGCAGGCTTTCCGCGACGCTGCGGTAGGACCGGCCATGATCGATCCAGTCGAGCCACAGGGTCGCGGCCAAGCCCCAGCACAGCGTCGCGCCGGCGGCCCAGTGCGTCAGCGCCCGCAGGTTGGAACGTTCGCTGCGGAAGACCAGGATCAGCCAGCCCGCGGTGAGCGCGAGCGCGCCGATGAGCGCCACGGGATGCACGCTCATTTCCCAGCCGGGCTGCAGGCGATGGGCGTTGGCCGCGAGCTTGGCCGGGATACCGGTCAGCGCCGCGAACCACATCAGCCACATGAACGCGCCGATGAGCGTGAAAGTCATGATTGCGAACCACGCCAGCGCGTTCACCGCGCCGCGGCCGAGCCGCACCGCGGCGCTGCCCGCCGGGATGGCGAGCGGTACCAGCATGACCAGGGTATCCATCTCGTCGGGCGACTCGACGAACATCAGCATCACGAGCGAGACCAGCCCGGCCATGAAAGGTACCGCATAGCCGGGCTCGCGCAGCCGGTGGCGGTAGGCCCAGGTCGCCCAAAGGGTGAGCGGCCAGGCCGGCCAGGCTGCCCAGGACAGCGTCTTGGCGGTATCGAGGATGTATTCCCATCGCGGCGCGCTGGTGATGTTTTGGATCTGCCATGCCCACCACGCCTGGTAGTACGCAGGCGCTTCGCTGTGGAGCAGGAAGGGCCAGATCGCGGCAAAGGGGGCGAGCACCGCAAGACCGGTCGCGACTGCGAAACCGAATTCGCGGCGGCGGTATGCGGTCGAGCACAGCAGGACCAGCAAAGCCGCAAGCAAGGGCTGTGCGACCCCGAACAGCCCTTTGGCGAGAAACGCCAGTCCGCAACCCAGACCGTAGAACACCCCGCCTCGCAGCGGCGCGCGCTGGGTGATGGCGATGCCGTAATACGCGCCCGCGAGGCCCGCGATCATGGCCATGTCCGGCGCCGTTTCATGGGCATGCCACATCAGTCCCAGGCAGCCGAGCAGGGCCAGCATGGAAAGGTCCCCTTCGGTGCGGCCGTAGAGCTCGCGCGCCGCGAGCCGGATCCACCACAGGGCGAGCAGGACGAAAAAGGTGCTGGCGAAGCGGGCCGCTTCGTGGGTGGGCAGGACGAAATCCAGCAGCCGGACGAAGACCGCTGCGACCCAGAAATAGACCGGACCGTCCTGGAGAAAGGGCTCTCCCGCGAGCGTGGGCGTCAGCCAGTTGCCCGTACTGAGCATCTGGTGGACCACGCCGATGCCGATCGCATCTTCCGTTTTCCAGGGATCGTGGCCCACCAGGCCGGGCAGCAGAAAGGCGGCGACCAAAGCCGCCAGCGGCCAATCGTGCAGGGGAAGCGGAATTCGGCGTGCGTACCAGGCGGACATTTTTCAGGATGGTTGTGAGGTGCCCGCGGACATGGGGGCGATTGTAGCCGTGGCGCTCACCGGCCACAAAAAAAGGCAGCCGGAGCTGCCTTTCTTCGATCTTCGCCTGCCGCGCGGCGGTTTACTTGCCGGCGGGCTTGCCGGCGTACTTCTGACGGAATTTCTCGACGCGGCCGGCCGTGTCGACGATCTTCTGTTTGCCCGTGTAGAACGGGTGGCAGGCCGAGCACACTTCCACGTGCAGCGGGCGACCGAGCGTGGAGCGGGTCGTGAAGCTGTTGCCGCAGGAGCAGGTGACCTGGATTTCGGTGTATTCGGGATGGATGCCGGGTTTCATAGCGTAGGTCCTCGGTTGACGCTTGGTTCCGCCCGGGCAGCGCCCGGCGTTTCAAGCGGAAAGCCGCGCATTATCCCAGAGCGGCGGACGCCTTGCAAATCAAGGCCGATGGCGGCGGCTTCGGGGCGCTGGTTCCGATCAGCCCCGGCGCATGGAGTCGAAGAAGTCGGCGTTGGACTTGGTCGCTTTGATTTTGTCGATCGGGAACGCCATTGCCGAGAGGTGCCGGCTGCGCCACGGCAGGCGCAGCCCCGGTGCGGGCGCAGCCGGCGACCTCGGGGCGCTGGTTTGATCAGCCCCGGCGCATGGAGTCGAAGAAGTCGGCGTTCGACTTCGTGGCTTTGATCTTGTCCAGCAGGAATTCCATCGCCTCGAGGTCGTCCATCGGGTACAGCAGTTTGCGCAGGACCCAGATCTTCTGCAGGATGTCGGGCTTGATCAGCAGTTCCTCGCGCCGCGTGCCGGAGCGGTTGACGTTGATCGCCGGGAAGATCCGCTTCTCGTACATGCGCCGGTCGAGGTGGATCTCCATGTTTCCGGTGCCCTTGAACTCCTCGTAGATCACGTCGTCCATGCGCGAGCCGGTGTCGATGAGCGCCGTGGCGAGGATGGTCAGGCTGCCGCCTTCCTCGATGTTGCGCGCGGCGCCGAAGAAGCGCTTGGGCCGTTGCAGGGCGTTGGCGTCCACACCGCCGGTCAGCACCTTGCCGGAGGCCGGCACGACGGTGTTGTAAGCGCGCGCCAGGCGGGTGATGGAGTCGAGCAGGATCACCACGTCCTTCTTGTGCTCGACCAGGCGCTTGGCCTTCTCGATCACCATTTCCGCGACCTGCACGTGGCGGGTGGCCGGTTCGTCGAAGGTCGAGGATACCACCTCGCCGCGCACCGAGCGCTGCATCTCCGTCACTTCCTCGGGGCGCTCGTCGATGAGCAGCACGATCAGCACCACCTCCGGGTAGTTGGCCGTGATGGCGTGGGCGATGTGCTGCAGCATCACCGTCTTGCCGGTCTTGGGCGGCGCCACTAGCAGGCCGCGCTGGCCTTTGCCGATGGGGGCGATGATGTCGATGATCCGGCCGGTGATGTTCTCCTCGCTCTTGATGTCGCGCTCCAAGCGCAGCTGCTCGGTGGGGTGGAGCGGGGTGAGGTTCTCGAACAGGATCTTGTTCTTGGCGGCCTCGGGCGGCTCGCCGTTGACCTTGTCCACCTTCACCAGCGCGAAGTAGCGCTCGCCGTCCTTCGGGGTGCGTATCTCGCCTTCGATCGTGTCGCCGGTGTGAAGGTTGAAGCGGCGGATCTGCGAGGGGGAGACGTAGATGTCGTCGGTGCTGGCGAGGTAGGAGGTATCGGGCGAGCGCAGGAAGCCGAAGCCGTCGGGCAGGACTTCCAGCGTCCCGTCGCCGTAGATCGATTCCCCCTTCTTGGCGCGGTTCTTGAGCAGGGCGAAGATCAGCTCCTGCTTGCGCATGCGGTTGGCGCCTTCGATTTCGTTTTGCACCGCCATCTCGATGAGCTGGCTTACGTGCAGCGCTTTTAATTCGGAAAGGTGCATAGGAAGAATGCCCGGAATGGAATGCCGTGGACGGCGAGAACGGAGTCGATCAGGGAAGGGTTACGCGCCGAGGAACGGCGCGTAGGAGCTTTGTGACGGCAGTCTAGCGCGAAATGGCCGTTCCGGCCAGTGCCGTCTTTCTCGTTTTTCGTCAGATATTGCTATCCAGGAAGGCGGTCAGCTGGGACTTGGTCAGGGCCCCCACCTTCACCGCTTCCATATTGCCGTTCTTGAACAGCATCAGGGTCGGGATCCCGCGGATGTTGTACCGTTTCGGGATTTCGACGTTGTCGTCAACGTTCAGCTTCGCGACCTTCAGCCGGCCGTCGTACTCCTTCGCCACTTCGTCCAGGATCGGGGCGATGGCCTTGCAGGGGCCGCACCATTCCGCCCAGTAGTCCACCAGGACCGGGATATCCGACTTCAGCACTTCGGGTTCGAACGTCGCGTCGCTGACGTGATGAATCTGATCGCTCATTGAGGTTCCTAAATCGTGATTGCGGATCGGCGGCCGGACGGCCGCACAGGTGTCGGCGGTTATCCTAGCAAAAAACTGCCGGTGCAACGGGCTCCGGCCGGACGTCTCGAGGGGCGGCCCGCCGGGCCCGGATCTGGCCCGGAGTTTGCGTCAAGTCCCGGCGGGCGTGGGGTAACATGGCGCCGCCGCACGCCGGCTGGCGAAACGCAGGGTTCGCCGTTTTCTTCCGCGCCGGGCACACGGAGGCATTTATGCTGGCCAAAGACATTCTCGCCATCAAGGGTAATGCCGTTTACACCATTTCTCCGGAAGGCTGCCTGAGCGAGGCGGTGAGTTGCATGGTCGATTACGACATCGGGTCGCTGGTGGTGATGGACCGCGGCAAGCTGGCGGGCATGCTGACCTTCCGGGAAGTGCTGTCCGCGCTGGACGAAGGCAAGGGCTCGCTGGGCGACCGCCGGGTCAAGGACGTCATGGTGAAATCGCCGCCTGTGGTCGGGCCGGAGATGGAGCTCGACGATCTGCGCCGGCTGATGCTCGAAACGCGTGCCCGCTACATGCCGGTGGTCGACCGGGACGTGCTGATCGGCGTGCTGTCCTTTCACGACGTCGCCAAGGCCGTGCTGGAAGAGCAGCGCTTCGAAAACGACATGCTCAAGGGCTACATCAAGAACTGGCCCGCCTGAACGGCCACTGCGCCTTGGCACACAGACGGCGTGCTAAACTCGCACGCCTTTGTCTGTGGGCGCGCGCATGTCCGGCAACACCATAGGAAAGCTCTTCTGCGTCACTTCCTTCGGCGAAAGTCACGGCCCGGCCTACGGCGGCATCGTCGACGGCTGTCCGCCCGGGCTCGAACTGTCGGCGGCCGATCTGCAACGCGAGCTGGACCGCCGCAAGCCGGGGACCTCGCGTCACGTCACCCAGCGCCGCGAGTCGGATACGGTCGAGATCCTGTCGGGCGTCTTCGAGGGGCGCACGACCGGCACGCCGATCGGCTTCATCATCCGTAACGAAGACCAGCGTTCCAAGGATTACGGCAACATCGCCGAGACCTTCCGGCCCGGTCACGCCGACTATACCTATTGGCAGAAATACGGCATCCGGGACTATCGCGGCGGCGGACGGGCCTCCGCCCGCGAAACGGTGGTGCGGGTGGCGGCAGGCGCGATCGCCAAGAAGTGGCTGCGCGAGCGCTACGGGGTCTTGATCCGGGGCTACCTGGCTCAGCTCGGCCCGCACGAGATCCCTTTCCGTGCCTGGGAAGAGGTGGACCGCAATCCCTTCTTTGCGCCCAACGCCGATATGGTGCCCGTGCTGGAGCAGTACATGGACGAGCTGCGCCGGGCCGGCGATTCGGTGGGCGCGAAGGTGACGGTGGTCGCCGAAGGCGTGCCGGTGGGCTGGGGCGAGCCGGTCTACGACCGCCTCGATGCCGACATCGCCTACGCGATGATGGGCATCAACGCCGTAAAGGGCGTGGAAATCGGCGCGGGCTTCAGCTGCGTCACCCAGCGCGGCAGCGAGCACGGCGACGAGCTGACGCCCGAAGGCTTCGCCTCGAACAATGCCGGCGGCGTGCTGGGCGGCATTTCCACCGGCCAGGACGTGGTGGTGCACATCGCGCTGAAACCCACCTCCAGCATCCGCATCCCGCGCCGTTCCATCGACAAGCAGGGTAACCCCACCACGGTCGAGACCCTCGGCCGTCACGACCCTTGCGTCGGCATCCGCGCCACACCCATTGCCGAGGCGATGCTGGCGATCGTGCTGATGGACCACGCGCTGCGCCATCGCGCGCAGAACGCCGACGTCGACAGCGGCACACCGAAGATTCCGGGGCGCATCCGGCGTTGAGGCGCGGGGCCGCCGTGCTGCGCCGTTCCTTCCCCTGACGATCCGGCCGTGACCGTTCCCGCCTTCCGGCTGTCCGCGCTCTATGGCGCCTACTTCGCCTTCATCGGCGCCTACATGCCGTACTTCGGCCTCTATCTCGCCGCGCTCGGGCTGGCGCCGTGGGCGATCGGGGTGTTGCTGTCGGTGGGGCAGTTCACCCGCATTTTCGCCCCCAACATCTGGGCATGGCTCGCCGACCGGCGCGGGCGCTCCATCGAGCTGCTGCGTCTTGCGCTGGCCATGGCGGTCGTGAGCTACCTCGGCCTGTTCTTCGCCGAGGGTTTCGTCGCCCTGTTCCTGGTGCTGGCCATCCACGCCTTTTTCGTCAGCGCATCGATGCCGCTCTTCGAGGCCATGACGCTGCGTTATCTGCACGGTCAGTACGGGCGTTACGGGCCGATCCGGCTGTGGGGTTCGGTCGGCTTCATCGTCGCGGTCACGGTGATCGGCCGGGCGCTCGATTACGTCGATACGCGCAACTTCCTCTGGATGGCGCTGCTGCCGCTCGTCGGCGCCCTGCTTGCCTCATGCGTCATCGCGCAACCGCCTGCCCATGCCGATGCGGCCGACGAACGCAACGGTTCCATCCGCGAGCTCGCCCTGCGGGCCGAGGTGATGGCCCTGTTCGGGGCGGGCTTCCTGATGTGCGTCGCGCACGGGCCGCTGTACGGTTTCTACTCGATCTATCTGGACGACACCGGTTACAGCAAAACTGCGGTCGGCCTGTTGTGGGCCTTGGGCGTGGTCGCCGAAATCGTGGTGTTCCTCGCCATGCCGCGCTGGCTCACGCGCTTTTCCCCCTATCGCGTGCTGCTGGCGAGTTTCGCGCTCGCCACGGTGCGTTTCCTCTTGATCGGGTGGTGCGTAGAGAGCGTGCCGCTGCTGTTCGTCGCGCAGTTGATGCATGCTGCGAGTTTTGGCAGCTTCCACGCCGCTGCGCTAACCTTGGTCAACGCATGGTTCAGCGGCCGCCGCCACGTGCGCGGGCAGGCGCTGTTCTCCAGCCTGACCTACGGGGCCGGCAGCGCGGTCGGGGCGGCCGGTGCCGGGGCGCTGTGGCAGTCGGTCGGGCCGGTGTGGACCTACACGGCCGCCAGCCTGGCCGCGGCATGTGGCTTGCTCTTGATCGCCTGGCGCGGGCGGCTCTTCCCTCAATTGGCACAACGGCATGCGTAGTTCCGCAACGAAACGTTCCTTGCTCGCGCTCCTCTTCAGCGCGTTGTTGAGTGCGTGCGCGACGCAGAGCACGACGTCGGCCGGGGCGGTCGGCATTGAGCGCGGTCAGACGATGCTCGTCTCGTCCGAGGAAGTCGAGCAGGCGGCCAATCAGCAATACAGCCAGATCATGGCGCAGGCACGCAAGAAGGGCGTGCTCAACCGCGATGCCGCCCAGGTGCAACGGGTGCGCGCCATCGTCAACCGCCTCATTCCGGCGACCGCCGTCTTCCGACCGGACGCGACGAACTGGAACTGGGAAGTCAACGTCATCACGACCGATGAACTCAACGCCTGGGCGATGCCCGGCGGCAAGATCGCCGTCTACACCGGCCTGATCGAAAAGCTCAAGCTCACCGACGCCGAACTGGCCGCGGTGCTGGGCCATGAGATCGCCCACGCACTGCGCGAACATTCACGCGAGCGCATTTCGCGCCAGCTCGCAACCAGCGCGGTGGTCGGCATCGGCGCCGCCATCCTCGGCCTCGGACAGAGCGGCGCGGATCTGGCGGGCATGGTGGCGGACGTGACTTTCAACCGCCCGAATTCGCGTCTGCACGAGAGCGAGGCCGACGCCATCGGCACCGAGCTGGCCGCGCGGGCAGGTTACGACCCGCACGGCGCGGTCTCGGTCTGGGAAAAGATGCTCAAGGCCGGAGGCAACGGGCTGCCCGAATTCCTGTCCACCCATCCTTCGCCGGAGAACCGGCTGAAGACCCTGCAAGGCATCGCCGACCGGCTGATGCCCATCTACCGCCAGGCCGCCCAGAAGAAGTAGGGAGCCGGCCGGGCGGGTTATAATCCGGGGCTCCCAGCGTAGTTTTCACATACCGAAACCATGGGCCCCCAAACGCTGTACGACAAACTCTGGGCGAGCCATGCCGTGCACGTCGAAGACGACGGCACGACGCTGCTCTACATCGATCGGCATTTCCTGCACGAGGTGACGAGCCCGCAGGCTTTCGAGGGCCTGCGCCTGGCCAAGCGTAAACCCTGGCGCGTCGACGCCAACCTGGCGACCGCCGACCACAACGTGCCGACCACGGACCGCTCGCTCGGGATCAGCGACCCCGTCTCGCGCACCCAAGTGGAGACCCTGGACCGCAACTGCGCCGAGTTCGGCATCGTCCAGTTCGGTATGAGCGATCCTCGCCAGGGTATCGTGCACGTGATCGGCCCCGAACAGGGCGCGACGCTGCCCGGTATGACGGTGGTGTGCGGCGACAGCCATACCAGCACGCACGGCGCCTTTGCCTGTCTGGCGCACGGCATCGGCACATCGGAAGTCGAGCACGTGCTCGCCACCCAGTGTCTGCTGGCGAAGAAGTCTAAGAACATGCTGGTCTGGTTCGACGGCAAGCTCCCGCGCGGCGTCACCGCCAAGGACATGATCCTGGCGCTCATCGGCGAGATCGGCACGGCGGGGGGCACGGGCTACGCCATCGAGTACGCCGGCCCGGCGGTGCGCGCGCTGTCCATGGCTGGGCGCATGACGCTCTGCAACATGGCCATCGAAGCCGGCGCGCGCAGCGGCATGGTGGCGGCCGACGAGACCACCTTCGAATATCTCAAAGGGCGTCCGTACGCGCCGCGCGGGGAGATGTGGGACCGTGCCGTGGCCTATTGGCGGACCCTGCACAGCGACGAAGGCGCGCATTTCGACCGCGTGGTGCGCATCGACGTCTCGCAGTTGAAGCCTCAGGTCACCTGGGGCACTTCGCCGGAAATGGTGACGACCATCGACGGCCGGGTGCCCGATCCCAAACAGGAACAGGATCCGGTCAAGCGCGCAGGCATCGAGCGCGCGCTCGAATACATGGGCCTGGAGCCCAACGTGCCGATCACCGACATCCGCATCGACAAGGTGTTCATCGGCTCCTGTACCAACTCGCGTATCGAGGATCTGCGCGCGGCGGCGGAGGTGGTGCGCGGCAAACGCGTTGCCTCGAACGTGAAGCTCGCGATGGTGGTGCCGGGTTCCGGACTGGTGAAGGCGCAGGCGGAGCAGGAAGGGCTCGACAAGATCTTCAAGGACGCCGGCTTCGAGTGGCGCGAGCCCGGCTGTTCGATGTGCCTGGGCATGAACCCCGATCAGCTGGAACCGGGCGAACGCTGCGCCTCGACCTCGAACCGCAACTTCGAAGGACGGCAGGGCCCCGGCGGACGCACCCATCTGGTCAGCCCCGAGATGGCCGCGGCGGCGGCGATCGCCGGGCATTTCGTGGACGTGCGCCATTGGCAGTGATGTGAACGGTGAACGGGCGCCGAATCCGCGCAAAGAGCTGAAACAACGGTTTCGACAGTCGTTCAAGGAGCACCGATGCTGAAACAATGCGCACGCCTGACGCTGCTTGCGGTATTGGTCGCCTTCGTGGCGGGCTGTAACACCATGGAAGGGCTCGGACGCGACATCGAGAAGCTCGGCGACGCCATTGAGCGCAAGGCCGCGCAGAACCGCAACTACTGACAGAGACCATGGAAAAATTCACCGTGCATCGCGGGCTGGTGGCGCCTCTGGACCGGGCGAACGTCGATACCGATGCCATCATCCCGAAACAGTTCCTGAAGTCCATCAAGCGCACCGGCTTCGGACCGAACCTGTTCGACGGCTGGCGCTATCTGGACGTGGGGCAGCCCGATCAGGACAACAGCAAGCGGCCCCTCAACCCGGATTTCGTGCTGAACCAGCCGCGCTACCAGGGCGCGAGCATCCTGCTCGCGCGCGAGAACTTCGGCTGCGGCAGCTCGCGCGAACATGCGCCCTGGGCGCTGCTGGACTACGGTTTCCGCGCCATCATCGCGCCTTCGTTCGCAGAGATCTTCTACAACAACAGCTTCAAGAACGGCCTGCTGCCCATCGTGCTGGACGAGGCGCAGGTGGACGAGCTGTTCAAGGACACCTTCGCCACGCCCGGCTTCGAGCTCGTCATCGACCTCGAAGCGCAGAGCATCAGCTATGCGGACGGTAGCAAGCGTTTTGCCTTCGACATCGATCCGTTCCGCAAATACTGCCTGTTGAACGGGTTGGACGACATCGGCCTGACGCTCCGCCACGCGGACAAGATCAAGGCTTTCGAAGAACGCCGGCGTCAGGAGCAGCCCTGGTTGTTTGCCTGAGTTTGTGGGGAAAGAACGAATGAAAATCGCGGTACTGCCCGGGGACGGGATCGGCACGGAGATCGTGGCGCAGGCGGTGAAGGTGCTGCGCGCGCTCGATCTGGGTCTGGAATTCGAGGAGGCGCCGGTGGGCGGCGCCGGTTACGAAGCGGCCGGCGATCCGCTGCCCGAAGCGACGCTCAAACTGGCGCAGGAGGCCGATGCGATCCTGTTCGGCGCGATCGGCGATCCGCGCTACGACAACCTCGAGCGCGCCAAGCGTCCTGAACAGGCCATCCTGCGCCTGCGCCAGGTGCTGCAGCTCTTCGCCAACCTGCGGCCGGCGACCATGTATCCGGAGCTGGTCGGCAGTTCCACGCTGCGGCCCGAGGCGGTGAACGGTCTCGACCTGCTGATCGTGCGCGAACTGACCGGCGACATCTATTTCGGCCAGCCCCGCGGCATCCACGTCGTCGACGGCGAGCGCGAAGGCTTCGACACCATGCGCTATCGCGAATCGGAGATCGTGCGCATCGCGCACGTGGGCTTCAAGGCCGCGCGCAAGCGCAACCGCCGCCTGTGCTCGGTGGACAAGGCCAACGTGCTGGAGACTTCGCAGCTGTGGCGCGAGGTGGTCACGCAGGTGGCGAAGGAGTATCCGGACGTGGAACTCACGCACATGTACGTCGACAACGCGGCGATGCAGCTGGTGCGCAATCCCAAGCAGTTCGACGTGATCGTCACCGGCAACATGTTCGGCGACATCCTCTCCGACGAGGCTTCCATGCTGGGCGGCTCGATCGGCATGCTTCCTTCCGCCTCGCTGGACGCGAACGGCAAGGGCCTGTACGAGCCCATCCACGGTTCCGCGCCCGACATCGCCGGCAAGAACATCGCCAATCCGCTCGCCACCATCCTGTCGGCGGCGATGATGCTGCGCTACAGTCTCAATCAGGACGAGGCGGCCGATCGTGTCGAGGCCGCGGTGCGCAAAGTGCTCGCGCAGGGCTTCAGGACGGCGGACATTTACGAACCGGGCACGACCAAGGTCGGCACCAACGAGATGGGCGACGCCGTCGTGGCAGCGCTGGCGTAAAACGGCGCGCGGCAGGTTTTTCGAGATAAGGGTGCAGCGATGAAACGAGTAGGTCTGGTGGGTTGGCGCGGCATGGTCGGTTCCGTGCTCATGCAGCGGATGCAGGAAGAACGCGACTTCGACCACATCGAGCCGGTGTTCTTCACGACTTCGAACGTGGGCGGCGAGGGGCCGACGTTCGGCGGCAAATCGAGCGGTCCGCTGAAGGATGCGCGCTCCATCGAGGCCCTGAAGGAGATGGACATCATCATCACCTGCCAGGGCGGCGACTACACGACCGAAGTGTTTCCCAAGCTGCGTGCTGCCGGCTGGGACGGCTACTGGATCGATGCCGCCTCCACACTGCGCATGGAAAAGGATGCCGTCATCATCCTCGATCCGGTCAACCGGCATGTGATCGACGCGGCGCTCGACAAGGGCGTGAAGAACTACATCGGCGGCAACTGCACCAACTCCATCCTGCTGATGGGCGTGGGCGGCCTGTTCCGCGAAGGCTTGGTGGAATGGGTCAGCTCCATGACCTATCAGGCCGCATCCGGGGCCGGCGCCAACAACATGCGCGAGCTGCTGCAGGGCATGGGTGTCATCTACAACGCCGTGGCCGATGACTTGCGCGATCCCGCGTCGGCGATCCTGGAGATCGACCGCAAGGTCGCGAAGACAATCCGCGAGGACGTGCCGCGCGAGTACTTCGCCGCACCGCTTGCCGGCGGCCTCATCCCCTGGATCGACAAGCAGATGGAGAACGGCCAGTCCAGGGAAGAGTGGAAAGGCCAGGCCGAGGTCAACAAGATCCTCGGCAACGACAAGCCGGTTCCCGTGGACGGGATCTGCGTGCGCATCGGCGCGATGCGCTGCCACAGCCTCGCGCTCACCATCAAGCTCAAGAAGGATCTGCCGCTGGCGGAGATCGAAGCGATCATCAAGTCCGGCAATCCCTGGGTGAAATGGGTGCCGAACGAACGCGGCGTCACCGAGCAGGAACTCACGCCCGCCGCGATCACCGGCGGACTGCAGATCGGCGTCGGCCGCGTGCGCAAGCTCAACATGGGGCCGGAGTACGTCTCCGCGTTCGTGATCGGCGACCAGCTGCTCTGGGGCGCGGCCGAGCCCCTGCGTCGCATGCTGCGCATCCTGCTCGAACGCAGCGCGGCGAACACCGGCGCACGCGTCGCGGCCGCGCAGGCCTGACCGGTCCGGCCTTACAGAGGACGCGAAGAGGGAAGCCTTCGGGCTTCCCTTTTTCTTTTGCAAGGCTGCGCGTCATGACAGTGACATATTGACGATGAGCTTTTCCGACGCGCTCGGCCTTTCGAGAACTATTTGGCCTTGGGCCGGATTTAAGCCGATAGCTTAGCTTGCGGCCCTAAACCCCTGATGCTATTTTCGTTGCCTCTAGTCCATCTTCCCAAGGATTTGCAGTGGGAAATCCATTCAATACAACGACTAAACTGCTTGCCGGTTCGCTCCTTGTGCTGTCTCCGGCATTCGCTGATGCGGCCGGGCTGGGCAAGCTCAGCGTGCTGTCCGCGCTCGGGCAACCGCTCAAGGCCGAGATCGATGTCGTGGCGTTGGAAAAGGGCGAACTGGATTCGCTCACTGCACGCATTCCGGAGCCCGAGGCCTTCGCCCGGGCGGGTGTCGAATACAGCAGCGTGGCCGCGCAAATCCGTGCCGTGGTGGAGCGGCGCGGCGACGGCCGCGCGGTAATCAGCCTGAAGACCCAGCAACCGGTCGACGAGCCCTTCGTCGACGTGCTGGTCGAACTGGATTCCGCGAACGGACGGCTGGTCCGTCAATACACTTTCCTGCTCGATCCGGTCGGCTACAAAGGGCCGGAACCCGCTGTGGCCTCGCCCACGGTCGTGGCGCAGCCTGCGCCTGCGGCCGAAGCGCCGGCGGCCACGCCCATCACGCCTGAACCCGCGCCTGCTGCGGCAGCGGCCGCACCGGCCCCCGCAGCAGCGCCCGCCGCCGAGAGCGCGGCCGAGCAGACTTACCAGGTCAAAGCGGGCGATACGCTGTCCAGGATCGCCGAGGCTCACCGTCCGCAGGACGTGACGTTGCAGCAGATGCTGGTCGCTTTGCAGCGCGCCAACGAAGACGCGTTCATCAACAGGAATATGAACCTGCTGCGCGTCGGCAAGATCCTGCGTATCCCCTCCGCAGAAGAGGTGAGCGCGATCGAACAGGCCGAAGCCGTCCGCATCGTCCGCACCCAGACGCGCGAATTCGCCGAATACCGGGCCAAGCTTGCGGCACAGGTCGCGGCCTCGGCGCCGAGCGGCGATGAAGGGCAGCAGCAGGTCTCGGGCCGTATCACGGCCCAGGTGCAGGAGCAGGCGCCCGCCGGCGCGGCGCCGCGCGACGAGCTGCGTCTGTCCCGGGCTGCCGACGGGGACGGCCAGGCGAGCGCCGTTGCTACCGCCGATGATCTCGCCGCGCAGGAGAAAGCGCTGCGCGAAGCAAATGAGCGCATCGCCGAACTCGAACGCAACCTTTCCGACCTGCAGCGGCTGCTGGAGCTGAAGAACCAGCAGCTCGCGCAGTTGCAGCAACAGGCGCAGGGCGCGTCGGCTGAGCCGGCCACGACGCCTGCCGTGGAGAAATCCGTGACGGAAGCGCCTGCGCCGCAAGCAGAGGACGCGCAAGCGGCAGCGCCTGCGGAAAGCGCCGAAGCGCAGCCTCAACCGGCTGCCGCCGACAAGCCCGCCGAGCAGCAGGCGTCCGAGCAGGCGCCGGCGGCTGCAGAAGCCGCGGCCGAACCGGCCGTTCCGGTCGCTAAATCCGAACCGAAGCCGGCGCCCAAGCCGGCGCCGAAGAAGCAGGCGCCCGCCAAGCCGAAGCCTGAGCCCACTTTCCTCGACATGCTGCTCGAGGAGCCGCTGATGCTGGCTGGCGGAGGCGGTGCGGTGCTGGCACTGCTGCTCGGGCTGCTCGTCTACCGTCGCCGGCGCGCGTCCGCCGCGGACAACAGCCTGGTCGGCCTGACGACGACCGACACCAGCTCGGTGTTCGGCACCACCGGCGGCCGCAACATCGATACCGGTGCCAGCTCGCTGCAGACCGATTTCAGCCATAGCGCCCTCGGCTCGATCGACACCGAAGAAGTCGATCCCGTGGCAGAAGCCGACGTGTACATGGCCTACGGCCGCGACGCCCAGGCCGAGGAAATCCTCAAGGAAGCGCTGCAAAAGGATCCCAGCCGCTTGGCCGTGCGGATGAAGCTGCTGGAGATCTACGCCGCGCGCAAGGACCTGAAGGCCTTCGAAACCACGGCGAACGAGATCCACGCCGCCACCGGCGGGCAGGGGCCGGATTGGGAGAAGGTGGTGACGCTCGGCCGTTCCATCGACCCGAACAACCGGCTCTATGGCGCGCAGCCGGCTGCCGAGTCCGCCGCCGTGGCGGCAGCGCCCGCGGAGGCGTCCGTCCCGGGCTTTGCTGCCGCAGTGAGCGCACCGGAGAGCCCGGCGGCCGAACAACAGCCTGCGCCGCTGCTCGACCTGGATCTCGGCGGCGATGCGGCGAGCGCCGCTGCCCCCGAGCCGGACCTGAAGCTCGAACCGGCCGCTGCGCCGGCGCTGGATCTGGACCTCGACCTGAACCTCGGCGGCCCGGAAGAGAAAGCGCCGGAAGGACCGTCCGACTTCTCGCAGAGCGGCACCCTGATCCTGGACGGCGCAAGCGCGGCCGCGGGCGGATCGCAGTCGCTGGACATTGATCTCGGCGCGCCGACGCTCGAGCCGCAGGACAAGCCTGCCGAGCTCGACATGTCGATCGACTTCAAGCTGGACGAGCCGGCGCTTGACGCCTCGACGAGCGAAGCGGCGCCCAAGGCGGACGTGCCGGCCATCGACTTCAGCGGCCTGAGCCTGGACCTGGATGCCGACAGCGGCCAGTCCGGCGACTCGACCTGGCAGGAAGTGGCCACCAAGCTGGATCTGGCCAAGGCCTACGAGGAAATGGGCGACAAGGACGGTGCGCGCGAACTGCTGAACGAAGTCCTCAAAGAAGGCGACGAAGCGCAAAAGGCGCAGGCGCGCAGCATGCTGGACGCCATCGGCTGAACGCGGACCGTCTCGTCTTCGAACCGTGTGAAGGCCGCATCCGCGGCCTTCCGCTTTTTCTGCAGCCGCTCCATTGAGAATCGCTCTCGGCATCAGCTATGACGGCGCCCCGTACGAGGGCTGGCAGTCCCAGCCTTCGGGCGATACCGTCCAAGACCGGCTCGAAGCCGCGCTCGCCGCCATTGCGGGGCAGCCGGTGCGCGTCATCGCCGCGGGTCGCACCGACACCGGCGTACATGCTGCCGCGCAGGTATGCCACTTCGATACCGACGTCGCGCGGCCGCTGACGGCCTGGGTGCGCGGTACCAACGCCCATTTGCCGGAGAGCATCGCGGTGCAATGGGCGGCCGAAGTCGACGACGCCTTCCACGCGCGCTTCAGCGCGATCGCCCGCACCTATATCTACGTGCTCTATAACCATCCCGTGCGGCCGGCCCTTTACGCGCGCCAAGTCGGTTGGTTCCATCTGCCGCTGGACGTGGAGGCGATGCAGCGCGCGGCTTCGCTGCTGCTGGGCGAGCACGACTTCAGCGCCTTCCGTTCAGCGGAATGCCAGGCCGCGCATCCGGTGCGGATATTGACCGAAGCCACGGTGCGGGCGCAGGGGCCCTACATCGTGTTCCGTTTCACCGCCAACGCCTTCCTGCATCACATGGTGCGCAACATCGTCGGCTCGCTGGTGTATGTGGGCAAGGGCGCGCACGCACCGGAATGGATGGCGGAACTGCTGGCGGGGCGCGACCGCAGCGCGGCGGCGCCGACTTTTTCGCCGACGGGCCTCTATCTCGCCGACGTGCGTTACCCGGACACGTGGCGTCTGCCGGCATTCGCGCCTATGATCCTGCCTCCGGCATGCTGAGCGACCATGCGCACGCGTATCAAGATCTGCGGCATCCGCGACGTGCACCACGCCCATGTGGCGGCACGACTGGGTGCCGACGCCATCGGCCTGGTGTTCTACGAACCGAGTCCGCGCAACGTGGACCCGGGGCTTGCGCGCGAGATCGTCGCGACACTGCCGCCTTTCGTCACGCCGGTGGCCTTGTTCGTGAATCCCGGTGGCGCGGAAGTGGAGCGCGTGCTGAAGACCTGTCCCGTGTCGATGCTGCAGTTCCACGGCGACGAGGACGCGGCCTTTTGCGCAAGCTTCGGATTGCCCTATCTCAAGGCGGTGCGGGTGAGGCCGGGATTGGATTTGCTAGAATACTTCGCTTCCTTCGAGTCGGCGGCCGGGTGGTTGCTGGACGCTTACCGTCCGGGTCTGTACGGCGGCAGCGGCGAAGCGTTCGACTGGGATCTCATTCCCGCCGGGCTCGGCAAGCCGATCGTCCTGTCCGGCGGACTGACGCCGCAGAACGTAGCCGAAGCCGTACGCCGCGTGCGGCCCTGGGCAGTGGACGTATCGAGCGGCGTCGAGATCGCGAAGGGTCAGAAGGACGAGCAACTCATCGCCGCGTTCATCGCGGCGGTGCACGCAGGGAACGATCATGCAGATGTATGACTTACCGGACGAACGCGGCCATTTCGGTCCCTACGGCGGGATATTCGTGGCCGAAACCCTGGTGCACGCGCTCGATGAACTGCGCGAGGCCTACGACCGCTATCGCAAGGACCCGGACTTCATCGCCGAGTTCGAATACGAGCTGAAGCATTTCGTCGGCCGTCCCAGTCCCGTCTATCACGCCAAGCGCTGGTCCGAGGTGCTGGGCGGCGCGCAGATCTACCTCAAGCGCGAGGATCTCAACCACACCGGCGCGCACAAGGTCAACAACACCATCGGCCAGGCGCTGCTCGCGCGCCGCATGGGCAAGCCGCGTGTGATTGCCGAGACGGGCGCCGGCCAGCACGGCGTCGCGACTGCGACCGTCGCCGCGCGCTACGGCATGGAGTGCGTGGTGTACATGGGCTCCGAGGACGTCAAGCGCCAGTCGGCGAACGTCTATCGGATGAAGCTCCTCGGCGCCACGGTGGTGCCCGTCGAATCCGGCTCGAAGACGCTGAAGGACGCGCTCAACGAGGCGATGCGCGACTGGGTGACCAACATCCAGAACACCTTCTACATCATCGGCACCGTCGCCGGTCCGCATCCCTATCCGATGATGGTGCGCGACTTCCAGTCGGTGATCGGCAGGGAATGCCTGCAGCAGATGCCCGAGATGATCGGCCGGCAGCCTGACGCGGTGATCGCCTGCGTCGGCGGGGGTTCCAACGCCATGGGCATCTTCTATCCCTACATCCCGTACGAAGATGTGCGGCTGATCGGGGTGGAAGCCGCGGGGCACGGCATCGCCAGCGGCAAGCACGCGGCCTCGCTCACGGCGGGCCGCCCGGGCGTGTTGCACGGCAACCGGACCTATCTCCTGCAGGACGAGAACGGCCAGATCATCGAAACGCATTCCGTCTCCGCAGGCCTGGACTATCCCGGCGTCGGTCCCGAGCATGCCTGGCTGAAGGACAGCGGACGTGCCGAATACGTCACCATCACCGACGACGAGGCGCTCAAGGCCTTTCACGATCTGTGCCATTACGAGGGCATCATCCCGGCGCTGGAATCGAGCCACGCGCTGGCCTATGCCGCCAAGCTCGCGCCGACGCTTCCGCGCGACAAGGCGCTGCTGGTGAATCTATCCGGGCGAGGCGACAAGGATATGCACACCGTGGCGGAGAAATCGGGTATCCGCTTCTAACTTTCCTGGGAGGCGCCGCGACGAGCGCCTTTTTCATGCATGTCTAGACTGACCACCATTTTCGAGCAGTTGAAGCGTGAAGGGCGCAAGGCGCTGATTCCCTTCGTCACCGCCGGCGATCCGGTCGCACCGGATACCGTCGCGCTGATGCATGCGCTGGTGCAGGCCGGTGCCGATGTCATCGAGCTCGGCGTGCCGTTCTCCGATCCGATGGCCGACGGTCCGGTGATCCAGCGGGCGAGCGAACGCGCGCTGGCGCGCGGCGTGTCGCTGCGGACCGTGTTCGACTACGTGCGCGCCTTCCGCAAGGACGACGATCGCACCGGCATTGTGCTGATGGGGTATGCCAATCCCATCGAAGCCATGGGCACCGAGGCCTTCGTTACGGCGGCGGCCGAAGTGGGCGTGGACGGCGTGCTGGTCGTGGACTACCCGCCCGAGGAATGCGGCGAGTTCGCGGCGGCGGTGCGGCGCGCGGGCCTCGACCTCATTTTCCTGCTTGCGCCGACCTCGACCGAGACGCGCATCGGGCACGTCGCGAAACTGGCGAGCGGCTACATCTATTACGTTTCGTTGAAGGGCGTGACCGGCGCCGACACGCTCGACGTGAGCGAAGTGGAACAGAAGCTTTCCCTCATCCGCGCCAAGACCGATTTGCCGCTCGGCGTCGGCTTCGGCATCCGCGACGGCGCCACGGCCCGCGCCATCGGACGCGTGGCGGATGCCGTGGTGATCGGCAGCCGCCTCATCCGGACGATGGAGGAGGCGGGTGAAGCGGCCGCGATCGAGCGTGCGCGGCAGTTCGTCGCCGAAATCAGAGAGGCCCTGGACCGACCATGAGCAGCAGCTGGCTACAGAAACTCCTGCCGCCCAAAATCCAGCGCACCGAGGGCGCCGGCCGCCGTTCGGTGCCCGAAGGCCTGTGGAGCAAGTGCCCCGCGTGCGACGCCGTGCTGTACACGGCCGATCTGGAAAACAATCACAACGTCTGTCCCAAGTGCGGGCACCATGGTCGGCTGTCGGCGCGTGCGCGGCTCGACCGTTTCCTCGATCCCGAAGGGCGTTCCGAAATCGGCGCCGAGGTGGAGCCGGTCGACTCGCTCAAGTTCAAGGACTCCAAACGCTATCCCGACAGGCTGCGCGAGGCGCGGGAAGCTACCGGCGAAACCGACGCGCTGGTGGTGATGCAGGGCAGCGTGAAGAGCGTGCCGCTGGTGGCCGCCGCCTTCGAATTCGATTTCATGGGCGGTTCCATGGGCTCGGTGGTGGGCGAGCGTTTCGTGCGCGGCGTGCGCACCTGCGTCGAGCAGAACCTGCCTTTCGTGTGCTTCAGCGCCTCGGGCGGCGCGCGTATGCAGGAAGGCCTGCTGTCGCTCATGCAGATGGCGAAGACGACTGCGGCGCTCACCATGCTGTCCGAACGCAAGCTGCCTTTCATCTCCGTGCTCACCGATCCCACCATGGGCGGCGTGTCGGCGAGCTTCGCGTTCCTGGGCGACATCGTGGTCGCCGAACCCAAGGCGCTGGTCGGTTTCGCCGGCCCGCGCGTGATCGAACAGACGGTGCGCGAGAAACTTCCAGAAGGCTTCCAGCGCGCCGAATTCCTGCTGGAGAAAGGCGCCATCGACCTCATCATCGACCGGCGCGAAATGCGCGACCGGATCGCCTCCCTCATCACCCTGCTGATGCGCATTCCCGCACCGGCTTCCTGAACCACGGGATCAAGTGCAGTACCCCAACGATCTCGCAGGCTGGCTCGAATACATCGAGCGCCTGCATCCGAGCAGTATCGAGCTCGGCCTGGAACGCGTGCGCCGGGTGCAGGCGGCGCTCGACGTGCCGAAGTCCTGTCCGCTGTTCATCGTCGGCGGCACGAACGGCAAGGGTTCGACCTGCACCATGCTCGAATCCATCCTGTATGCCGCCGGCTACCGTGTCGGCAAATATCTTTCGCCGCATCTGCTGCGCTACAACGAGCGCGTGCGCATCGCCGGGCGCGATGCGACCGACGAGGAACTCATCGCCGGTTTCGAGGCGGTGGAAGCCGCGCGCGGCGACGTGCCACTGACGTATTTCGAGTTCACCACGCTCGCGGCCTGGCTCACGTTCGCGCGCGCGCAACTCGACGCCTTGATCCTCGAAGTGGGGCTGGGCGGCCGGCTCGACGCCGTCAACATCTTCGATCCCGACTGCTCGATCATCACCAGCGTCGACATCGACCACGTCGATTTCCTCGGCAACAGCCGCGAACAGATCGGTTGGGAGAAGGCGCATATCTACCGCCCCGGGCGGCCGGCGATCTGCAGCGAACCGAACCCGCCCGCGCGGCTGCTCGAATATGCCGCATCGATCGGCGCCGATCTGCGCCTCATCGGGCGCGATTTCGGCTACGAGGCCGATCGTCAGCAATGGCTGTACTGGGGGCCGTCCGGCAGGCGCAGCGGACTGCCGCATCCCGCGTTACGCGGCGCCAATCAGCTCCTCAATGCCTCGGCCTGCCTCGCCGCGCTGGAGGCGATGTACGAACGCCTGCCCGTGAGCGGACAGGCGATCCGCGCCGGGCTGCTCAGCGCACAACTGCCCGGCCGCTTCCAGGTGCTGCCCGGACGGCCGACCGTCATTCTCGATGTCGCGCACAACCCGCACGCTGCAGCGGTGTTGCACGAGAACCTCGCCGCGATGCCGGGTTATCGCAAGACACTCGCCGTAGTCGGGATGCTCAAGGACAAGGACATTCCCGGCGTGTTCGCCCATCTCAAGGGCTGCGTGGACCGCTGGTTCGTTTCTACCCTGGACAATCCGCGCGGCGCGACCGCCGCGGAGCTGGCGCAGGCGCTTGCCGAGGCGCAGGCGGGCGGCACGATCGAGTGTTTCGCGACACCGGAAGAGGCCTGGCGTCGAGCCAGGGGCGAGGCAGGCGAGAGTGATAGAATTCTCGTCTTCGGATCGTTCTATACCGTGGCCGAAGTGATGCAAGCGCGCGAGGCCGCGTCGTCGCCCCTGCCACGCTGAACCGTACAGGAACGCTTATGGGCCAAGTAGACGAGGCGCTCGATTTGAAACGGCGCGCGCGGCGCCGCCTGATCGGCGCGATCGCGCTGGTGCTGTTCCTCGTCATCGTCCCGCCCTGGATCATGGATCTCGAACCCAAACCGGTCGAGACCACGCTCGAAGTCGAAATCCCCAAGCCCGACAGCCGCCCCTTGCCCGAGCCGCCCCGGCCCGAGGCGAAGGCCCCGCCTGCGCAGCCCGCGGCGCCCGAAGCCGCGGCGGACACAGCGCCCGAGCGCGCGCCGGAAGCCGCTGCCGCGCCCGAGCCCGCTCCGGCGGTCAAGGCCGAGGCCGAACCGAAGCGCGAGGCCAAGACCGCCGAGGGGAAAACGCTCTACGTCGTGCCGGTGGCGACCTTGTCCGACAAGGGCAATGTCAAGGAATTGCAGGCCCGGATCAGTCTGGCGGGAATCGAAAGCTATACCGAAGCGGTCAAAGGGGAAGGCGGTGCGCGTTATACCCGCGTGCGCGCCGGCCCCTTCGCGAGCAAGGACGAGGCCGAAAAGGTGCGCAAGCGCCTGCTCGAAATGGGCCTCAAACCGGGCAACGTGACGACCCGATGACCTGGGTGGATTACGCCGTCATCGCCGTGCTCGGCGTTTCGGCCTTGCTGGGCATCTGGCGCGGGTTCATCCGCGAGGTGCTTGCGCTCGCGGGCTGGATCGCCGCGGGCGTGATCGCGGTGATGTTCGCGCCCGAGGGCGCCGCGCTGCTGCCGCAGGATTTCGCGACGCCGCTGGTGCGACATCTCCTCGCTGCCGCGCTGGTGTTCGTGCTGGTGCTGGTGGTTGCCGGTCTCGCGGGCTTATTGCTGTCGAAACTCGTGCGCGCGGTGGGACTCGGCGCGCTCGATCGCACGCTCGGCGGCGTGTTCGGCTTCGTGCGCGGGGCGCTCATCGTGCTGGTGGCGGTGTTGCTGGTCGGCGTGACGAGCCTGCCGCGCGAGCCGGCCTGGCGCGAGGCGCAGCTGCGAGGTCCCCTGGAAACGGCCGCTATTGCGGCCAGGGCTTATCTGCCGGAAGCGATCGCCGAACGCATCCGGTATGACGAGCCCGAAGTCGGAGCAAGGTGAATCATGTGCGGAATCGTGGGTGTGGTCGGCAAGAGCCCGGTCAATCAGCTGCTGTATGACGGGCTGCTGGTCTTGCAGCATCGCGGCCAGGATGCGGCGGGCATCGTGACTTCGGAAGGCAAGATGTTCCACATGCACAAGGCGCCGGGCCTCGTGCGCGACGTGTTCCGCACCCGCAACATGCGTTCGCTGCCCGGCAACATGGGCATCGGCCATTGCCGCTATCCGACCGCGGGCTCGGCGATGAATCCCGACGAGGCGCAGCCTTTCTACGTCAACTCGCCCTTCGGCATCGTGCTCGGCCACAACGGCAATCTCACCAATGCCGATCAGTTGAAACAGGAGATGTTCCGGCTCGACCGGCGGCACATCAACACCAACTCCGATTCCGAGGTGCTGCTCAACGTGCTCGCGCACGAGCTCGAGCTCACCGCGACCGGCGTGCAGCTCGACCCGGACACCGTTTTCAAAGCCGTGGCCAACGTGCATCGCCGCTGCCGCGGCGCGTACGCGGTGGTGGCGATGATCGCCGGCCTGGGCATGGTGGCCTTCCGCGATCCGCACGGTATCCGTCCGCTGGTGATCGGTCGCAACGAGACCGACCAGGGGCCGGAGTGGATGGCCGCCTCGGAGAGCGTCGCGCTCGACGCGATGGGCTTCCAGTTCGTCCGCGACGTGGCGCCGGGCGAGGCGATCGTGATCACCGAAGAGGGCGAGTTCTTCAGCCGGCAGTGCGCCGAACAGCCGCGCCTGACACCCTGCATCTTCGAACACGTGTACCTCGCCCGCCCGGACTCGCTCATCGACGGCGTGTCGGTGTACGAGGCGCGGCTGCGCATGGGCGTGCATCTGGCGGAAAAGATCCGCCGCCAGTATTCGCATCTGGACATCGACGTCGTCATCCCGGTGCCCGATACCAGCCGGCCGATCGCGCTGGAGCTCGCGCTCAAGCTCGGCATCGCCTATCGCGAAGGCTTCGTCAAGAACCGCTACATCGGCCGCACCTTCATCATGCCGGGACAGAGCGTGCGCAAGCGCTCGGTGCGCCAGAAGCTCAACGCCATCCCGATGGAGTTCAAGAACAAGAACGTGCTGATCGTGGACGACTCCATCGTGCGCGGCACCACCAGCCGCGAGATCGTGCAGATGGCGCGCGAGGCGGGCGCCCTGAAAGTCTATTTCGCCTCGGCCGCGCCGCCCGTACGTTTCCCCAACGTCTACGGCATCGACATGCCCACGCGCCGCGAGCTGATCGCCACCGGCCGTACCGAAGAGGAGATCGCGCGCGAGATCGAGGCCGACGCAGTGATCTACCAGGATCTGGAGGCGCTCAAGGCGGCGGTACGCGAGGTCAACCCGGCGCTGCAGGAATTCGAGACCTCCTGTTTCGACGGCAAGTACGTCACCGGAGACGTGACCGTCGAGTACCTCGAGGACGTGGAACACCGGCGCAACGACAAACGCGATCAGGCGGCCGATGAGGCCGAAGACGAAAACGCCACGGTTTGACAGCCGTTGCGCGGGGCGTTAACTTGCACGCCAGCGCCGATTTGAGCACAGCTTGCGGGCGCCGTCCCACACCCGGTAGGGTGCGGACGTCAAACAAGTGCGGCTAAAGCGTGGTCGGTTGAGCAGCGCAGGCTGCGACTAAACCCGTTCTAGCCGGCAGGCGAGAACGGGTTTTTTGTTCGCGGCCGAAGCGCTCACGCCTCGGCCGCCGCAGTGCGGGAATGGACATGACGGACGAATACGATTTCGATACGCGCGCGATCCGCGCCGGTTCGGTACAGAGCCAGTTCAACGAACACTCCGAGGCGCTGTTCCTCACCTCGAGTTTCAAGTTCAAGAACGCCGCCCAGGCGGCGGCGCGCTTCGCCAACGAGGAACCGGGTCCGGTCTATTCCCGCTTCAGCAATCCGACGGTCGGCATCTTCACCGACCGTCTGGCTTCGCTGGAGGGCGGTGAAGCCTGCGTCGCGACCGCTTCCGGGATGTCGGCCATTCTCACCACCGTCATGGGGTTGTTGAAGGCCGGCGATCACATCCTGTGCTCGGCCGGCGTGTTCGGCGCGACGGTGCAACTCTTCGGCGGCATCCTGAGCCGCTTCGGCCTGGAGACCACCTTCGTCGAAGGCACGAGCGTCGAAGCCTGGCAGGCGGCGGTCAAACCCAATACCCGCATGCTGTTCCTGGAAACGCCTTCCAATCCGCTGATGGAGGTGTTCGACATCGCGGCGTTGAAGGCGGTGGCGCAGCGTGCCGGTGCGTATTTGGTTGTGGACAACGCCCTGTGCACGCCCGCGCTGCAGCGCCCGCTCGAGTTCGGCGCCGACCTCGTCGTGCACTCGGCGACCAAGTACATCGAGGGCCAGGGGCGGGTGCTGGGCGGCACCATCGTCGGCTCGAAGGCGCTGGTGATGGATCAGATCGCGCCGGTGCTGCGCACCGCCGGACCTTCGCTGTCGCCGTTCAATGCCTGGGTGCTGTTCAAGGGCCTGGAGACCTTGCGTCTGCGCATGGACGCGCATTCCCGCAATGCGCTGGAACTGGCGCAATGGCTGGAGAAGCACCCGCGGGTGGAACGTGTCTACTACCCGGGTCTGCCCTCGCATCCGCAGCACGCGCTCGCGATGAAGCAGCAGCGCGCGGGCGGAGCGGTGCTGTCCTTCGATGTCAAAGGCGGGCGCGAGGCGGCGTGGCGGGTGATCGACAACACGCGCCTCATCTCCATCACCGCCAACCTCGGCGACACGCGCACCACCATCACCCACCCTGCCACGACGACACACGGCCGTATTTCTCCCGAGGCGCGCGCGGCGGCGGGCATCGGCGAAGGGCTGATCCGCGTCGCGGTCGGCCTGGAGTCCGTTGAGGACATCAAGCGCGACCTGCAGCGCGGTTTGGACTGAGCGTTCCTTAGAGTTCGACGACGCGGCAGCCCGCCGCGTCGCAGGCGAGGAAGCTGCCGCGCCGGTACCAGTCGCCGAGCACCCAGCGTTCGCAGGTGTAGCCGTCGATGTGGTGCAGATGCCGCGCCGGCCGGTGCGTATGGCCGTGGATCAGGCGCGGATAACCGAAGCTGCGCAACACGCTTTCCACCGCCTGCGCGTTCACATCCATGATCTCCGGCGGCGTCTGCTTCTTGGTACGCTCGCTCTTGGCGCGCAGTTTCAGGCCGATGCGCCGGCGCAACGCAAAGGGCAGGGTCAGGAAAGCGCGCAGGATGAACGGCCTGCGCCAGCGGGCGCGCGCGCGCTGGTAGGCCACGTCGTCCGTGCACAGCGTATCGCCGTGCATGAGCAGCGTACGCGTGCCGTACACGTCGATTACCGTGGGATCGGCGATGAGCTGCAGGCCGCCGCGTTCGGCCGCCCGCCGGCCGATGAGGAAATCGCGGTTGCCGTGCATGAGGTAGACCGGCACACCGGTGCGGGCGAGGGCGCCCAGCGCATCGATCACGCCGCCGTTGAACGCATCGTCCGCGTCTTCGTCGCCGACCCAGTACTCGAACAGATCGCCGAGGATGTAGAGCGCCGCGGCGTTGCGCGCGTGCTCGTCCAGAAAACGCAGGAACGTCTCGTACAGCGCCGGCCGTTCCGCGGAAAGATGGAGGTCGGCGACGAACAGAAAGGGCTTCTGCGCAGCGTCCACGGTCGCAACGATCGCGCTTCAGGCCACCACTTCGGCGCGTTCGATGATCACGTCCTCCAGCGGCACGTCCTGATGGAAACCGCGGCGGCCGGTGGGGACGGCCTTGATCTTGTCGACCACCTCCATGCCCTCGACCACGCGGCCGAACACGCAGTAGCCCCAGCCCTGCGGCGTGGGGGCGGTGAAGTCGAGGAAGGGGTTGTCCTTCACGTTGATGAAGAACTGCGCGGTGGCCGAGTGCGGATCGGCGGTGCGCGCCATGGCGATGGTGTAGCGCTCGTTCTTCAGGCCGTTGTCGGCTTCGTTGCGGATCGGCGCATTGGTGGGCTTCTGGCGCATGCCGGGCTCGAAGCCGCCGCCCTGGATCATGAAACCGTCGATGACGCGATGAAACAACGTATTGTCGTAGAACCCGCTTTCGACGTAGTTGAGGAAGTTCCGGACCGTTTCCGGCGCGCGTTCGGCATCGAGCTCTAGGGTGATGGTGCCGAAGTTGGTGTGCAGCTTGACCATGGATGCGTCCTTCATTGCTGGTTGGGAAGAAGGGTGGCCGATTCGATGACCACCGGCTCGCGCGGGACGTCAGCGTGCATGCCGACGCGCGTGGTGGGAAGCCTGGAAATGGCGTACACGACGTCCATGCCGCGGATCACCTTGCCGAACACCGCATAGCCGTATCCCTCGACGGTGGGCGCGGTGAAATCGAGGAAGTCGTTGTCCTTCACGTTGATGAAGAATTGCGCGGTGGCCGAATGCGGATCGCGCGTGCGCGCCATGGCGATGGTGCCCGTCCTGTTCTTCAGCCCGTTGGCGGCTTCGTTGGGGATCGGCGCACGGGTGGGCTTCTGGCGCATGTCCGGGGTAAAGCCGCCGCCCTGGATCATGAAACCGTCGATGACGCGGTGGAAGATGGTGCCGTCGTAATGACCGGCCCGCACGTATTCGAGGAAATTGGCGACCGTCCTGGGCGCGGCCTGTTCGTCCAGCTCCAGCACGATGGTGCCGAGGTTGGTCTTCAAGGCCACTTGCGGGCCGGCCGCGAACGCGGCCGAGGCGGCGACGGACAGCAGCAGCGAGGCAAGGATGTTGCGCACGGTTCCTCCGCTCATCGAGGGGTGGAAGCGGTATCGGCCGCCCGGCTCGTCAGCTCCCGGGTGAGGGCGAGCTTGGCGCGGGCGCTGCGATTGTCGGCGTCGATCTGCACGGCCTTGGCGTAGGCCTCGCCGGCCAGCAGTACGTGAATGTCGCCGAGGTTTTCGTAGGCCGTGGCGTAATCAGGTTTCAGCCTGACCGCCATGTCTAGCGCGTCCCTGGCGGCATGGTAATCGCCTCGCGCGGCGTACAGCACCGCGAGATTGTTGTAGGGCTCAGGCAGTTCGGGATAGTCGCGCGTGAGGGCACGGAACACTTCGATCGCCGCGTCGGCCTGTCCGCGCTCGCTCAGCAGCACGCCTTTGAAAAAACGTGCCTGGACGTCGCCGGGGTTGCTCGCCGTGTGGGCATCCAGCACACGCAGCGCCCGCTCGAACTCGCCTGCACGCACCAGCTCTTTCGCGTCGTCAATGGGCGCGGCATGTCCGCCCCAGGCGAGGGTCAGCAACAGCAGGGCGGCAAGAAGGCGCATCGGCGTTCCGTCGGCGGTGGTTCCGGAGCGTTCCGGCCGGCGGCACGTGCCGCCCGCCGGGGACTTACCCTTAATAGGCTCGTCAGAGTCGGCTATACTGCGGCGCCCGATTCTTTCCGGGCGCTCCCGGGATGGGCGCGATTCTAACAGCCTGCACCCCACTCCTCGACCTTCGCGATGCTCAAGATCTACAACACCCTGACCCGCACCAAACAGGAATTCGTGCCCCTGGAACCGGGCCGCGTGCGCATGTACGTCTGCGGCATGACGGTGTACGACTACTGTCATCTGGGGCATGCGCGCGTCATGGTGGTGTTCGACATGGTGCAGCGCTGGTTGCGCGCGAGCGGCTATGACGTGACCTACGTGCGCAACATCACCGACATCGACGACAAGATCATCCGCCGCGCGGCGGAGAATGGCGAGCCCATCGAAGCGCTCACCGAGCGTTTCATCGCGGCGATGAATGAGGACGCCGAACGGCTCGGGGTGCAGAAGCCCGATTTCGAGCCGCGCGCCACCCAGTACATCGGCCCCATGCTCGAGATGATCCGTACGCTGGAGCAGAAGGGCTATGCCTACCGGGCGGCAAGCGGGGACGTCAACTACGCGGTGCGCAAGTTTCCCGGCTACGGCAAGCTCTCGGGCAAATCGCTCGACGAGCTGCGCGCCGGCGAGCGCGTGGAAGTGGACCGCGACAAGCACGATCCGCTCGATTTCGTGCTCTGGAAACGGGCCAAACCGGGCGAGCCGGCCTGGCCTTCCGACTACGGCGAGGGGCGGCCCGGCTGGCACATCGAGTGTTCGGCCATGAGCAGCAAGCTCCTGGGCACGCACTTCGACATCCACGGCGGCGGCGAGGATCTGCAATTCCCGCATCACGAAAACGAGATCGCCCAGTCCGAGGCCGCGCACGGCTGTACCTTCGTCAACTACTGGATGCACAACGGCTTCGTGCGTGTGGACGACGAGAAGATGTCGAAGTCGCTGGGCAACTTCCGCACCATCCGCGAGGTGCTGCAGCGCTACGAGCCCGAGGTCGTCCGGTTCTTCATCCTGCGGGCGCACTACCGCAGTCCGCTCAACTACTCCGACCAGCATCTCAACGACGCGCGCCAGGCGTTGATCCGGCTCTATACGGCGCTGAAGAACGTGCCGCCGGCGGGCGAGGCGAAGCTGGACTGGCAGTCGCCGCACCAGGCGGCGTTCCGTGCGGCGATGGACGACGACTTCAACACCCCCGAGGCGATCGCCGTGCTGTTCGAGCTGGCGAACGAGGTCAACCGCACGGGGTCGGCCGCGGCCGCCGCTGAATTGAAAGCCCTGGGCGGGGTGCTGGGACTGCTGCAGAACGACCCCGCGCAGTTCGTGCGCGGCGATCTGCCGGAAGGCTGGAGCGAGGAACGCATCGAGCGGCTGATTGCCGAACGCGCGGCGGCGAAACGCGCCAAGAACTACGCCGAGGCGGACCGTATCCGCGACGAGCTGGCGGCCGCGGGCATTGTGCTGGAGGACACGCCCGCCGGCACCACCTGGCGCCGCGCCTAGCAAAAAAAAACGGGCGGCACGGGCCGCCCGTCCCAGGTGCGCAGCGCGCACTTTATTGTTGTTTCTTCCTTATTGTTAATCCTTGAACGCCAGGTCGCGGCCGAGGATGGTGAGGCCGACGTACTTGCTGCCGTTGTGGTTCCTGGGCGAGAAGCTCACGGTGTAACCGCCCAGGTCGTAGTTGTTGATGGACTCCAGCGCCTTCACCAGGCTCGCCCGCGTGACATTGGGGCCCGCGCGGCGCAGGCCTTCGCCCAGGATCTTGGCGGCGATGTAGGCTTCCAGGCCGGTGAAGGAATGGACTTTCTGCGGAGCGACGGCTTTGATCGCCTCCTGGTATTCGCGCACGATCGGCACCGAGGCGCGGGTCGGCGTCGGCACCACCTGCGACATCACCACGCCCAGGCCGGCTTCGCCCAGCGCGCCCGCCAGCGCCGTGGAACCGGCGAAGGAAAGACTCACGTACTGGGCATTGAGCCCCTGCGCGCGCGCCTGTTTCACGAAGTCGGCGGTGGTCTGGTAGAGCGTGGTACAGATCACCACTTCGGGCTTGGCTTTCACCACATCCGCCACTTCCTTGGCGATGTCCTTCTGCGTGCGCTTGACCGAGGCGATGGCGATCGGCTTGAGGTTGCGCGCCTTGAGCACGCGCTCGACGGCCGCTAGGTTCTCCTTGCCGACCGTATCGTCGTGATGCAGCACGGCGAAACGCGAGAGGCCGAAGGTCGTGTAATGCTCGACGATCTTCTCCATCTCGTCGGTGTAGCCCGCGCGATGGTTGAACACCAGCGGCCGGAATTCGCGCATGTAGTCGGCGCCGGTGAACGGTGCGATGAACGGCACCTTGTGCTTCTCGACGTGCGGCATCGCCGGCTTGCTGAGCGTCGTGCTGGCATAACCGAACAGCGCGACGACGTTGTGCTTCTCGATCAGCTCGACGGTGTTGGTCCCCGAACGGTCTGTGCTGTTGGCGTCGTCCAGGGTGACGAGTTCGATCTTGCGACCGTGGATGCCGCCTTCGGCGTTCACTTTGTGGAAATACGCGAGCGCGCCGTCGCGGATGTCTTCGCCCAGGTCCTTGTTGGATCCGGACAGCGGGGCCGACTGTCCGATGACGATCGGCTCGGCCGCCTGTGCCGTCGCGGCACCGAACAGCACCAGACCCAAGGCGGTGACCAGTTGCGCAATGGATTTTCGAAGCATTGCTCTTCTCTCCCGATGAGGTGGCGGCTTTTCTCGCTTTTGTATGATGGTCCGCCAAACCGGGTGCCCTAAGCCAGGACACATTTCCCATTCATGCCCTGTCCCGGGGCGCGGAGCGGTAATAATTCACATCGGGAAGGCGGCGGCATGCACTTGCGCCGGGCTGCGCCGCACCCGACTGGTGCTCAGGCGCTGAAGAACTCGCGCACGCGGTTCATCCAGCTCTTGGCGCGCGGGTTGTGTCGCTCGCTGTTGTCCTGTGTGAGCGCCTCGAACTCGCGCAGCAGCGCCTTCTGCTTTTCGGTCAGGTTCACCGGCGTCTCGACGACCACGTGGCAGTAGAGGTCGCCGTGGACGTTCGAGCGCACGCCCTTGATGCCCTTGCCGCGCAGACGGAAGACCTTGCCGCTCTGGGTCTCGGGCGGGATCCTGATCTTGGCGCTGCCGTCCAGTGTCGGGATCTCGATCTCGCCGCCCAGCGCCGCGGTGACGAAGCTGATCGGCATTTCGCAATGCAGGTCGTCGTGGTCGCGGCGGAAGATCGGGTGCGGCTTGATGTGGAGCTGGACGTAGAGATCGCCGGGCGGCCCGCCGTTGATGCCCGGTTCGCCCTCGCCGGCCAGCCGGATGCGGTCGCCTTCGTCCACGCCTGCGGGAATCTTCACCGACAGCGTCTTGTGCGTCTTCACGCGGCCGGCGCCGTGGCAGGTGTTGCAGGGATCGGGGATGAACTTGCCGATCCCGTGACAGCGCGGGCAGGTCTGCTGGATCGAGAAGAAGCCCTGCTGCAGGCGTACCTGACCGTGGCCGTCGCAGGTGGGGCAGGTCTTGGGCTGGGTGCCGGGCTTGGCGCCGCTGCCGTTGCAGGTGTCGCAGGTTTCGGTGGTCGGAATGCGGATCTTGGTCTCGGTGCCGTGCGCGGCCTGCTCCAGCGTGATCTCGAGGTTGTAGCGCAGGTCGGCGCCGCGGTAGACGCCCGCGCGGCCGCCGGGACGCCCGGCACCGGCGCCGAAGATGTCGCTGAAGATGTCGCCGAAGGCTTCGGCGAAGCTCGAATAGCTGGAATAGCCGCCGGCTGCCGCGGCGCTGGGATCGACCCCCGCGTGTCCGTAGCGATCGTAGGCGGCGCGCTTGTTCGGGTCCGACAGAACCTCGTACGCCTCCTTGGCTTCCTTGAAGTGCTCTTCGGCCTTGGGATTGTCCGGATTGCGGTCCGGGTGGTACTTCATCGCCAGGCGGCGATAGGCCTTCTTGATCTCGTCCTCGCTCGCATCGCGATTGACGCCGAGCACTTCGTAATAGTCGCGTTTGGACACGGTGTTCCCTTACAGCAAAGCTTCGCCACGGATACAAGGAGGCGCAGCGTACAGCGCCCCGCACTGTACCGCTGCGCCTGCGCGCGGCTCGAAGAGTATTACTTCTTGTTGTCCTTCACTTCGGTGAATTCGGCATCCACGACGTTGTCGTCGTTCGCCTGCGCGCCCTGGCCGCCGGCCGGGCCGCTGTCGCCTGCAGCCTGCTGCGCGCCGGCGTACATCTTCTCGCCGAGCTTCTGCGCTGCCTGAGCGAGGCTCGCCGTCTTGCGGTCGATGGCGTCCTTGTCGTCGCCCTTGACCGCCTCTTCCAGCTCCTTGATGGCGGACTCGATTTTCGACTTCTCGCCGGCGTCGAGCTTGTCGCCGTACTCGGTGAGCGACTTCTTCACCGAGTGGATCAGGGCGTCGGCCTGGTTGCGGGCGGTCGCCAGCTCGTAGGCTTTCTTGTCCTCGGCCGCATGCGCCTCGGCGTCCTTGATCATGCGCTGGATCTCTTCCTCGGACAGACCCGAGTTGGCCTTGATGGTGATCTTGTTTTCCTTGCCCGTGGCCTTGTCCTTGGCCGAGACGTGCAGGATGCCGTTGGCGTCGATGTCGAAGGTCACCTCGATCTGCGGCACGCCGCGCGGTGCCGGCGGGATGCCTTCGAGGTTGAACTGGCCGAGGCTCTTGTTGCCCGCGGCCATCTCGCGCTCGCCCTGCAGGACGTGGATCGTCACGGCCGACTGGTTGTCCTCCGCGGTCGAGAAGATCTGCGTCGCGCGGGTCGGGATGGTGGTGTTCTTGGGAATGAGCTTGGTCATCACCCCGCCCAGGGTCTCGATGCCGAGCGACAGCGGCGTCACGTCGAGGAGCAGCACGTCCTTCACTTCGCCCTGCAGCACGCCGGCCTGGATGGCCGCACCGATGGCCACCGCCTCGTCCGGGTTGACGTCGCGACGCGGCTCCTTGCCGAAGAACTCCTTCACCTTCTCCTGCACCTTCGGCATGCGCGTCATGCCGCCGACCAGGATCACGTCGGAGATGTCCGACAGCTTGATGCCCGCGTCCTTGATGGCGATGCGGCAAGGCTCGATGGTGCGCTCGATGAGATCCTCCACCAGGCTCTCGAACTTGGCCCGGGTGATCTTCATGGTGAGGTGCTTCGGGCCGCTGGCGTCGGCCGTGATGTACGGCAGGTTGATCTCGGTCTGCTGGCTGGAAGACAACTCGATCTTGGCTTTCTCGGCCGCTTCCTTCAGGCGCTGCAGCGCCAGCACGTCGTTGCGCAGATCGACACCCTGTTCGCGCTTGAACTCGTCGCAGATGTAGTCGATCAGGCGCTGGTCGAAGTCCTCGCCGCCGAGGAAGGTGTCGCCGTTGGTCGAGAGCACCTCGAACTGGTGTTCCTTGTCGACCATCGCGATCTCGATGATCGAGATGTCGAACGTACCCCCGCCGAGGTCGTACACGGCGATCTTGCGGTCGCCTTCCTGCTTGTCCATGCCGAAGGCGAGCGCGGCGGCGGTCGGCTCGTTGATGATCCGTTTGACTTCCAGACCGGCGATGCGGCCGGCATCCTTGGTCGCCTGGCGCTGGGCGTCGTTGAAGTAGGCCGGCACCGTGATGACGGCCTCGGTCACTTCCTCGCCGAGGTAGTCCTCGGCGGTCTTCTTCATCTTGCGCAGCACTTCGGCAGAGACCTGCGGCGGCGCCATCTTCTTGCCGCGCACTTCCACCCAGGCGTCGCCGTTGTCGGCCTTGGTGATGGTGTAGGGCATCAGGTCGATGTCGCGCTGCACTTCCTGTTCGTCGAAACGGCGGCCGATGAGGCGCTTGACCGCGAACAGGGTGTTCTTCGGGTTGGTCACCGCCTGACGCTTGGCCGGGGCGCCGACGAGGATTTCCCCGTCTTCCATGTAGGCGACCACCGACGGCGTGGTGCGCGCGCCTTCGGAGTTCTCGATGACCTTAGGCTTGCCGCCCTCCATGATGGCAACGCAGGAGTTGGTCGTGCCCAGGTCGATGCCGATGATTTTTCCCATGATCGTTGTCCTGTCTTCAGTTTCCGGTTGCTAACCGATGTGGGGTTGGAGGGCGGGGCCTTCAAGCGTCCTTGGCCTTGGCCACGGTCACCAGGGCCGGGCGGATGACCCGGTCGTGCAGCATGTAGCCCTTCTGCAGCACGTTGATGACCGTGTTGGGCTCCTTGTCCTCGGCAGGCAGGGCGCTGATGGCCTGGTGCATGTGGGGGTCGAATTTCTCGCCCTCGGGCACGATGGCCCGCAAGGCGTGACGCTCGAACACCTGTTCGAGCTGTTTGAGCGTCACTTCGACCCCTGCACGGTAACTTTCCAGGGTGGCGTTCTCCACCGCCAGGGCGGCTTCCAGGCTGTCCTTGACGGCCAGCAGGTCGGCCGCGAATTTCTCGATGGCGAATTTGTGCGCCTTGGCGATGTCTTCCTGTGCCCGGCGGCGAACGTTCTCCGTCTCCGCCTTGGCGCGCAGCCAGGCGTCGTGGTGTTCGGCCGCGAGCAGTTCGGCCCGTCGCAGCAATTCTTCAAGGCTCGGCGTGCGCTCGGCCTCGGCCTGCTGTCCGGTTTGCGGCGCAGCCTCGGCGGTCTGCGCCGGCTGCTGCTCGCCTTCCGCGGGCGGCTGCGCACCCGGATCGGGTTGATTCAGTTCGGGATTGTCGGGCTGCATGGGATTCTCCGTTGGAATCCCAAGCTAATGGGGGCGGGGTGAGGAAATTCAAGAGCCGCGGCAGATGCGCGGCGCGGCCGCCGCCCCGGGTGGAGCGGCGGCTCGGAGGCAGTGCTGCGATTCAGCGATTGCGCCGGCGCGCGTAGCCGAGGGCCATGAGTCCTACCGCGACCAGAACGAGCGCACCCGGTTCCGGTGCGCCGTTGCCGGGCACGACGATCTGCCCGGCCAGCCCGAAGCGCACGTTGTCGATCGCATAGCCTGCGGGTTCGGGCCCGACCAGATGGAACAGCAGGCCGGCGATGGTTTCGGACTCGTCGTCCGTCACCAGGCCGAGGAACTCGATGCCCAGTTGTTCGTTCACCACCGTACCGATCACGTTGCCTTCGGCATCGAAGGCGACGATCGCCGTGCCGCCGATGGCGTCGAAGAATCCGCCGCTCAATCCGACACCGGCCACGGGAACATCGAACAGGATGGCCACCGGGCCGTTGAATTGCGGCGTGCCGGACAGCACGGGGCTCGTGGGATTGTCGCCGTCGTTGGTAATGAAGGTGTTGGGCGCAGCCGGATCGAGAGAGAGCGGCGCGCTCGGCGTGCCGATCACGCAACCGCTGAGCGCCGCACCGGGCGGGCAGCTCGCGGCGTTACCCAGCGACTGACCGAGAAAGAATCCCCCGAATGTGACCGTCGGCGATCCGGGGCCGCCGCCGTAATCGGCCGGCGTGTAGGTCGGGTTGACGGTGCCGAGGGGAAATTCGCTGAACGTGATCAGGCCGGCAGCCGGGGTGAAGGCCGATTCCGGAATCTTGATGACGGCTGCGTGTGCGGCGCCGTACAGGCTGCTCACGAACACTCCCACCGCGAGAAGCAAGCGAAAGACACTGGGGACCATGGCACTCTCCAATGTGGTTGGACGATAGCGCGCAACACCTGGAGCAAGCGCGAGGCCATAAGAAAATGTTTAGTGTTTGTAATGGCTTAGAAAAACCCGGGGCTCGGTTTGTAAATTTTTCTTACGAACGCGTCAGCAGCGCGCTCAAGGCCCAGGAAATCAGCGCATAGACGATGGCGCCGAAAAAGGCCGGCCAGAAGCCCGTGACGGTGAAGCCCTCGACGAACGAAGCCACGAACCAGAACAGCAGGGCGTTGATGACCAGCACGAACAGTCCCAGCGTCAGGATCGTGACGGGCAGGGTGAGCAGGATGAGCACCGGACGGATGACCGCGTTCACCAGTCCCAGCAGCAGGGCGACGATGAGCGCGGTGTAGAAGCTGTCCACCCGGATCGAATCGAACAGGTACGGCAGCGCCAGCAAAGCCAGGGCGTTGATCAGCCATCGCAGCAGCAGTCCGGTCACTCATGCTCCTTTCGCGGTGGGGGACGACGGCCCCGCTCCGGCAGTCCGCGTGCCGGGCGCGTCGATCCAGCCATGCAGATGCGGCAGCACGATTTCGGCCAGGGCTTCGATCCAGACCGGCGCGTCGTTGAGGCAGGGCAGGGCATGGAACTCGCGTCCGCCCGCCTCGAGGAAGGCTTTGCGGCCCTCCAGGACGATCTCTTCCAGGGTTTCCAGGCAATCGGCCACGAAACCCGGACAGACGACGTCCACGCGGCCCACACCCTGTTTTCCCAGCGCGGCGAGTGTGTCCGCCGTGTAGGGCTGCAGCCATTCCGCCCGGCCGAAGCGCGATTGAAAGGTCATCAGCCACCGCTCCTGCGGAAGTTCCAGCGCCGCCGCCAGCAGGCGGGCCGTGCGCTCGCATTGGCGGTAATAGGGATCGCCGCGTTCGACGGCCTCGCGCGGCAGGCCGTGGAAACTCATCACCAGCCTGTCGGGGCGGCCGTTGACGTGCCAGTGACGCCGGACCGAATCGGCCAGCGCGCGCAGGTAGGCAGGGTGGTCGCAGAAGTGCTTCAGCGTACGCAACTCGGGGATGTCGCGCACGCGCGCCCACAGCGCGTACACGCAATCGAGCGCGGTGCCCGTGGTGCTGGCCGCGTACTGCGGGTACAGCGGCACGACCAGCAGCCGGTCGCAGCCTTCGGCCTTCATCTGCCACAGTACGTCGGCGATGGCGGGCGAGCCGTAGCGCATGGCGTAGCGGACCGTGAGCGGCACGCGCAAGCGTTCGTCCAGCAGCCCCTGGAGCAGCTGCGCTTGCCGTTCGGTGTAGAGCCGCAGCGGCGAGCCTTCGGCGCGCCAGATGGCGGCGTACTTGGCCGCCGAGGCACGCGAGCGGAAAGGCAGGATGAGGCCGTAGAGCAGCGGCTTCCAGAGCACCGCCGGTATTTCGATCACGCGCGGATCGGACAGGAACTCGGCGAGGTAGCGGCGTACGGCGGCAGGCGTCGGTTCGTCCGGGGTGCCGAGGTTGATCAGCAGGATGCCGATCCTGGTCGCGGCGTCTTCACGATGCGCGGGTTCGGGCGCGTAACGGCTCATGGTATCGGGACCGGCGCCCGCGGGCGGCTCAGTGTCTGGACAGCGCGCTCGTGAGGAGCTTCGCCGTGATGTCGACGATGGGAATGACCCGCTCGTAGGCCATGCGGGTCGGACCGATCACGCCGACCGTGCCCACGACCTTACCTTCCACCTCGTAGGGCGCGGTGATGACGCTGCATTCGTCCAGCGGCGCGATGCCGGATTCGCCGCCGATGAAGATCTGCACGCCCTGCGCGCGGATCGACAGGTCGAGGATCTGCATGAGCGTGGTCTTCTGTTCGAACAGCTCGAACAGCTCGCGCAGCCGCGCCATGTTCGAGGCGAGATCCTCCGAATCGAGCAGGTTGCGCTCGCCGGAAATGACGTAGCTGTCGGCGCTTTCGGCGAGCGCCTTGTCGCCGGCGTTGAGCGCCGCGGTCATGAGGTCGGTCATGTCCTGGCGCAGCTGCTTCAGTTCGTCCTGCAGGCGGCACCGGATTTCGTCGAACGTGAGTCCCGCGTAGTTCTGGTTGAGGAAGTTCGCCGCCGTGGTAAGCTCGCTCTGACTGTAGCTCTTCTCCGTCACCAGGATGCGGTTCTGTACGTCGCCGTCGGGCGTGACGATGATCAGCAGCACGCGCTTTTCCGACAGCGACAGGAATTCGATGTGCCGGAAGGCCGGCGCCGTGCGGCGCTGGGCGATCACCACGCCGGCGAAATGCGTCAGTTCCGACAGCAGCTGCGAAGCCGCGTTGAGAGCGTTCTGCGGATGCTCCTGCAGGAGCTGGTCCTCGAGCTGTTCGAGCTCGACCTGGTCGAGCGGCTTGATGGTCAGCAGCGTGTCGACGAACAGACGGTAGCCGCGCGCGGTCGGTACCCGGCCGGCGGAGGTGTGCGGGCTGGCGATGAAGCCCATCTCCTCCAGGTCCGCCATGACGTTGCGCACCGTGGCCGGCGACAGATCGAGACCGGAATACTTGGACAACGCCCGCGACCCGACGGGCTCGCCTTCGGCGATGTACCGTTCGACCAGGGTTTTGAGGAGAATACGGGCGCGCTGATCCAACATGGCAAAAGCGATTCTACACAAGGCGCGACAGCGGACAAGAAAGCCCCTCGCACGCGGGCGCTTTTGTACGTTATCCGGCCTTATGGTCTAATTTTGGCCATGTCGCCCGCTTTCAAGACCATTGCGCTCATCGGCCGCTACAAGAGCCGGGATGTGGCCGTCCCGCTGCTGTTCCTGGCGCGTTTTCTCGTCAATCGGGGCTGCCAGGTGCTGGTCGAGGCCGATACCGCGCGCGAGTCGGGCGTGGATTCCTACCCGGTGGTCGACTACGCCACCATCGGCAGGCAAGCGGACCTGGCGATCGTGCTGGGCGGCGACGGCAGCATGCTGAACGCCGGGCGCTCGCTCGCGGCCAGCGGTGTGCCGCTGCTCGGCGTCAACCAGGGCCGGCTGGGCTTCCTGACCGACATCGCCTTCAACTGCGTCACCGAGAAGATGACGCAGGTCCTGGACGGCCAGTACACCATGGAGACGCGCACGCTGCTCGATCCGGTGGTGTCGCGCCAGGGCGAACCGGTGCAGACGCCGCTCGCGCTCAACGACGTGGTGGTGAGCAAGGGCTCCAGCGGCCGCCTGGTGGAAATGATCGTGCACATCGACAAGGAGTTCGTGTACGATCTGCGCGCCGACGGGCTGATCGTCTCGACGCCGACCGGCTCCACGGCCTACGCACTGTCCTCGGACGGCCCGATCATCCAGCCGAACGTGCCGGGACTGGCGCTGGTGCCGATCTGTCCGCAGACGCTGTCCAACCGTCCCATCACCGTGCCGGACAGTTGCACTATCGACATCACCCTCAAGCGCGGGCACGACGCGCGGTTGCATTCCGACGGCCAGCCGCAGTTCGATCTGGTCGACGGTGACCGCATCACCGTACGCCGCGCCGAGCACCAGGTCCGGCTCATCCATCCTCCGGGCTACAGCTACTACGCCATGCTGCGCGAGAAGCTGCACTGGAGCGAAAGCTTTTTCTGAAGCTGCGCGACGCCTCGTGCTCGTACACCTGTCCATCCGCGATTTCGCCATCGTCGACCGGCTCGAGCTGGAATTCGGGCCGGGCTTCACCGCGCTCACGGGCGAGACCGGCGCAGGCAAGTCGATCCTCATCGACGCGCTGGCGCTGGCGCTCGGTGAGCGCGCCGACGCGGGCAGCGTGCGCAGCGGCTGCGAACGCGCCGAGGTGGTGGCCGAATTCGACATCGCCGCGCTGCCGGCGCTGCAGGAGTGGCTGCGCGAAGCGGAACTGGAAGGCGACGAAGACCGCCTGCTGCTGCGCCGCGTGATCGACAAGGGCGGGCGTTCGCGCGCCTTCATCAACGGCACGCCGGTCACGGTGCAGCAGCTTGCCGCGGCGGGCGCGTGGCTCATCGACATTCACGGCCAGCATGCCCACCAGTCGCTGCTCCGCAGCGAGGCGCAGCGCACTTTGCTCGACAAGCATGCCGGACTGAGCGAGCTCGCCGAGCAGGTCGCGCAGGCCTACCGCGCGTGGCAGCGGCTCGTGCGGATGCGTGCGGAATACGAGGCCGACGCCGCCGCGCGCGAAGCCGAGCGCGAGCAGTTGCGCTGGCAGGTCGAGGATTTGCAGAAGCTTGCCCCGCAGCCCGGCGAATGGGACAGCGTCCAGAGCGAACAGTCCCGGCTCGCCCATGCGGCGAGCCTCATCGAAGGCGCCCGTGTGGCAGTGGATGCCCTGAGCGAAGCCGACGGCGCGATCGACGCACAGCTTGCGGCCATCGCCTCGAAGCTGCGCGCGCTCTCGCATTACGATCCGGCGCTGGCCGAGCCCGCGGCGCTCATCGACGGTGCGCAGGCGCAGCTCCAGGAGGCGGCGAGCGATCTGCGCCGCTACCTGGATCGTGTGGAACTCGATCCGGAACGGCTCGCCACGGTGGAGGCGCGCATGGAGGCGCTGCACGACGCGGCACGCAAATACCGCGTGCCGCCCGAGCAACTGCCGGCCTTGCGCGAGCGCCTGGAGGCGCGGCTCGCCGAACTGGATGCGGTGGCCGACGCGGAGGGCCTGCGTGCGCAGGAAGAGGCCGCCGCGGCCGCCTACCGCAAGGCGGCGGAGCGCCTGACCGCCGAACGCGCCAGCGCTGCGGCGAAACTCGCGCGCGAAGTCACCGCGGCGATGCAGGAACTGGCGATGAAAGGCGCGCGTTTCGACATCGCGCTCAAGCCCGTTCCTGAAGGCAGCAGCCACGGCAACGAACAGATCGAATTTCTCGTCGCCGCGAACGCCGGCGGCGAATTGCGGCCGCTCGCGAAAGTGGCATCGGGCGGCGAGCTTTCGCGCATCAGCCTGGCGATCCAGGTCATCACCAGCAAGGCGGCCGCCGTGCCGACGCTGATCTTCGACGAAGTCGATGCCGGCATCGGCGGCGGCGTGGCGGAAGTGGTGGGCCGCAAACTGCGCACGCTCGGCGAGGAGCGGCAGGTGCTGTGCGTGACCCATCTGCCGCAGGTGGCTGCGCAGGCGCACCGGCAGTGGTCGGTGTCCAAGCATGCGGTGAACGGCACCACCGTCAACCGCGTTACCGTGCTGGACGATGCCGGCCGCGTCGAGGAAATCGCCCGCATGCTGGGCGGCATCGAAATCACCGCCACCACGCGCAAGCACGCGGCCGAACTCCTGCAGCGCGGCGCGGCGCGCAAGGCTTCCAAAGCGAAAGCCTGATCCCCGCGCTTCAGCGCATCGTCACGAATTCCTCGGCACTCGTGGGATGGATGGCGACGGTGTCGTCGAAATCCTTCTTGGTCGCGCCCATGCGCACCGCCACCGCGAAGCCCTGTAGCATCTCGTCGGCCGCGAGCCCGATCACGTGCAGCCCCACGATGCGCTCCTCCGGCCCCGCGCATACCAGCTTCATCTCCGTCATCGACTTGTGGCGGGTGAAGGCGTAGTACATGGGCGTGAAGCGCGTCTTGTAGATCTTCACGGCGTCGCCGTACTTGGCGCGCGCCTGGTCTTCGGTGAGGCCCACGGTGCCGATGGGCGGGTGGGTGAAAACCACCGTCGGAATGAGATCGTAGTCGAGCTTGCGCTCGGGCTGGTTGTCGAACAGCCGGTCGGCGAGCCGCCGGCCGGCGGCAATCGCCACCGGCGTGAGCGGCGCCCGCCCGGTCACGTCGCCGATGGCGTAAATGCCGGCGACGTTGGTGTTCTGGTATGCGTCGGTGGGAATGAATCCCTGTTCGTCCTGGCGTACGCCCGCGCGTTCGAGCTGCAGGCCTTCGGTGTTGGGGTGACGGCCGGTCGCCCAGATCACCTGATCGAAGCCTTTCAGCCTGCCGCCGTCCTGCAGCAATACGTCGATGTGCGCGCCGTTGCGCTCCAGTGCCGCGATGCGGGCGTTCCTGACGATCTCGATGCCTTCGGCCTGCAGCGCCTCCATGACGCCTTCCTGCAGCATGCGGTCGAAACTGCGCAGCACCGAGTCGTAGCGGATGACGAGCTTGACCTCGGTACCGAGCGCCGCCAGCATGCCCGCGAGTTCCACGGCGATGTAACCTGCGCCGGCCACGGCCACGCGGCGCGGCTGGGTTTTCAGCTCGAAGAAACCGTCGGAGGAGATGCCCAGTTCCGCGCCGGGCAGATCGGGAATGGAAGGCCGGCCGCCGGTGGCGATGACGATGTGATCGGCGCTGAGACGTTCGCCGTTCACCTCGACCGTGTGCGCATCGACGAAGGCCGCGCGGCCGCGGTAGACGGTGACCCCGTTTTCCGCCAGGTAGGCGCCGTAACGGTCGTTGAGCCGCGCCACATAGGCATCGCGCGCCTGTTGCAATTGCGGCCAGTCGAAAGCCGGCTCGTCGAAATGGAAACCGTAATCGCGCGCATCCTCCAGCGCGTGCCGCAGCGCCGCGCCGTTCCACATGATCTTCTTCGGTACGCAGCCGACGTTGACGCAGGTGCCGCCCAGGCGTGCGGCCTCGATCAGGGCGACGCGCTTGCCGTAACGCGCCGCACGGTTGGCGGTGGCGACGCCGCCGCTGCCGCCGCCGATCGCAATAAGGTCGTAATGTGCAGTCATGGGGAACGGTCTGTTTGTCACTCGTTGATCGTCTAAAGGCGAGAGTATGGTCCAAGCGGCGCGACGCCGGCCATTTGAGCCTGTCCATGGCGGCGTTCGGGTGAGCCTATCGCTTCCCTAAGCGCCCGCGCTCCGCTAGAATACGCGACCTTTACAGGCGCGTAGCTCAGCTGGTTAGAGCACCACCTTGACATGGTGGGGGTCGTTGGTTCGAATCCAATCGCGCCTACCAACACTTTGCAACGTCCGTATCGAAAGCCGCCGCGAGCGGCTTTTTTGTTGCGCGCGTACGGCGTGCGGCCGTGCTGACGCGAGGTTTCAGCGGAGTTCGCGCCGATGGCGGTGTTGCGATGCATTCCGGGCAAAAAAAATGCGCGCGGCATGCCGCGCGCATGATCCATGGTTGACGTCAGATCAGCCTAGAACGTTTTCTGCCAGCTTGCGGCGAGCCAGTAGTTGGAGGCTTCGCCCTTGGTGGTGGCGTTGAGCAGGAGCGAAGCGGTGCCGCCTGCAAGCTTGCCTTCCACCCCCACGCCCGCGCGCAGCCAGGTGCGCTCGTTCTTTACGCCGTCCAGATCGAAGCCGAACAGCCCGATCACTTCACCGGAGGTGCGGGCGCCTTTCTTCTGGAAGCGGTGCGCGCCTTCGAGCAGCCCCACCAGTTGCACGTTCTGCGCAAGCGGGTGCGCGGCGTTCACGCCCAGGCGCAGCTCGGTGGCGCGCTCCTTGCGCGAATCGAAGCGCGCCGGGAAGCCGCCGCCGGTCTCGGTGTAGCCGTCCATTTTGGCCACGCTGTGGGCCAGTTCGGCGTAGGGCGAGAACGCGGTATTGCCGCTTCGCCACAAGCCGTCCCACTCCAGCCGGGCGCGCAGACCCCAGGTATCGGTGTCGGGCTTGGCGTAGGAGTAGTCCGGCAGCCCGGCGTTGAGATAGCCGCGGCGCAGATCGGCTTTGCCCCAGTGCAGGTAGCCGGTGAGCACGGCCCAGAGGGAGCCGGAGACGGGGACGAGGCCTTCGGCGAGCACATAGGTGCCGTCGGTGTCGGCCGAGCCGTTGACGACCAGATTCTGTTTGGCCCAGGTGTGGCCGAGGGCGACGTTCAACTGAGCGTTGCCGAAGTTGCGGCCGAAGCCGACTTCGGCCAGGCCGATGCGGCCGTCGCGCTTGCCGTGATCGTCGCGGCCGATGTCGCCGGAGATCCAGAAGGTGCTGCGGCCGGCCTCGACGCGGCGGGCGAGGGGCCGGGAGTGGGCGCTGTTGAGCACGGTGCTGGCCGAGGCCAGGGCCATGGCGCCGCCGGAGGCGGTGGCAGACAGGCTTTGCTGCATGCTCTCCACCGTGACCAGGCCGCTGCCCCCGCGGGCAAGGAACGCAGTGTTGTTTTCGAGCATGCCAACGACAACGCGGCCGTCGGCACTCGTTGCGTAGGCAATTAGCGTCTCGATGTCGGCGGGGACTTTGACGCCGGTGGAGCGCAGCCAGTTTTCAACCGACTGCATGCCGGTGGCCTCGGTCCAGCGGAAGGCGCGATGGCTTCCATCGGCTGTTTCCGCGCTTCCTACGACCACCTTGCCGTTGGCCGAGACAGCATAGGCCCACGATTCGCTGCCGCCGAGCGTGCCGAGATCGTGCATCTTGTCGTCGGCCTCGGTCCAGCGGAAGGCATGCCAAGCGCCGGAGCCAGTTTGCGCGTCCCCGACCACGACTGAGCCGTCGGCGGAGACCCCGGTGGCGTACGAGTCATCCCCGCCCAGCGTGCCGAGATCGCGCATCGTGTTGCTGGCTTCGGTCCAGCGGAAGGCGTGGTCATGCCCGTCGTTGGTTGTGGAACCGCCGACGACGACCTTGCCGTCGGCCGAGACCGCGATGGCCCAGGAATCGCCGCCGAGCGTGCCGAGATTCTGCATGCCGTCCGCGTCGGTCCAGCGGAAAGCGCGCCACTCGCCGGAGGCAAGTTCCGTCCACCCGACGACGACAGTGCCATCAGCCGAGACGCCCCAAGCCCACGATTCCGACCCGCCGAGCGTGCCCAGATCACGGATCTGGCCGGGGGTCCAGAGGAAGGCGTGATGTTCGTCTTGGTCGTTTTTTGAAGTGCCGATGATCACTGAGCCGTCAGCCGAGATGCCAGCGGCACCTGCATACGTTCCGCCGAGCGGTATGCCGAGGTCCTCCATGCCGCCGGACTCGGTCCAGCGGAACACGCGGTAGTTGCCGGAGGCGTCCTGTGCCGCGCCGACGACGATGGTCCCGTCGGGCGTGATGCTTGTGGCAAACGAATAACTGCCGCCCAGCGTGCCGAGCTTGATGACTTGAGCGTACACCGTCGGCGACATGACGGTCAGGACCGGAGCAAGCAGTGCGGGCAAGAGCGCGGCTCTGCGAAGGCGCGGGCGCGCCCGCAGGCGGTTGCGGGGCATATCGATATCCTCCCGATGTTTTACGGGCCGGGTACCTGGCGCAACAGACAGGACGTGCGAAGCGCTCGGCCTCGTACGTTGCTGAGTTATTGGCGGCCCGAGTTTAGTTTGACCAGGACAAAGCCGCAATCTGAGTAGGGTTTTGGCGCCCGATCCGGAAAAGCATCTCCCAGATCGGGCGGACGTCCTAGAACGACTTCTGCCAGCTTGCGGCGAGCCAGTAGTTGGAGGCTTGGCGCTTGATGGTGGCGTGGACAGGAAAGAAGCGCTGCCGCCGGCTATCCTTCCGGTTCGCCGTTGACAGCCGGCAGCCGAACTGCCGCTGGGGGTGTAAGACGAGAATGATCCACGTGTGGCGGGATGCGTCCAGCTTGCCACGTCTAGGGACGCGACGCAGGGCTCTGATTTGGCGGGGGCGTCCAGTTATGGGAAAATGCGCGCGCATTGAGCTGCGCGCAGTTCGCAAAGGCGCGGCGGCTCGTGGATACGGCAAGCCGGCGAACGGCGTCCGCCGCGCGGTGGCGGGGATACGCCGGAGCGCCGCCCGCTTCCCGTTCCAGGCGCGGCTTCACCGCGCTTTTTTTGTCGCTAGGTTTCGAGATTCATGCCCACCATCCGTCTGCCTGACGGCTCCGAGAAGCGTTTCGAGGCGCCGGTGACCGTGGCCGAAGTGGCCCAGTCCATCGGCGCTGGGCTGGCGCGCGCCGCGCTGGCCGGCCGCGTCAACGGCAAGCTGGTCGATACCTCCTACCGCATCGAGGACGACGCCGACGTCGCCATCGTCACCGACCGCGATCCGGAAGGCCTCGAGCTCATCCGCCATTCCACGGCGCACCTGCTCGCCTACGCGGTGAAGGAGCTCTACCCCGAGGCGCAGGTGACCATCGGCCCGGTGATCGAGAACGGCTTCTACTACGACTTCTCCTACAAGCGGCCTTTCACGCCCGAGGATCTGGAGAAGATCGAGCAGCGCATGCGGGAGCTGGCGAAGCGCGACATCCCGGTCACGCGCGAAGTCTGGGAGCGCGACAAGGCGGTGGAGTTCTTCCATTCCATCGGCGAGCACTACAAGGCCGAGATCATCGCCTCGATCCCCGAAGGCGAGGAGATCACGCTCTACCGCGAGGGCGACTTCGTCGATCTGTGCCGCGGGCCGCACGTGCCGAGCACCGGCAAGCTGAAGGTCTTCAAGCTGATGAAGGTGGCCGGGGCCTACTGGCGCGGCGATTCGCGCAACGAGATGCTGCAGCGGATCTACGGCACCGCCTGGGCGAAGAAGGAAGACCAGGACGCCTACCTCCACATGCTGGAGGAGGCCGAGAAGCGCGATCATCGCCGCCTCGGCACGCAGCTCGACCTCTTCCACGTCCAGGACGAGGCGCCGGGCATGGTGTTCTGGCATCCCAAGGGTTGGACGCTGTGGCAGCAGGTCGAACAGTACATGCGCCGTGTCTACCGCGAGAACGGCTATCAGGAGGTGCGCTGCCCGCAGATCCTCGACCGCGTGCTGTGGGAGAAGTCCGGGCACTGGGAGAACTACAAAGAGAACATGTTCACCACCCACTCGGAGAATCGCGATTACGCGATCAAGCCGATGAACTGCCCGGGACATGTTCAGATCTTCAACAAGAGCCTGCGCAGCTACCGCGACCTGCCGCTGCGTTACGGCGAGTTCGGCTCCTGCCATCGCAACGAACCTTCAGGCTCGCTGCACGGCATCATGCGCGTGCGCGCCTTCACCCAGGACGACGGGCACATCTTCTGCACGGAAGAGCAGATTCTCGACGAATGTGTCGCGTTCACCGCGCTGCTGCAGAAGGTGTACCGGGATTTCGGTTTCGACAACGTCATCTACAAGGTCTCGACCCGGCCGGAGAAGCGCGTCGGTTCGGAAGAAGCCTGGGACAAGGCCGAGGCCGCGCTGATCGAATCGCTCAAGCGCTCGGGCTGCGACTACGAGCTCGCCCCCGGCGAGGGCGCGTTCTACGGCCCGAAGATCGAGTATTCGCTCAAGGACGCGATCGGCCGCGTGTGGCAATGCGGCACCATCCAGGTGGACTTCAACATGCCGCAGCGCTTGGGCGCCGAGTACGTCGCGGAGGACAACACCCGCAAGGTGCCGGTGATGCTGCACCGCGCCATCCTGGGCTCGATGGAGCGCTTCATCGGCATCCTGATCGAACACTACGCCGGAGCCTTCCCGCTCTGGCTGGCACCGGTACAGGTGGTCGTCATGAACATTTCGGAGCGGCAGGCCGACTATGCGCAATCCGTCGCACAGGCGTTGCGGGAGGCCGGTTTCCGCGCCGAGGCGGATTTGCGCAACGAAAAAATTAACTATAAAATCCGCGAACATAGCTTACAGAAGCTGCCCTATCAGGTCGTCGTGGGCGACAAGGAAAAGGCGGCGAACAAGGTGGCCGTGCGTACCCGCGGGGGAGAAGACCTGGGACAGATGGATCTGTCGGTCTTCATCGAGCGCCTGAGGAACGAGGCGCGCCCGGGCAGCGCGGCTTAATTGTTTTTCGGAGAATCGGAGAAGCAAGATCGCACAGGGAAAAGCGCAGCGAATCAACGGCGAGATCACCGCGCCGGAAGTGAGACTGGTGGGTGAAGAGGGCGAACAGCTCGGCATCGTTTCCCTCGAAGAAGCGATGCGTCTTGCCGAGGAAAAGGATCTCGATCTGGTCGAGATCGCCCCGATGGCTAAGCCGCCGGTGTGCAAGCTGATGGACTACGGGAAGTTCAAGTACCGGGAGGCCAAGAAGGCACACGAGGCGAAGCTGAAGCAGAAGCAGATCCAGGTCAAGGAAATCAAGTTCCGGCCGAGCACCGACGAGGGCGATTACAAGATCAAACTGCGCAACCTGATCAAGTTCCTGGAGGAAGGCGACAAGGCGAAAGTGACCTTGCGCTTCCGGGGGCGCGAACTGGCGCATCAGGAACTCGGTCAGCGCTTGCTTCAGCGGGTTCGTGACGATCTGGAGCCTTACGGCGTGGTCGAGCAGTGGCCCAAGATGGAGGGCCGCCAGCTGGTGATGGTGATCGCACCGAAGAAGCCCGGATCGAAGAAGGGCGGGACCAAGCAGCCGCCCCAGGAATCTCCCGCCGCACAGAGTTAGTGAGGCGGAAGCAGGTCCTCGCGCGAGCGGGGTTTTAAAACAAGTGGTGCCGCGGTCCGAAAGCGCTCGCCAGAGCCACCCGGCGTCAGGCTAAAAACGGAGTTGTTATGCCGAAGATGAAAACCAAGCGCGGCGCTGCCAAGCGCTTCCGCGTGCGTGGCAGCGGAAGCATCAAGCGCAGCCAGGCGTTCCTGCGTCACATCCTCACCAAGAAGTCCACGAAGCGCAAACGTCAGCTCCGTGGTACGACCCAGGTTCATGGCAGCGATGTGCGTGCCGTGCGCGCGATGCTGCCCTACGCATAAGGAGACGCAGCAATGCCCAGAGTGAAACGTGGCGTCATCGCTCGCGCCAAGCACAAGAAAGTCATCGCGGCCGCCAAAGGCTTTCGCGGCCGCCGGAAGAACGTTTTCCGCGTCGCCAAAGAAGCGGTGATGAAGGCGGGGCAGTATGCCTACCGCGACCGCCGCGCCAAGAAACGGACCTTCCGTGCCTTGTGGATCGCGCGGATCAATGCCGCGGCCCGCGAACACGGCCTGACCTACAGCGTGTTCATGAACGGCCTCAAGAAGGCTCAGATCGAGATCGACCGCAAGGTGCTGGCCGACATCGCCGTGGCCGACAAGGCGGGATTCGCCAAGCTCGCCGAACAGGCCAAGGCGCGTCTGGCTGCCTGAGACCGTAGTACCCGCCCGCCCGTGCGAACGGGCGGGCGTTTCACCGATTCATAAGACATCGCCGTCGTCGCGGCGGGCGGTGTATCCGCAAGCGGCGCACAGGGAACGTTTCGAACGATGCAAGACCTCGAGGCCATCGTCGCTGAAGCGATCGCGCAGTTCAACGAAACCGACGATCCCGCCGCACTGGAGCAGGTCAAGGCCCGTTATCTCGGCAAGACCGGCTCGCTCACCGAATTGCTGAAAGGGCTGGGCAAGCTCCCGCCCGAAGAGCGCCGCAGCGCCGGCGCCCGCATCAACGAAGCCAAGGACCGCATCGAAGCCGCGCTCGTCGCGCGCCGCCAGGCGCTGGCGCAGGCCGCGCTCGATGCGCGCCTCGCGGAGGAATCGCTCGACGTCACGCTCCCGGGGCGCGGACGGCGCCGCGGCGGGCTGCATCCGGTCATCCGCACCTGGATGCGCGTGGAGGAGATCTTCCGTTCCATCGGCTTCGATGTCGCCGACGGTCCCGAGATCGAAACCGACTGGTACAACTTCACCGCATTGAACCAGCCGGAAAACCATCCGGCGCGTTCGATGCACGACACCTTCTATCTCGACGAAGGCGGCTATCTGCTGCGCACGCATACCAGTCCGATGCAGGTGCGCTACGCGCGCATGCACAAGCCGCCGATCAAGGTCATCGCGCCGGGACGCACCTATCGCGTCGACAGCGACGCCACGCACTCGCCCATGTTCCACCAGGTCGAGGGCCTGTGGATCGACGAGAACATCAGCTTCGCCGATCTCAAGGGCGTGTACACCGATTTCCTGCGCCGCTTCTTCGAGACCGACGATCTGCAGGTGCGCTTCCGCCCCTCGTTCTTCCCGTTCACCGAGCCTTCGGCCGAAATCGACATGGCGTTCAAGGACGGCCGCTGGCTGGAGATTTCAGGCGCCGGTCAGGTGCATCCGAACGTGATCCGCAATTACGGGCTCGATCCGGAGCGATACATCGGCTTCGCGTTCGGCAGCGGTCTGGAACGGTTGACGATGCTGCGCTACGGCATCAACGACCTGCGCCTGTTCTACGAAAACGATCTGCGCTTCCTGCGGCAGTTCAACTGAACGTCGCGGACCAACGTCTATGCAATTCTCGGAAAGCTGGCTACGCACCTGGGTCAATCCGTCGATCGATACGGATGCGCTCGCGCACACGCTTACCATGGCGGGGCTGGAAGTGGAGGAGGTGCGCCGCGTCGCGCCGCCCTTCAGCGGCGTGGTGGTGGCCGAAGTGCTGGAGGTCGCCAAGCACCCCAACGCCGACCGGCTGAGCGTCTGTCAGGTGAACGCGGGCACGGGCACGACGCTCAACATCGTCTGCGGCGCGCCGAACGTGCGCGCCGGCATGAAGGTGCCCTGCGCGCTGGTGGGCGCGAAGCTCCCGGGCGAAAACGGCTCGGTGTTCGAAATCAAGGCGGTGAAGATGCGCGGCGTCGACAGCCACGGCATGCTCTGTTCGGCGCGCGAACTGGGTGTGTCCGAGGATGCGAGCGGCCTGCTGGAACTGCCCGCCGATGCGCCGGTCGGGATGGATTTCCGCGCCTACCGCGACCTGGACGACGCGCTTTTCACGCTCAAGCTCACGCCCAACCGCGCCGACTGCCTGTCGATCCGCGGCGTGGCGCGCGAAGTCGCGGCGCTGACCAACGCGCCGCTCGACGCGTTGAGGATCGAGCCGGTCAAACCGACCATCGACGACCGCTTTCCGGTGCGCATCAGCTCGCCGGCCGGCTGCGGGCGTTTCGCCGGCCGCGTGGTGCGCAACGTCAACGCGAACGCGCCCACGCCCGACTGGATGAAAGAGCGTCTCGCGCGCAGCGGACAGCGTTCCATCTCCGCGCTGGTGGACGTGACGAACTACGTCATGCTCGAACTGGGGCAGCCGCTGCACGTGTACGACCTCGCCAAGCTGCGGGGCGGCATCGAGGTGCGTTTCGGCCGCAAGGGCGAGCAGCTCAAGCTGCTCAACGAGCAGACAGTCGAGCTCGACGAGGACGTGCTGGCCATCACCGATGAACGCGGGCCCATCGGCCTTGCAGGCATCATGGGCGGCGACAGCACCAAGGCCGAGCTCGACACGCGCGACATCTTCCTGGAAAGCGCGTTCTTCTATCCGGATGCCATCGCCGGCCGCGCACGGCGCTACAACTTTTCCACCGACGCCTCGCATCGTTTCGAGCGCGGCGTGGATTTCGCGCGCAACGTCGAGGCGCTCGAACGCACCACGCAGCTGATCCTGGAAATCTGCGGCGGCGAGGCGGGGCCGGTGACCGATGTGGTCGCGGCGCTGCCGGAGCGCAAGCCGGTGCGCATGCGCACCGCACGCGCGGCCCGGATCATCGGCCTTGCCGTGCCCGAGGACGAGATCGCGCGCATTTTCGAACGCCTGGGTTTCGACACCACGCGCGACGCCGAAGGCTTCACGGTGGTGCCGCCTTCCTACCGCTTCGACATCGCCATTGAGGAAGACCTGATCGAAGAGGTGGCGCGGATTTACGGGTTCGAACGCATTCCCAGCCAGCCGCCCGTCGCGCCGGCCGTGATGCGCGCGCAGCCGGAAGGACGCCGCAGCGTGCATGCGCTGCGGCTGGCGCTCGCCGCGCGCGACTACCAGGAAGTGGTGAATTTCAGTTTCGTCGACGAAGCCTGGGAAGCGGACTTCGCCGGCAACACCCGGCCTTTGCGACTGCTCAACCCCATCGCCAGCCACCTGAGCGTCATGCGCACCACGCTCATCGGCGGGCTGGTGGACAACGCGCGCTACAACATCAACCGCAAGGCGGCGCGCGTGCGGGTGTTCGAATTGGGCCGCGTCTTCCTGCGCGTGCCCGAGGTCCAGGACGGCGCGCTCGACGTAAAGGGTGTCGCCCAGCCCCTACGGATCGGCGGCCTGGCCTACGGCGGCGTCAACGCGGAGCAGTGGGGAGAACCCTACCGTGCGGTGGATTTCTACGACGTCAAGGCCGACGTCGAGACTCTGCTCGAACCCTTGCAGGCGCGCTTCGTCAAAGCTGTTCATCCCGCGCTGCATCCGGGCCGTTCGGCGCGGATCGAGCTGGGCGGTCGCGCCGTCGGCTGGATCGGCGAGCTGCATCCGCAATGGCAGCAGAAATACGAGCTGCCGGCGCCGGCGGTGGTGTTCGAGCTGGAGGTCGAGCCGCTGCTCGACATCGGCGTGCCGCGCTATGCCGAGGTATCGAAATTCCCGGCGGTCATCCGCGACCGGGCGATGCTGGTGGACGAACACATCGAGGCGCAGGCGCTGCTGGATGCCCTGGAAAGCGTCCGGCCGGCTTTTGTGCGGGAGATTACGCTGTTCGATCTGTACCGCGGGAAGGGCATCCCGGAAGGCAAAAAAAGCCTTGCTTTCCGGGTAGTTATGCAAGATACTGGCCGCACGCTGACCGACGCGGAGGTCGACGCCGCCATGGCGCAGCTGACGGAAGCGTTGGTGAGCCGCTTCGGCGCACAACAACGGATCTAGGGGAGAAGGAATGACTCTCACAAAGGCCGAGCTGGCCGACATGCTGTTCGAAAAGGTCGGGCTGAACAAGCGCGAAGCGAAAGATATGGTCGAGGCCTTCTTCGAGGAAATCCGGCTGGCGCTGGAGAGCGGCGAAAGCGTGAAGCTGTCCGGCTTCGGCAATTTCCAGTTGCGCGACAAGCCGCAACGGCCCGGCCGCAACCCCAAGACCGGCGAAGAGATTCCCATCACCGCGCGGCGTGTCGTAACGTTCCATGCCAGCCAGAAACTGAAGGCACTCGTGGAGCAGGCTCATGCCGGAAAGCAGCAAGAGCGCCAGCACTGAATTGCCGCCCATCCCGGCCAAGCGTTACTTCACCATCGGCGAAGTGAGCGAGCTGTGCGGCGTCAAACCGCACGTACTACGTTACTGGGAACAGGAATTCACCCAGCTCAAACCGGTCAAGCGGCGGGGCAACCGCCGCTACTACCAGCACCACGAGGTGCTGCTGGTCCGGCGCATCCGCGAGCTGCTGTACGAACAGGGTTTCACCATCAGCGGCGCGCGCAATCGCCTCGACGAGAGCATGCGCGAACGTCACAATCCGTCCGCGCCCGATCTCGCGGCGGTGCGGCGCGAGATCCAGAGCGTGTTGCAACTGCTGGAAAGCTGAATCGGCCGGTTCTTCCCGCCAACCCCTCTGTTATAATTACCGTCACGTCGGGGCGTAGCGCAGCCTGGTAGCGCACCTGCATGGGGTGCAGGGGGTCGGAAGTTCGAATCTTCTCGCCCCGACCATCATCTGACCGGACATCGAGGCCATCCTGCCTTGGATGGCCTTTTTGTTTGGGTGCCGCCGGATGCGGCAGCGCTCGCATCGGCGCTGTGCCGCCGTCCCCTTTCTAACGCTGCTTCAAAAGCGCGCCAGCCGAAGCGTGCGATGCGCAATATGTCGCAACGAAGCAACGCTCCTTATATATCGATGTGAAATCTTTCTACTGGGGATTTGCGCCTGGGCGCATAATGAGCGCGCATTCATTCGGAGCACCATCGTGGAACAAGGTCAAGGCGACAGTAGCAGTCCAATCCCCTATTCGATGAGTTTTGCCGGTTCTCAGCGCGAGGACCGTGAGCCGGCCGGCGCCAAACAGGAAGCGAAACCGCTCGATGCCGGTCTGGAATGGCCGGGGCCGCTCGACGGGCCGCTCGGCTACTCGGAGACTTGAGCGCACAAGCTGCGCTCGAGCAGGAATACAGGAAGAAGCAAAAACTCAGGGAGCAGGAAGGAAGAGGCCGCGCCTCGGGGCGCGGCTTTTTTTCGCCGGGGGATGAGGCCCGGCCACGCGTGCCCGAACGAAAAAGCCCCGCACAGGGCGGGGCTTCGATGCGAGGCGCTGCGGCTTACTTCCAGCCGACGCGGTCGTAGATCTTCTGCGCGGCCGGCTGGTTGCGGCCGAGCGCCGAGACGTTCAGCAGGTCGTATTTGATCTGGCCGAAGGAGGCGAGCGCCGGGTTGTACACCTGGACGGTCGGCACCACCGGCCATTCGTTGTTGCCGTCGGCGAAGTAGCGCTGGGCTTCGTCGCTTGTCAGGTATTCGAGAAACTTGATCGCGGCCTCGCGATGCGGCGCATGCTTCAGCACGCCGGCGCCGGAGATGTTCACGTGCGTGCCGGTGGTGTCCTGGTTGGGGAACACCACGCCGACTTTCTCGACCACGGCCTTGTCCTCGGGTTTGTCTGAACGCGCAAGGCGGGCGTAGTAGTAGTGGTTGGCGATCGCCACGTCGCACTCGCCGGCCGCCACCGCCTTGATCTGGTCGGTGTCGCCGCCTTTGGGCGGACGTGCCAGATTGTTCTTCACCGCCTGCGCCCAGGCCTCGGCCTTCGCCTCGCCGAAACGCTCGATCATCGCGCTCAGCAGCGACAGGTTATAGACGTGGTTGGAGGAGCGCACGCAGATGCGGCCCTTCCACTTCGGATCGGCGAGCTGCTCGTAGGTCGCCACCTCGCTCGGCTGGACGCGTTCCTTGTTGTAGGCGATCACGCGGGCGCGCATCGAGAAGCCGTACCACAGCCCGTTGGGTTCACGGAAAGTGGCGGGGATGCGCGACTCGAGTACCGCCGACTTGACGGGCTGGAACAGGCCCTGCTGCTCGACGCGCCACAGGCGTCCGGCATCGACCGTGATCAGGATGTCGGCCGGGCTGCGCGCGCCTTCGTTCCTGATGCGTTCGATCAGCGCATCCTCGGTCGCCTCGATGCGGTTGATCTTGATGCCCGTCTGTTTGGTGAAGCCTTCGTACAGGGCATCGTCGGTCTTGTAGTGACGCGCGGAATAGATGTTCAGCACTTGTTCCTGCGCGCCCGCCGCCCAGGGCAGGAGCAGGCCGATGAACAGCGCCGTAAGGGTCCGCACACGCGTGGACATCAACGATTCTCCTTAAAAGTGAAATGGTTCGGCCGCATCGTAGCAATCCAGCGGGCCGCTGCCAAGAGAAACGAGAACGATTCCCAATTGCCCTTGACTACCAAATGAGAATAATTATCATTATAAATTTGGACAGGGGGCAACGATGGAAGCGTTGATCGTGGGTGCCGACCGGTTGGGTAACATCCCGGAGGTGCTGGCCGGCTATGGGATCGCCATCCGCAAACACATCAGCGGCCGCGACCCCGCGCACCAGAAACGCTGCTCGCTGCCGAGCGGTATCAACCTGGTGATCCTGTTTACCGATTTCCTCGGCCACAACGTGATGAAGCGCTTCCGAGACGCCGCCCGGGCGCAGGGTCTGCCGGTGCTCTGCTGCCGCCGTTCCGCCTGCAGCGTCACCCGGGCGCTGGGCCAGTGCGGGCTCTGCCCGAAACGGCATTGAACTTGCGTACCGCCGGAAAACGATCCCCGTATCGCGCACTTTTCCGCTACGGATCTGTCCAAGAAAAAGGACGGTCCGGGCGCGCTGCGGCGCCCGTCCTTTTCCATATCGAACGGAGTCACGATGAACAAACGAACGATTCTTGGGGCGGTACTGGGCATGGCTCTGTTACTGCCCGGGTGGGCGGCGGCTGACGAGAAGGTGCCGGTCGACAAGCTGCCGCAGGCGGTGCGCGCGGCGATCGAGCAGCGCTTCCCCGGCGCCGAACTGCTCAAGGCCGAACGCGACGTACACCGCGGCCAGATCGAGTACGAAGTGAAGCTGCGGCACGAAGGCCGGCGTTACGAGGTCGAGGTGCTCGAGAACGGCGAGATCCGCGACATCGATCGCGACGATTAAGGGCCGTCGTTGACGGCCACCCGGCGCGCCCCCGTATAGCGCTTGCGCCAGTAAGGCTGGCGCATGTCCTCCACGCGCACCACGCCCTTGCTGCTCGGCGCGTGCACGAACTTCTGTTCGCCCAGGTAGATGCCCACGTGCGAGTAGGGCCGGCCGAGGGTGTCGTAAAACACCAGGTCGCCCGGCTGCAGCTCGTGCTGCGCCACATGGATGCCCGCCGAGGCGAGTTCCTCCACCGTGCGGGGTAGCCGCACGCCCGTCGCTTCCCGGTAAACGTATTGCACCAGACCCGAGCAGTCGAGACCCTGCACGGGCGAGCTGCCGCCGTAACGGTACGGTACCCCGAGCTGACCGAGTGCCAGCAGGGCGACTTCGCTGGCGATGACGTCGGGTGGTGCAGCGGCCGGGGGCGGTTCGCGGTCGGCGGGATCGATGGTCGCGCAGCCCGTCAGCGCCGCGAGCAGTACGAATGCCGTCAATCGGGCCGCGCGCCTCATCCCCGACATTGCCTTGGTCCCCATGGCCGGGTAGTGTAAGAAGCCTATGCCGCGACGGCCAGCGTTTCGCTGCGGCGGACGGAGGATCGGTAATGCGTAGAAGTGCATGGTGCTGGGCGCTCGCGCTGCTGCTCGTTGCAGCGCTTGCGCGCGCCGACGAAGTCGAAACGGTGCAGCTGCGTCATCGCACCGCCGCGCAGCTCATCCCGGTGTTGCAGCCCATGCTGGAACCCGGCGGGGCGCTGTCGGGCATACAGAGCACGCTCATCATCCGCTCCAGCCGCGACAACATAGAAGACCTGAAGCGCATCATCGCCACGCTCGACACCGCGCCGCGAAGGCTGCTCATTTCCGTCCGGCAGGATGCGTCGTTCAGCGGCACGCGCAGCGACATCGGCGTTTCCGGCACGTTCGGCGGCGACGTACGCGTGGGGGTGAACGAAGCGCCGCGGCGCGAAACGGGCGCGAGCGTGCGCGTGCTCGACTCCGTGCGCGCAGGCGACGAGCGCAACGTGAGCCAGGTACAGGCGGTCGAAGGCAGCCCGGCCTATATCGCCGTCGGACAATCGATCCCCGTCCCGGTCGAACAGGTGCGTCACACGCCCTATGGCCGCGAAGTGGTACGCAGCGTCGAGTACCGCGATGTCAACACCGGCTTCTACGTCGTGCCGCATTTGTCGGGCGAGCATGTCGTCCTCGAAATCGAACCGCAGCGCGAACGTCCGGGCGCCTACGGTCCCGGCAGCACCGACGTGCAGCGGATTGCCACCACGGTGAGCGCCCGCCTGGGCGAATGGATCGAGCTCGGCGGCTTTGCCGACCGTTCGGTACACGAGAGCAACCGCATCCTCTCCAGCCGCTCGAGCGGCGCGCGGGGCGGGCGCAGCGTCTGGGTGAAAGTCGAAGCACTGCCGTGAACGACACCACGGTCCGCGCGGACCTCGAACGCATCTTCGGTCCCGAAGGACCGCTTGCCCGCGCCATCCCGGGCTACAAACCGCGTCCGCAACAGATCGAGATGGCCCAGCGGGTGGCCGAGGCCATCCGTGCGCAACGCCGTTTCATCGCTGAAGCGGGCACCGGCACGGGCAAGACCGTCGCTTATCTCGTTCCGGCCCTGCTGCACGGCGGCAAGGTCATCATCTCCACCGGCACCAAGACGCTGCAGGATCAACTCTTCCATCGCGATCTGCCGGCCGTGCGCGACGCGCTCCGCCTGCCCGTGACGGCGGCGCTGCTGAAAGGCCGCGCCAACTACGTCTGCCGTCATCACCTCGCGCGCAATCTCGCCGACGGACGCCTGCCGAGCCGCGAGGACGTGCACGATCTGCAGACCATCGCGCGCTTCGCGCGCCAATCGCTGAGCGGCGACAAGGCCGAACTGTCTTCCGTGCGCGAGGACGCGCCGGCCTGGAACCTCGCCACCTCCACGCGCGAGAATTGCCTGGGCACGAAGTGTCCCGAGTACGGAGACTGTTTCGTGATGAAGGCGCGGCGCGCGGCCATGGAGGCGGAAGTGGTGGTCGTCAACCACCACCTGTTCTTCGCCGACGTCATGCTGAAGGACGAAGGCATGGCCGAGCTGCTGCCCGCCTGCAACACGGTGATCCTCGACGAGGCGCATCAGTTGCCGGAAGTCGCGTCGCTGTTCTTCGGCACCACGGTCTCGACCGGCCAAGTGCTGGAGCTCGCGCGCGACATCGTCGCCGAAGGCGTTGCCGAAGCGCCCGACATGCGGGAACTGCCGGACGCCGCGCGCCGCCTCGACCGGGCCGCCCGCGATCTGCGTCTGGCCGTTTCCCTGAAGGACGTGCGCGTGCCGGCACAGCAGCTCCTGCAGGACGAGCACTTCGAGCAGGCGCTCGAGCGGTTGCACGAAGCCTGCCTCGACGCGCGCGACGTGTTGCGGATGGCGGAGGAACGCGGCGAAGGCCTGAAGAACTGTGCGGCGCGCGCGGCGGAGTTGTGCGAGCGGCTGCACGCCTGGCGTTCGGACGAGGCGGCCGAACGCGTGCGCTGGATCGAGGCCTACACCCACGCGCTTGCGCTGCACGCGACGCCGCTCGTCGTGGCCGACAGCTTCAGGCGCCAGCTCGAGGGCCGTCCGCGGGCGTGGATCTTCACCTCCGCGACGCTGTCGATGAAGGGCAATTTCGACCACTACCGCCGCCAGATGGGTCTGGAGGATGCCGAGTGCGCGAGCTGGGACAGCCCCTTTGACTATCCCAGGCACGGCATCCTCTATCTGCCGCTCGATCTGCCGGAACCCAACAGCCCCGAGCACACCGAAGCCGTGGTGCGCGCGGCGCTGCCGGTGTTGCGTGCGAGCGGCGGACGGGCGTTCCTGCTGTTCACCACCTTGCGCGCCATGCGCCAGGCGCACGAGCTGCTGGGCGAGGCGTTCAAACGCGAAGGGCTCGACTTTCCGCTGCTCCTGCAAGGCGAGGGCACGCGCACCGAGCTGCTGGAACGCTTCCGCAAACTCGGCAACGCCGTGCTGGTGGCGAGCTCCAGTTTCTGGGAAGGCGTCGATGTGCGCGGCGAAGCGCTGTCGGTGGTGGTGATCGACAAGTTGCCGTTCGCGCCGCCCGACGATCCGGTGCTGCAGGCGCGGCTTGAAGCGATGCGCAAGAACGGTGGCAATCCGTTCATGGATTACCAGCTGCCGCAGGCGGCGATCGCCTTGAAACAGGGTGCGGGACGGTTGATCCGCGACGAACGCGACCGCGGCGTGCTGATGATCTGCGACCCGCGGCTGGCGAGCAAAGGCTACGGCCGGCAGCTCGTGGACAGTCTTCCCGCCATGCGCCGCACCCGCAGCCTCGCGGTGGTGGAGCGTTTCCTGCTAAGCGGCGCGGAAGCCGCGGCCGCCTGATTGCCGCTCAGTTCTCCGTCTTCCAGAGCTTCCACCAGGGCGTCTTCCTGGTGGGGACTTCGCCGCGCAGATACGGGCTGTCGGGAAAGTTCATCTGCAGCACGCGCCGCGCGTCGTCGCGCAGGTCGGCGAGTCCCAGATGGTCGTAAGCCACGCTCATGAGATAGAGCGCCTCCTCGCGCGCCGGCGCGTTGGGATACTGCTTCACCGCGTACTGCGCGCGGTTGGCGGCGGCGAGATAGGCGCCGCGCTTGATGTAGAAGCGCGCGACCGACACTTCGTGCGAAGCGAGCGCATTGACGATGTAGTTCATGCGCGCGATCGCATCCGGCGTGTACTTGCTGTCCGGGAAGCGCGTGACCAGTTCGCGGAAGGCGTTGAAGGATTCGCGCGCCGCACGCGGATCGCGTTCGGCCGGATTCTGATCGGCGAGCTGGGCGAGGATGGTCTGGTCCTCGTAGAAGTTCGCCACGCCTTTGAGGTAGTAGGCGTAGTCGACGTGCGGATGGTTGGGATGCATCTTGATGAAGCGGTCGCAGGCCGCCACCGCCGAAGCGGCGTCGCCGTCCCGGTAGTAGGCGTAGGCGATTTCCAGTTGCGCCTGCTGCGCGTAGCGGCCGAAGGGATAGCGCGCCTCCAGCTTCTCGAAATATTCGATCGCCTGCGTGTAATTGCCGCTGTTCAACAGATCGCGCGCTTCGCTGTAGAGCCGTTGCGCCGACCAGCCTGCGGTTTCGTCCTCCGTGCTCGTGCCGCCGCAGCTCGCCAGCAACAGGGCCATAAGCAATAACGCTACACTACGCTTCATGCGTGCCATCCCGATCCGTGATCCGCGCGGAGACATTTCCGCGCCGGATTATATCCCGCCGCTGGCCGCCGAAATTCCGGCCGAGCTGGCGGGTTTGCGCCTCGATCAGGCGCTCGCCCGGCTGTTCCCGCAGCATTCGCGCAGCCGGCTGCAGCACTGGATGCGGGAAGGCCGGGTGAAGCTGGACGATGCGCCCGCCGATCCCAAGCGCAAGGTCTACGGCGGCGAGCACGTCGAGGTGCTTCCGGCGCCGGACCCCGCCGAAACGGCTTTCCGGCCCGAAGCCATCGCGTTGCCCGTCGTTTTTGAGGACGACAGCCTGCTGGTGATCGACAAACCGGCGGGCATGGTGGTCCATCCCGGCAGCGGCAACTGGGAGGGCACGATGCTCAACGCGCTGCTGCATCACGCGCCGCAGCTTGCGCAGGTGCCGCGCGCCGGCATCGTCCACCGCCTGGACAAGGACACCAGCGGGCTGCTGGTGGTGGCCAAGACCCTTGAAGCGCAGACGGATCTGGTGCGCCAGCTCCAGGCGCGCAGCGTCGGACGGATCTATCTCGCGCTGGTGCACGGCATCGTCGAGACGGGCGGGACCGTGGATGCGCCCATCGGCCGCCATCCGGTGGAGCGCACGCGCATGGCCGTCACCGGGCGCGGCAAGCCGGCGCGCACGCATTACGAGGTGCTGGAGCATTTCGAGAACGCGACGCTGCTGCAATGCCGGCTCGAAACCGGACGCACGCACCAGATCCGCGTGCACATGCATTCGATCGGCCATCCTTTGATCGGCGATCCGCTCTACGGCCGCCGTCAGGCGCGCGGCGCGCTCGCCCGTTTCGGGCGCCAGGCGCTGCATGCGGAACGGCTGGCGCTGGTGCATCCCGTGACCGGCGAGCGCTGCGAGTGGCGTTCGCCGCTACCCGCCGACATGGCGGCGCTGTTGCAGGCCCTGCGCGAGGAAGCGCAATGAGCGCCGCCCTGCATCCGGACTGGATCGTGCCCGACTGGCCCGCGCCGCCCTCGGTGAAAGCCTTCATCACCACGCGCGCGGGCGGCGTGAGCGCGGGCCCCTACGCCTCCTTCAATCCCAGCCCGCGCGTGGGCGACGATCCGGCCGCGGTGGAACGCAATCTCGAAATCCTGCGCAGCGTCCTGCCCGCCGATCCTGTCTGGTTGCGTCAGGTGCACGGCACGCAGGTGGTGGACGCCGCATCGGCCGCGCCCTACACCGAGGCGGACGGTTCGGTCGCGCACGTGCGCCACATCGTCTGTGGCGTGTGGACGGCCGACTGCATGCCGGTGCTGTTCGCCGACAGGGAAGGGCACGCCGTCGGCGTGGCCCACGCCGGCTGGCGGGGGCTTGCGGCGGGCGTGCTGGAAGCCACGCTCGCCCGGCTCGGCGTGGCGCCGGAACGCGTCATGGCCTATCTCGGTCCGGCGATCTCCCAGCGTGCCTTCGAGGTCGGGAACGACGTCTACGAGGCCTTCGTGAACGACGATCCGGAAGCCGCGGACGCATTCCTTCCCGGTGCGGCGGGGAAGTATCATGCCGACCTTTACGCCCTGGCGCGGCTGCGGCTGGCGCGCGCCGGGGTGAAAGAAGTCTACGGTGGCGGCTTTTGCACCTATACGCAGGCTGAACGTTTCTATTCTTTCCGCCGCGACCGCGTGACCGGCCGCATGGCCAGCCTCATCTGGCTCGATTGATCGACGAATCCGTATAAATGAGCACCCTTGCCTACATCGTCACGGCGGCGATTGCCGGGGGCGTGTTGTCGCTGGTGTGCGCAGCGGCGGTGTCCTTCAGTGCGCGACCGCACTGGGTGAGCCCGCTCGTCAGCTTCGCCATCGGCGCGCTCCTGGGCGCGGCCTTCCTCGACATCCTGCCGCACGCGCTGGAGAACGCCAGCGCCCACACCGTCGCGGCGACGGTGCTCGCCGGCATCCTGGGCTTCTTCGTGCTGGAGAAGCTGGTGCTGTGGCGTCACTGCCACATGGAAGAGTGCGAGGCGCACGACCCGCCCAGGATCGGACTCGCGCGCGAGCACCGTCACGGCCACGATCACGCCCACAACGACGGCGGGCGCAGCGGACTGATGATCCTCATCGGCGACAGCTTCCACAACTTCGTCGACGGGGTGCTGATCGCCGCGGCGTTCATGGAAAGCACCTCGCTCGGCATCGTCACCGCCACGGCCGTGATCGCGCACGAAGTGCCGCAGGAAGTGGGCGACTTCCTCATCCTGCTCAATTCGGGCTACGGCAAGCTGCGCGCGTTCATGCTGAACCTGCTGTCGAGCGCGGCGATGCTCATCGGCGCGCTGGCCGCGTATTTCGCCTTGCAGGCGGTGCAGGGCGCGACGACCATCCTGCTCGCGCTCGCCGCGGCGAGCATGATCTACGTCGCCGTGGCCGACCTCATTCCGGGCCTGCACAAGCGTCCGGAACTGCAGGCCACCGCGCAGCAGGTGGTGCTGATCGCACTGGGCGTCCTCGCCGTGTGGCTGGTGGGAGAATTCACCCACTCGCCCATGCACGGCCTGGAAGCGGGCGCGCAGCCGCACGCTCACTGATCGTGCGGCTGCTGCCGTTTGCGGCGCCTGCGGGCGGGCGTCCCGACGATCCACCAGAAGATGAGCAGGGGCGCGAGGCCGTAGAAGATGAACGTCGCGACGCCGGCCACGAAACTGGTCTCCGTCGCCGCCATGAGGACGGCGACGTACAGCCAGGCGATGGCGACGATGTACATGATGCGGCCGGATTCGGAGAAACGTGCGCCTCGATTCTAAGGCACGACAGGAAAGGCTTATGCGGATACTGGTGACGGGAGCGGCGGGATTCATCGGCGCGGCCTTGTGCGAGCGGCTGCTCGCGCGCGGCGACGCCGTGGTCGGCATCGACAACCTCAACGACTACTATGAGGTTTCTCTGAAGGAGGCGCGCCTTGCGCGCCTTGCGCCGCACGCCAACTTCGAATTCCGGCGCCTCGATATCGCCGACCGCGAGGCGATGAAGCGCCTGTTCGCCGAGACCCCTTTCGACGTGGTGGTGAATCTCGCCGCGCAGGCGGGCGTGCGCTATTCGGTTTCGCATCCGGAGAAGTACATCGACGCGAATCTGGTCGGTTTCGGCAACGTGCTGGAAGGCTGCCGGCACGGCGGCGTGAAGCACCTGGTCTACGCTTCGACCAGTTCGGTGTACGGTCTGAACAGCAAGCTGCCCTTTTCCGAGCACGACAACGTCGATCACCCCGTCTCGCTCTACGCCGCCACCAAGAAGGCCAACGAGCTGATGGCGCACACCTACGCGCATCTGTTCGACCTGCCTTGCACGGGTCTGCGTTTCTTCACCGTCTATGGGCCGTGGGGCCGGCCGGACATGTCGCCCTTCCTGTTCGTGCGCGCGATGCTCGCCGGCGAACCGATCAAGGTCTTCAACTACGGCCGCATGCGGCGCGACTTCACCTACATCGACGACATCGTCGAAGGCGTGGTGCGGGTGATCGACCGGCCGCCAGTGCGCGGCGGCCGGCCCGATACGCCGGCCGCGAGCAGCGCCCCCTGGCGCGTCTACAACATCGGCAACAACCGGCCGGTGGATCTGATGCGCTACATCGAGGTGTTCGAGCGCTGCCTGGGCGTCAAGGCGAAGCTGGAGCTCCTGCCCATGCAGCCGGGCGACGTCGAGGCGACCGCCGCCGACATCGAACTGCTTGACGAAGCGGTGGGATTCCGGCCGAACATGCCGCTGGAGGAGGGCGTCCGGCGCTTCGTGGAGTGGTACCGCGCCTACTACCGCGTCTGAGGTGCAGGTTGACGGTGCCGATGCTGCGGTGCAATACTTGCCGGCACCGCGCTTTACGGCCATCGGGCCGTTCCTGAAGTAGTTTCGTGCATCCGGTCTTCGATTTACCTCGCTTCCGCCTCGCGCTTTCCGGTCTACGGTTCGGATCGCGCGTGCCTGCCATATCCACGCGCAGCGCGTCCCCGAGCGGCCCCGCTTCGGCGGTTTGCGCCCGGCTTGCGGCGCGGGGCGCGGGCACCGGAGTACACCGGCCCGGACAGTCACCGGACATGCGGCGCGTGCAACCCATACGCCGCGTGTCGTCAGAGTCCCAATGACGCCACTTCCCTCAGGGACGCCGGCATCGCCTCAATGACGGCAGACCCCTTGCACGATCCGCTTGCCGCGCCCCGGATGGAGCAGTGAACATGGTAGAGACCGTAAGACTCATCAAGAAGTATCCCAACCGACGCCTGTACGACACCCAGAACTCCTGTTACATCACGCTGGCGGATGTCAAACAGCTCGTCATCACGCGGGAGCGCTTCCAGGTGATCGATGCCAAGAGCGGCGAGGATCTCACGCGCGCCATCCTGCTGCAGATCATCTTCGAGGAGGAGTCGGGCGGCTCGCCGATGTTCACGCACGAAGTCCTGAGCGAGTTCATCCGTTTCTACGGCAACGCCATGCAGGGTTTCATGGGCGCCTATCTGCAGCGCAACATCCAGGCGCTGGTGGCGTTCCAGGAGCACATGCAGGCGCAGGCCGAGGGCAGGGCGAACGGCGCGGGCGAAGGCGAACACGCGCAGGTGGATTTCGACGCGCCGGCGATCCAGAGCCTGCTCGCGTCCTACATGGAACACAGCCGCAATCTGCTGGAGCAGATGCAGCGCCAGATCCTGGCGCAGAACAGCAACCTCCTCGCCAATCTGCAGACGCTCGGCGTGCGGGACGAAGCGCCGTGCGCGGTCGAGGCGCCGCTGCAACCGGCCGCGCCGACCGGAGAGCGCGGTTGACGTCTTTTCCCCGCCGCGCCTGATCCTTCGATGTCCAAAGTTCCCAAAGTCGGATTCGTTTCCCTCGGCTGTCCCAAGGCGCTGGTCGACTCCGAGCGCATCCTCACCCAGCTTCGCGCCGAGGGTTACGCCATTTCGCCCACGTACGAGGACGCCGACCTCGTCATCGTCAACACCTGCGGCTTCATCGACGAGGCGGTCGAGGAATCGCTCGACGCCATCGGCGAGGCGCTGGCCGAAAACGGCAAGGTGATCGTCACCGGCTGCCTGGGTGCCAAGGGCACGGTGGTGCAGGACGTGCATCCTTCGGTGCTCGCCGTCACCGGTCCGAACGCCACCGAGGAGGTCATGTCGGTGGTGCACCGGCACCTGCCCAAGCCGCACGATCCCTACGTCGATCTCGTTCCGCCGGCCGGCATCAAGCTCACGCCCAGACACTACGCCTACTTGAAGATCTCCGAAGGCTGCAACCACCGTTGCAGCTTCTGCATCATCCCGTCGCTGCGCGGCGATCTGGTCAGCCGGCCGGTGGGCGAAGTGATGAAGGAAGCCGAGAACCTGGTGAAGTCCGGCGTGAAGGAACTGCTCGTCATCTCGCAGGACACCAGCGCCTACGGCGTGGACGTCAAGTACCGCACCGGTTTCTGGGGCGGCAGACCGCTGCGCACGCGCCTGTACGATCTGGCTTCCGCGCTCGGCGAACTGGGCGTGTGGGTGCGGCTGCACTACGTCTATCCCTATCCGCACGTCGACAACGTCCTGCCGCTCATGGCCGAAGGCAAGATCCTTCCCTATCTCGACGTGCCGTTCCAGCACGCCAGCCCGCGCATCCTCAAGCTCATGAAGCGTCCGGCCTCGGGCGAGCGTAACCTCGAACGCATACGCGCCTGGCGCAAGATCTGTCCCGATCTCACGCTGCGCAGCACCTTCATCGTCGGTTTCCCCGGCGAGACGGAGGCGGAGTTCGAAGAGCTGCTGGAATTCCTCGAGGAGGCCGAGCTCGACCGCGTCGGCTGTTTCGCCTATTCGCCGGTGGAAGGGGCGGCGGCGAACGAGCTGCCCGGCGCCGTACCCGAGGAAGTGAAGGAGGAACGCCGCCAGCGCTTCATGGAAGTGCAGGCCGAAATCAGCGCGCGCCGCTTGCAGGACAAGGTCGGCAGGACGCTGCGCGTGCTGGTCGACACAGTCGAAGGCAACCGCGCGGTCGCCCGTTCCGCCGCCGACGCGCCGGAAATCGACGGCGTGGTCTACGTGCAGAACGCCAAGGGCGTGCAGCCGGGCGATTTCATCGACGTGCGCATCACCAAGGCCGACACACACGACCTGCACGGCTTGCGGGTGATCGCAGACTGAGCGCCGCTAGCGGCGGTGCTGGTTGGCGACCCACGCGCCGCTCACCACGATGATCGCCATCCCGAGCAGCGACCAGCCGTCCGGGAAGGCGTCGAACACCAGATAGCCGATCCCCGTCACGATCACCAGCTGCACGTAGAGGAAGGGCGCGAGCACCGAAGCCGGTGCATGCTCGAAGGCGCGGATGAGCATGAAATGCCCCATCCCGCCCAGCACGCCGGTGATGAGCAGCAGCACCGCGTGCAGGAGCGTCTGCGGCGCGCGCCAGAAGAACGGCGCCGCGATCGACAGCAGGATGGTACCCACCAGACAGCCGTAGAACAGCGTCGTCACCGTCGGATCGATGCCGGCCATCTTGCGCGTCAGCAGTTGGTAGACCGCGTAGAAGAAGGCCGAGACGATGGGAATGATCACCACCGGCGTGAACAGCGCTCCGCCCGGCCGCACGATGATCAGCACGCCGACGAAGCCTGCGATGACCGCGAGCCACGCGCCGGGCGGCACGTACTCGCGCAGCACCACCACCGACAGCATGGTGAGCAGCAGCGGCGCCATGAAGCTGATCGCCGTCGCCTCGGCAATGGGCAGCAGCGACAGCGCGTAGAGGAACAGTACCGACACCGCCAGCAGCACCAGCGCGCGCACGATCTGCATGCCCAGCGCCCGCGTGCGCAGCAGGCCGATGCCCAGCCGCGGTCCCAGGAAGAGCAGCATCAACAGGGTCTGCGCCGAATAACGCACCCACACGATCATGGGCACCGGGTAGGTCTGCGACAGCCATTTGCACGTGGTGTCGAGCAGTGCGAAGAAACTGACCGCCGCGATCAGCATCAGGATGCCGCGGCGCACCCCCTTGCCGGTGGGCGGATGCGGGTCGGGAGTGGACGAGGAGGGCATGGTGGCGTAACGCGATGGGGGAATTATAGGGGAAGCCCCGGGCGGTTTTCCGGGTGCGCGCCGGCACGGCCTACTTGCCGGTGGGCGCGCAGCGGATTTATGTCACATCGTCTCGACAAAGAGCGCGGCCGACGCCGTCCGGCCTACGCAGAATGACGAGCGCGGCGTCACGACAAAAAGGGGAGGGGGCATCAATGTACGCAACGACGCTGGAAACGGCTCACGAGGAGGCGACGCACCGGGCGTCGCACGGCGCATCCAAAGGCGGAAAGCGCGTACACCGGGCCTATCCGCTCTACGTCCACCTGTCCGTGCTGTTCTCCCTGCTGTTCCTGGCGGTGGGCGGGCTGATCGCCTGGGTCGGCTACGTGCACGGCCGCGACCTGACGCTGACCGCGACCGCGCGCATGTTCCAGCAGATCGGCCGCGAGATCCAGCTCGACTTCGAGCGCGTGTTCCAGCCGGTCGGCCGTTTCGTGGACGTGCTGGCCGCGCAGCCGCTGGTCGAAGCGCGCACCCTCGACGAACGCCTGCGCGCCCTGCCGGTGCTGCACCGCGCGTTCCGCGACGGTTCGGTGGCGGCCGTCTACGCCGGCTACAACGACGGCAGCTTTTTCCTCATGCGCGTGCTGCACAACGAACACCGGCAGTTCGGCGCGCCCGACGGTACGCGCTATCTGGTGCAGAGCATCGAACGCGGCACGCGTTCGCCGCGACCCACCTATATCTACTTCGATGCCGAATTGCGCGAACTGGGGCGGCGCCGCGCCCCGGAATACGACTACGACCCCCGTTCCCGCACCTGGTGGCAGGCCGTGCCGCAAGCCGGCGACCGCGCCTTCACCGAGCCTTATGTGTTCTTCAGCACCGGCGTGCTCGGCGTGACGGTGGCCCAGCGCGCCAACGCCCGCGCCGTGGTGGGCATGGACATCAGCCTGACGCATCTGTCCGAACGCTTGCGGACGCTCGCCAACCTGCCCGACATGCGCATGGCGCTTTTCGACGCCCAGCGCCGGGTGCTCGCCCGTTCGGACGGAACCGTGATACGGCGCGACGGCGACCTGCCCACGCTGGAAGTGCTGGACGACACCGGCGATCCCTTGCTGGAAGGCTTCGACGCTGCACAGCATGACGGCGACACCGTGGACGTGCAAGGGCGCGAGTGGAAGCGCGTCGTACTGCCGATCTATACCGTGAGCGGACCGCTCTACCTGGGCATCGCCGTGCCGCTGGACGAAGTGCTGGCCGAACTGCGCACCATCCGGGCGGAACATATGCTCGCCACCTTCGCCCTGCTGATTCTCGCCGTGCCGGCGATCGGCTACGCCGCCCGCCGGATGGCGCGCCCCATGCAGCGGGCGACCAGGCTCGCGAGCGATATCCGCGCGTTCCGCTTCGACGGCCCACCCGCGGGACGTTCTAGCATCTACGAAGTGGACCAGCTTTCCGTCGCGCTCGAAATGATGCGCGAAACCATCCGCAACTTCCTCGACGTCGCCATTTCGCTCGCGGGCGAGAAGAACTTCGAGCGCCTGCTGCAACGGGTGGTGCGCGAGACCTGCGACACGGTCGATGCAGTCGGCGGCCTCGTCTACCTGCCGGATGCCGACCGCAAGATGCTGTGTCCCGCTTCGCTCGTCGATCGCAAGGGGCAGCCGCTCGGGATCGAAGCGCCTGCCGTCGCCGTCGACGCCACGTCGCCCATCGCCTCCTGCTACCGCGACGGGATCACGCGCTCGTTCGAGCTTTCCAACGATTCGCCCGAATGGCCGGCGCTGAGCGAACGGGCCAAGTACGTGCTCGCTATCCCGCTGCGCGAGCGCAACGGCGACTGCGTGGGCGTGCTCGTGCTCTACATCGCCGAGCCGCCCAGCTATGCGCGGCGCGCCTTCGCCGAAGCCCTGTCCGGCACCGCCGCCGTGGCCATCGAAGAGCAGCGCCTGATCGAGACGCGCAAGGAACTGCTCGACTCCTTCATCCGGCTGGTGGCCGGCGCCATCGACGCGAAGTCTCCCTACACGGGCGGGCACTGCCAGCGCGTGCCCGAACTCACCTTCATGCTGGCGCGTGCGGCCTGCGAAGCGAAAAGCGGTCCGTTCAAGGATTTCAGCCTCAACGAACGGCAGTGGGAAGCGCTGCAGATCGCGAGCTGGTTGCACGACTGTGGCAAGGTCACCACGCCCGAATACGTGGTCGACAAGGCCACCAAGCTGGAAACCATCTACGACCGGCTGCACGAGATCCGCATGCGCTTCGAGGTCATCAAGCGCGACGTAGAGATCGAGACGCTCAAGCGACAACTGCGGGGCGAGGACGCCGAAGCGCTGCGCGCCGAACGCGAACGCCGCTGGGCCGAACTCGACGAGGACTTCGCCTTCGTCGCCCGCTGCAACGAAGGCGGCGAAACGCTCGCGCCGGAAGACGTCGCGCGCCTGGAACGCATCGCGAAGCGCACCTGGCAGCGCACGCTCGACGACCGCATCGGTCTCTCGGAAGCCGAGAAGGCGCGCAAGAACCGCACGCCCGCCGCGCCGCTGCCGGCCACCGAATATCTACTCGCCGACAAGGACGAGCACCTCATCGAGCGGCCGGCCTTCGAGGAACTGTCCCCGGACAACCCGTGGGGCTTCAAGCTGCGCGCACCGAAGTACAAATACAACCGCGGCGAGCTGCACAACCTGCGCATTTCGCGCGGCACGCTCACGGAAGAGGAGCGCTACGTCATCAACCACCACATCGTGCAGACCATCATCATGCTCTCGCAACTGCCCTTCCCGGCGCATCTGCGTGCCGTGCCGGAGATTGCCGGCGGGCATCACGAGAAGATGGACGGCACCGGCTATCCCCGAGGATTGAAACGTGATGAGATGAGCGTGGAAGCGCGCATGATGGCGATCGCCGACATCTTCGAAGCGCTCACCGCCGCGGACCGGCCGTACAAGAAAGCCAAACCGCTTTCCGAAGCGCTCGGCATCATGCAGCGCATGAAGCGGGAAGGGCACATCGATCCGGACCTCTACGAGCTCTTTATCGACTCCGGCGTCTGGCGGAAGTACGCGGAGCGCTATCTGCGGCCGGATCAGATCGACGTGCAGGACGCGGTGCCTTATCGCTGATCGGCTGCGACCAAAGCGGCAACAAAAAAGCCACGGCGGAGACGCCGTGGCAACTCTGGGAGAACCTTGACTCAGACGCGGTGCGTCAGGCGGCCGTTGACGAGCTTCACGCGGTCGCCGACGTTCCAGGCCGCCGCGTCTTCCCGGTACACCTCGGTGCGGCCGTCCTCGAAACGCACCGTCACTTCGTAGTACTTCGTTCCGCGCACGCGTTTCTCGATCTGGTGGCCGGCGATGCCGCCGCCCACCGCGCCGACCACGGTCATCACATCCTTGCCGCGGCCGCCGCCGAACTGCCGGCCCACCACGCCGCCCGTCACACCGCCGATCACGGCACCCAGGCCCGTGCCCTCGCCGGCTTCCGTCACCTCGCGCACCGATTCCACCACGCCGCAACTCGTGCAGATCGCGGGCTTCGAGGCGACGCGAACAGGCTCACGATGAACCGCCTTCACGACCTTCGCGGGTGCGGGCTGCGGCTCGCTCTTGCGCGCCACCGGCTTGGGCTGCGCCGGTGCGGGAGCCGGAGCAGGGGCCTCGATAACGGGCTGCTGTGTCTGCGGAGCGGACGTTGCGGCCGCGACCGCCTCGGCTTCCTGTTTGCCGTGCGAGGAAGGCAGCCAGCCGAGCAGCGCCGCGCTGCCCACCGCCGCGAACACGATGACGGAAGCCGCCGCGGCAAGAATCAACGGATGAGTACGGGTCGCGTTCTTTTCCATGATGGCCTTCGTTCCGTGAATGAGGACAGGCCTATTAAAACGCTGCGCGATCCGCGGTGGAGGCGAGTTTGTAACCGTACGTTACTGGGTAGGGAGCGGAAACAATCGGTAGCAGACGATTAGGTGCACTGAAAAAAGCGCAATCAAGCCAAAGGCAGAGGCTGAGGAACCCATGTCTGAGAGGGACGGAAAATTCGGGAATGGAACGGCTTCGGAATCCCTCGCGCTTTTTCTGCGGGTTTTTGAGCGGCTCATAAAGTCCGGTACCGAGTTCAAAAATTTGGCCTCGCAGGAATCACGACGAAGGCTTCTCGCTACCACGCGACAAAAATCGATCGCCTCGCTGGTCAGGGGGTGATAACCGGTAAAGGGAAAAATTTCCTTTTCCGCCGGCGCGACGTGTTGCACGTTGGTCCTTCTCTTCTTGGGGGAAGAAGGGTATGGAAACACGCGCGCTTCCACGGGCGGCTGCCGCGCCGTCGTCCCACCGGTCTTATCCGCTCTACGTCCACCTGTCTGTCCTGTTCTCCCTGCTGTTCCTGGCGATGGGCGGGGCCATCACCTGGTTCGGCTATGCGCAGGGGCGGGATCTGGCGCTCTCGGCGACGGACCGGGTGTTCAGTCACATTACCCAGGAGACTCATACCAGCCTCCACCAGACCCTGGAGCCGGTCAGCCGTTTCGCAGACATCCTGGCGCTGCAGCCTTTCGTCGAGGCCCGCAGCCTGAACGGGCGCTTGCAGGCGTTGCCCCTGCTTCGGCAGGCCTTCGAGGCTTACCCGCAGATCGAGGCCATCTACGCGGGTTACGCCGACGGCGACTTCTTCCTCTTCCGCAAGCTGGCGGAGGACGCCGACCGGGCGCTGTTCGCCGCCCCGGCAAACGCGCTCTACATGATCCAGAGCATCGAGCGTGCGTCGGACGCTCCTTTGCGCCCGCTGTACCTCTTCTTCGACGAGCGGCTGGAGGAAGTGGCGCGCCGGCGGGTGGACGAGTACGACTTCGACCCGCGCACCCGGATCTGGTACGACCTTGCCGCGACGCCCGGCAAACAGGTCTTCACCGAGCCCTATACCTTCTTCAGCACCCGGGTGGCCGGCGTGACCATCGCCAAGCGCGCCAGCGCGCGGAGCGTGGTGGGCATCGACATCACCCTGGAGCGGCTGTCCACACGGCTCGTCGAGCTTTCCGTCCTGCCGGGGATGCGCATCGTGCTCTACGACCGTGGTGGGCATCGACATCCCCCTGGAGCGGCTGTCCACACGGCTCGTCGAGCTTTCCGTCCTGCCGGGGATGCGCATCGTGCTCTACGACGAGCAGGGCTACGTGCTCGCCCGTTCCGATGCCGTGGCGCAGCTCGCCCGCCGCGAGGAGGATGGAAGTTTCCTCAAGACCACCCTGGCGGAAAGCGGCGATCCCTTCTTCGCCGCGCTGTCGGCCTCGGTTTCCGCCTCCGGAAGCGTGACCGACCTGAACGTGGACGGCCGGCAATGGAAGAGCGCGGTCCGCGCCATCGACACCGCCCGCGGCCCGCTCTATGTCGCCACCGCCGTGCCGCTGGACGAGCTGCTGCAGGACTTGCGCACGACCCGCGAACAGCACCTGCTGATGTCGCTCGCCCTGCTGGTGTGCGCTATTCCGCTCACCATGCTGGCTGCGCGGCGCGTGACCCGCGGCATCCACCGGGTGACGGCCCAGGCCAACGAAGTCCGCGCTTTCCACTTCGACGGCCCGGCGGCCGAGCGCTCCACCATCCGGGAGGTGGATCAGCTCGCACAGGCCATGGCGATGACGCGCGACACCATCCGCAACTTCCTCGACGTAGTGACCTCGCTGGCCGAAGAGCCCAACTACGACCGGCTGTTGCGGCGCGTGGTGCAGGAGACCTGCCGCGCCGTGGATGCGGTCGGCGGTGTGGTCTATCTGGCCGATCAGGACGAGGCCGTGCTCACCCCGGCCGCACTGATGGACGGCGACGGCCGGCCCCTGGAGAAGGAAAAGCGTGAACTTCCGGCCGCCGGCGATTCGCCCATCGCAGCGGCCTTCCGGAACGGCGAGACATCGGTCATCGACCTCGCGGCGCAGCGCTGCCCGGAGCTTTCGTCCTACCAGGCCCTGTGGCCGCAGCAGAGCTTGAACGCCGTCGCCATCCCGCTGCAGCAGCGCGACGGCGATCGCGTCGGCGTACTGGTGCTCTTCACCCTGAAGAGCGATACGCCCAGCGGCGCGCGGCTCGCCTTCGTCGAAGCGCTCTCCGGCGTGGCGGCCGTCGTCATCGAAACCCGGCATCTCATCGAAGGCCGCAAGCGTCTACTCGATTCCTTCATCAAGCTGGTGGCCGGCGCGATCGACGCCAAGTCACCCTACACCGGCGGGCATTGCCAGCGCGTGCCGGCGTTGACGCAATTGCTCGCGCGCGCCGCGTGCGAAGCGCGGACGGGCCCGTTCCGCGATTTCAATCTCAGCGAAGACGAATGGGAGGCGCTTCAGGTCGCGAGCTGGTTGCACGACTGCGGCAAGGTCGTCACGCCCGAGTACGTGGTCGACAAAGCCACCAAACTCGAAACCATCTACAACCGCCTGCACGAGATCCGCATGCGCTTCGAAGTGCTCAAGCGCGACGCGCGCATCGAAATGCTGGAAGCGCTCCTGAAAGGCAGCGACGTGAAAGCTTTGCAGGCGGAGTACGAACGCCGCATCGGCGAACTGGACGACGACTTCGCCTTCGTCGCACGCTGCAACGTGGGCGGCGAATCCATGCGGCCGGAAGACGTCGAGCGGCTGGAGCGTATCGCGCAACGCACCTGGCAGCGCACGCTGGACGACCGCATCGGCCTGTCCATGGACGAGCTGGCGCGCAAGGCGCGCACGCCCAGACAGCCGCTGCCGGTCACGGAACGCTTGCTCGACGACAAGCTGGAACACCTCATCGAGCGCACGCCGGAAGAGGAGCAGGCCGTCGCGAAGACGGCGGGCAAGTTCAACCTGCAACCGCCGCGCTACAAGTACAACCTCGGCGAGCTGCACAACCTGCGCATCCCGCGCGGCACCCTGACCGAGGAAGAGCGCTACATCATCAACCACCACATCGTGCAGACCATCGTGATGCTGGAGCAGCTTCCCTTCCCCAAGGAGCTGCGCAACGTGCCCGAGTACGCGGGCGGCCATCACGAGCGGGTGGACGGCAAGGGCTATCCGAAAGGCCTCAAGCGCGAGCAGATGAGCATCCCCGCGCGCATCATGGCCATTGCCGACATCTTCGAGGCGCTCACCGCTTCGGATAGGCCCTACAAGAAGGCGAAGACGCTGTCCGAGTCGTTACGCATCATGCAGCGGATGAAGGACGAGGGGCACATCGATCCGGACTTATATGAGCTTTTCATCGACTCGGGAGTGTGGAGAGAATATGCAGAGCGGTTTCTGGAGCCGGGCCAAATTGATGTGAGCGACGTAGTGGCCTATCGTTAATACAGAGACGATGTGGATATATTCGGATACTAAAAACTAATCTCGTCAGAAAAAGTTATAACGTCCATTCAAGTATTGTTAGGGAGGAAAAATGCAAAAATTTCTATGGGCGATTATCGGAGTAGTAATTGCGGTCGGTGGCTACTTCGGGTACATCAATTATGAGCGGTACAAATTCAAAGAAGCCGTGAGCCATCATGTTAAGAACGCGTCGCTACGTCTGGCTAACGCCATTCGATATGAGACTGAGCAGGGAACAAAAATTACATATAAAGAACTCTTTGAAAAGCTTGAGTCGGATGTGGCAGAAATAGATAAGCGAGTGATTGGAATACAAACTATCGCCACACCAGACGATGAGGAAATTACGAATCCGATATTGGCGTATCTGAAGAGTGGCCAAGAGCTACTTCGTGCTTTACAGCAAAAGTACAGAAAGCTGCTTGCGTTTAGCTCATCTATTGAATGGGCAACTAGATCGATGGAGGAGCTTCGAAGCGCAAGTTATTATGGCTTTGATTACGCTAATAGGGCGGCGAACAGAGCTCTTAAGGAGGCCGAAAAAGCAGAAGCAGAGTACAACGAGGCGGTTAATGATTTAATTGACGCAGCTAGGACAGTGATCGAGTGCCATAAAAGAATCGTTGGACTTGTTCGCGATGATGCGCTGATTGATGTGAAAATTTTTGAGGAGGTAGTGCGAAAGAACGAAGAGGAAGCGAAGAACGAAAAGGAAGCGAAAAACAAATCAGGAAAAAATCTTTCGAATCCTTCTTAACGGATTGGATGAATCCCTGTGGGCTGGGCAGATGACTGAGTGCAACTTCGTGCAGTTCAGTTTATAACTCGGTGCTGCTAAGCAGGTAAGATCACACTCACGACGCACTTCGTGTCGGTCCTAGAAATTTCTTTTCAGGTCTGATGGGGAGCTTCAGTGTTTCAAGTTAGGTGCTACACGTTTTGATGGCATGGTGTCCGTGACGGGTACCATGATCGCATGATTGTCCCATGCTATGTCATGCCGTGACGTGTTGCGTATCTTCCCATTCATGCTGATACACCAGGACGTCCCTACGTCGGCGCTGGCGAACCATCCACCCTTCATCGGAGCAAGCGCACAGACACGCGGCGTCGGGGCTTGGGCGATAGCCTTGCCGCGGCTGTTCCAGATGGCGGTGACGCCGCCCAGCGTGCAGCTCACGGCGAAGTGGTCGCCGAGTGCGGCGATGTCGCCCGCGTAGGTGCCGCATCTGTTCAGCACATCCTTGTCCGCTTCGCCGTAGTGCAGCCGGCCGTTTTTGAGGAAGGCGAAGAGCGGTAGGCGTTCTTCCCCTTCGTTCTGCAATGCCACGCCGATGGTGCCGTCGTCCGCCTGGGCGATGTGGCGGATGCTCATGCGGTGATCGGGCAGGCGGTGCTGCTCCAGCAGCGTGCCGTCGCGTGGGTCGAGCAGCACGAGCGACGGGTCCATGGTGTCGAGGTTGCGTTTGACGCGGCCCGTTTCGGGCAGCGTCAGGATGCCGCCGTTGGCGACGGCGAGCAGGCCGTTGCTGAGCAGCGTGACTTCGTGCGGGCCGATGCCATGGGTGGGCCACGCGTCGATGCGTTCCAGGGTGTCGGCGTCGTACACGCCGATCCGGCCTTCGCCGGTAAAGGCATCGGTTTCGGTGGCGAAGAGCCGTTTGCCGCCCGCGTCGAAGGCAATGTGACCCTCGAAGTAGAGATCGTCCTCCGCATCGAACCGTGCCAGCACTTCGCCGTCGGCGATGCGCCAGTGCACGAGGAAGCTGCCGGGGCGGCGCGCCGCCACGAAAGCGCTCGTACGATTGCGCGGATGCCATTGCACCGCATGGCCGCGCGCGGGCAGGCTGAGGGCGCGTTGCGGAGCGCTCAGCAGACCGGCGTGGAAGGCGCGCGGCCGGAGCGGGTCGTCGCTCCAGCAGGTGAGCACTTCGTACTGCGTTTCGCCAGGAACGGCCGCGCGGGCTAGACCGGGCAAGAGCGCGAACGCCGCAGCGCCCGGCAGGGCGCATAGCAACGCGCGCCGTTGATGGTCAATCGCCATCGCTTTCTCCGAAGCCGACCGTGACCTTGATGGCGGCGGCGATGTCCTCCGCCAGCAGCGCATGCAGTTTCGCCAGTTCGCGCGCGGCGGCGCGGGCGGCGTTCCTGTCCGCATCGGTGCGGAACTGCTCCGGCAGTGCGTCGATGGCGTGCTGCGTCTGTTCGATGCGCGCGTCCAGTTGTTCGGCAAGCGTCAGCAGACCGCGGCCGCGCAGATAGGCGGTCAAGCCGACGCCGGATTGGCCGCCTTGCAAACCCGCGCGCAGACCCTGGAAATAGGCGCGCAGGTGCGCGCCGGTGGCGCCGCTGCGCCACGCGTCGAAATCGGGTTGCGGCGAGCTGCTGTTCGCGGGTTTCTCCAGATACTTGAGCCGCAGCGCTTCGGTGCTGCCGATGAGGACGTTCAAGCCGTCGGCGAGCAGGCGTTGTTCCGCCTCGGTACGTTCTTCCGCGTCCGCGCCCGGCCACTCGGCCCATTTGCCGTCGATCGCGGCGACTTCCGCGACGGCCTGATGCGCGACGAGCGCCGCGTAGCGGCAGGCGGCGTCGTCCTCTTCCAGCGCCTTGCGTTTGGGATCGAAGAGCAGGTATTCGATCGCCGGCAGCCCTTGAGCGCTGAAGCCGATGCGGCGCAGCGCTTCGAGATCGCGCGGCGCTTTCCTGATGCTCGCTTCGATCTGCGCGGTGCGCGTGGGCCAGAAGTCGATCTTGCGCAAGGTGCGCTGTTCCAGCGCCGGGCCGTAAGGCAGAGGCGAGAGTCGGCGCAACGCAAGGGCTGCAGCTTTCCATTGTGTTTGCGCCGCTTCGCGCGCCGCGGCGCCAGGCTGTTCGCAAAGCGCATCGAGCGCGTTGGCGAGCTTTTCCGTTTCGCCGCGCAGCGCGCGGTAGCCGGGCGCGAGCACGTCTTCGGCGAGATGCCGCATCCATTGCGAGGGCGCGACGATCGGCGCGGCTTCTTGGGCGTGCGCCGCGCCGGGCAGCGCAATCAATGCGGCGAGGAAGAGCGCACGCAGGCGGGCTAATCTCATAGCGACTCCAGGAACCGGACCAGCGCTTCGCGGTCGGCCTTGTCGAGTTTCAGCACGTGCTGTTTCGCGCCTTCCGCTTCGCCGCCGTGCCAGAGCACCGCTTCCATGATGTTGCGCGCGCGGCCGTCGTGCAGCAGCGCGCTGTGGCCGTTCACGGTGGGGATGAGGCCCAGGCCCCACAGCGGCGGCGTGCGCCATTCGCGTCCCGTGGCCTCGAAGTCCGGGCGGTTGTCGGCCAGCCCCTCGCCCATGTCGTGCAGCAGCAGATCGGTGTAGGGATAGATGGTCTGATTCGACAGCTCGGGGAAGCCGGGCAGCTCGCCCGTCACGTACCTGGGCGTGTGGCAGCTCGCGCAGCCGGCGTCGTGGAAGATGCGCTTGCCGCGCAGCACCTGCGGGTCTTTGGCGTTGCGCCGCTCCGGCACCGCCAGCGTGCGGGTGTAGAAGATCGTGCGTTCGAGGGTGTGGTCGTCCACGTCCACCGTCTTCTCGTTGCGCTGCCTGCGCCATTGCGCTTCCTGCGCGATGCGTTCCAGGCAATCCTTTTGCGCGGGCGTGCATTCCTCGACCGGGAATAGTACGGAGGTGATGCCGATGTCGCCGTTGAAGGCGGCCGCAGTCTGGTGCGCGACACTGCCGGCGTTGGCTTTCCAGCCGAAGCGGCCGATGACCCACGCCTTGCGGGCTTCGTCCCACACGCGGTTCGGCCGGCCAGAGATGCCTTTGCCTTCCTTCGCCTGCCGCTCGGCGTTGGCGAGGATGTCTTCTTCCCTGATCGCTTCGAGCAGCCCCAGGCCGATGACCTGCGGCGCGACGCGCGGCGAGATCAGCGTCTGCGGATGCAGCGGACCGTAGCCGAGATCGGTGATCTCGTATTCGGGCGCGCGCAGGCTGTAGGGCGTGCCGTCGGCGAACTGCCCGTGGATCTCGCGATAGCGGATGCGGATCTTGCCTTCGGGCTTCACGCCCTTGACGGCGAAGTTGTTGATCTGCGTGCCGTAGGTCGGCTCGGGCACCACGCCGGCTTTGCCGCCGTCGCCGGGAATGGACAGCCGCAGCAGCAGGCCGACCGGCTGTCCGGTCTGCACGCCGTCCTTGAAGGCGGGCGGCGCGCCGCGCCCGTCGAGCGCGTGGCAGCCGGCGCAGGACCGGGCGATGAAATGCGGGCCGAGGCCGTCGCGGCCGGTGGTGGAGGAAGGCGCCTCCACCCAGTTCTTCTTGAAGAAGGAATTGCCGATGAAAAAGGACGTCTGCCGGTCCACCGAGAGGTTGGCGGCCGGGTAGGAGAAGGCGTTGCGGCCGTCGTCGCTGACGGTAGTCCGGCCGCCTGCCAGTTCCTCGCCCGGTTCGTATTCGGCGAGCTGGCCCGATTTGCCAAGCGCCAACGCGGCGCCGCCGGCGAGCAGCGCCAGCGCGGCGAGCTTGAACGCGGTCTTCATCACTCGGGGAGCGAAGTGTTGAGCCGCTTGATGCCGAGCACCTGCGCCGCTTCGACGAGCGCGACGGCCTGTTCCTTGAGCAGTTGCACCATCGCTTCGATTTTCTTGCGGCCGGAGTTGTCGATCAGCACGGCCTGGTCGAAGGGCGCGGGGATCTCTTCGGCGGCTTTCACGGTGGCGTCCGTCAGGCGGTCCACTTTTTCCGCGACGGCTTTGTTCTTCGCCGCGACCAGGTCGCGCAGGCTCGGGCCCTTCAGCACGCTGCCGTCGAGGCGGCGGTATTCGCCGCGCCAGACGTTGCGGATGCCGAGCGCGTTGGCGACGATATCGCGGTGGGTGTTGTCGGAGAAGCAGGAGTGTTCGTCCTCCTGGCTCTGGGAGTCGAGCGCCACTTCGATGCGTTCGCCGGCGAGCTCGCCGCGGGTGAGCACGCCGATGCCGGAGAGCATTTTGCCGATACCCGCCTCGTCCTTCACGAAGCGGGCGCGATAGTTCCTGGCGTTGGGGGCCCAGGCTTCCGTCAGACCGGCGAGATCGTCCACCAGCAGATCGGTGATGACTTTCAGATACTCGCGCCGGCGGTCGGCGTTGGGCGCCTTGCCGTCCACGAAATCGGTGTAGGCGCGGCGGCCGGCGCTGTCGGCGTAGCGATCCTGACCCCAGAGCATGAATTCGATGGCGTGCCAGCCGGTGGAGATGTTTTCTTCACCGTCCTTCTCGTTCAGACCGATCAGGGTGTCGCGGTCGATCGGCACCGAGCGGTCGTTGATGAAGCCCGCGTCGGGCTGGCCGTCCACGAAGTCCACGTAGGCCTCGTCCATCGGCCAGGCGTTGATGCGGCCCTCGGGGCCGTCCTCGCCGTCGATGGGACCGCCGTAGAAACGGAAGGCCTCGGTCTGGCCGTACCACTCGCGCGCCTCCAGCCAGGCTTTGCGCGCGGCCTCCAGGCCGGCTTCGCTCGGCGCGGCGACGAAGGCGTGCACGGCCTGCTGCAGCTTCTTCGCGGCGGCGAGGCTGTCTTCGTAGTTGGCGTGTACCAGCGCGCCATAGTGCGTGAGTACCGCTTCCGTCGTCACGACCTTCTGGGCGTGCGCGGTACCGATGCTCGCGACGGCGAGCAGGGCAATGAGGAGCTTACGGACCATCGTCTGCGGTCTCCCTGTTTGGTGTTCGTATCTGTACGGTTCGGGGCCGCGCAAGGCGGCCTGTACGGCTACGAAGAGAACAGAGCGGAGACTTGACGTCTGGCGGCGGCTGCGACAAGTGAGGCGAAACACCCGGCGCGGGTCCGGGTGCTCCTTTCCTCGCTCATTCTCGAACGCCACCTGCGGGCGGGCGACGGCCGGCCCGGCTGGATGGCGCGGCTATTTTAGCCGCTAAAGGCGTTTCGGGACAGACACGCCGGACGGCGTGTCCGTACTCGTTCAGCTCTCCGGCCGCATGTGCGGGAAGAGGATGACGTCGCGGATCGAGGGGCTGTTGGTGAACAGCATCACCAGCCGGTCGATGCCGATGCCTTCGCCCGCGGTGGGCGGCAGGCCGTATTCCAGCGCGCGGATGTAGTCGGCGTCGTAGAACATCGCCTCCTCGTCGCCCGCGGCTTTGGCCTTGGCCTGTTCCTCGAAGCGCGCGGCCTGGTCTTCCGGGTCGTTCAGCTCGGAGAAGCCGTTCGCCATTTCGCGGCCGGCGATGTAGAGCTCGAAGCGGTCGGTGACGTCGGCATGCTTGTCGTTGCGGCGCGCGAGCGGCGAGACCTCGGCCGGGTAGTCGACGATGAAGGTCGGCTGGATAAGCGCCGTCTCGGTCGTCTCCTCGAACAGCGCGAGCTGCAGCGCGCCCAGGCCGGCGTCGGACTTGGGTTCGGCGCCGAGGCGCTTCAGTTCTTTCAGCAGCCACTCGCGGTTGTGCAGATCGACCTCGTTGTACTCCTTGTGGTGCTCGAGGATTGCCTGCGTGATGGTGAGCCTCGGGAAGGGCTGCGAGAGATCGATCACGTGCTCGCCGTAGGGAATCTGCAGGGTGCCGAGCACCTTCTGCGCCACGGTGCGCAGCAGCTCCTCGGTGAAGTCCATGAGGTAGCGGTGATCGCGGTACGCCTCATAGAACTCCATCATGGTGAATTCGGGGTTGTGGCGCGTCGAGATGCCTTCGTTGCGGAAGTTGCGGTTGATCTCGAACACCTTCTCGAAGCCGCCCACCACCAGCCGCTTGAGATAGAGCTCCGGCGCGATGCGCAGGTAGAGCGTCATGTCGAGCGCATTGTGGTGGGTGATGAAGGGTCGCGCCGAGGCGCCGCCGGGGATGGGCTGCATCATGGGCGTCTCGACTTCGAGGAAACCCTTGCTCACCATGAAATTGCGGATCTCCTGCACCACGCGGCTGCGCACGATGAAGGTCTTGCGCGTCTCCTCCGAGGTGATGAGATCGACGTAGCGCTGGCGGTATTTCTGTTCCTGGTCGGTGAGGCCGTGGAACTTCTCCGGCAGCGGTCGCAGCGATTTGGTGAGCAGCCGCACGCTGGAGGCGTTGACCGTCAGCTCGCCGGTGCGGGTCTTGAACAGCGTGCCCTGCACGCCGAGGATGTCGCCCAGATCCCAGTGCTTGAAGGCTTCGTGCACGTCGGCGCCGACGCCGTCGTTGTTGAGGTAGATCTGGATGCGCCCGCTCATGTCCTGCAGCGTGGCGAAGCTTGCCTTGCCCATCACGCGCTTGAGCATCATGCGGCCGGCGATGGCGACATGGATGGGATGCGCTTCCAGCTCTTCCTTGCTCATGCCGCCGTAGGCGGTGTGCAGATCGGCCGCCAGGTGCTCGCGGTGGAAATCGTTGGGGAAGGGATTGCCGCGCTCGCGCAGCGCGGCGAGTTTGGCGCGCCGTTCGGCGATGATCTGGTTCTCGTCGTGCTCGGCCGCTTCGCGCGGCGCGTCCTTGCCCGGTGCGGTTTTGTTGTCGCTCACGATGCCGTTGCTCCCACGCCCTGTTTCAGGCTTGCGCTGATGAATCCGTCGAGATCGCCGTCGAGTACGGCCTGGGTGTTGCCCACCTCGTAGTTGGTGCGCAGGTCCTTGATCCGCGACTGGTCGAGGACGTAAGAGCGGATCTGATGGCCCCAGCCGATATCGGTCTTGGCGTCCTCGAGCTTCTCCTTCTCCGCCTGGCGCTTGCGCAGTTCCAGTTCGTACAGCTTCGCCTTCAGCATCGCCATCGCTTCGGCGCGGTTGCGGTGCTGCGAGCGGTCGTTCTGGCATTGCACCACGATGCCGGTGGGCAGGTGCGTGATGCGCACAGCGGAGTCGGTCTTGTTGACGTGCTGGCCGCCCGCGCCCGAGGCCCGGTAGGTGTCGATGCGCAGGTCAGCCGGGTTGATCTCGACTTCGATGGAGTCGTCGATTTCGGGATAGACGAACACGCTGGCGAACGAGGTGTGGCGCCGCGCGTTGGCGTCGAAGGGCGATTTGCGCACGAGGCGGTGCACGCCGGTCTCGGTGCGCAGATAGCCGTAGGCGTAGGGGCCGCTGATCTTGAGCGTGGCGCTCTTGATGCCCGCCACCTCGCCTTCGGATTCCTCGATCACCTCGACCTGGAAGCCCTTGCGCTCGGCGTAGCGGATGTACATGCGTTCCAGCATCGAGGCCCAGTCCTGCGCCTCGGTGCCGCCGGAACCGGCCTGGATGTCGAGGAAGCAGTTGTTGGGGTCGAGGGGATCGGAGAACATACGCCGGAACTCCAGCTCCTCGACCGTGGCGCGCAGTTTCTCGACGTCGCGCTCGACGGCGAGCAGGGTGTCGTCGTCGTTCTCCGCTTCGGCGAGCTCGAACAGCTCGGCCGTATTGCGCAGATCGGTATCGAGTCTGGAGAGGACGTCGACGACCAGTTCCAGGTTTTTCTTTTCCTTGCCCAGCTCCTGGGCACGCGCCTGGTCGTCCCAGACGGCGGGGTCTTCGAGCGTGCGGGTGACTTCGGCTAGACGCGCGCGTTTGGCGTCGAAGTCAAAGATACCTCCGCAGCTCGGCAGTACGTTCCTTGAGATCTTCGAGCGTATTCGAAATGGCGTTGATGCGTTCCGCTTCCATGGTCGGCATTGCGAGTAAAGCGCGGATTATACCGGCGCGGGCTGCGCCGAACGAGTTCGCCCCGGCCGGAAGCGCGGTAAGATGCGCCGGGGACAACGCCATGGCCGCGAAGATGAGGGACGGATACGCCCGGCGGATCAATCTGGCGGCGCTCGCGGTGAGCGTCGCGGTGCTCGGCTTCGCCTACTACCTGCAGCACGTCGAATTCCTCGACCCCTGTCCGTGGTGCATCGTCCAGCGCCTGGGCTTCATGGCCATCGGCCTGCTGGCGCTGGTCGCCTTCCTGCACGGGCCCGGTCGCGCCGGGGCGCAGGTGTACGGAGTGATCGGCGGCCTGCTGGGGCTGGCCGGCGCGTCCGCGGCGGGCTACCACCTCTGGCTGCAAAGCGATCCCGGGCGTGCCGGCGCCTGCGTGGGCTCGCCGGTGGAACGCGCGCTCGACGCCTTGCGCGTGGGCGAACTGTGGCCGGATTTCCTGCAGTACGACGGACCATGCACGCTCGACCCGTGGACGCTGTTCGGGCTGGGTATCCCCGAATGGTCGTTCGCCTGGTTCGCCACCCTGTCGGCGATGTATTTCTCGGTGCTCGTCCGCCCGCGCCGTTAGAGGCGCCGCGAGGGATACTCGTCGAGAATCCTGTCCTCGAAGAAGCTCACCGGCGAAGGCGCGGCCATGAAGCGCCGGTGCACCTCGGGCGACACGCCCGAGAAGGCCATCACCCGGCCGTCGTTGAATTCCACCTCCAGCACTTGCGATCGGGGATCGTAGCCGACCGCGCGGATCTTGCCGGAATTGATGCGCTTGCGTTCCATGGCGCGCTCCTCGTTCAGGCGAAGGCGAACACGGCGAGCAGCGCCGCGACCGCCGGTGCCGCCATCGGTACGACGCAGCGGTTGAACAGCGCGCGCCCGCCGGCCGACAGCACGTAAACCAATTTTGCCGCCTGGTTCGACACGAGCGCCAGCACGATGGCGGTGATCGCCGTCGTGCCGCCGATCTCGGCGTTCGCCACCATGCGCATGGAGGACAGGGCGATCGCGTCGATGTCGGTGATGCCCGCGGCGAGCGCGACGAGATAAAGACCCTTGTCGCCGGCGATGTCGCGCAGCCAGGCCGACAGCAGCAGCACGACCGCGAACAGGAAGCCGAAGGAGAAGGCCGCCTTGAGCTCGGTCGGGTTCTTGGTGCGCACGCCCGGCAGGTCGCCGTGCTGGACGATGCCGCGCGTCACGAACCAGGTGGCGATGCCGCCGACCACGAAGGACACGCCGAGCACCGGCGCGGCATGGCTGAAGAAGAAGGAAGGCGCGACGATCGCGGCCACCACCGCGAGGCGCACCGGCAGCACCAGATTGGCGACCAGGATCACCTGCTTCGCCAGCGGCGCGCTGGCCGGATCGCGACCGAAGCGTGCGTAGGACAGCGTGGTGGCGGTGGTGGACACCATGCCGCCGAAGATGCCCAGCGGAATGGCGCTGCGCCGGCTGCCGAGCAGCCGCAGCGCGATGAAGCCCGCGAGGCTCAGGCCCGAGATCAGCACCACCAGCAGCCAGATGCGGTAGGGATTGAGCGCCCCGTAGGGACCGAAGCCTTCGTCGGGCAGGAGCGGCAGCACCACCACGCTCAGCGCGCCGAACTGCAGCACCGCGAGCAGATCCTTGCGGTCGAAGCGCTGCATCATGCCGGCGAACTCGGTCTTGAAATAGAGCAGCGCCGTGGTGGCGAGCCCCAGGCTCACCGCGAGATGGGTCTCCTCCAGATAGGCGAGCACGCCCAGCCCGTAGGCGAGCAGCACCGCGATCACCGTGGTCGAACCGGACCCGGGCACTTCGTCGCCGTCCACGTAGGCGGCGATGATCATCGCGGCGACCGCGAGCAGACCGGCGGCCACGACCCATTGGCTTTGAGTGGCGTCGCCGATCAGCGCCGCGAGCGCGCCGAACAGCGCCGTGAGCGCGCAAGTGCGCAGGCCCGCGCGCGCGTTCGGCACGCGCTCGCGTTCCAGGCCGATGAGCAGGCCGATACAGCGCCGTGAGCGCGCAAGTGCGCAGGCCCGCGCGCGCGTTCGGCACGCGCTCGCGTTCCAGGCCGATGAGCAGGCCGATACCGGCGGCGATGACGAAGGCCGGCAGCTTGCCGAGGTGGGTCGTGTCGAGGAAGGCGGACAGGTCCATATTGTTCTTCGAATGTCGGGCGCGCGGGCGCCGCCATTATGCGCCGGGCGAGGCAGGCTCCCAATGTTCCAGCGTGAGCCGCAGGCTTTGCGTGCCCATGTATTCGTCCACGTGCAGACGGTACAGGGCGCGGATGCGTTGCGGCAGCGGCTCCCCGTGACGGAACAACATGGCGTCGCAACGCCGGCCGCCGGCCGCCACGCGCAGCTTCAGATGGCGCTCCCCGACGAGGCGTTGCTGCTCGATCACCAGTTCATCGGCGAAGAGCGGCGCGGGGAAGCCCTGGCCCCACACCTCGTTCTCCAGCATCCGCGCCATGTCCAGATGCAGGTACTCGGCTTCCAGCGCGCCGTCGGTCTCCAGCGTGCGCGTGCGCTGCGCCGGGTCGAGCATCTCGATCACCACGCTTTCGAACACTTCGCGAAAACGCGGCACGTCGCGCTCGCGCAAGCTGAGCCCCGCCGCGGCCGCGTGGCCGCCGAAGCGGAGCAGCAGGCCGGGCGCACGTTTGGACACCAGATCCAGCGCATCGCGCAGATGCAGGCCGGGAATGGAGCGGCCGGAGCCTTTGAGCTCGTCGCCGTCGCCGCGCGCGAACGCGATCACCGGCACATGATGGCGGTCTTTGAGCCTGCCGGCGAGGATGCCGATCACGCCCTGATGCCAGCCCGGATCGTAGAGCGTCAGCGCGGCATGGTCGTCGAGATCGATGTCCGCGATGAGCGCCTCGGCGTCGCGCTGCATCGCCGCTTCCACTTCGCGGCGTTCGCGGTTGAGGCGGTCCAGCTCCTGCGCGATGTTGAAGGCGCGCGCGGGATCGTCGGTGAGCAGGCATTCGATGCCGAGTCCCATGTCGGAGAGCCTGCCGGCGGCGTTGAGCCGCGGCGCGAGCGCGAAGCCGAGATCGAAGGTGCTGGCGCGCCGCCAGTCGCGGCCCGCCACGGCGAACAGCGCGGCAAGGCCCGGCTGCATGGCGCCGGCGCGGATGCGCTTCAGGCCCTGGCGCACGAGGATACGGTTGTTGCGGTCGAGTTTCACCACGTCGGCCACCGTCCCGAGTGCGACCAGATCGAGCAGCGCGGCGAGGTTGGGCTCGGGCCGCGCGGCGAAAGCGCCGCGGCGGCGCAACTCCGCGCGCAGGGCGAGCATGACGTAATAGGCCACGCCCACGCCGGCCATCGACTTGCTGGGGAAGGCGCAGCCCGGCTGGTTGGGATTGACGATGCAGGCGGCTTGCGGCAGCGCGTCGCCCGGCAGGTGATGGTCGGTCACCAGCACTTCGATGCCGTGCGCACGCGCCGCCGCCACGCCTTCGACGCTGGCGATGCCGTTGTCCACGGTGACGAGCAGATGCGGCCGGCGCGGTGCGACGAGCTCCACCACCTGCGGCGACAGGCCGTAGCCGGTCTCGAAGCGGTTGGGCACGAAATAATCGACGTCCGCACCGAAGGCGCGCAACGCGCGCACGGTCACCGCGCAAGCGGTGGCGCCGTCGCAATCGAAATCGGCGACGACCAGGATGCGTTTGCGCGAGGCGATGTGATCGGCGAGCAGCGCCGCCGCGGCTTCCGCATGCGTCAGCGCGGCGGGCGGCAGCAGGGCGTGGAAATCGTCGCGCAGCTCTTCGGGCGAGCGGATGCCGCGCGCGGCATAGAGGCGCGCCAGCACCGGATGCACGCCGGCCTGTTCCAGGATCGCCACGGCCGCGATCGGTACCGGACGGGTGACGATGCGCGTCATGCCAGGTAAGCGGACAGGGGTTTGGCGCGCCGCCAGAAGTAGCGCAGGTCCTGGCGCGTGATTTCCGCTTCGAGGCAGCCGTGGCGGCCGAGCAAGTGCAGCGTGATCATGCCGATGCGGCCGCGCCGCAACGCGTCGAGCAGCGGCGCGAACCAGTCGCGGTCGAGCGCTTCCAGCCGCGTGCGCCACTCGTCCTCCTGGCCGTAACCGGCCGGCGCAGCGAGCTGGTCGAGCACGACGAGTTCGACGCCTTCGTTGCCGGCCTGCTTCAGCCATTGCTGCGCGTGGTCGGGCAGAGGCATGACAGAGGCGCCGCTCGTCTGCGCGAGTCCCGCCGCGAGCGGATCGCGCGTGCGTACGCGTTGATAGGGGCGTCGCGGCGGCGCGGCTTGCGTGCCGGCGCCCCAGAACCACACGGAGTTCACCGGCGCGGCGCCGCGTTCCTCGCGCGCGTCGTTGACCGGATGCTGGTACAGCAGCATCTGGATTTCGTTCAACGTGCTACGCCAGCGCATCGCCTCGTCGCCGCCGGGCAGCAGCGAGTCGATGTCGCGGCCGCGCGCCTCGTCGAGCGGTACGGTCTGCAAGACCGGCATGGCGGGCAGGCGCACGTACCAGCGTTCCGGCTGCATGGGATAGAACACCAGGCCGTCCTCGGCGAAATGGCGGTTCAGCGCTTCCACCAGCGCCTCGGCTTCCTCGCGCTCGAGATCGAAGGTGGTCGCGTCGGTGAGCACGAGGCGGTCGCGCATGACGCGCAGATGGCAGGGATCGGCGCGCATCCAGACCGCGTCTTCCGCTTGCCCGCCGTCGGCGGCGAGCGCATAGGGCGCCGAACCGGATTCGACGCCGTAGCGTTCGAGCAGCCAGCGCTCCAGCCGCGCGCCTTCGCGCGTCTTCACGCGCCCTTTGGCGAGCAGGGTCTGCAGCGCGGGCACGGCGAGCCCCTGGTAGACCGGCAGGTTGCCGGCCTCCGGCCACCACAGGTCGGGAATGGCGAGATGGAGATTCATGGCCTGTCGAACGACGAAGTTGCCGGCCGAGTGTAGCAGGGCGGGCGATTGTGGCACACTTGCCGCCCATGTCCCTTCCCTACGAACTCTTCGTCGGCCTGCGCTACACGCGCGCGCGCAAACGCGGCCGCAACCACTTCATCTCCTTCATTTCGTTGATCTCCATGCTCGGCATCACGCTGGGTGTGGCGGCATTGATCATCGTGCTGTCGGTGATGAACGGCTTCCAGCAGGAGCTGCGCTCGCGCATCCTGGGCGTGGCCTCGCACGTGCAGATCACCGGGCCGGACAATTTCCTCTCCGACTGGCAGACGGTCGCCGACTACGCGCGCAGGCATCCCGAAGTGGTGGCGGCGGCACCCTACGTCAACGCGCAGGGCATGCTGTCCTTCAGCGGCAATGTGCGCGGCGCCCTGATCCGCGGCATCGAGCCGGCGCTGGAGGAGCAGGTCGCCGACTTCGCCCGCAATATGAGGATGGGCAGCCTGGAACGGCTGCGGCCGGGCGAGTTCGGCATCGTGTTCGGCAGCGAGATGGCGCGTTCTCTGGGCGTCGAGCTGGGCGATCAGGTGACGCTCATCGCCCCGCAGGGCCTCGTGACACCGGCCGGCGTCATTCCGCGGCTGAAGCAGTTCCGTGTCGTCGGCGTGTTCAGCGTCGGCCATTACGAATACGACAGCGGGCTCGCGCTGGTGCACATCGCCGATGCGCAGCGCCTCTATCAGCTCGGCGAGCGCGTCTCCGGCGTGCGGCTGAAGCTCCACGATCTCTTCAAGTCGCGCGAAGTGGGGCGCGAGCTCTTCGGTCTCATTCCCGCCGACATCTACATCAGCGACTGGACGCGCCAGCACGCCACCTTCTTCCGCGCGGTGGAGATCGAAAAGCGCGTGATGTTCATCATTCTCACACTCATCGTCGCGGTGGCGGCCTTCAACATCGTTTCCACGCTGGTGATGGTCGTGACCGACAAGCAGGCGGACATCGCCATCCTGCGCACGCTGGGCGCGAGCCCGACGAGCATCATGAAGATCTTCCTTGTGCAGGGCGCGCTGATCGGCGTGGTCGGCACTTTGATGGGCGCGGTGCTGGGGATCGCGGTGGCATTCAACATCGACGTGATCGTGCCGGCGATCGAGCGGCTGCTGAACGTGCAGTTCCTGTCCAAGGAGGTGTACTTCATCAGCGATCTGCCCTCGGACGTGCAGCTCGACGACGTGATCGGCGTGACGGCCGTGGCGCTGGTGCTGTCGCTCGCCGCGGGCATCTATCCGAGCTGGCGCGCCTCGCGCGTGCGGCCGGCCGAAGCCTTGCGCTACGAATGATGAACAGGGAACCGATGGTCGCAACGCTCGATCAGGCCGCCAGCGTCCTGGCGTGCCGCAACCTCGCCAAGACCTACCTGGAAGGGCGCGTGCCGGTGCCCGTGCTGACCGACGTGAACCTCGACGTGCGCGCCGGCGAGGTCGTGGCCATCGTCGGCGCTTCCGGTTCGGGCAAGAGCACGCTTCTGCATCTGCTCGGCGGACTGGACGTGCCTACCGGCGGCGAAGTGCATATCCTCGGCCGGGCGATGAACGCGCTTTCCGACGCCGACCGCGGCAAGCTGCGCAACGAGGCGCTCGGCTTCGTGTACCAGTTCCACCATCTGCTGATGGAATTCAACGCGCTCGAGAACGTCGCCATGCCGCTGCTCATCCGCCGCATGACGCGCGAGGAGGCGTTCGAGCGCGCGGCGGCGATGCTGAAGGAAGTGGGACTGGGCGCGCGGCTCGATCACCGTCCGGGCGAGCTCTCCGGCGGCGAGCGTCAGCGCGCCGCCATCGCCCGCGCGCTCGTCACGCAGCCCGCCTGCGTGCTCGCCGACGAGCCCACCGGCAATCTCGACCGCAAGACCGCCTCCGGCGTATTCGAGCTCATGCTGGAATTGAACCGCCTGCACCGGACGAGTTTCGTGATCGTCACGCACGATCCCTCGATCGCCGCGCGTGCGAGCCGTACGCTGCTCCTGCAGGACGGCGTGTTGACGCAGGTCGAGACTAGGGACTGAGCTGGGTTTTTTTCATCTTGCGCCGGCGCCAGGCGAGGGTGACCGCGACGCGCCAGACGACCCGTACCAGCACATAGCCCGCGGCGGCAAGGCTGCAGGCGAGCGCCACCAGTCCGACGATGAGCGGCTTGCCGAGCGACAGCGTCCAATCCACCAGCGCGGACAGCCATGCGCCGAACTCGCTCCAGGCGAATTCGGGCGGCGGCACCATCTGGCTTTCCGCGCCGGTGATCAGCGTGCCGAGGAAATAGGCGCCGACATAGAGTGGCGCGATGGTGAGCGGATTGGTGTAGAGCGTCGTCACCAGCGCGATCGGCAGGTTCACGCGCAAGGGGATCGCGATCAGCGCCGCCGTGAGCATCTGCAGCGGTCCCGGCACCAGACCCGAGAACAGGCCCACGGCCACGCCGCCGGAGACCGAATGGCGGTTGAGGTGCCACAGGTTGGGGTGCTGCAGAAAACGGCCCAGCCGACCGAGATACTTGTGCTGACGGATGCTCTCGTGGCTGGGGAGGTATTTCTTGAAGAACTTGCGGGGCATCTGCGGAGACTGCTGCGTCAGTCTGCATTTAACCACGGATCGGCGCCGCCGGCGGCGATCGGCCTAAGACCAACGCCGGATGTGATTTTGCCGCGCGCCGGCGTATGAACGCGGGCGGGACGGACACGCGCCGGGGAGGGGCGCCATGCGCTGTTTCGTCATCGGTTTCTGCTGCGGCGCGTGGCTGTTGCAGCAGCAGGCGGTGCTGCCCGGCTGGGGCGGCATCGCCGCGTGCGCCGCGCTCGCGCTCGGGGCCGGCGAGCTCTGCCGGCGGCTGTCCGCGTCGCTGCCGCGCGCCGCGCTGCTGCTCGCCGGCGGCGCCTTGGCCGGCTTCGCCTGGGCGGTGGGTTGGGCGCAGGTCCGTATAGCCGACCGGCTGCCGGCCGAATGGGAAGGCCGCGACCTCGTCGTGACCGGCGTGGTCGCCGGCCTGCCGCAAGCCTTCGAGCGCGGCCTGCGCTTTCCGTTCGACGTCGAACAGGCGGGCGATGCGCCCGTTCCCTCGCGTCTGCTTCTGTCCTGGTACGGCGAACCCGCGGAGCTTGCCGTACGGGCCGGCGAACGCTGGCGCTTCACGGTGCGGCTCAAGCGTCCGCGCGGCACGCTCAATCCCCACACCTTCGATTACGAAGCCTGGTTGCTGGAACGCGGCATCGGCGCCACCGGCTACGTCCGCGACAAGGAACCGGCGGCGCGCCTGAACGCCCTGGTATGGCGCCCCACGTATCTGATCGAGCGGGCGCGCGAACTCGTGCGCGCCCGGTTCCTCGCCGCACTGCCCGAGCATCGTTACGCGGGCGTGCTGGTGGCGCTCGCGGTCGGCGACCAGCGTGCCATCGAACCAGAGGACTGGCGGCTCTATTTCCGCACCGGCATCGGCCATCTCATGAGCATTTCCGGCCTGCACGTCACCATGGTGTCCGGGCTGTGCGCGGCGCTGGTATACGCGGGCTGGCGGCGTTCGCCGCGCCTCGCGCTGCGGCTGCCGGCGCGCAAGGCGGCTGCGCTGGGCGGCGCGGTGACGGCGCTCGCCTACTGCCTGCTGGCGGGCTTCGCCGTGCCGGCGCAACGCACGCTCTACATGCTGTCGACGGTGGCGCTCGCCTTCTGGCTCGACCGCATGCAATCCTCTTCGCGCGTGCTGGCGGCGGCGCTGCTTGCGGTCGTGGCGCTCGATCCCTGGGCAGTGATGTCCGCGGGCTTCTGGCTGTCCTTCGGCGCCGTGGCGTTGATGCTCTATGTCGGCGTGCTGCATGCCAAGGGGCACTGGCTCATGCATTGGGCGCGCATCCAGGGCGCCATCACCCTGGGCCTTGCGCCGCTCCTGCTGGTGCTGTTCCAGCAGGTCTCGCTGATCGCGCCGCTTGCCAATGCGGTGGCGATCCCCGTGGTGAGCCTCGTCGTCACGCCGCTGGCGTTGCTCGCGGTGGTGACGCCGGGCGCGTGGCTGCTGCAACTCGCGCACGCGGTGCTCGCCGCGCTGATGGAGGCGTTGCGGCTGCTCGATGCGCTGCCGGTGGCGGTCTGGGAACAGCACGCTCCCGCCACGTGGACGCTCGCCCCCGCGCTGCTCGGCATCGCGTGGATGCTCGCGCCGCGCGGCGTGCCGGCGCGCTGGCTCGGGGCGCTGCTGCTGTTGCCGCTCTTCGCCGTGGCGCCGGAAAAACCCGCGCCCGGGGCGGTATGGCTCGACGTGCTGGACGTGGGGCAGGGGCAGGCGGTGCTGGTGCGCACCCGCAACCACGCGTTGCTCTACGACGCCGGCCCGGCGTACGGCGCGGCCGATGCCGGCGATCGCGTGGTGCTCCCCTATCTGCGCGGCGAGGGGATGCGCGCGCTGGATGCGCTGGTGGTGAGCCACGCCGACGGCGATCATGCCGGCGGCGCGCTGACCGTGGCGGCGGCCGGTGCGCCGGTGCTGCGGTCTTCCCTGACCGAAGCCCACCCGGCCTGGGCCGCCGTGCCGTTGCGCATTCCCTGCCGCGACGGCGAGCGCTGGGAATGGGACGGCGTGCGTTTCGAATTCCTGCATCCGCCCGGGTCTCATTACGGCAAGCGGATGCGCACCAACCGCTTGAGCTGCGTGCTGCGGATCGTGTCGGTGCACGGCGCCGCGCTGCTCACGGGCGATATCGAAAAAGCGGACGAACAGGCGCTCGCGGGCAAGGGCGAGGCGCTGCGGGCGGACGTGCTGCTCGCGCCGCATCACGGCAGCAGGAGCTCATCGACCGAGGCCTTCCTGCGCGCGGTCGGGGCGCGCCATGTGTTGGTGTCGGCGGGTTATCGCAACCGCTTCGGCCATCCGCATCCCGACGTGCTGGCGCGCTATGCCGCGCTCGGCATGCAAGTGTGGCGTACCGACCGGGACGGCACGGTGCGCGTGCGCATGGACGCGGACCGCATCGACGTGCGCACCTGGCGTGGCGAAGCACCGCGCTACTGGCGTTGAGCCTGTGCCTGCTCCGGCCATTGCGGATCGGGCATTTCGGCGAAGATGGTGCGCAGCCCGGCGTTCCACTGCTGATGCAGCTGGCGGAAGTAGGGATCGCTTTCGGTGATGCGATGACGCACGGCGAGCTTCAGCGCGTCCTTCTCGTACACGCAAAGATCGATGGGCAGCCCCACCGAGACGTTGGAGCGCATGGTGGAGTCGAAGGAGATGAGGATGCATTTCGTCGCCACCATGAGCGGAATCGAGGGATGCAGCGCGCGGTCGAGGATCGGTTTGCCGTACTTGGTCTCGCCGATCTGGAAGAAGGGCGTGTCGGTGGTCGCTTCGATGAAGTTGCCCTCGGAGTAGACGAGGAACAGCCGCTGGCGCTCGTTTTTGATCTGGCCGCCGATGATGAAGGTGGCGTGCGCGTCGATGTGCGCCTGCTGCAGATAGGGGCCGTCGCGCCGTTTCACTTCGCGCAGGCAGTCGCCCAGCAGGCCCGCAGCCTCGAACATCGATTGCGCCGACCAGAGCGTGAGCGCGTCCTCCGGCCGCTGGCCTTTCAGTTCCAGCAGGTTGATGGTGCTCTGCGTGAGCGAGAGGTTGCCGGAGCTGAGGATGATGATCACCCGGTCACCGGGCGACTCGTACACGCGCAGCTTGCGGAAGGTGGAGACGTGGTCGACCCCGGCGTTGGTGCGGGAGTCGGCAGCGAACACCATGCCCTGATCCAGCAATGCGCCGACGCAGTAAGTCATAAGGAATGAGCCTCTCGGGAGACGGCGACGACGCGCGCCGTTGCCGGTGGGCTGCAATTCCGGTTCCCGCCGTCTGGCTTCGACAGCCTCAGGCGCCCAGCCGCGCGGCGGGGTCCTGCCGGTAGAAGGCGGCGAGCTGGTCGTAAAGCTCGGGATAGCAGAGCTTGAGCCGCGTCGGGTCGGTGAAGAACACCTCGCTCATGACGGCGAAGAATTCCGCCGGATGCTCGGCGGCGTAGGCGTCGAAGGGCAGCTCGCGCCCCCCTTCGTCCACGGGCGGAGGATCGGGGTCGTCCGGATAGCGTGCCTCGCCGCGCTCGACCGCATCGCAGAAGTGCTCGTAGCTCTGGCTCAGGGTTTCGTACCAGAGCGCGGGATTCATGCCCCGGTGCGGGGCGGGATAACCGTCGGCGTCGCCCTTGCGCAGCATGTCGAGCTTGTGGGCGAATTCGTGGATGACCACGTTGTAGCCGCCGCGGTCGCTCAGGCAGACGTCCTGCCAGGACAGCACCACCGGCCCGCCCGGCCAGGCTTCGCCGGACAGCCGGTCGGTCCATTCGTGCACCACGCCGGCTTCGTCCACCTCCTGCCGCCGCACCTCGAATTCGCCCGGATAGACGACCACGCCGACCCAGCCGTCGTAGTAGCCGATGCCCAGGTTGAGGATCGGCAGGCAGGCCTGCACGGCGATGGCCAGCCGGATCTCGTCGCTCAGTTCCAGCCCGGCGGCGCCGTGCATCTCCTTTTCCGCCAGGAACAGGACGGTGAGGTCGTGCAGGCGCCGGCGTTCCTCCTCGTTCAGGTAGCCGAGGAAGGGCAGGCGCTCCAGCGTGCGCTGCCACAGGTCTGCGGGAATGCGGTGACGTTTCAGCGTGCGGCGTCGGCGCCAGGCGGTGAACAAAGCGAACACTCTCCGATCGAAAGCGGGGAACCGAATTATGCCTGCCCGCAGCCGGGCTCCGGCTGGTGGCATAATTGTCGTCGCTGGTCTCCCGCATGATTACCCTCGTCAAACCCCAACTCGCCGAAGCCGCCGACGCCTCCCCCGTCGAGCAGATGGTGCTCGGCCTCGAAACCGAGGAAGAGCGCGAACTGGTCCGCCGCGCCTACGACTACGCGCAGCCCATTTACACGGACAAGCGTCTCAGCACCGGAGCGCCGACCGCCGAACACGCCGAAGGCATCGCCCTGACGCTCGCCGAGCTGCGCGTGGATGCGGAAACGCGCGCCGCCGGCCTGCTGTTCGCGGTGCCGGAGTACGTCGAGGACGCCGAAGCCAAGCTCACCGAAAAGTTCGGCGGTTCCGTGGCGCGCCTGGTCATGGGGCTTTGGAAGCTCGGCCGGCTGCGGGTGGTGACGCGCGACATCGCCGGCGCGCAGCAGGCCGCCAAGGCCGGGCAGGTGGAAACCCTGCGCAAGATGCTGCTGGCGATGGTCGAGGACATCCGCGTGGTGGTCGTGCGCCTGGCGAGCCGCACCCAGACGCTGCGCTATCTCGCCCGCAACGAGATCCCGGAGCGTACGCTCATCGCGCGCGAGACGCTCGACATCTACGCGCCCCTCGCCAACCGGCTGGGCATCTGGCAGCTCAAGTGGGAACTGGAGGACCTGTCGTTCCGGTTCCTCGACCCCGACAAGTACAAGGAGATCGCGCGCCTGCTCGACGAGAAGCGCGTGGAGCGCGAGATCTTCATCCAGGAGGCGATCAAGACGCTCAAGCGCGAACTGGACGCCGCGGGCATCAAGGCCGAAGTGACCGGGCGGCCCAAGCATCTCTACAGCATCTACAACAAGATGCGCACCAAGGGCCTCGACTTCGAGGAGCTCTACGACCTGCGCGGCCTGCGCGTGCTGGTCGACACCCAGCGCGAGTGCTACACCGTGCTCGGCCTGGTGCACAACCTGTGGACACCCATTCCCGGCGAGTTCGACGACTACATCTCGCGCCCCAAGGCGAACAATTACCGTTCGCTGCACACCGCCGTGTTCGGGCCCGACGGGCGCGCGATGGAAGTGCAGATCCGCACGCACGAGATGCACAAGCATGCCGAGCTCGGCGTGGCGGCGCACTGGCGCTACAAGGAACGCAGTCTGCAGGGCGCGAAGGACAGCGGCGAGCGCGACACCTCCTTCGAGGACCGCATCGCCTGGCTGCGGCAGATGCTGGCGTGGCGCGACGAGATCGTCAGCTCCGCCGACTGGGTGGAGCAGACCAAGCGCGCGGCGCTCAGCGACACGGTCTACGTCTTCACCCCGCAGGGCAAGGTGATCGACCTGCCGCAGGGCTCGACGCCGGTGGATTTCGCCTACGCGCTGCACACCGACGTCGGCCATCGCTGCCGCGGCGCCAAGGTCGACGGCGTGATGGTGCCGCTCAACTACAAGCTGCAGAACGGCCAGCGGGTGGAGATCATCACCGCCAAGACCGGCGGGCCGAGCCGCGACTGGCTCAACCCGCAGCTCGGCTACCTGCAGAGCAACCGCGCCCGCAACAAGGTGCGGCAATGGTTCAACGCCGAGGAACTGGCGCGCACCATCGCCGCCGGGCGCGCCATCGTCGAACGCGAAATGCAGCGCGAAGGCGCGCTCAAGCTCAGCCTGGAACAGCTCGCGCAGAACCTGGGCTTCGCCAAGACCGACGATCTGTTCGCCGCGGTCGGGCGCGAGGAGATCGGGCCGCGCGCGCTGCAGGTCGCCTTGCGCGGCCGCACGGAAGAGCCCCCGGCGGCCGAGGAAGACGCCATCGTCGCCAAGAAGAGCAAGGCCGCGGGCGGCGACAGCGCCGTGCTCATCGTCGGCGTGGACCGGCTGATGACGCAGCTTGCGCGCTGCTGCAAGCCGGTGCCGCCGGATCCCATCGTCGGCTTCGTCACCAAGGGACGCGGCATCTCCGTGCACCGCGCCAACTGCAAGAGCCTCGCGCATCTGCTGACGCAGCAGCCGGAGCGCGCGATCGAGGCCGACTGGGGCAACAAGACCGGCGTGTTCCCGGTGGACATCTCCGTGCAGGCGGCGGACCGCCAGGGCCTGCTGCGCGACATCTCCGAAGTGCTGTCGCGCGAACGCATCAACGTCACGGCGGTGAACACGCTGTCGCGCAAGAACGTGGCGACCATGGACTTCACCATCGAGGTCACCGACCTTGAGCAGTTGCGCCGCGCCCTCAGCATGATCAGCGAAGTGCCGGGCGTAATGTCGGCCCGACGGAGCTGAGCGCCGCTTGGAAATCGAACTGAAACTGCTGCTGCCGCCGGAGCGGCTCCAGACGGTACCCGATCTGGAGCTGCTGCGGCCCTTGACGCTCGGCGCGCCGCACGTCGAACGGCTGCACACGCGCTACTACGACACGCCGGCACGTGTGCTCGCCGGAGCGGGCGTGGCGCTGCGCATCCGCCGCGCGGGCGAGGCCTGGATCCAGACGCTCAAGGGCGGCGGCCGCAGCGCCGGCGGCCTGCACGAGCGTTTCGAACGCGAATGGCGCCTGGCGCAGCCCGAGCTCGATCTCGCCGTACTGGCCGATACGCCCTATGCGCAGCTCTTCGCCGATGCGGCCCTGCGCGCGAGCCTGCAGCCGGTATTCGAGACCGAGTTCGAACGCACGGCTTTGCAACTGCGCTTTCCCGACGGCACGCGCGCGGAGCTTGCGCTCGACCGCGGCGAAGTGCGCGCAGGCGGAAAAAGCGAACCGATCAGCGAAATCGAGATCGAGCTGATCGAAGGCGATGCCGACCGTCTGTACGAGCTGGCGCTCGCGCTGTGCGAACGGCTGCCGGTGCGGCTCGGCCATGTCAGCAAGGCCGAACGCGGCAACGCGCTGGCGAGCGGCCGCGTGCGTCCGCCTGCGCGGTTCGATGCGCGCCTGGAAGCGGATATGACGGCTGCGCAGGCGCTCGGCCGGCTCGGGCTGGCCTGCCTCGTGCAACTGCAGGCGAACGAGGAGGGCGTGCTGGCGGGCGCCGACGCGCAATACCTGCACCAATACCGGCTCGCGTTGCGGCGCCTGCGTAGGGTGATGGCGCTGTTCCGTTTCGTCGTGCCGCACTCCGTTCACGGCGCGCCGGTCTTGCGCCGGCTTGCCGCGGCGGTCGAGCGTGCGCATGAAGCGGGGCAGTGCGAGGATCTGCGTGCGCTCATCCAGGACTCGCGGTACGCCGCCACGTTGCTGCGGCTTGCCCGCCGCTTCGGTCGTCCGGAAGGCGTCGTCACGCCGCGACGCATCGCGCCCGACACGCCGGCCACCGTGCTTGCCGCCGCGGTGCTCGGACATTGCGACCGCAAGCTGCGCGAAGCCGGCGCGGATGCGCGCCGCCTGCACGCCGGTAAAGCGGACGATGCGCTGGCGTTCTTCGGCACGCTCTATCCTGAGGCGCGGGTACGCGCCTATGCCGAAGCCTTGGAGGCGTTGAAGGACGCGCCCGGTCCGCTCGCGGAGCAGGCGTTCCTGCGTGCCCAGCCCTTCTGGGCGTAGCGGCTCTTCACAGATAGCGGTCCCAGAGAATCACCGCCCACACCAGCGCGGCGTTCAGCAGGCTGAGACACACCGCCGCGCTGCCGATGTCCTTGGCGCGCTTGGCGAGCGGATGCGGGGCGAGGGAAACGCGGTCGACCGCGGTTTCGATCGCCGTGTTCAAAAGCTCGACGATGAGCACCAGCACTACGCTCGCGACGAGCATGGCCTGGGCCGCGGCGCCGAGGTCCAGCCACAATGCGAGCGGGATCATCACCGCGGCCGTCAGCGCTTCGAGACGGAAAGCTGCCTCGTGACGGAGGGCGGCGGCGAAGCCCTGCAGCGAATGGCGCAACGCGTCGCAGGTGCGCGGCAGGCCGCGCTTGTCCTTGAAGGGGCTTTCTTCCACGCGGGACATGGGTGGCCGTCGGCGGCAAACGCTTCCGCACTGTAGCACGCCTGCGCGGGCGGCTTGCGGCGCCGCACCGGGCACGTTCACGGCTTTGTCATATTCGCGCTTTAAAGTACGCGTGGTTCGTCCGTTTTCAGGGTGCCTGCCTTGCATACCTCCAAGCATTTCGACGCCGAGCTCGAACAGCTGCGC
>Ga0207747_1000029_pt1 | contig 167456 bp, 146 predicted proteins | sample HigsolmetaGSP11D_FD_184839 | JGI IMG/M metagenome (GOLD analysis project Ga0207747, IMG submission 184839) | High solid enriched microbial communities from the Joint BioEnergy Institute, USA - SP1-1-D (SPAdes) | ecosystem: Engineered > Bioreactor > SSF (Solid state fermentation) > Aerobic >... | reverse complement strand
GATGTGCACCAGGCCATCGCGGGAGCCGAAGAAGTTCACGAAGGCGCCAAAGTCCATGATCTTCACGACCTTGCCCTTGTAGATCTCGCCGACCTCGGGTTCGGACGCGATTTCGCGAATGCGCTTGACGGCAGCCTCGATGGACTCGCGACGCGCTGCAGCGACACGTACGGTGCCATCGTCCTCGATGTCGATCTTGGCCCCGCTCTCTTCGACGATCGAGCGAATGACCGATCCGCCCGAACCAATGACTTCGCGGATCTTGTCGGTCGGAATACGGATCGTTTCGATGCGGGGTGCATGTTCGCCAAGCTCCGGACGTGCCTCACCGAGGGCTTTCGCCATCTCGTTCAGGATGTGCATGCGCCCCTCGCGCGCCTGATCGAGCGCGACGCGCATGATCTCCTCAGTGATGCCGGTGATCTTGATGTCCATCTGTAAGGACGTGACACCGACAGCTGTGCCGGCAACCTTGAAGTCCATGTCGCCCAGGTGGTCCTCGTCGCCCAGGATGTCGGACAGCACGGCGAACGAGTCGCCTTCCTTGATGAGACCCATCGCGATGCCGGCCACAGGCCGCTTGATCGGCACGCCAGCGTCCATCAGGGCCAACGAGGAGCCGCACACCGTCGCCATCGACGAGGAGCCGTTGCTTTCCGTGATCTCGGAAACGACGCGGATCGTGTACGGGAAGTCCTCCTGCGAGGGGATCAGCGGATTAAGCGCACGCCAGGCGAGCTTGCCGTGACCAATCTCCCGGCGCCCCGGAGACCCCAACCTTCCAATCTCGCCGACCGAGAAAGGCGGGAAGTTGTAATGGAGCATAAACCGCTCCTTCTTGGTCCCCTCGAGCGTATCGACGTACTGCTCGTCCTCGCCCGTGCCAAGGGTCGCAACGACAAGCGCCTGCGTCTCGCCGCGGGTAAAGAGCGCAGAGCCGTGCGTCCGCGGAAGCACGCCAACCTGTGCAACGATGGGCCGTATCGATTTCAGATCGCGGCCGTCGATGCGGCGACCGGTTTGCAGGATGTTGCCGCGGACGATCTCCTGTTCAAGGTACTTGAAGACGTCGGCCAGAAGGACGGCATCAGCCGGATTGGCCTCTCCGCCTTCAGGCAGAAGCTGCTCGAACACCTTCTGCCGAACGGCTTCGACCGCTTCGCGGCGCTTCTGCTTCTCGGTGATCGCGTAGGCCTGGCGAAGCTCTTCCTCGGCGATCTCCTTGACGCGATCCTTGAACTTGGATTTGTCGGGGATCTCGATATCCCACGGCTCCTTCGCAGCCGTCTCGGCCAGCTTGATGATGGCCTGGATGACCGGTTGGAAGTGGCGATGGCCGAACATCACAGCTTCGAGCATCTGCTCTTCGCTGAGTTCGTGGGCCTCGCTTTCGACCATCATCACGGCTTCCTGCGTGCCCGCTACGACGAGGTCGAGCTTGGTCTTCTCCATCTCGTCGATCAGCGGGTTGAGCACGAACTCGCCGTCGATCAGACCGACGCGGGCGGCGCCGATAGGGCCAAGGAAGGGAAGCCCCGAAAGCGTCAGCGCCGCTGAGGAGGCGATCATCGCTACGATGTCGGGATCATTTTCATTGTCGAAGGAAAGGACGGTCGCGATGACCTGCGTCTCGTTCTTGAAGCCTTCGACGAACAGCGGCCGGATGGGCCGGTCGATAAGTCGGGAAGTGAGAGTTTCCTTTTCGGTGGGGCGGCCTTCCCTTTTAAAGTAGCCGCCGGGGATCTTGCCCGCCGCGTAGCTCCGCTCCTGATAGTTCACAGTGAGTGGGAAAAAGTCCACGCCGGGCCGCACCGCTTTTGCTGCTACCACGGTGGCCAGCACGCTCGTTTCACCATACTGGGCGAGCACGGCACCGTCGGCTTGGCGGGCGAGCTGTCCGGTCTCAAGCTTAAGCTTGCGCCCGCCCCATTCAATTTCCACACGATGGATGTCAAACATTTTGCGTCTTTCGAATCTGAGAGTCCGTTGTCAATCTCGTGCCGATCGCCCTCCGACACAAGTTTCGATTTTGCCTGCGGTCGCGGCAGATGTGCCGAAGAGTTCCGAGGGGGCTAAGCCAAGCTTGTCCGTATACGTGTGCCACCTGCGGTGGTCCCTCGGAAACGGATTTCAGCCGATACCGGCCAAATAAGCTGGCGGGCAGCCTGTTGCTGCCCGCCAGGACGATCAGCGGCGGATGCCGAGCTTTTCAATGATCTTCTGGTAACGCCCTTCGTCCTTGCGCTTCAGGTAGTCCAGCAACTGGCGACGCTGGCCAACCATCTTGAGGAGACCGCGGCGCGAGTGGTTGTCCTTCTTGTGTACCTTGAAGTGCTCGGTAAGCTGATTGATGCGTTCCGTCAGGATCGCGATCTGGACCTCCGGCGAGCCGGTGTCACCCGGCTTCGTCGCGTATTCCTTGATAAGCTCCTGCTTCCGCTCTGGTGTAATCGACATCGGATTTTCCTTTCTGGTTCATTGAGGGCCCAGGGCCCGAGCGGTGGCCGCAGCCGGGATGTCGTCCAGCTGGGTCACCAGTGATGAACCGCGGGCCGTGCCCGCGGTGGCGCACTTATACACGATAGGCCGCCTAGAGCGAACTGTTTCTCAGTGGCTCGGTTACGCGGCCGGGTGTCACCCAAGGTTGAACACGCGTGTCGGGCGAAACTCGCCTTTCGCAAGCTCGCCGATGGCGATGAGTTGCCCTTTGGACATGGCATACGCCGGCCCGCTCATGATTGGCGCATCCCGACCGCGGATGATCACGGCCTGTCCGCGGCGCACGCGGGAAGCGTCCGCCGGGCTTAGGTTGAGCCGGAAAAGCCCTTCGAGCACCGCTTCAACGGGCAGGAGCTTGACCTTCAGAAAATCCATTGCCCCATCGAGCTTGCTCGCTTCCTCCAACTCAGAGAGAGGTACGGCCGACTCCTCGTCGAAAGGCCCAACCTGAGTCCGGCGCAGAGCCGTGACATGGCCGTAGCAACCGAGGGCGCGCCCCATATCACGGGCCAGCGCGCGAACGTAGGTGCCCCGACCGCAAACTGCTTCGAAAACAGTCGTATCCCTGTCCGGATACTCAACAGCCCGCAACTCGGAAATGAGCACGGGACGCGGCTCCAGCTTCGGCATCTCGCCGTCGCGGGCCAGGTCGTACGCGCGCTCTCCGTTCACCTTGATGGCCGAGAAGGTCGGCGGCACCTGTTCAATCTCGCCGGTGAAATCCGGCAAGATGGCCTCGATCTCCTCAGGGATAGGGCGTTTATCGCTCGTGCGCACCACCTCGCCTTCGGCATCGTCAGTGTTCGTCTCGATGCCCCAGCGGACCGTGAACCGGTAGGCCTTCTCGCCCTCGACGGCGAAGGAGCAGGTCTTCGTCGCTTCACCCAACGCGATCGGAAGTATGCCGGTCGCCAGTGGATCAAGCGTACCGGCGTGACCAGCCTTTTGCGCGTCGTAGAGGTGCTTGATCGTCGCGACAGCCTGCGTCGAGGTCATGCCAATCGGCTTGTCGAGAACAAGCCAGCCGTGAATGGGATTGCCTTTCTTGTGGCGCGCCATGTTGATGAAGTCTCTAGTAATTAAAGGAAATTCGTCGGTGGTCAGCGCTATGGCTTCTGTTTGAGGCTGTCGAGCAAGCGGTCGATGCGCTCGCCGCTTTCGAAGCTCTCGTCCTTTCGGAACCGGATTTCGGGCGCGAACTTCAGGTTCACTGCTCGCGCCACCACGCCGCGAATGAAGCGCCGGTTTCGCTCAAGGGCGGCAAGCACCTCCTCAGTGTCAGCCCCTCCGAGCGGAAGCACGTAGACAGTCGCCAACCGCAAGTCCGGCGACATGCGCACTTCCGACACAGTGATCACGTGCTTTGTGATGAGCTCGTCGTGAATTTCCCCACGGATCAGCAGGTCGGACAAGGCATGCCGGATCAGCTCGCCAACGCGAAGTTGGCGCTGTGAGGGTCCGCTGCGATGGGGTGTGTGTCTTGGCATTCGTTACACTGGCCGGAATTGAACCGGCGCAGCCTCCTTTGCGGGCAATAGTGAGGTCGGCGGTGAAAGCAAAAGCGCATTCACCGCCGTTTTGGGTCGTTGTTCAGGCGATCAAAGCGTCCGCTTGATGGTCTCGACCGTGTAGCATTCGACGATGTCGCCCGGGCGGATGTCCTGGTAATTGGCGAAGGCCATACCGCATTCCTGGCCCACCGGGACTTCTTTCACCTCGTCCTTGAACCGCTTCAGGCTCGCCAGTGTTCCCTCGTGGATCACGACGTTGTCGCGGATCAGGCGGACCTTGGCGCCACGCTCCACCTTGCCTTCGGTGACCCGGCAACCGGCGACCTTGCCGACCTTCGTGATGTTGAACACCTCGAGGATCTCGGCATTGCCCAGGAACACCTCGCGGACCGTCGGCGCCAGCAGGCCGGACATCGCCGCTTTCACATCATCCACCAGGTCGTAGATGATGTTGTAGTAGCGGATCTCGACACCCTCGCGCTCCGCCGCCGCACGGGCTTGGGCGTTGGCACGCACGTTGAAGCCGATGACGACGGCACCGGCTGTCTGCGCCAAGGTGACGTCCGACTCTGTGATGCCGCCCACGCCGGCGTGGATGATGCGGGCCTCGACCTCATCGGTAGAGATCTTCTTCAGAGAACCAATAATGGCCTCGACGGACCCCTGCACGTCGGCTTTGACGACGAGCGGGAACTCCTTCCTCCCGGCTTCCTTGAGCTGCTGCATCATCTGCTCAAGGGTGCGGGCCGTGCCCACGGAGCCCAGCGTCTCGCGGCGCTTTCGGATGCGGTATTCCGTGATTTCGCGGGCGCGAGCCTCGCTCTCGACAACAGCGAACTGGTCGCCTGCCTCTGGCGCTGTGTCGAAGCCCAACACCTCGACCGGAACTGAAGGACCGGCGTCCTTGACGTTCTCGCCCCTGTCGTTGATAAGCGCACGTACGCGTCCCCACGCTGTGCCGGCAACGACGATGTCGCCGACATGCAGGGTACCGCGCTGGACCAGCAGGGTGCCCACCGGACCACGACCGCGCTCCAGCTTCGCCTCGATAACGTAGCCTTCCGCCGAGCGGTCGGGGTTCGCCTTGAGCTCGAGCAGCTCAGCCTGCAGCGAGATCGCCTCGAGCAACTTGTCGAGGTTCATGCGCTTCGTGGCCGAAACCTCGACCTCGAGCACGTCACCCGACATGCTTTCGACGACCACCTCGTGCTGGAGCAGCTCTGTGCGGACGCGGTTCGGGTCGGCGTCCGGCTTGTCGATCTTGTTGATCGCAACAATGATCGGCACGTTAGCCGCCCGGGCGTGATTGATGGCCTCCACCGTCTGAGGCATCACGCCGTCATCCGCCGCGACCACAAGCACCACGATGTCGGTCACCTTGGCGCCGCGGGCACGCATGGCGGTGAACGCCTCGTGGCCTGGCGTGTCGATGAAGGTGATCGTCTCGCCGGCCTGCGTCTTCACCTGATACGCGCCGATGTGCTGGGTGATGCCGCCGGCCTCGCCAGCCACAACGTTGGTCTGGCGAATGGCGTCGAGCAGCGACGTCTTGCCGTGGTCAACGTGGCCCATGATGGTGACCACGGGCGGCCGCGGCTTAAGCGTCTCGGGCGCGTCCTCGGGGCCGAGGAAGCCTTCCTCGACGTCAGCCTCTGACACACGCTTCGGAATGTGCCCGAATTCCTGCACGATGAGCTCGGCCGTATCGGCGTCGATCACGTCCGTGATCTTGTGCATCTCGCCCTGTTTCATCAGGAACTTGATAACGTCGACGGCCCGCTCCGACATGCGGTTGGACAGTTCCTGAATCGTGATCGCCTCGGGGATGACTACCTCGCGCACGACCTTCTCGCGTGTCTGCGGGATACCCATCGCGCGCAGCTTCTCGCGCTCACGGCGGCGCTTCAGCGAGGCGAGTGACCGCTCGCGCTGACGCTCGTCGAAAGCGTTCGTGATCGTCAGCTTGCCACGCACACGTGTCTCGTCGGCGCCCTTCAGAGGCGCACGGAGAATCTTGCCGCCCTTCTTCTTGGTGCGCCCTTCTTCCTCGTCGAGATCCGGAAGAACCTCCTCCTTGAGCGCGCGCTTGGGCGCCTCGGGCTCGGGCTTCTTGGCCGGCTCGACGGGTTTGGGCCGCTCAGGCCGAGAAACAATGATGGGCCGGGTCATGCCGATGGGCTGAGGCAGCACCTGCGGAACTTCCGGCGTTACAGGGCGCTGTGCGGCAGCCGGTTTCGATTCCTGAGGTTCTGGCTGCTTTGCGACCACAGGCTCCGCAGGCTTCTCGGCCGCAACCTTGGTTTCGGCAGGAGCAGCGGGCTCAGCCTTGGCAGTAGCTTCGGCGGTAGGCTCGGCCGCTGGAGCGGCCTCCTCCGTCTTTGTCGGCTCGGGCTGCTTGGCTGCGGCTTCGGCCTCCGCCTTCTTGCGCTCTTCCTCTTCGCGCCGGCGACGCTCAGCTTCCAGACGCTCCTGCTCTTCGCGGCGACGCTGTTCCTCAAGCTCCCGCGCCTGTGCGGCCGCCAGAGCCCTGGCTCGCGCAAGCTGCTCCTCTTCCGAGAGCGTGCGCAGAATCTTCGGCTGCGGCTGTGCTTCCTGCGGCTTGGGTGCCGCCGCGGCTGGGCGCTGCGCTGGTTGTTGGGGACGCGGGCGCACTTGCGCGGCCGCCGAAGTCTCTTCCGGCTCCTGCCCCACAAGGGTGCGCTTTCTCTTCTTTTCAACCACAACCGACTTGGACCGGCCATGGCTGAACTTTTGCTGTACGTGGCCGGACTCGACCGTACGCTTCAGGCTGAGCGGCTTGCGCGTACCTGTCAGCACGGTCTTGTCGGTTGTTTCTTTCGATTCGCTCATACCTTGCCCGTTCTCAACGTCCCTTGGGCGGCATCATTTGCCGCGAGTTCTCTGTCCGCTGCTGATCTGCCCGAGCGATATCGGGTCAATCGGCCAACCTCGTTCAGGAAATGGTTCGTGGCACCGCCTGCGCTCAGCGCAGCATGTACCACATTCGACCGTCCTAAGGCCAAACTCATTTGTTCGACGGTCATTTCCTGAATGATCGGCGCTGGTCGGCCAATCTCTCTGCAAACCGCCTGAAAACGGCGGTTGAGCTTTTGCACGCCGTCCTCTGCGGCATCCGTGCCATGCAGCAATACGGCAACACTGCCTTTGGCAATGGCTGCGTCGATCCGGGTGAACCCGATCGTCACGAGCCCGGCCTTGTTCGCCAGGCTCAGCGCCTCCATGACACGCTTGAGCATGAGCTGCTCAACCAGATCCGCCAGATCCGGAGGAACGGAGACCTGCTGCTTCAAGCTGCGTGCAAAGGCGTTGCGCTTGACCGCTTCCTGAACCACTTCGCGTTCAGCGGTTACCCACGCACCACGCCCTGGAAGGCGCCGCGCGAGATCAGGAACGATCTGGCGATCAGGCCCGACGACGAAACGGAGCAGCTCCTCAGGCGATTTCTGCGTGCGAGTGACAATGCAGGTCCGCAACGGAGAATGACGCTCCGTCGTCGGCTCTTCTGCGATTTCGACCCGCGTGGCCATCCGCCTTATGTGTGCTCCTCGTCATCAGGGCGCGTTTATGCGCTCGAGCCAGTATCACCGGCAGGCTCAGCCGCATCAGACTCTTCGCCTTCAGCCGCTTCTTCTGCAGGAGGCTCGATCCAGCCCAAGATCATCCGAGCTGCCATGATCATGTCCTCAGCCTCTTTGCGGCTGAGCTCAAAGCCATCCAGGATGCCCTTGTGGCGAATGACCTCGCCATCCTTGTCCTTCTTCCGTTCGGTCCAGCCGACGAGATCGTCAGTCGCGCAGTCCGCGAAGTCCTCGAGCGTCTTGATGCCATTCTCACCGAGGGCGACCATCATCGCCGTCGTCATGCCGGGCACCTGAGCGAGGTCGTCGGAGACGCCAAGCTCCTTACGCCGCGCATCCCGCTCCTGTTCGATCCGCTCGAGATACTCGCGAGCGCGTGTCTGGATTTCCTGTGCCGTCTCCTCGTCGAAGCCTTCGATGTGTGCAATCTCGCTCAGGTCGACGTAGGCAATCTCTTCCACCGTGGCGAAGCCTTCCGTCACCAACAGCTGGGCGATGACCTCGTCCACGTCGAGCGCTTCCATGAAGATCTGCGAGCGCTCCGCAAACTCTTTCTGACGCCGCTCGCTCTCCTCCTGCTCGGTCAGGATGTCGATATCCCAACCCGTTAGTTGAGAAGCGAGCCGCACGTTCTGGCCGCGGCGGCCAATGGCGAGAGACAACTGGCTCTCCGGCACAACCACTTCGATGCGGTTGGAGTCCTCGTCGAGAACGACCTTGGTCACCTCAGCGGGCGCCAGAGCGTTGACGATGAACTCCGCAGGGTCGGGCCGCCACTGAATAATGTCGATCTTCTCGCCCTGCAGCTCGTTCACAACGGCTTGGACGCGCTGACCGCGCATACCCACGCACGCGCCGACAGGGTCAATGGAGCTGTCCTTCGAGATGACGGCGATCTTGGCGCGCGAGCCCGGATCACGAGCAACCGACTTGATCTCGACGATACCGTCGTAGATCTCCGGAACCTCCATGGCGAACAGCTTCGCCATGAACTCCGGTCGTGCGCGTGAAAGGAAAATCTGCGGTCCGCGCTGCTCCCGGCGTACGTCGTATATATAGGCACGCACCCGGTCCCCGTAGCGCAGGTTCTCGCGCGGGATCATTTCGTCGCGACGGATAATTCCCTCGGCCCGGCCGAGGTCGACAATCACGTTGCCGTATTCGACCCGCTTTACCGTGCCGTTGACGATCTCGCCGACGCGATCCTTGTATTCGTTGTACTGCCGCTCGCGCTCAGCCTCGCGCACCTTCTGCACGATGACCTGCTTGGCGTTCTGCGCAGCGACGCGGCCGAAATCGAGCGGAGGCAGAGGGTCGGCGATCAGGTCGCCAAGTTTCGCTTCAGGGTTGCGGCGCTTGGCCTCTTCCAGCGAGATCTGGGTGGCGTCGTTCTCGACCTTCTCGACGACGGCAAGGACGCGGAACAGCCGCGTATCGCCGGTGCGCGGGTCGATCTCGCAGCGAATATCGTTCTCCGAGCCGTAACGCGACTTGGCAGCCTTCTGGATCGCATCCTCCATCGCCTGGAGAACGATCTTGCGATCGATGGATTTCTCACGCGCAACCGCGTCTGCGATTTGCAGGAGCTCCAATCTATTTGCGCTGACTGCAACGGCCATGCCCTGCACCCTTGTCTTTAGTCTTCAAGCTGCGGCTCGGCGCCGCTATTGCCCTTGGCAGCCTTCTTCGCCCGCCTCAGCGACTCCCGGATGAGCTCATCCGTCAGCACCAGTTTGGCTTCGGCGATCAGGTCGACCGGGAATCCAAGCACTTGCGTCCCGAGCTGATCGAGCGTGCACTCGATCCGCACCTCACCGTCCTCGAAACCTTCGAGAACACCGCGATAGCGTTTGCGCCCGCCGACGAGCTCTTTCAGCTCGATTTTCGCCTCGTAACCCGCCCAATCTTCGAAGTCGGACGGCCTGACGAGCGGCCGATCGATACCAGGCGAGGATATCTCCAACCGGTAACTGCCGGGTAGGGGATCGTGCGCATCCAGAAGAGGAGATAGCTGTCGGGAGATCGTTTCGCAATCCTCGATCGACATAGTGCCGTCCGGGCGCTCGGCCATAATCTGCACGGTATGGCCCTCGCGTCCGTGAATCTGCACCCTCACCAGCCTGTAGCCGAGATCCTCTATGGTCGGCTCGACAAGCGCAGCGATCTCTGCAGCAAGGCCGGTTTCGCGAATGAAGCGCTGCGATTTCGCGCTCTCATTCCGATGGTCCATATCCCCTCAAACCCAAAAGCGTGTCGCTGCAAGAACACCCAGTAAAACAAAAAGAGCGGACCCGCTGGGGCCCACTCTCAGAGTTGAGATGATCATGAGCATTTGAAGGATATGAGATAGCGGCCGCCTTGGTCAAGCAGCAAATGGCAGGAATTTGACGCCTCGGTCACCTATTTGGGAGCTTTTTGCTCAAATTGGGCAGACCCTAGCCACCTGAAGCGCAGATAGACCGGGCGACGGCCCTGCGCAATGGCCTTCTGTTCATAGCGCGTTGGCGGCCAATCGGGTGTCCGCTCCCGCCAATCCGAAGGACCAGCGGCTAGCCATGCGTAGCCCGGCGAGGCGCGAAATGCGAGCAGGCTGGTGCGGGCGTAATCACCAATGTCCGTAGCCAAGCGAAGCTCCGCGCCAGGCTTTAGCACCCGCGCAAGCGTCGCAAGGAACTGGGTTGAGACGAGACGGCGCTTCCAGTGGCGCTTCTTCGGCCAAGGGTCCGGAAACAGGATAAAGACACGGCTGATCGACTGGTCGGGAAGCCAGCGGAGCAGGCGGCGGGCGTCATCGGGTAAAACGCGGATGTTCTTCAAGCCCTTCGTCTCAACAGCGTCCAGCACCTTCACGACGCCATCGAGGTAAGGCTCGCAGCCGATGAGCCCGACATTGGGATGGTGTTCCGCCTGCCAGATTAGGTGCTCGCCGCCACCAAAGCCGATCTCGAGCCAGACATCCTGCGCGTCGGTTGCGAAGAGACTTGTGGCGTTCTCCGGTGGTGGCTGTTCGAGGTCGATCCGCAGGCGAGGCAGAACGTTAGCCAGGAGGCCCTGCTGGCGTGCGCTGAGTTTGCGCCCGTGTCGGCGGCCGAAGCTACGAATGTCGTCGTGCGGGACCTTGTTCGCTTCTTCCATGGGCTACCTAGGTGTCCGCAAAATCAATCGGCCGCGGAAAGGGCCGCGGCCGATTTGATCTAATCAATGACTGTCTTTCAGGCGACTTCGGACTTCAGTTTCTCGACCAGATCGAGCTTCTCCCACGAGAAGCCGCCATCGGCGTCAGGCTGGCGGCCGAAGTGGCCGTAGGCCGCAGTGCGCGCGTAAATCGGCTTGTTCAGGCCGAGATGCTCACGAATACCGCGGGGCGTGAGCTTCATCACGTTCCGCACCGCCTTTTCGAGCGCGTCCTCGGAAACTTGGCCCGTGCCGTGCGTATCGACGTAGATGGAAAGCGGTTCCGCCACGCCGATCGCGTAGGACAACTGGATCGTGCAGCGATCGGCCAAGCCCGCCGCAACAATGTTTTTCGCAAGGTAACGGGCCGCGTAAGCCGCCGAGCGATCGACCTTTGTGGGGTCCTTGCCGGAGAACGCGCCACCACCGTGCGGGGCCGCGCCGCCGTAGGTGTCGACAATGATCTTGCGCCCGGTGAGACCGCAATCGCCGTCAGGACCGCCGATCTCGAACTTGCCGGTCGGATTCACATGCCACACTGTCGCCGGGGTGATCCAGCCCTCGGGCAACGTCTTGCGGACGTAGGGCTCGACAATGGTGCGAACGTCGTTGGAGGTCAGGTTCGGGTCGAGGTGCTGCGTCGAGACCACGATTTGTGTCACGCCAACGGGCTTGCCGTTTTCGTAGCGCACCGTGACCTGGCTCTTGGAGTCCGGCCCGAGCTTGGCCGCATCGCCTTCCTTGCGCTTACGGGCGGCGGCCAAATTCTGAAGAATCTTGTGGCTGTAGTAGATGGGAGCCGGCATCAGCTCCGGCGTTTCGCGGCACGCATAGCCGAACATGATGCCCTGGTCGCCGGCACCTTCATCCTTCTCTTCGGCAGCGTCGACGCCACGGGCGATATCGGCCGACTGCGGGTGCAAGAGAACGTCGATTGTCGCGTTCTCCCAGTGGAATCCTTGCTGTTCGTAGCCGATGTCACGAATCGCCATGCGGGCAACATGGGCTACCAGCTCTGGCGTGATTGTCTTCGGCCCGCGCGTTTCGCCCGCGATTACGACGCGGTTCGTCGTCGCGAGCGTTTCTGCCGCCACCCGAACGTCACGCGGGTCAAGCCCAACGGCGAGAGCTTCGCGGAAAAACAGGTCGACGATCTCGTCAGAGATCCGATCACAGACCTTGTCAGGGTGTCCCTCTGACACCGATTCGCTGGTGAAAAGGTAGGATTGGCGTGACACCGGTATCCCCGACAGTCAAATGAAGGCCGCAACGTCGCGGGCTTCTTTACAGGGTTTCCGAAGGGGGTCAAGCCGACTCTGTCGACTCGACCGGGTGTTGTAGCCGCAGGGAAATATCCTGTGAGCTTCAGTTCGATTGATGGCTGCCGTTGTTGTGATCCTTGTCCTCGCCCGCCAGCGTCCGGACGAGATCGACGATCGACCGCCTGATTTTCGGATCGGTGATCTTTACGAACGCCTTGTTGAGCTCTACTCCCTCGCGGCTGCTGAGAAAATCCACCACGTACCGATCGGTTTGGGAGAGCCCACTGGATGAGCTGGATTTGTTGGTCGGTGTCGTGCCCGGCGCGTCCTCGTAGAAGAACTCGACGCTGACACCGAGGACTTTCGCAAGCTCATAGAGCCGGCTGGCGCCGATTCGGTTGATACCCTTCTCGTATTTCTGGATCTGCTGGAAGGTGAGCCCCAACTGCTCGCCGAGCTTTTCCTGGCTCATGCCCAGCAACATGCGCTGCAAGCGCACTCGGCTTCCCACATGAATATCAAGGGGATTAGCCCGCCGCGAGCCCTTCTCGACGATTTCCTCGTGATCGGCAATTGCTTCATCGTTTCTGGTCATGCCCCTATTTCCCCACCCTAAGTTAAGCAACGAAACTTTACTCTCTCCCCGCGCAATTCCTAGGTGCAGCCAGTCGTTCCGTCAACCGGAACAAGAGTTGTTGTCCGCTGATTTATGACCACGGTACTGGTCATCTGGCAACAGATGATCAGGCTCTGCGATGGACCAGCCAGAGAAGGCCGGCTCCTGCTAGCCAGAGGAGAGCGAATAATCCATCGCCGAACCGTGCATACAAGGGTGGGGGCCTCGCTCCCGGAAGAACTGTGTCTATGACGCCACGCTCGTTGAGATTGAGCCGCGCCAGGACGCGTCCGTTTGCATCGATAACTCCGGTAATTCCGTTGTTTGCGACGCGGATGAGGGGAAGTCCTTCTTCGACGGCGCGCACGCGTGCCTGGTGAAAGTGCTGGTGTGGACCGGTCGTTTCGCCGAACCAGCCGTCATTTGTGACATTGATGAGAACTTGAGGCCGACGGGACGATTGAACGATGGCGCCGGGAAAAATCGCCTCGTAGCAAATCAGCGCACCCGTCGGAGGCAGGCCGGGAACTTCAAACAATGGCCTTGGGGAGACTCCCACGGAAAATCCGCCGCGCCAACCCACCAGTTTTTGGAGCCCAATTCCTTCGAGAAGCGGCCGCAACGGCAAATATTCGCCGAACGGCACGAGATGGATCTTGTCGTAGATCGCGATGGGTTGGCCGTCCGAGCCGAATGCGATGAGGCTGTTGAAGGCGCGCGGGCGGGGAGCGTCTGGTGTGATGGGACCGTCTGCGCGCAATGCTCCTGCCAGAAGGAGAGTGCCATCCGGAAGCATCTGTCCGATGGCCTGCAGAGCGGCCGGTGTGTCGAGCGGCAGGAACGGCATTGCCGCTTCCGGCCAGATGACGTGCGTGATGCCGACGAGGTTATCTTCGGCGCCGTTTGGACCCTGACGCGAAAGAGCGAGGTGGTCGAAGAAGATGTCTCGCTGTTTCTCCGGTCGCCACTTGTCGCGCTGGGGGACGCTTGGCTGCACGAGCCGAAGCCGAACACCCTCGACTGGGGATGGCACCGGCGTCGCGAGTTGAACGAGGCCGTAGACGAACGCGGCGGAGAGCGGAACAAGCGCGATGAGAAAGCCCGCCATTGCTGCTTGGGGGCGGCGCAATTCTGCTGCATCTGCCGATGCAACGAGGGGCGCAGCGAAAATGAGAAGCGCTAGGAATGTCAAGCCGTAGATGCCGAAAATGCCGGCGGATTGCATGAGCGGCAGTGGCCATGTCAGCGCATATCCGAGAATGTTCCACGGAAACCCCGTGAGGATATGGCCGCGGAGCCATTCGGCGGCCGAGAAGGCAAGTGCAAGCGCCAGCAGGCGAAACAAATTTGGTCGCCAAAACAGTGAAGCTGCAGCCGTTGCAGCTCCGTAAAACAGCGCCAGACCTGCCGGCATGAGGGCAACGGCAAACGGCATAAGCCAGGCGAAGCGCTCGGCCTCGACCAGGAACGCCTCACCGATCCAGAAAAGTCCCGCGAGGAAATATCCGGCACCAAACCACCAGCCGGTCAGGCCGGCGCTACGCAGGTGTTTGGCCTTAAAGGGGCGAGCTGCGGGATCAGCCGAGGCGAGATGGACAGTGCCGTCGATCAACCAGACGAGTACGGGGAGGGTGAAAAAAAGGATGGCCCAGATGAAAAAAGGGGCCATCGCAAGAACCGACAGCGCGCCGGCCCCAAACGCCACCACACGGCCGCGCCAACCTCTTAGGGTACGGATTTTGTGGGCGAGACCCCGCAGCGGCTCAGCTACACCAACGAGCCAATGTACGCGGCCATTGGTGTCCCGCTCGGCCGTCGAATTCCCCCCAGAAAGCGGCATTCGCTTTAGTGCCCCGCCGCGGCGGCGTTGCCGTTGCCCTCGGCGTTCAAGAGGCTGGTGTCGACTTTGACCCTCATAATGCGCCGCTCGTCGGCTTCCAGCACTTCAAACACGATGCCCGACGGATGCTGAACACGCTCACCCTGAGCGGGCAGCCGCCCAACGAGCGCGAACACAAGGCCGCCCAACGTATCGATCTCTTCTTCCTGATCCGGCTGGAGCAACTTGATCCCGAGGTACTCCTCCAGCTCGTCGATGGGCGTACGAGCCGCGGCAATCACCGTGCCCCTGGCGTCTGTCACGATGTTGGCCTCTTCCGCCTCGTCGTGCTCGTCCGCGATGTCGCCAACGATTTCCTCAACGAGGTCCTCGATCGTCACTAGGCCGTCCGTGCCGCCGTATTCGTCGATGACGATGGCCATGTGGTTACGCGTGGCCTGCATGCGAACGAGCAGCTGCATGGCCGGCATGGATGGCGGCACATACAGAACCGGCCGCCGGATCTTGGCAACTGTGAGGGGCTGGGTCAGGTCGACCTTCGAGAAATCGAGCCCCCGCAGGCCGGTAACCCCATCTGCTGTTCCGCTTTCTTGTCTCGCCGATTGCGGGGTTTGAATCGTTGAAGTGGCTGTTTCCTTACCCGGACCAATAGCCGCTTGCTTAATCAGCCAGTTCATCACGTCCTTGACGTGAATCATGCCCCGGGGGTCATCGAGCGTTTCGCGGAAAATCGGGATCCGCGACACACCCGCTTCCTGGAAGGTGGCGAGCAGATCGCCCAGCGTGTCGTTCTCGTCCAGCGCGATGATATCGGCGCGCGGCACCATCACGTCTTCAACCCGCAGGCGGCCAAAGTGCAGCAGGCGGAGCATCATGTTGCGCTCTTCGGCGCTCAGCTCGTCCTCGGACTTGGCCTCGGTTTTTAGGGTGTGCTCAAGAACATCGCGGAGCGTCTGTGTGCTGGGAAGCCGCAGTCGGGAAATCAGGCTGCCTAGCCAACTCTGACTCTCGCTACCCTCGCTCGATGAGCCGTTCCTGGGGTGTTCGCCTTCTATCGACATTGTTTTTGTGATGGGTTGGTAATCACGCCTCTGCTGTCGAATGAGAGCCGTAGGGGTCAGGAACCCCTAGCTCAGCTAGCAACTCGACCTCGAGCGCTTCCATCGTAAGCGCCTCTGCCTCGGTCTCGTGGTCGTACCCGAGCAGATGGAGCAGCCCGTGCAGGACGAGATGCTGGAGGTGGTGGTGCGGCGGCTTGTTCTCAGCCGCAGCTTCACGCGCCACCGTCTCGGCGGCCAGAATGAGGTCGCCGAGAGGACGGCGCGATCCTTCAGGCAGAACGGCGCTTCCTGTCGGGAACGAGAGAACGTTGGTGGGCTTATCCTTGCCTCTGTAATCGCGATTGAGCACGCGAACGCGTTCATCGGAGCTCAGGGCGACGGCAACCTCCACGTTTGCGAGGTCGAACCGACGCGCCACGATGTCCGCCACGGCACAAATGGTCTCCTCGATGGGCTCAAACGCGCTCCAATCGCCTTCTTCGACGAGAATGTCGAGGTGAAGTCGTTCCGGAGGCTCCGAGCCTTCATCGCCTTCCGACGGCTCAGGGCTCAACGCTGCTTGGATTGTGTCACTCATGGCGTTCGTGCTGGGCATCGAGGGCTTGGTCCCGATCGTAAGCCTCCACGATGCGAGCGACGAGATCCCGCCGCACCACGTCCGAGGATGAGAAGCGGACCACCTCGATGCCTTCGATGCCGGCTAACAGTCGGACGGCTTCGTCCAACCCGGACTTCTGTCCCGGAGGAAGATCGATCTGACTTGGGTCGCCTGTAATCACCATCTTCGAGTTCTCACCGAGGCGGGTGAGAAACATCTTCATCTGCATGCTGGTCGTGTTCTGCGCCTCGTCGAGAATAATATAGGCATTCGCCAGGGTGCGGCCACGCATGAAGGCCAAGGGCGCGATCTCGATCGTGCCCGTCTCCATGTCGCGCTCCACCTTCTCGGGAGGCAGCACATCATAGAGGGCATCGTAGAGCGGGCGCAAATAAGGGTCGACCTTCTCGCGCATATCTCCCGGCAAGAAGCCGAGCCGTTCACCCGCCTCGACGGCTGGCCGAGAGAGGATGATCCGCTCGACCATTCCCCGCTCCAGACAGTGCGCGGCGTAAGCAACCGCAAGATAGGTCTTGCCCGTACCGGCGGGGCCTAGGCCGAACACAAGGTCCGTCCGCTCGAGGCTACGGATGTAGGTGCTTTGCGCCGGGGTGCGCGCCTTGATGATGCGTCGCCGGGTCGCGATCTGGGCCTGGCCATCGGTTGGCTTCTGGCCGTCGCTAAACCGTCCGTGTCGGATGAGACCGTCGAAATCCTCTGGCGCCACCTGCTCACCTCGCGCAACTCTGGTGTAAAGCTGCTCCAACACGCCGCGCGCAAGCTCGCACGCGGCCTCCGAGCCCGTCAGGATCACCACGTTGCCGTGAGCATGGGCCTCGATCCCGAGGCGATCCTCGATCAATGCCAGATGGGAATCGTACTCGCCAAGAAGTTCGGCGAGGTACCGGTTGTTCTCAAAGGGCACTACCAACCGCTTCTTGGGATGAGAAGCTTTGGCTTTCCCGTTCGAGGTGGCTGCCCCACGATATCCGTTCAATATGCGCTCTCTCCTGTGCGGCCCGCATGCGATATCGGCCGCGATCAGTATACTACCCTATTTAAGAGCTTTGTGACAGCCTTCCAGCGGCATCCGCCCAAAGCGACCGCCTATCGCAGAATTCCGGCCAGGCTATTGGTGCTGGCATCCGAGATCTCGACAGGGTGAATGCGGCCGAGAAGGCTCGGTTCCGCCTCGGCGTGGACCGCTTGCAGGTACGGCGACCGGCCCACGAGCTGCCCCGCCTTCCGGCCAGGTTTTTCGAAGAGCACGGGAAGCACCTTGCCGACGCACTTGGCGTTAAACTGGCGCTGCTGCGCCTGCAAGAGGTCCTGCAGTCGGGCGAGCCTGTCCGCCTTGACCTCTTCGGGCACCTGGCCGTCCATGTTGGCAGCAGGGGTGCCGGGACGCGCGCTGTACTTGAATGAGAAGGCCTGGGCAAAGCTCACCTGCCGCACAAGCTCGAGCGTATCCTGGAACTCCTCCTCCGTCTCGCCAGGGAACCCGACAATGATATCAGTCGATAGGGCGATGTCCGGCCGCGCCTGACGTATTTTCCTGACGATGTTCAGGTAATCCGCCGCCGTGTGTTTGCGGTTCATCGCGGCGAGGATGCGGTCCGAGCCGGCCTGGAAGGGCAGATGCAGGTACGGCATCAGCTTGGGCAGCGTGCCGTGAGCCTCGATCAGCTCGTCATCCATGTCGCGAGGATGGCTGGTTGTGTAGCGCAGCCGCTCCAGCCCTTCGATTTCTGACAGGTGCTCCAGCAACTTTGCCAGAGACCACCTCCGGCCATCAGGCCCTTCACCGTGATAGGCGTTCACATTCTGGCCGAGCAGCGTGATCTCCCGGACGCCCTGCTTTACCAACCGGCGGGCTTCCTCCGCGATCTGCGCAACTGGCCGCGAAACCTCCATTCCACGGGTGTAGGGAACCACGCAGAAGGTGCAGAACTTGTCGCAACCTTCCTGGACGGTCAGGAAGGCCGTTGCGGAGCGGAACACCTTCCGCTCGGGGAGCTGCGAGAACTTGTCCTCGTCCGGGAATTCAGTGTCGACGAGTGGGCGACGCTCCGCGCGCACGCGCTCGGCGAGCTTCGGAAGCCTGTGATAGGCCTGCGGGCCGACCACAAGGTCCACCATCGGCGCCCGCGCGATGATCTCGTTGCCTTCAGCCTGAGCGACGCAGCCGGCGACGGCCACCATGGTCTCCTTGCCTTCCAGCTGGCGCGCAACCTTCAGCTGGCGGAGGCGTCCGAGCTCAGAATAGACCTTCTCCGCGGCCTTCTCGCGGATGTGGCACGTGTTGAGAATGATCAGTTCGGCGTCCGCAGGGTCGGCTGTCTCAGCATAGCCATGTTGCGCGAGCGCTTCGGCCATGCGTTCGCTGTCATAGACGTTCATCTGACAGCCGTAAGTCTTTATAAAGACCTTCCTGGTCTCGGACATTCGAACCTCATAACTCCCGTCGGCGAACCTGAGTCAGGATTGTCAGCCTGGCATTTACTGCTCCGTTCCAGCTCAGGTTCCAAAGCGCTTCGCCGCAACCGGCAGGTTAATTGCTGCATTGCAACAACATTTCCGATCTAATGTCCAGCTGCTCTCCCGTCCAGGGTGTGCCCTCCTAGTCGAAAGTTGCCCTGGCTTCAGCTAGCCTGCCCCCTCAACAGCCGCGCAAGTGATTGCCTGATAAGCGTTTCTGTGTATCGGGCCAACTCTTTTCGATTTGCAAAGTCCGAGAGCGGCACCGGTGGGGAGATATGAATTTTCACGTCCAGCGGGCCTGCTTTCAGCAGCTCCCACGCATGGCTCGCCATTTCCATATCGCCGTACCAGCCAATGAGCGGACGGGCCATGCGGCTCAGCGGTACGCCGTGGAGATGAGTGTAGGCGATTGTCAGCGTCTGAACACAGGCGCCGGGATCGGTGTAGCCATTGGCGAGTGTGGGTTTCACCGCGGCGAAGAGCGGAGTCTTGAATGGAAGGACGCGATTGCCATCACTGGAGGTGCCTTCGGCGAACAAGACGATCGTATCACCGGCCCGCAATCGCTCGATGATCTCGTTCGTCGTCTGCCCAACTGCCGTCCGCCGTTTCCGGTCGACAAAAACGGAGCGCTGCAGCCGCGCGAGCCATGAAATGAAGGGCCAGGTCGACACCTCCTGCTTGGCCACAAACGAAAGAGGCGCGACCGCCGAAAGCACCGGAATATCGAGCCAGGACACATGGTTAGCGACCACGAGAACCGGCGCCTTGTCGGTGATTTTCCCTTCGACGTGCAGGCGAATGCCGAGCAGCCGGCAAACCTGGCGGTGGTACCAGTGGGGGAACTTCCGCGCGAGTCTCGGAGAGGAGTAGAGAAACGCCAGCTGGACCGGCATCAACGGGAGCGTCAGCGCTGCAAACCCGCCAAGGATGGCGGATGCCCGGATCGCGCCTCGCAGATTCCTGTCCTTGCTGCTTGTCGAGCTCGGTTTCATGGGACCGCTACAGCAGCTGCCCGCGCGAAGGGCAGGGCTTCAGGTCTTCTTCCGGCGGAGAGGTATGCCATGCAACTCCAGCCGATGGCCGACCAGCTCGAACCCGAGCTCCCGCGCGACGCGCTCCTGCAACCGCTCGATGTCCTCATTGCGGAATTCGATCACCTTTCCGGTCTCGAGGTCGATGAGGTGGTCGTGGTGTTCGCGCGTGGCTTCTTCGTACCGCCGCCGGCCCGCCCCGAACTCGCGGCGCTCGAGGATGCCGTTGCTCTCAAACAGGTTCAGTGTCCTATAGACGGTGGATAGCGAGATACGCGGGTCGATCTCATGGGCCCGGCGGTAGACCTCGATCACATCAGGATGGTCGTTGGCTTCGGAGAGCACACGAGCAATCGTTCGGCGCTGGCCAGTCATACGCAGCCCGCGTTCACTGCAAAGCCTTTCGATGCGGCTCGGACTCTTGTCGTTCGTATCGGCCATCCGAATTCAGCCAATGCTCTTCCGGCAATCTTCCGCCTTTGTTCTTTTGCTTATACGGACCCCCTCGCGGCTCGTCCACCCGAGGTGCTCAGCGTGCCTTCTTTCGACATGATAATCGCATCCACACGCGCTTCGCCGGGGCGCTCGTAGTAGGCTGGTCGGCGCCCGACCTCGTGGAAGTCCAGGGAGAGATAAAGTCGCCGGGCAGCCTCGTTATCCGTTGCAACTTCGAGGAATATTCGCCGCGCCCCTTTTTCTATGGCGTACCGCGCGAGCTGGTTCACGAGCAGGGTCGCAACGCCCTTCCGCTGCCAGGATTGCGATACGCCGATTGTGAGAATTTCGGCCTCATCCACAACGACGCGGCCCAGAATGAAGCCGATTGGCTCATCATCGGCGACTGCGAGCAGAGCGAGCGCGCCGTCCTGCTCCATAAGCTCGCGGAACGATTGGGCGTCCCAGGCCGGTGTGAAATGCTCGCCGTGAAGCGCCGCGAAAACGGCAGCTTCATTTGCTCCCGCCGGTCTGATGGCAATCGACATGGCCTCCCCTTCACGCTCGCGGGAGGGACTTTCCTATCTGGGGTTTGGCATCGGGCGGTCGCAAATAGAGCGGGACCAGGGGCGAGCGCACGGCCAAGGTGGCGGCCATCCGCGCCAGATCGCGAGCGTCCGGCTGAAGCTTGGGCAACTGCGAGGAAGCGCTACGACCGAGCCGCGCGGCAGCTTCCGCCACAATAGCAGCCCCGGACCCGACACAGAATAACGGCTGGCCCGGGGAGAGTCCCGCAGCTGCCTCTGGTGCGAGCACCGCAGCTTCGTTAAGCGGCTCAACGCTCGTGGGCTCAAAGAGCTGCACAAACACCTGGCCGGCGCGCGCATCGACACAGACCGCGAGCCCGTGATCAGCAGGAACGCCACCGAGTTCACGCGCCGCCCGGTGGGCCATCACGTGAAGACTGGTCGTCGCCCGGATGGGAAGCTTGGAGGCGAGCGCGAAGCCGCGCGCGGCAGCAATACCGATTCGAGTCCCGGTAAACGTGCCCGGCCCTTCGGTGACGACGATAGCATCGAGGCTTTGGAGCTTCCGGCCTACCTCCTGCAGCACTTCACCGATCATGGGGATGAGCCGTTCGGCCTGTCCCGTGGTCATCTCCTCATAACGCCAAATCAGCCGCTCCTCGACGCCGTCCTGCAAGAGCACTGCCGCCGAGCAGGCGCCGAAGCAGGTATCAAAGGCGAGAACGTTCATGGGATCCAGCTTGTGGTGTCAGGTCAGGCTCGGTCAATCCAACGAATAAGGGGCCCATAGCGCTGGGCCCCTCGAAATGCTTGCGATCGCTCGCGCCAATCAAACGGCCTGAACTTCCTGCACCTCTGGGCAGAAGTGCCGGAGAAGGTTCTCGATCCCATGGCGAAGGGTGGCCGTCGAGCTCGGGCAGCCAGCGCAGGCGCCGCGCATGTGCAGATACACGATGCCGTCACGATAGCCGTGGAACGTGATGTCACCACCATCTTGGGCAACTGCGGGACGCACACGCGTCTCGATCAGCTCCTTGATGGTCATCACGACCTCTTCGTCCTTGGGGTCATAGTTGACACCCGCCATGTCGTTGGCGCCGGCCGAGCCCAGTACAGGCGCGCCCGAAATAAAGTGTTCCATGATCGCGCCCAGGATGGCCGGCTTCAGATGCTGCCATTCGACGTCACCCTTGGTCACCGAGATGAAGTCGGCGCCGAGGAAAACGCCCGTCACGCCTTCGATTTCGAACAGTCGCTGAGCCAGCGGCGAATCGGCTGCCTCTTCGGGCGAGCGATAATCGGCCGTTCCTTCGCCCAGAACCGGCCTGCCCGGAATGAACTTCAAGGTTGCGGGGTTTGGGGTCGGTTCGGTCTGAATGAACATGATCTCTCCTTTGCCCTGGCGGGCACCTCATGCCGTGGCTCGGCAGAAGCTGCTTAGAATTGTTCTATTAAATTAGCGACCAGCACCTGAAAAGTCGAGGCATGCGGTTGGGATTTTGCTCACGCGAGCGCCTGCAGATCCTCGAGGGTCAGGTTGCCGGGAACGATGGTGATGGGGATCGGGAATGTGCCTGCGGTCTTCCCGGCGGCAAGCGACGAGACGAGTGGCCCTGGCCCCATGGCATCGGTCGCCGCGCCGAGCGTGAGCACGGCAATGTCCTCATCCTCGTCGATCAGCTCGAGGATAGCCTCGGCCTTCTTGCCCTCGCGGATGACCTCTTCCGTCTCGACGGATTCGAAGCCCGCCGCATTCAGTTTGCGACGAAAGAGGCGGAAAAGCGCTTTGGCCTTTGCGGTCTCTTCTTCCAGCTGAACCTGCCGCACGCCGACCCAATGCTGGTATTCCTGTGGCTCGATGACGTAGAGCAGCAGGATCGAGCCGCCCGTGTGCGCGGCTCGCAGAGCTGCAAAGTAAAGGGCCGCCTCGACCTCCTGGCTCTCGTCAGCGATGACGAGATACTTGCGTCGATGCCCTTCCTCGAAAACCCGGCGTTTTTTGATCGCGGCCATGGCTCATGCTGTCATGTTGGAGGCCCGTCATCAATGCCTGTCGCTGAATTGGTTCAGCGAGCGAAATGGACCGGCTCATCCAGCGAAATAGGTCTTGCCCGTCGGGACAAGATTATCCTCGAATGAAACCGACGATGTCTTTGACCCGATCCATGATGGGAGCGGCAATTGCCTCTGCGCGCCGGGCACCGTCCGTGAGAATGCGGTCGATCTCGGCAGGGTCATTGGCGAGCCGCTTCATCTCGGTGCTGATAGGAGAAAGCTTCTCCACGGCGAGTTCCGCCAGCGCCTTCTTGAAGGTCGAGAACTGTCCGCCTCCAAATTCGCGCAAGACGCTGGCGACATCCGTATTCGCCAGAGCGGCGTAGATGCCGACCAAGTTTTCTGCTTCTGGCCGGCCTGCGAAACCGGCTTCCTCCGTAGGCAGCGGTTCGGGGTCGGTTTTTGCTTTCTGGATCTTGCGCGCGATGGTATCGGCGTCATCCAGAAGATTGATGCGCGAAAGGTCCGAAGGATCGGACTTCGACATCTTCTTCGTGCCGTCCCGAAGGCTCATCACGCGCGTTGCCGGACCAGTGATCACGGGCTCGGGAAGCGGGAAAAAGATGCCGTCCTCGAAACCAGCTTCGATAATCGACTCGCGGAAGTCATTGTTGAACTTCTGAGCAATGTCGCGAGTCAGCTCAAGGTGCTGCTTCTGGTCCTCGCCGACGGGCACGTGAGTCGCACGGTAGACGAGAATATCCGCGGCCATCAGGTTCGGATAGGCATAAAGCCCGACAGACGCATTCTCACGGTCCTTGCCCGCCTTCTCCTTGAACTGAGTCATGCGGTTAAGCCAGCCCAGCCGCGCCACGCAGTTGAACACCCAGGCCAGCTCCGCATGCTGATGGACCTGCGACTGGTTGAAGATGATGGTCTTCTTGGGGTCGAGGCCGCACGCAATGTACGCCGCCGTTACTAACCGGGTGGCATTCCGGAGCTCCTTCGGATCCTGCCAGACTGTGATGGCGTGCATATCCACGACGCAATAAATGCACTCGTGCGTGTCCTGCAGTTTGATCCACTGCAGCATCGCCCCGAGGTAATTGCCGAGGTGGAGAGAGCCGGTCGGCTGCATCCCTGAGAAGACTCGCGGCGTGATCTTCATGGGTGTCCTGCGTAGTTAGCGATTGGCGGGCGCGTTATGGCGCGCCAGGCTGCCTGGCGCAAGGGGACCTTGCGCCCTTGCTCATGCCGAGCGGCGCACGAAGCGGCGGATTTGTTCGATCCGGAGCACGCCAGTTGCGACAATCATGATCGCGTAAAGAGCGAGTCCCAACGCAACCAGGCCGGCAAGCGCAGAGGCCTGAACCAGAACATCTCGCTCCGGTGCGAGGAACGGGGCCAGCCACAGCAGAACAACGGCAAGCGAAGCGCCCATGACGCCGCTCGCGAGCAAAATCAGCCACAGATTGCGTACCAGGCGCCGGTCTGCGCGATAGTCGCCGGAGCGCTTCAGCGTGACGATGAGCAGTCCTGCGTTGATCCAACCCGCCAGCGTGGTGGCAATGGCGATGCCAATGTGCGGCATCCATCCGAGGTGTTGAAACAGGAAGAACAGCGCCAAAGACCCTATGGCGTTCACCGTTAGGTTGATCGCCGCAAACCACATGGGCGTGCGCGTGTCTTCGCGCGCAAAAAATGCTGGTTGGAACACCTTGATCAGCACAAACGACGGCAACCCGAATGAGAAAGCAGCAAGGGCAGCCGCCGTCGCGCTGGTGTCCGACGCCGAGAAAGCCCCGCGTTCGAAAAGGACCCGAATGATCGGCTCAGCGGCAATAACGAGCGCCACCGAAGCGGGAATAGTGAATAGCATCGCGAACTCGAGCGAGCGGTTCTGGCTGTCGTGGACGGCCGCGGTATCGCCGGCGCGAAGTTTGCGAGAAAGATCCGGTAGCAGCACTACGCCGACAGCAACACCGATGATACTTAGGGGGAGTTGGTAAAGCCGATCGGCATAGTAGAGGTATGAAACTGCGCCCGCTTGCAACGACGCAATGATCGTCCCAATGGCGATGTTGATCTGGGTAATTCCTCCGGAAATTACGCCAGGAATGCCCAGAGATACCAGACGTTTCATACCCTCTGTGTATTGCGGCCAGCGGAACCGCAATGGCATTCCCGCTCGGCGAACAGCGATCCACAGCATGCCGAGCTGCAATATGCCAGCGATCGTTACGCCGATGGAAAGAAGGACGCCCGCCCCAGGTTGAAGGCGCCAGCCGAGCCACATGGCAATGAGGATTGCAGAAATCATCGTTATGTTGAGCAAGATCGGCGCTGCGGCAGCGGCGAGAAACCGCCCCATACTGTTGAGCACGCCAGACAGCAGGGCGGCGAGCGACATGCAGAGCAAATAAGGGAATGCAATCCGCGTCAGCAGAACGGCGAGGTCGTATTTCTCGGGATCCGTGACGAACCCTGGCGCCAGCAGCAGCATGAGCCACGGCATGGCAATCATGGCCAGCGCGGAAAAAAGGATGAGCACGAACGTAAGGCACGCCAGCGCTTCTTCCGCGAACTGACGGGCAGAGGCTTGGCCTTCTCCTTCCAGCCGCTTCGCGAACAATGGCACGAATGCCGAATTGAATGCGCCCTCTCCGAAAAGGCGGCGAAACAAATTCGGAAAACGGAACGCGACGAAGAAGGCGTCCGCTACGAAGCCCGTCCCGATAACTGCAGCAATGAGGATGTCGCGGATGAAACCAAAGAGGCGGCTCATCATGGTGAAACCGCCGACCGTGGCAAATGCGCGATAGAGATTCATGCAGCCTCAGCGGATTGCGAGAGCACCTTGACCAGCCGCTGGCGAATGGTGGCCTGGCGTTGTTCGTTCGTGACTTTCTTGCCGGTCAGGTCGGTAACGTAGAACACGTCTACCGCCTTCTCCCCGTAGGTGGTGATGTGGGCGGAAGTGATGTCGAGATTGAGGTCGGAAAGCGTGCTCGTGAGATCATAAAGCAACCCTGGCCGGTCGCGGCCCGACACCTCGATCACCGAGAACTTGTCCGACAACGCATTGTTGATGATGGCTTCTGGCTCAACCGTAAAGGCGGTGATCCGCCGCTCGGAAGGCTTACGCTTTGCCATGAGGCCGGCCATCCGGACCTCGCCGTTGAGCGCTCGTTCGATGATGCGCGTAATACTGTTGATGCGCCGCGCCTCGTCGGCGTCATCCACAAACTCCCGCTGGAGGATGAAGGTATCGAGGGCCAGACCATCGCGCGTTGTCGAGATATGTGCGCCGATGATGTTTGCTCCCGCTGCCGCACAAGCCCCGGCGAAAAGCGCCAGAAGCCGGGGATGGTTAGGAGCGAGGATTGAAAGCTCTGTTGTTGCGGTGAATGCGTTGGTGGTGAACGAGGTGGCAAGCCGCAATCCCTTCGCGTCGGCATCGCGGATGAGCTTGGCGTGCTCGACTTGTTTGCGCGTTTCCGTCTTGAGCCAGTAGTCGTCGTAGTGGCGCTGGATAAACCGCTCCACCTCTTCCGGTGGCCAGTCCTTGAGCTCCGCGCGGAGAGCTGCCTGCGCCTCGGCAATCCGTTCACGTCGAGAGATCTGCGTGTGCCCGCCGGCGACGAGAGGCTCCGTCTCCCAATAAAGCTCCCGCAACAGCTGGCCTTTCCAGCCATTCCAGGTGCCAGGCCCTACGGCCCTGATGTCCGCCACCGTCAACAGAAGCAGAAGCTTCAGCCGTTCGGGACTTTGTACGATATCGGCGAAATCGCGAATGGTTTTCGGGTCTGCGAGATCACGGCTCTGCGCGATGTTGCTCATCACCAGGTGGTTTTCTATGAGCCAGGCGACGGTCTCCGTTTCCGCACCGGAAAGCCCAAGGCGCGGGCAGATTTTCCGCGCAATCCGTGCACCGACGATGGAGTGGTCCTCCGTCCGCCCCTTGCCGATATCGTGGAGGAAGGTCGCAACATAAAGCGCGCGGCGGTTCTGAATTGTGCCGAAAATTTCCGTCGAAAGCGGCAATTCACGCGCAAGCTGGCCATTTTCGATGGCGCTCAGCTCGCCCACCGTGCGCAGCGAGTGCTCATCGACGGTGTAGTGATGATACATGTTGAACTGCATCATCGCCACGATGCGCCCGAACTCGGGAATGAAACGCCCGAGAACGCCCACTTCATTCATCCGCCGCAACGTCGCTTCGGGATTCTGCTTCGACGTGAGCAGGTCGAGGAAGATGCGGTTGGCTTCCGGATTGTTTCGCAAATCATCGTCGATCAGCCGCAGCGACTGACGCAACAAGCGGACGGCAGATGGATGGAAAAAGCTTCCCGTTTCCTCCGCTACAGCGAAGAACTGGATGAGGTTGACGGGATCACGTTTGAAAACATCCGGGTCGGAAACGTTCAGGCGCTCGTTGTCGATGCGAAAATCCGTCTTGTTCCGAATGCGCCGGCGCGTCACCCAAGTCACGGGATTGATTTTCTTGAGCTGCGGCACAGCCTTGAGCTGCTGCATCTCCAGGCTGGAGCAAAGAATTGTCGTCAAGTCGCCGACGTCCTTGGCGACAAGAAAGTAGTGCTTCATGAAGCGCTCGACGCTGCGCAGGCCGCTGTGCGAGCGGTAGCCGAGACGCTCCGCCATTATGGGCTGCAGGTCGAAAGAAAGGCGCTCCTCCGCACGGCCCGTTAAAAAGTGCAAATGGCAGCGGACGCTCCAGAGGAAATTTTCGCACCGGCGGAACGTCGCCAGCTCACTCGGCATGAAGACGCCGGCTGTTGCGAGCCCGCTCCCCAAGCCCTGGCCGTACAAATACATCGCGAGCCAATGGAGCGTATGAAGATCGCGCAGCCCGCCCTTGCCGTCCTTGACGTTCGGCTCGACGAGGTAGCGGCTTTCACCCGTACGCCGATGCCGCTCGTCGCGCTCGGCCATTTTGGCTTCGACGAACCGGCGCGCCATCGAGCTGGTGACTACCTCGGCCCAGAAGCGCTTTTTGTGCTCGCGATAAAGCTTCTCGTCTCCGTGGATAAGCCTCTGATCGAGCAGGGCCGTCAGGATGGTGAAGTCCGAAACGGCGAGCTTGAGGCACTGGTCAACGGTGCGTGTCGCGTGGCCGACCTTCAGCCCCAGGTCCCAGAGGAGATAGAGCATGTACTCCGCGACGCTCTCTCCCCAGGGCGTCTGCTTGTAGGGCAGCAGGAAAAGGAGATCGATGTCGGAGCTGGGTGCCAGCAGTCCGCGCCCGAAACCGCCGGTGGCCACAATGGCCATCCGCTCGGCGTCTGACGGGTTCGTTGCCCGATAAACGTGCGCCGTCGTGTAATCGTAAATGAGGCGGATCAGTTCATCCGTGAAATGCGAAAGGCCGGTTGCGCAGCGGCGCCCGTTGCCGTCAGCTGAAAGCTGTGCTTCCGCAGTTGTGCGCGCATTCTTCAGCAGCCTTTTGCAATAGTCGAGCACAGCGGGGCGCGCGTCCCCCGCACTGCCCTTTTCCGTAAAAATCTTCGTCAGGTCGTGCCGAGCCTGGACGGGGTCGAAATAGGGGGACTTTTTTAATGTCGTGATGTCCATCGTCTTGCCTGGGTAACCCGCCTTTTTTACCCCGACTGCGAGCTCCCTGGCGCTATAATTATTCCGATCGCCGCTGCTCGCCACGGCGGAGCGCTTTCAGCTCGTAAAGAACGTCAAGCGCCGCCCGCGGCGTGAGCTCGTCAGGATTGATCTTATCAAGAGCCAGCTCAACCTCCGACGGGGCATTGCGTCCAGCAGTGTTCGCCTTCTCAAGTTCGTGGGCGAAGAGTGGCAAGTCCTCCAGAGAGCTGGCGGTGTTTCCGGATCGGCGGTCCTGTTTCTCAAGCCGCGCCAGCACTTCTCTGGCACGTTTGACCACCGCCGCCGGGAGGCCAGCTAGTTTTGCCACCTGAATGCCGTAGGAGCGATCGGCGGCGCCGGGCCGGACCTTGTGCAGGAATACGATTTCGTCCTGCCATTCTTTCACGTCCATGGTGACCGTGGCGAGGTTCGCCAGCCGGCCGGCAAGGGCAGTGAGTTCGTGGTAGTGGGTGGCGAAAAGCGCCCTGCACCGACACACATCGTGCAGGTATTCCACGGTGGCCCAGGCAATCGACAATCCGTCGAAAGTCGCCGTGCCGCGCCCGATTTCGTCGAGGATGACGAGTGAGCGTTCGGTTGCCTGGTTCAGAATAGCCGCCGTTTCCACCATCTCGACCATGAAGGTGGAGCGGCCGCGGGCGAGGTCATCGGAAGCGCCAACCCGCGAAAAGAGGCGGTCGATAACCCCGATGCGCGCCGAGCGCGCAGGGACGAACGAGCCGATTTGCGCGAGTAGCGCAATGAGCGCGTTCTGCCGGAGGAAAGTCGACTTGCCCGCCATGTTGGGACCTGTGACAAGCCAGATGCGGCCCCCGCGCCCTTCACTCTCATCATCGAAGCCCTGAGGGGTGGTAGCGGCACCTCCCAGCAAACAGTCATTCTCGATGAATGGCCCGGATTTGGCCTGACGCAATGCCTGCTCGACGACAGGGTGGCGCCCACCGCAAATCTCGAATTCGAGTCCCTCGGTAATCTCCGGGCGGACGTAATTTTCCTGAAAAGCGAGCTCGGCAAGGCCGGCGTAATGGTCGAGCTCGGCCAGCGCAGCAGCGATGGCAAAAAGCGTTTGCTCGAGTGCCTTCGCCCCCTCCGCGAGCTCGGTGAAAACCTCCTGCTCGATGGCCAGCGCCCGTTCTGCCGCCGAGGCGATCTTTCCTTCGGTTTCAACCAGCTCCTGCGTGGTGAATCGGATGGCGTTGGCGAGCGTCTGGCGATGGCGGAATGTTTCCGAATGGGGCGGAGCCATGAGCGGTTTCGCGCTCGCCGCGCCGACTTCAACGTAATAGCCGAGCACGTTGTTGTGCCGGATCTTGAGTGTCTTGATGCCGGTTTCCGCCACGTAGCGGGCCTCGAGCTCCGCCATCACCTTGCGGCTGTCATCCCGGAGCCGGCGGGCTTCGTCGAGGTCCACACGATAACCATCGCGGACAAAGCCGCCGTCGCGCCGGTGCGGCGGAGGCGCATCCACGAGCGCTCTGGTCAGCGACTGCGCGAGGTTTGCGGTCTCGGTGGTTCCGAGACGGGCACGGATCGACTCAAGCTCTTCCGGCAGGCCGATGCCGTCTGCTGAGCGGTCGAGCAGCGCTGCAGTTTGGGCGGCCGCGTCGAGTCCGTCACGAATGGCTGCGAGGTCATTGGGGCCGCCTCTCTGGAAGGCAAGACGCGAAACCGCGCGCGCAACGTCCGGCGCTCCGCGCAAGGCGTTGCGGACTTCCTCGCGAAGTCGGTCACGCTCCAGAAGATAGGAGACCGCGTCCAGCCGGGCCGCGATGGCTTTGGGGTCGCGCAAAGGGCTGGCGAGGCGGGCGCTCAGCTCGCGGGCTCCGGGGCCTGTCACGGTACGGTCTATGGCCGCCAGCAAGCTGCCCTGCCGGCCTCCTGAGGCACTGCGCACGATCTCCAAACTCGCTCTGGTCGCTGCATCGATGACCATGATGTTGGCCGGGCCGCTCTTGCGGGGTGGGCGGATTACTGGCTGCCGGCCGATTTGCGTGAGCTCGACGTACTTGAGAAGTGCGCCCGCTGCTGCCAGCTCGGGACGGGTGAAGCTGCCGAACGCCGCCAAGTCGGCGACGCCAAGCCGTTCCTTCAGCGTGTGCTCGCCGGAGATGCTGTCGAACGTCGGGCCGGCGACAGGCGTGGTGGCAGCGCCGACAACGTCAATCCAGCGCTTGATGGCGGGATCAACAAGAACGGGATCGACGGCGATGATCTCGCTGGGTTGAAGGCGGGCAAGTTCACCCGGCAAGTCTGCCAGCGGAATCGATCCGATCTCGAACTCGCCCGTGGAGATGTCGAGCGAGGCAAGGGCGGCTATCTGCTCATCCTTTCCGCCGGCACCTGTTTGAGGGATATGCAAGGCGGTGAGGTAGTTTCGCGCCTTGGCATCAAGAAGCGTGTCCTCCGTCAGCGTTCCAGGTGTTACGAGGCGAACAACGTCACGGCGGACGACAGCCTTCGAGCCGCGTTTCCGCGCCTCGGCAGGGTCCTCGAGCTGCTCGCAGACGGCAACGCGGTAGCCTTGCTTGATCAGCCGCTGAAGGTACTCGTCCGCCCGCGCCACGGGCACGCCGCACATGGGGATGTCTTCGCCCAGGTGCTTGCCGCGTTTGGTTAGCACGATGCCGAGCGCTTGTGACGCCACCACCGCGTCCTCGAAGAACAGCTCATAGAAGTCGCCCATCCGATACCAGAGCAAACAATCCGGATTGGCGGCTTTGATTTCGAGGTACTGCGCCATTGAGGGAGTTGCATCCGCTGGCGAACGGCGCTCGCGGGCAGCCGCGGCCGCTTCGGCAGGCGTTTCATCCGACGTCAGCGGTAACGATGTGGCGTCTTCGGCTTGCTCTGGCGCCATCGGCAAATTCCCCCTCGTTCCGGCAACGACATATTCGCCTCGGGCCGGCAGGTCAAAAATCCACGACCTCAGAGGGCGGACGGGTTGTTGGTAAATCGAGTTGCTGATGCTGCCATGAAATCGACGCGCGGGCTGGTTAACCGACTGGCATACATGGGCCCACCAAGAGGCTCAGTTTCCGTACCCCGCGTTTTCGGAGGTAGTCATGCGTTCTATCGGTGCCGGACTTATCGTGCTGCTCGCCGTGCTTGCGGCACAGCCGGCCTGGGCAGCCAGACCCAACGGCCAGTTCAGTTCGCACGAGCAGATCCTTCAGTGGATTAACGACTACCGTCTCGAACCTCAGCCCAAGAAGCTTCCTGCCGCGGTGAAGGCCATGAGCCGGCTGGGGCTGTTCCGGGATCAGGATGCCGCCGGCGTGTACGTGGGCTTCATGGCGGGCGTGCTGGGCTCCAACCCGGGCATGGCGGAAAAACTGATCACTGGCATGTTCCCCATGCCGCCCGAGGACCAGGCCGCGATCATCAAGGCGATCGCGTATAGTGGCCTGCCGAACTGGAAAACGCTGCTCATCGCGTTTTCCGAGCGGATGCCGGCCCGGAAAGTGATGATCGACAGCTACCTGCGGGACAAGGCTCCCGTTCTCCACAACCTGCCGCTGGACAGCGGCCCGGCGCCGATCGACACACTTTGGGGTTACTATTTTGCGACGGGCTCGCTTGAGCCGGTGTATCGGATCGTCCAGGCCCTCAAATGGGCGGGCGATAAAAGCGACCTCAATCGCCTGACGGTCGGCAGTGTGGCCAAATGGACGCTTGCCGATAATGCTTCGCGCGACAAGGAGCTACTCGATTTCCTGCGCGAGCAGCGGCACCTGCGGAATCATCCGGAATCAGTTCGCAAGGCGCTGGCGGAGATCGTTGAAGCGGCTGAGACCTTCGAAACGAACAAGATCCGCAAGGACGCTGTGGCCGCCATCGAGGAAGTGAAGCGCACCGGTCCGCAGGTCAACAATCCGTGGGCCAAGGTTGCCTATTGGGGCAGCACGGCCGTGGCCGTGGGTTGTGTCGTGGCCAGCGCGCTGGGGGCCGCCGCTATCGGCGTGCCGTGCATCCTTACAGGCGCGGCCTCATCGGCGGCAGTGAAGCTGCTAAATGGGCCGTAAGCTGCCTTTTCTTTCTCTGGCTTCCTCGCTTAAAGGGGGGCGCGCACTGGCTATTCGGACTCTGGGCTGGCGTCGCTTTTCCGCCGCCCGGAGGGCTTGGTGAACTCGCAGTCGCTCGCTGATATAGGCGACCTACGTCTCGGATGACCTAGTCGGAGCCGAAAAGAAATTGGGGCGCCTCCCTAGGGGCGCCCCGTCAAGTTCAAGAAATGCGCAGGGACCCTACTGCGGGCCGGGCATCCGACCCGCTTGCTTCACCTTAGTTCGGTACTTTCTCCTGCTGGGCCTCGCTAGGCTTCTCGGTCGAAGCTGCAACCTTACCCAGCAAGAGCGAGATGGCGTACTGGAGCTGCTTGTCTTTCTCCGGCTCGGCCGGCACGTAGGCTGACGAGCCAGACTCTTCCTTCACGCCCTCCTTGTCGGGTTTGAGGTGGCCACGGAGGCTCGCCTCGCCCCGCGGTTTGGCAACTTCTTTGCCCTGCAGCTCAGGCGGCAATTCCTGCTCGACAACGATATCCGGGTCGATGCCCTGGGCCTGGATCGACCGGCCGGACGGCGTGTAGTACCGCGCCGTTGTCAGGCGGATGGCACCGTTGCTGCCGAGTGGAATGATCGTTTGGACGGAGCCCTTGCCGAAGGTTCTGGTGCCAATGATCGTAGCGCGCTTGTGGTCCTGCAGGGCACCGGCAACGATCTCAGACGCGGAAGCCGAGCCGCCGTTCACGAGCACGACGATCTTCTTGCCGTCGGTGATGTCACCGGGCCGGGCCTGGCTGCGCTGCGTCTCCTCAAGGTTGCGGCCCTTCGTCAGAACGATGACACCCTTGTCGAGGAACGCATCCGACACCGCGACCGCCTGATCAAGCAGACCGCCTGGGTTATTGCGAAGGTCGACGATGTAGCCCTTGAGCTTGTTGCCGGCCTTCTTCTTCAGCTCATCGACCGCCTTGACCAGATTGCTATGTGTCTGCTCGTTAAAGGTCGTGATCTTGATGTACGCGACCTGATCGTCGGCCTCGAGCCGCGACTTCACGGCGCTGATGCGGATGATGTCACGCACGATCGTGACGTCGAACGGCTCATCCCGACCCTTCCGCACGATGGTCAGCGTGATCGGGGTGTTCTCGGGACCGCGCATCTTCTCGACGGCCTGCTCCAGCGTCAGACCGACGATCTGCTCGCCGTCCAGGTGGGTAATGAGGTCATTGGCCTGAATGCCGGCCTTGTGAGCCGGCGTGCCATCAATGGGAGCGACAACCTTGACGACCCCGTTCTCCATCGTGACCTCAATGCCGAGGCCACCGAACTCGCCGCGAGTCTGCACCTGCATATCGCGGAAGTTCTTGGGGCTCAGGTAAGCTGAGTGAGGGTCGAGTGCGGCCAGCATCCCATTGATCGCCGCCTCGATCAGCATGGTGTCGTCAGGCTTCTCGACGTAGTCTGAGCGCACGCGCTCGAGAACATCGCCGAAAAGATCAAGCTGACGGTAGATCTCAGAGTTGGGTGACGACGCCGAATAGGTCTGGCTGACGTTCACCACAGTCGTCAGGCCGGCCAGGCCGGCCATCAGCAAGAAGGTCCAGAATGCGAATTGGGTCCTGCGCATGTTCTTGTGCCTTATCCCTGCACCCTAATCTGCTGCCCCTGATACCACCAAGGGGCGGGGTCTATCGGGCGACCCTCCTTCCGAAACTCGACGTATAATACCGGGGCGTTATCCGTCGATTGCCCACCTGGCGTAACGCTCATTGTTCCTACAGGCTCGCCAGCAAGTAGAAACTGGCCCACCTGCACGTCTATATGGGAGAGTCCGGCAAGTAATACATGGTAGCCACCACCGGCATTTATTATCAAGAGTTGCCGGTAACTGCGGAACTCACCTGCGTAAACGACCCATCCATCAGTCGGGGATGTAACCTGCGCCCCGTGCCGGGTCTGAATAACAATGCCTTGCGACTTGCGGCCGTTCGATGTCGTTTCTCCGAACGACACCGCAATCCTGCCCTGCGCCGGCAGCGGGAGTTTGCCCTTGGCCAGATGGAAAGGAATCGCTGGTTTCATTCGGCCTGGTGGGCCGGCAAGCGGCCCCTCGGGGGCGAGGACGACCGCAACTTCCGTTTCGTCCTGTTTTTGCTGCGCTTTTTCCTTCGCTAGCTGGTTCTGATATGTGCCGAGGCCCGTCTTTTCGGCCACCGTTTGGTCCAGAGCGGAGATAAGCTCGCCGATGTCGTTAACCGACTTGGAAATTCGTTCGGCTTCCCGGCGCACTTCTTCGAGCTGAGACTGCCGCTCGCTCAGCGAGTGCTTCTTCTCTTCCATGAGCATGGCAAGCCGGGTTTGGGCCGCCTTGAGACGCTGAGTCTCTTCCTCGATTTTCTGCCGCTCCTCTGCGATCTGCTTGAGGACCGCATCGAGCTCCTGCAGGCGAGCCACCAGGTCCTGCACCTCAGACTGGAGGCTCGGAATGGCCCGGCCGAGCAGCATGGCGCTACGCACCATCTCCAGCGCGTCTTCCCGCCGGGTGATGATGACGGGCGGCGGGTTGCGGCCCATCCGCTGCATCGCCGCGAGCAGGTTGCTGATGGAGCTGTGGCGCTTCTGGAGCGCTTCCTGGTGCTGCTTCTGCTTCTCAAGCAGGGCGTCGCGACGAGCTTCTATAGTCGTTAATTGTGCTTCGCTGAGCTGAACGCTCTGAGCTGCTGCCTGAAGCTGCTCGTTAAGCCGGGCCCGTTCGGCCTCAATGGCGGCGAGATCGGCCTTCAACTGCTTTTCCCGCTGCTCAGCTTCCTTTAGGCGCTGCTGATTCTGCTCAAGCCGTTGCTTGGCGGCGTTTTGAAGCTGGTTTTGCGAAATAGCGGGGCTGGTAATCGACAGCGTTGCCGCGAGCGCAAGGCAAAGGACAGGCGCCTGCCTGCCGGAAAACCCACTGCGGCGCGCGGCCGCTGTTTCATTTCGGCTTGAAGCCCGCATCTACCCCTGTCCCGCCTCCTGCGGTCCTGCTAGACCAGAAGGCGCGGCCATCGCCTCGAATGCCGCACCCCAAAGCGTGACGGGGGAATACGGCAATTCTGGTATGGCACGCAGTATCATAATACACGCGACTGGTGCGACCAATTAGGAACCTTCGTGTTTCCCACGCGCTCGGTACGTCCTGAGATCCCAGTGTCCGCCGGGCCAGATCGGAGCAGAGTAAATGAATGAGGTTTTTTATTTCCTGACGATCCTGGCACCGGTAGCGGTTTTGATCGTCCTGGTCCTTGGTCTCGTCAACCTGATGCGTACACGCAACTCGAACACGAGCCAGAAGCTGATGCGCTGGCGCGTGGGCCTGCAGTTCGTGGCCATCGTGATCATCATGATCACGGTCTACCTGACCCGTTGATCGTTGCCCTGCCGCGCTTGACCCACAGGGTCGCGCAGTTAGTGTCGAAACAATCGGCAGTCGGCGAGGCAGACCATGGTCGTCCTGAACAAAATCTACACCCGCACGGGTGACGACGGCACGACCGCGCTCAGCACGGGTGAGCGGGTCCGCAAGGACAGCACAAGAGTTGCTGCCTACGGCACCATCGACGAAACGAACGCGGCTATTGGCTTGGCGCGCGTATATCTGGCGGGCGCGTATCCGGGCCTTGATGCAAAGCTTGCGAGGATTCAGAACGATCTGTTCGATCTTGGCGCTGAGCTGAGTACGCCCCCAAACAGCGCGAAGGCTTCAAAGCGCGGGGAGCGGCTGACCATCACTCCGGAACAGGTTAGGCGGCTGGAGGAAGAGATCGACGAACTCAATTCGGAGCTGCAACCTTTGCGCTCGTTTGTGCTGCCGGGTGGTTCGCCTGCAGCAGCGGCCCTTCACCTGGCTCGTACGATTTGCCGGCGAGCCGAACGGCTTCTGGTCACGCTGTCCGCAGATCCCAACGAGGAAATCAGCGACGTTGCGTTGCAATACGTCAATCGGCTGTCGGACCTTCTTTTTGTGGCTAGCCGATACGCTAACGATCGCGGCAAAAGTGATGTGCTTTGGGTTCCTGGACAGAATAGGTAGATCAAATTAGCAAAGATCACTGCCAATTCTGCTTGAACAGCCTTTAGGGGGCGAGCGCGTGTTTATTCCGGTTTACGATCAAAATCCTCTGCGCTCGATCCGATTTCAGGCTGTCACGGTAAGCCTCATCTTAATAAACATCTTCGTTTTTATTCTGGAGGTGACAACCCTCCCGCAGCAGGTCATTTTCGGCTTCGCACTTATTCCTAGTGACCTTCTGGGCGCCGGAGCTGTAGGCCAAGGTGGGTTCGCTGGGCCTAATCAGATCGCGATACCCGAGCGGCTCACCCTCCTTTCATACATGTTCTTTCACGGGGATATTCTTCACCTCGCTGGAAACATGGTCTTCCTCTGGGTTTTCGGCGACAATGTCGAGGATGCCCTCGGGCATTTCCGATTTCTGATCTTTTACTTGGCCTGCGGCGCTATCGCCGGACTAGTGCACGCCTTGATGCTCCCGTCGTCGGAGGCGCCGCTTATTGGTGCCAGTGGTGCCGTGGCGGGCGTCGTCGCTGCCTACCTGATGCTGCATCCCAAAGTGCGCGTTTGGATACTGATCTTGCGCTTCATTCCGATCCAGATTTCAGCGGCATTCGCTTTGGGTGCCTGGATTCTCACCCAATTCGTCATGGTGCTGGTGCCGGAAACTGGGCCAGTGGCGTGGTGGGCGCACGTCGGCGGCATCCTCGCGGGAGCGGTGCTGGTCCTCTTCATGCGGCGCCCGGGAGTGCCGCTTTTTGACCGCGGCATTGCATAGCAGAGCTGAGCAAACTGAATAGCTGCGCGGAACACGACGCCAAGCGAATGATTGACTTGCCGAAAACCTGGGCATACGTTGCCTTTTCGCACGTGCGAAGGACTTTCGCCCACGGCACGTCGTTTCGGGAGGCGAGACAGATCGTCCCGCAATTGACCGTTGCGGAAGCCGCTTGCGTGCTGGCTATATGCCGTCGCTGAATTCGCGATCACTGGAACGCTCGGGAGAGTTCGGAAATGAAAATCCTCGTGCCGGTCAAGCGCGTGGTTGACTTCAATGTGAAGATCCGGGTGAAGCCGGACGGCTCGGGGGTTGAGCTGGCGAACGTCAAGATGTCCATGAATCCTTTTGACGAGATCGCGGTCGAAGAGGCGATCCGTCTGAAGGAGAAGGGCGCTGCCAGCGAAATCGTAGTGGTTTCGATCGGCCCGTCGAAGGCGCAAGAGACTATCCGCACCGCTCTCGCCATGGGTGCCGACCGGGGCATCCTCATCGAGACCGACGAAGGCGCGACTGTCGAACCTCTTGCTGTTGCCAAGCTGCTGAAGGCGGTCGTGGCGGAAGAGCAGCCGGGTCTCGTCATCCTCGGGAAGCAGGCCATCGACGACGACTGCAACCAGACGGGCCAGATGTTGGCGGCTCTCCTTGGCTGGCCGCAAGCGACCTTCGCGTCCAAGGTTGTCATCGAGGGTGACTCAGCGTTCGTCACTCGCGAGGTCGATGGCGGTCTCGAGACGTTGAAGCTCAAGATGCCGGCCGTCGTTACCACCGATCTGCGTCTCAACGAGCCGCGCTACGCTTCTCTGCCCAACATCATGAAGGCGAAGAAGAAGCCACTGGACGTCAAGAGGGCCGCGGACTTTGGCGTCGACCTGGCTCCGCGCCTGAAAGTGCTGAAAACGGCCGAACCGCCAGCCCGCAAGGCCGGTGTCAAGGTCTCGAGCGTGGCTGAGCTGGTCGAAAAACTGAGAACGGAAGCGGGGGTTATCTAATGACGGCCCTAGTTGTTGCGGAACATACCAACGAGGCGTTGAACTCGGCGACGGCCAAAGCGGTAACGGCGGCAGCTGCACTCGGGGGCGAGGTTCACGTTCTCGTTGCCGGCGCGAACTGCCGGGCCGCTGCTGAGCAGGCGGCCAAGATCCAGGGCGTTACCAAGGTTCTGGTGGCTGATGCTCCTCATCTTGCCCATCAGCTGGCCGAGGAGATGACGGCGCTGATCGTTCCGCTGATGGCGAACTACGATGCGCTGGTCGCTGCTTCTACGGCGCGCGGCAAAAATTTGCTTCCGCGGGTCGCCGCGATGCTCGATGTCATGCAGATTTCCGACATCACGGCGGTGAAATCGCCTGACACGTTCGAGCGCCCGATCTACGCCGGTAACGCCATCCAAACCGTTCAGGCGACTGACGCCAAGAAAGTTGTCACGGTACGTACGGCGGCCTTCGCAGCAGCTCCGGAAGGCGGTTCAGCAACTATTGAGACGATTTCCGCGCCCGACCCTGTCGGGCTTTCTGCATTCGAGCGGGCAGAGATCGCCAAGTCTGATCGGCCTGAGCTGACCTCCGCGAGGATCGTCATCTCCGGTGGCCGCGGGCTTCAATCTGCTGAGAACTTCAAGAAGTACATCGAGCCGATCGCGGATCGACTGGGAGCAGCGATGGGCGCGAGCCGCGCGGCTGTCGACGCCGGCTACGCACCGAACGATCTACAAGTCGGCCAGACGGGCAAGGTCGTGGCTCCAGAGCTTTACGTTGCTGTCGGCATTTCCGGTGCCATCCAGCACCTCGCTGGTATGAAGGACTCGAAGGTGATCGTCGCCATCAATAAGGATGGCGAGGCTCCGATCTTCCAGGTGGCTGATTACGGCCTTGTGGCAGACCTCTTCCAGGCGCTTCCCGAGCTTGAGGCGGAACTGGAAAAGGCCGGGTACGCCAAGAAGGCGGTAAACTGAGAAAGAGACTAGGGGCAACCGAGACGAGCGTGGGTCTCACGACCGCTCGAGTAAGCGAGTAACAGTCGATGCCAGGAGCTAATGCGGTGGCCATCAAGAAGGTGGGGGTAATCGGCGCTGGTCAGATGGGCAGCGGCATTGCCCACGTTGTTGCGCTCGCGGGCTATGATGTCCTTTTGACGGACCTGACCAAGGAAGCCGTCGACAAGGCGATTGAAACCATAGGGCGCAATATGGACCGGCAGATTGCGCGCGGCATCATCACGGTGGCCGACAAGCAAGCTGCCCTCCAGCGAATTTCCTACGCGCCCGATTACGATGCCTTCGCGGATTGCGACCTGGTCATCGAAGCGGCCACGGAGGACGAGAGCGTCAAGCGCAAGATCTTCACCGAGCTTTCCCCCAAGGTGAAGCCCGATGCGATCGTCGCTTCGAACACATCGTCCATTTCGATTACCCGTCTGGCGTCGATCACAAAGCGCCCCGAACGGTTCATCGGCATGCACTTCATGAACCCCGTGCCGGTGATGCAGCTCGTGGAGCTGATCCGGGGTATAGCGACGGAGGATGACACCTTCGCGACGGCGCGGGAGTTCGTGGAGTCACTGGGCAAGACCATCGCAGTCGCCGAGGACTTCCCGGCCTTTATCGTCAACCGCATTCTGCTGCCGATGATCAACGAGGCCGTTTACACTCTTTACGAGGGCGTCGGCACGGTCGAGGCGATCGACAAGGCCATGCGGCTCGGTGCCAATCACCCAATGGGGCCGCTCGAACTCGCGGATTTCATCGGTCTCGACACCTGCCTGTCCGTAATGCAGGTGCTTTACGAAGGGCTTGCCGACTCCAAGTACCGCCCCTGTCCGCTGCTGGTGAAGTATGTGGAAGCCGGCTGGCTTGGCCGTAAGACGCAGCGGGGCTTCTACGACTACAGGGGCGAGAAGCCAGTGCCGACGCGGTGAGCCGCAGACGACCTGCGTTTCCTTATCTTAGGGAATCCGTGGGCACTCGCCACGGATGCCATCATTTTTTCCAGCCACTTGATAGATTGTATTTGGCCGCCAATGGTGGCGGTCGAGATGCAAACTAAATCTATTGTGCGACGGCATCTGCGCGCAGGAGCACGTTGATGACAAGCTATCCGATCGAAAGCTATCGGCCTTGCGTTGGCATCATGCTGGTGAACCAGCGCGCGCAGGTGTGGATCGGACGCCGCGCAGACGCTCCGAACGAGCCGGAAGGACCAGGCACTTGGTGGCAGATGCCGCAGGGCGGAATTGACCCTGACGAGGATCCCCGGCAGGCCGCTCTCCGCGAGTTGATGGAAGAAACCGGCGTTCGCAGTGCCGAGATCATCGCGGAGCACCCCGAATGGCTGATGTATGATTTGCCGCCGAGCCTGATTGGCAAGGCCTGGGGAGGCCGTTGGCGGGGGCAGCGACAGAAGTGGTTTCTTGTTCGGTTCCTCGGTGACGACTCCGAGGTGAACCTCATTCCCCCGCCGGGGCATCAAATCGAGTTCGAAGCCTGGCGTTGGGCGGACCTGAACGAACTGCCCGCGCTTACCGTTCCTTTCAAGCGGGATGTCTATTCCAACGTGATCGCCACTTTCGCCCCCCTGCTGGGCGGGCAGGTGTCCTCGGTCTAGACCAGTTCCCGCTCATGCAATTGCCGCCTGCACACAGGGAGAGCGAGACTCGTGGGTCGTCGGCGGCCAGTTGATCGATGGGATCTGCCTTATCGCCGCGTGGTCGGCATCATGCTCATCAACAAGAATGGGCATATCTGGATTGGTCGTCGCCGACCAAAATGGTTGCCGCGGGATGCACCGCCAGTGTGGCAGATGCCTCAAGGCGGAATTCGCGACGGTGAGACAGCGCGCGAAGCAGCTCTGCGCGAGCTGAAGGAAGAAACCGGCGTCCGATCCATCGAAATTGTCGGCGAAATCACAGACTGGCTCACCTGGGAGCTTCCCGACGACCTCATCGGAGTTGCCCTGAAGGGGCAGTATCGCGGTCAGCGACAGCGTTGGGTCGCCATGCGGTTCCTTGGGGAGGACAGCGAAATCTCGCTCAAGACCAAGGGCCGAAAGCGTGAATTCAAGGATTGGCGCTGGGCCAGCCCAGAGGAAGTTATCGAGCTGGCGATATCGTATCGGCGGCCAGTCTACGAAAAGGTTCTTCGAGAGTTCTCGCAGCTCCTTCAACCGGCCTGAAGACGACAAACCCGCCACGAAGGCGGGTTTGAAACTCTTGTCGAAAGCGGAGAAGTGGTTCGCTTAGGCGCGGCCAGACTGCAACGAGCGTAGTTTGTCCACGGCCTCCTGGGCCATGAAGCGGGCCTCATCATCCTTGGCCGCATCCAGCTCAGCCTGGGCGGCCTCGAGCTCGGCGGTGATGGAAGCTGCCGCCGTCGATGCACCCGCATCAAACGCCGTCTGGGCCAGCACCGTCAGGCGATCTGGCTCGACCTCAGCAAAGCCGCCTTTCACGAAGATGCGGCGCGACCCGCTGGGCAGTTGCACCTCGAGAATACCCGGCCGAAGCGTGGACAACATGGGGGCGTGGTTGGGCAGGACTGCAAAGTCTCCCTGCACACCCGGCAGAACCACCTGCTCCGCATCTTCGGACAGGAGCACGCGCTCCGGGCTCACCAGCTCGAACTTGAACGTATCAGCCATGTTCCTTCCTCAGCCCCGCTTTCTCGAGGCGGCGAGCACGCAGTGCGGTGCTCACTCGTCGTCTTCGTCGTTCGCTTCAGACTTCGCCTGTACCTCCTCTTCCGTTTGCAGGCGTGTGCCGCAGAACGGGCAGAAGTACAGGGGATGGTCTACCATGCCCGGCTCATCCTCTTCCAAATCGACGAGCCCGACAGCGAAGTACAGAACCCCATCGTCACCTTCGGTGACAAGCGGCTCAAAATCCTCGCCTGCCATCACTTCTCGAAGCTCGGTGCAGCAGGTGCCGAACCGGCCGCTTGTCGCCGCATCTTGTGCCATATGACCTCTTCTGGCCGCTTAGGCGGCCGCTGCGAGTTGCTCGGCCTTCGCGATCGCTTCCTCGATCGTGCCGACCATGTAGAACGCTTGCTCCGGCAGGTGGTCGTAGTCGCCGTTGCACAGGCCTTTGAAGCCCTTGATGGTGTCCTGCAAGTTCACGAACTTGCCGGGCGTGCCAGTGAACACCTCGGCGACGTGGAACGGCTGCGATAGGAAGCGCTCGATCTTACGGGCACGCGCCACGATCAGCTTATCCTCTTCGCTGAGCTCGTCCATGCCGAGAATGGCGATAATGTCCTGGAGCGCCTTGTACCGTTGCAGGATGGCCTGCACCTGACGCGCAACCTGATAGTGCTCCTCGCCGACGATGCGCGGGTCGAGCATGCGCGACGTGGAGTCGAGCGGGTCAACGGCCGGATAGATGCCCTTCTCGGCGATGGCGCGCGAAAGCACCGTCGTAGCGTCAAGGTGGGCGAACGAGGTCGCCGGCGCCGGGTCGGTCAGGTCGTCGGCAGGCACGTAAATGGCCTGCACCGAGGTGATCGAGCCCTTCTGCGTGGTGGTAATGCGCTCCTGCAGGGCACCCATGTCAGTGGCCAGTGTCGGCTGGTAACCGACGGCCGAGGGGATACGGCCCAGCAAAGCCGACACCTCCGAACCCGCCTGCGTGAAGCGGAAGATGTTGTCGACGAAGAACAGCACGTCCTGACCCTGGTCGCGGAAGTACTCGGCGACCGTCAGACCCGTGAGCGCGACGCGGGCACGGGCGCCCGGCGGCTCGTTCATCTGACCATAAACCAGGGCGCACTTGGAGCCGGCGGCGGTTCCGTGCTTGTGCGGATCCTTGTTCACGCCGGACTCAATCATCTCGTGGTAGAGGTCGTTACCCTCGCGGGTACGCTCACCCACGCCGGCGAACACCGAATAACCGCCGTGCGCCTTCGCGACGTTGTTGATGAGCTCCATGATGAGCACGGTCTTGCCGACGCCGGCGCCGCCGAACAGGCCGATCTTGCCGCCCTTGGCGTAGGGCGCCAGCAGGTCGACGACCTTGATGCCGGTGACGAGTATCTGCGCCTCCGTCGACTGCTCGACGTAAGACGGGGCCGGCTGGTGGATGGGGCGAAGCTCAACACCCTCGATCGGGCCGGCCTCATCAACCGCCTCGCCGATCACGTTCATGATGCGGCCAAGCGTGGCCTCACCGACCGGAACAGCGATAGGACGGCCCGTGTCGATCACTTCCTGACCGCGAACCAGACCGTCGGTCGAGTCCATGGCGATAGTGCGGACCGTGTTCTCGCCAAGATGCTGGGCGACCTCGAGAACGAGGCGGTTGCCATGGTTGTTCGTTTCAAGCGCGTTCAAAATTGCCGGCAGCTCACCCTCGAACTGCACGTCGACAACGGCACCCATGACCTGGCGGATGCGACCGACATTCTTGCTATCCATTGATGTTCCCTATGCGTGCAAGCTCTGAATTGACGGCGTGAAGCTAGGCGATGTCCTCGTTGTTCGCCCCAGTTGTTCGAGCACCAGAGTGCTCAGTTCTTCAGTCATGGTGCTTTCCGGTTGCCCCATGTCTGCTATCCAAGTGACGGCTACAGCGCCTCCGCACCCGAGATGATCTCGATCAACTCCTTCGTAATCATAGCCTGACGCGTGCGGTTGTAGTTAAGCGTCAGCTTGTCGATCATTTCGCCGGCGTTGCGGGTGGCATTGTCCATCGCCGTCATCCGAGCGCCCTGCTCAGAGGCAGCGTTCTCAAGCAGACCGCGGAAAACCTGAGTCGCAAGGTTGCGCGTGAGGAGATAGGTCATGATCTCCTCGTCGCTCGGCTCATACTCCTGAATGGCCTGCGCCGCGTTGTTGGTCGCCGCAGCCGACTCCTCCGGAAGCTTTGCTGGAATGAGCTGGAAGGCCGTCGGCTTCTGCGAGATGACCGATTTGAACTCGCTGAAGTAAAGGGTGCAGACGTCAAACTCGCCAGCTTCAAAGAGAGCCAGAATCTTGTCCGCGATCTCCTGCGCGTGAGTAAAGCCAAGCTGGCGCACGTTCCGAAGATCGACGCGGTCGACGACCAGCTTCCCGTAGTCACGACGCAGGATGTCATAACCCTTGCGGCCAACGAACAGAAGCTTGACGGTCTTGCCTTCGCTCTGCAGCCGCTGGATGTCCTGACGCGCCAAACGCGCGATGTTGGCGTTGAAACCGCCGCACAGACCGCGCTCGGCGGTCATTATGACAAGGAGGTGCACCTGATCCCGGCCGGTGCCGACCAGCAGCGGGGACAATCCTTCGCGGCTCGTGATGCGCTGGTTGAGGTTGGCGAGAATGCGATCCATGCGCTCTGCATAGGGACGCGCAGCGGTCGCGGCTTCCTGCGCGCGGCGCAGCTTCGCAGCGGCAACCATCTGCATGGCCCTGGTGATCTTGCGCGTCGCCTTCACGGAAGCGATGCGATTTCTCAGATCCTTCAAGCTAGGCATGTTGCCGCGTCGTCCTCGCTACGATCCCGCTGCTCCGGCGTTGTGATGGCGCATAGCCGGGTTCAGGGAAATATGACCGAAGGTGCCTCAGTTGCTTTTCCGCAAGGCGCTCACCCGGCTCCTTGCGATGAACGGCCGCCGGGGCAAGCCCCGAGCGGCCGACGGTTTTGTGAAATTACGGCGTGAAAGCCTTGGCGAACTTGTCGATAGCCTCGACCAGCTTCTTCTCCGTCTCAGGCGACAGCGCCTTCTCGGTGCGGATTGTCTCGAGGATATCCGCGTGCTGATCGCGCATAATGCGGAGCAACTCCTGCTCGAAGCGGCCAACGGCGCTCACAGGCAGCGGGTCGAGATAACCGCGCGTACCGGCGAAAATCACCACCACCTGCTCTTCCATCTTGAGCGGTGAGAACTGGGGCTGCTTCAGGAGCTCAGTGAGGCGTGCACCGCGGGCAAGCAGGCGCTGCGTCGTAGCGTCGAGGTCAGAGCCAAACTGTGCGAAGGCGGCCATTTCGCGGTACTGAGCGAGCTCACCCTTAATGCGACCCGCCACCTGCTTCATGGCCTTCGTCTGCGCAGCCGAGCCGACGCGCGACACCGAAATACCGACGTTCACCGCGGGACGAATGCCCTGATAGAAGAGGTCCGTCTCAAGGAAGATCTGACCGTCGGTGATCGAAATGACGTTCGTCGGAATGTACGCCGACACGTCGTTGGCCTGTGTCTCGATGACGGGCAGAGCCGTCAGAGAGCCAGCGCCGTGCTGGTCGTTGAGCTTCGCCGCGCGCTCCAGGAGACGCGAGTGCAGGTAGAAGACGTCACCCGGATAAGCCTCGCGACCGGGCGGACGACGGAGCAGCAGCGACATCTGGCGGTAAGCAACGGCCTGCTTGGACAGGTCGTCGTACGCGATCACCGCGTGCATGCCGTTGTCGCGAAAGTATTCGCCCATGGTGCAGCCGGCGAACGGCGCCAGATACTGCATGGGGGCCGGATCGGAGGCCGTCGCTGCGACGACGATCGAGTATTCGAGCGCGCCACGCTCTTCCAGCACCTTCACGAACTGGGCGACCGTCGAACGCTTCTGACCGACGGCGACGTAGATGCAGTAAAGCTTCTGCGACTCGTCGTTGCCTTGGTTCAGTGGCTTCTGGTTCAGGAAGGTGTCGAGAATGATCGCCGTCTTACCGGTCTGACGGTCACCGATGATGAGCTCGCGCTGACCGCGGCCGATGGGGATGAGGGCGTCGATGGCCTTGAGACCGGTGGCCATCGGTTCGTGCACCGACTTGCGCGGCAGAATGCCGGGCGCCTTCACGTCCACGCGTCGGCGCTCCTTCGCGTTGATCGGACCCTTCCCGTCGATCGGATTGCCGAGGGCGTCGACGACGCGGCCGAGGAGCTCCTTGCCAACCGGAACCTCGACGATCGCACCGGTCCGCTTGACGGTGTCGCCTTCCTTGATGCCGCTGTCCGGGCCGAAGATAACGACACCGACGTTGTCGGCTTCCAGGTTCAGGGCCATACCCCGAATGCCGTTCGGGAACTCCACCATCTCGCCGGCCTGAACATTATCCAGGCCGTAAACGCGAGCGATGCCGTCGCCGACCGACAGCACCTGACCGATTTCGGAAACCTCGGCTTCCTTGCCGAAGTTTTTGATCTGCTCCTTCAGAATTGCGGAGATCTCAGCGGCCCGGATGTCCATCAGCCAACCTCTTTCATACGAATCTTGAGTGAATTCAGTTTTGTGCGCAGCGACGAATCGATCATCCGGCTGCCAATCTTGACGACGAGACCGCCGAGGAGTGCGGGATCGATCCGCAGATTCACCCGAACTTCCTTGCCGCCAACAGATGCCTTCAGGGCTTCCTTCAACTCATTCACCTGCTCATCCTGAAGTGGGAAGGCAGCCGCGACTTCAGCCTCGATCTCGCCGCGGGCCCGCGCGCACATGGCGCGGAACGCCTTGATCATGTCAGGAAGAACGAACAGGCGCCGGTTGCGCGCCGTCAGCTTGATGAAATTGGCCGCGAGCCCTTCAATGCCCACTTTCTGAAGCACTGCGGTGAGGGCGGCAAGCTGCTCGTCGCTTGTGAAGACCGGGCTGCGCACCAGGCGCCTCAGATCCTCACTGGCGTCGAGAAGCTTCTGAAATTCAATCAGGTCTTTTTCTACCCGCTCGAGCTGCTTTTCCTCCTCAGCCAGCTCGAAAAGTGCGGAAGCATAGCGGCCTGCTACGCTTGCCATAACTGGTTCGTCGGTCGCCACGTCGAACGGCCTCGTTGGGTTGAGGGTATCGGGAGCATTGGCCGCGGCGGTCACCCGCTCGGGCGAAGGTGGATCTGAAAAGGGCACGCCTTGACGGCTTCGCGCCCCCTCCCAGAAGCCGCGTTCCCTCTAACACGGCAATGGCGGCCCATCAACCGCCGGAGTACGGCTGAATGCCGCATTCTGAGATAAATTCCGGCGGCGCGAACCGGTAGCGCTAAAGAAAGTTGTACGGATCGATATCTACGACCAGCCGGAGATCTCCTTTGGGTTCGGGTGTCGCCGAAAGCCAGGCGCGGAGGTAAGCCTGCACGTCGATATCTCGAGGCGCCTTGACCAAGATGCGCCACCGGTGCCGACCACGGATGATCGCCAAAGGCGCCTCTGCCGGTCCCAGCACCGCGATGCGCTCGGCAGGTGGCGCCCGGCGCAAGACCTCGCGGGCATACGCTTCCGCAACTTCCTTTTGTGGAGCCGATATGATGAGCGCGGCCAAACGGCCGAATGGTGGCATGCCGGCCGCCTGCCGTTGCGCAACTTCGCGGTCAAGAAAGGCTTCCCGGTCCCCGGAAATGATCGCCTGCATGACCGGGTGGTCGGGCATGTGGGTCTGAACGAAACCGCGACCTTGTGCGAAAGATCGGCCGGCGCGTCCCGTTACCTGGTGCAGGAGCTGGAAAGTGCGCTCGGCAGCCCGCGGGTCTGCCTGCCCGAGGCCGAGATCGCCGTCGACGACGCCGACCGTCGCGAGGTCAGGGAAGTGGTGGCCCTTGGCGACGATCTGCGTGCCGATGATGATGTCCACTTCCTGGTTCTCGATGGCGGCGATCACCTTGCGCATTTCGGTAAGGCTGGGGATCAGGTCGCTGGAGAGCAAGGCCAGCCGCGCGTTGGGGAAGCGTTCGGAGACTTCCTCGGCAATCCGCTCGACCCCGGGGCCGCAGGCCACAAGGGAGTCGGCGTCTCCGCATTTGGGACACTTCTCGGGAACGGGCAGCGCGAACCCGCAGTGATGGCAAGTCAGCTTCCGGCGGAAGCGATGCTCCACGAGCCATGCCGAGCACTGGGGACACTCGATGCGGGTGCCGCACGTCCGGCAAAGCGTAAGAGGCGCATATCCGCGGCGGTTCAGGAATAAAAGTGTTTGCTGCCCCTTTGCGGTCGTTTCCTCGATGGCCTGGACGAGCAGGGGTGACAGCCAGCGCCCTTTCTCCGGCGGATGTTTGCGCAGATCGATCGCTTCGATCTGTGGCAGCTCCGTTCCGGAATAACGGCCCGGCAGCACGAGGTGGCGATAGCGCCCCGTCCGCGCATTGACGTGCGTTTCGATCGACGGAGTCGCCGAGGCCAAGACTACCGCGCATTTGCCGAGGCTGCCGCGCACGACAGCCATGTCGCGGGCCTGGTAATGGACGCGGTCATCCTGCTTGTAGCCCTGGTCGTGCTCCTCATCGACCACGATGAGGCCGAGCTCGCGATAGGGGAGGAACAAGGCCGAGCGCGCGCCAACCACCACGCGGGCTTCGCCCGACGCGACGGCCCGCCAAACGCGCGCACGCTCATTCGATGCCAATGCGGAATGCCATTCGACGGGTTGGCAGCCAAAGCGGCCTTCGAACCGGCTCAGGAACTGGCTCGTCAGTGCGATTTCCGGCAGCATGATGAGCACCTGCCGTTTCCGCACTAGGGCCTGGGCTACTGCTTCGAAATAGACCTCCGTCTTGCCTGAGCCGGTTACGCCATCGAGAAGGGTGACCGAGAAATTGCCGGCGTCCACAGCGGCGCGAAGCGCGTAGGCCGCGCGTTCCTGTTCCGGGGTAAACTCGAGCGTCTTGTAGTCGGGGATCGGCATCGGAAAGCGTTTATCCGGAATAGCCACCTCGACCAGAACGCCCGCCTCGATGAGCCCCTCGATAACCGCGGTGCTACAGCCAGCCTCCGCTGCAAGTGCCGACTTGGCCCGACACTGCCCGTCACGGGCGATTTCAAGTGCGCGCTTCCGGGCCGGGGTCATGCGCGCCGGCTCCGGCGCGCCTTCGACGATGCGGACGCCGAACCGCGGTTTGGCGGGCTCGAACAGTGCCTGCGTCCCCATCATCATGCGCACGACCATGCCGATGGGGGAGAGCGTGTAGCGGGCGACCCACTCGGCGAACCGCAGCGAGATCTGCGGCAGTGGCGGAACGTCAAGGCGTTCCGTCAGCGCTTTCAGCTTTTTCGGGGAAACCTCTCGCTGGGAGCCGATCGCCCTGTCCCACACGATGCCAATGCGGTATTGGGGACCGAACGGCACCAGGACGAATGAGCCCGGAGCGATATCCACCTCAGGCGGGGCGAGATAATCGTAGGTTTGGTCCAGAGCGACTGGAATAACGACCGGCAGGCGCCGCATAGCGCCGCAAACGTCGTCATGGAGTTCCAGCAGACTGGTCAAAGGGGCTCGCTGCAGATTAGAACCGATCGGGAACGACTAACCTTGGCCCAGCCTTGCGGCAAGCCAAGGGCAACAGGAGTTGATCAATGAAATTCTTCGTCGATACAGCGGACGTAGCTGTCATCAAGGAACTTGCGGCGACCGGACTGCTCGACGGCGTCACCACCAATCCTTCGCTGGTGGCAAAGGTGGGGCGGGACTTCAAGACGGTCATTCGCGAGATCTGCGAGGTCGTCCCCGGCCCGGTCAGCGCCGAAGTCGCAGCGACGGATTATGAAGGTATGGTCGCTGAAGGCCGCGTGCTCGCCGGGATCGCCAAGAACGTTTGCATCAAGGTGCCTCTCACCTGGGACGGTCTCCGGGCCTGCCGCACGCTGACGGCTGAAGGGCACATGGTGAATGTCACGCTGTGCTTCTCGGCGAACCAGGCGCTTTTGGCTGCGAAGGCTGGTGCGACCTTCGTTTCGCCGTTCATCGGTCGACTGGACGACATAGGCCTGGACGGCATGGAGCTCATCCGGGAAATCCGGGTCATCTACGACAACTACCCGGAGCTGACGACGGAAATTCTTGCTGCCTCGATCCGCACTGTGAATCACGTGAAGCAGGCTGCCATGGTTGGTGCCGACGTGGCGACCATTCCGCCGGCGGTTCTTCAGGCGCTCGTCAAGCATCCGCTCACGGACATCGGCCTTCGCCAGTTCGTGGCGGACTGGGAGAAGACCGGACAGAAGATCCTCTGAGCTTCAGCGGCTCGCGCGTTTGCTTGTCACTCCGCCGCGGTTGGCGGTTCGAGCATATCCCAGCGGCTGTGCAGCATTTTCAGTGCGCGGCGGGCGGCTTCGGCCTGTGCCGTCGCGCCGTGCGCTTCGAACACTTCGAGCGCCGGCACGATGGCCGCTGCGGCGGCGAGCCAGTTCTCCCGCCGGTCTTTCAGCTCACCAAGCCGGATGAGAACGGTCGACAGGTTGAGCCGCGTTTCGGCCCAGCGCAAAGGCTCCGTTTCGCGGGAAAACACTTCCAGCGCGCCTCGATACGCGACCGCCGCCTGTTCCAGCGTGAGCGCGGAAGCCTGTCCAACCTCTGACATTGAGGCCAGCGCATTGCCAAGGCCGACGCGTGCAAGCGCCCAGACGCGGGGATCTTTCTCACGGCTCATCACTTCGAGGGCTGTACGGAAAGCCAGGCTCGCCTGTTCAAGAACCGTTTTCGATGGTTCGTGGTCGGCGATCGCTAGCAGAGTGTTGCCGAGCCCCTGGGATGCGGAGGCCAGCCCCTGCGGATCGTTGTTGGCGCCGGCCCATTCCGCTGCTTTCGCATACACGTTAACAGCCTGCCGCAGCAGAGGAATGCTTCCGCTTTCCTCTCCGGCGTAGTAGAGAGCATCGGCGCGACGCAGTGTGAAGCGCAGGGCCGCTGCGGGATCAGACTTGCCCACGCCATCCGCGGCTTCCTCGAACAGCTCGGCGGCTTGCTGATAATCCATTCGCGCCATGGCAAGCTCGGCGACGTCAGCCGTTGCCAGCGCTTCCTGATGCTGCTCCATGCGGAGCTGCTCGAGTTCCTCCTGCAGGCGCTGCTCCGTTCGACGGCGGACTTCGCGGAATGCGCGGCGCACCTCCTTCAGCAGCTCCATTGCGGCTTCGAAGTCGCCATTGACCAGAGCCTCGGCGGCCTTCGCCTTCAGTTGACGGATTTCAGCTGGCTCGTTCGTGGGCCGCAGGAGTTGTTGGCGCGTTTCCTCCAGCCATCGGGCAAGCTCATTGACCTGCCAGCCTTGGCGCGCGGGCAACGAGCGGTGCTTCTCGGCAATGGCGGAAAACCGCTGCAAGGCGCGGTCCGAGAGACCGTAGCGCTCCTTCAGGTCAGCGAAATCTGGCTCGGACTTGGCCGGGGCAGGGCCAGGCAGTTCAGGAAGGGGCGGCGGTTCCTGCGCAGTCGGGACGATGCTGGACGCAGGAGGGGCTGCGTCAGTGAAGAACGCATTCGCAGAGGGTGCAAGATCGCGCAGCAAACGCGGATTACTGAGCAGCTGCACGAAAAGCTGCTCGAGCAAAAAGGTGCAAACGTCTTCGATGCGCTCGTGCAGCTGCCAGACGCCGATGTCCTTGGCCCGCGCGATGAGAAATTGGACCAGCTGGCTGACAGCGCCGGCCAGACCCGCGGCGTGCTGACCGTCGATGGCGGCTTTAACAACGTCCGGGTCCGGACGGCAGGAGTCGAGAAGTGGCACCAGCTTGCGCGCGTGCTCCTGCGCGACGTGCATGGGGATGCCGCGCGTGTCCTGGCTGAGCCAGATCTGATGGGCCAGCCGGTCGAGAACATCGCCAATGGGCCCGCCTTCGCCGCGTGAGCGGAGAAACGCGGAGAATTCGGCGCCCTGCAGCGCGCCGCCCGTCGGCACTTGGCAGCCGAGCGCCGGCACGAGGGCGAGCACCCCCGCTCCGACGAAAACCTCTAGCGACTCGTAGAGAGACATTTTTGCGCGCCCGCCGCCCGCATTAACCAAATGAAGTAGCGCATTTGGGTGGTGAAGTCATGTCACGCTGATTCGGCTGGTGCGCGACTGTGCGAATCCGTGCAAAACGGATGGATAAGTGCTGCACTCGCAGGACCGTTAATGGTCGGTTAACGATCGCGCGTACAGATCCCAATGGTGTCGCAGCAATCAGGCACAAACGGGACGTGCAGAAACTCAAGGCACAGGAAGAGCTGCCGCTTTCGGATCTGCTGCAAAACGTGGTGGCGCGCTGGCTCGATCACCTCAGCAGGGAGCGCGGCTACGCTGACCACACGCGCGAATCGTATGGCCGTGATTTGCGGCAGTTCTTGACCTACTGGCAGCTGCAACTCGGGCGCTCGCCGTGCTTGGCCGACGTCGAGCACCTTGAGCCGCGAACATTCCGCGGTTTTCTCGCAAGTCGCCGTCGGCAAGAGGCGTCGAACCGTTCGCTCGCGCGTACGCTCTCCGCCCTGCGCTCGTTCTTCCGCTGGCTTGAAAACGAACAAATTGCGCGCAACCGGGCTGTGCTGTCGGTCGCGCGGCCGAAGGTGCCGCACGGCGTGCCGAAGCCTCTGACGGTCGAGAAGGCAGCTGTCCTGGTCACGGACGGCGTCGCGAGTGACGAGGAGTGGATTTCGGTCCGTGATACGGCGGTTCTGCTGCTGCTTTACGGATCGGGTTTACGAATCTCCGAAGCGCTGGGGCTGAAAGCGGACGAGGCTCCCACCCGCGAAAACGATGTACTGCGCATTGTCGGCAAGGGGGGCAAGGAACGGGTCGTGCCGGTGCTGCCCATCACGATCTCTGCGATCGAACGGTATCGGCAACTTTGTCCGTATCCGCTCGAACCTGATGGTCCGTTATTCCTGGGCGCCAAAGGTGGTCCGCTGTCACCCCGGATTATTCAGCTTGCAATCGCGCGGGTGCGATCAGCGCTTGGATTACCGGAAACGGCGACACCGCACGCGCTTCGCCATTCGTTCGCGACGCATCTGCTCTCAGCTGGCGCCGATCTCCGTCAAATCCAGGAGCTGCTGGGGCATGCGTCCTTATCGACGACGCAGATCTACACAGAAGTAAACCGCGAGCGGTTGCTCGCGGTTTATGATGCGGCTCATCCGCGGGCCCGCGGCTAATGCCGCCGCGGCAAAGCCCCGGTCACATATGGATAGCCCGATTGTCGACGGCGAGCGCCGCTTCCTTGACGGCCTCGGATAGGGTCGGGTGCGCATGGCACGTGCGCGCCAAATCCTCCGCCGCCCCGCCGAACTCCATGATGACAGCTGCTTCGGCGATCATCTCGCCGGCGTTTGGGCCGATGATGTGGACGCCGAGAATACGATCCGTCTCGGCATGCGCCAGCACCTTCACCAGACCTTCCGTAGTCCGGTTGATCTTAGCGCGGCCGTTTGCGGTATATGGGAACTTGCCGACCTTGTACGGGACGCCAGCCGCGTTCAGATCTTCCTCCGTTCGGCCCACGGAAGCGACCTCCGGGAACGTGTAGATCACGTTCGGGATCACGTCGTAATTCACGTGGCCGGCTTGGCCGGCGAGAATCTCGGCGACAGCGACACCCTCCTCCTCCGCCTTGTGGGCGAGCATCGGGCCAGCGATCACATCGCCGATCGCGTAAATGCCGGGCACATTCGTCTGGTAGTGGCTGTCTACGACGATCCGCCGCTTGTTGTCGAGCTGAACGCCAAGCTCCTCCAGGCCCAGCCCTTCCGTGTAAGGAACGCGGCCGACGCACACCAGAACGACGTCCGCCTCGACCGTTTCCGCCTGACCGCCTGCGGCCGGCTCGATGGTGACCTGTTGGGCGCCGTTGGCCTTCTTCACTCCCGTCACCTTGCTCGAGAGCTTGAACTTGAAGCCCTGCTTGGTGAGGATCCGCTGGAAGTTGCGGGCGATTTCGCCGTCGATGCCAGGGACGATGCGGTCGAGGTATTCGACCACCAGCACCTCGCTGCCCAGCCTGCGCCAGACAGAGCCGAGCTCGAGGCCGATGACGCCGGCGCCAATGACGACGAGCCGCTTCGGCACCTTCGGCAGCGAGAGTGCACCCGTCGAAGAAACGACGGTCTTCTCGTCGATTTCGATGCCGGGCAGCCGCGCCACATCCGAGCCAGTGGCGATGACGATCGACTTGCTTTCCAGAACTTTCTTGGAGCCGTCGTCTGCGGTCACCTCGACCTTGCCGGGAGCCAGGATGCGCCCCATGCCGTGATGCGCGTCGATCTTGTTCTTCTTCAGCAGGAACGCGACACCGTCGACGTTACCTTTCACGCCCTCATCCTTGAAGGCGTGCATACGGGCGAGATCCAGCTCCGGCTTCACCTTGATGCCCATGGCTGCAAAGCCATTGCACGCCTCGGCGTAGGCCTCGGACGCATGCAGGAGGGCCTTGGACGGCATGCAGCCAACATTGAGGCAGGTGCCGCCGAACGTGGACCGCTTCTCGACAACGGCCACCTTCATGCCGAGCTGAGCGGCGCGAATAGCGCACACGTACCCGCCCGGGCCGGTGCCAATGACAATGAGATCGTAGGTCATTCTTTGTCTGCTCTGTTGTTCTCAGCCTGCCAGGCGAAAGACTTCAGCCCGCTGAATGGCGAACGATGTCGCGTGTCGCGGTCGTGTTTCTCAGGACGGAACTCGCGACGGCGCGTTCGTGACGTGCCGTCGCCCTGTCCTTAAAGCTCCAGCACCAGCCGCTGAGGATCCTCCAGCAATTCCTTCACGCGCACCAGGAAGGTAACGGCCTCCTTGCCGTCGACGATCCGGTGATCGTAGCTGAGGGCGAGGTACATCATCGGCCGAACGACGATCTGGCCGTTGCGCACGACCGGGCGCTCCTCGATGCGGTGCATGCCGAGGATGCCGGACTGAGGCGCATTCAGGATCGGCGTCGAAAGCAGCGAGCCGAAAACACCGCCGTTGGTGATCGAGAACGTGCCGCCCTGCATCTCCTCGATGCTCAGGCGCCCGTCTCGCGCGCGACGGCCGAAATCGGCGATCTGCGCCTCGATCTCGGCCAGCGACAGCCGGTCAGCCTCACGCACCACCGGCACGACGAGGCCTTTGTCCGTGCTCACCGCAACGCCGATGTGGTAGTAGTTCTTGTAGATGATGTCCTCGCCGTCGATCTCGGCGTTGATAGCCGGGATCTCGCGTAGCGCCTGCACGCACGCTTTCACGAAGAAGCCCATAAAGCCGAGGCGGATGCCATGGCGCTTCTCGAAAAGATCCTTGTATTGGGCGCGCAGGTTCATGATGGCGCTCATGTCGACGTCGTTGAACGTCGTCAGCATGGCCGCCGTGTTCTGCGCTTCCTTGAGGCGGCGCGCGATGGTCTGGCGCAGCCGCGTCATGCGCACCCGTTCTTCACGCGCAGCATCGCTGGGCGGCGAAGGTGCCCGCATTTGGGGCGCAGGGGAGAACGTACGCGAGACCGGGAATGCGATTGTCTCCGCTGTCGTGGCGGGACGTTGAGGGGGGGCCGACGCAGCTGGCGCGGCAGCAAGGACGTCTTCCTTGAGAATCTGGCCCCTGCGGCCTGAACCGGTGATCTGGTCAGCCGTAAGGCCCTTCTCCTCCATCAGCTTACGAGCAGATGGTGCAGGAGGCATTGCTGCTGCCGGGGCGGAGGCTTCGGCTGGGGCCTTGGCCGGCGCTGCAGCTGCGGCCGGCTTTGCGGCCTGAGCGGCGACCTCGGTCTCGGCTGGCTTGGCCTTTTCCTTGGCAGTCGGTGCTGCAGCCGCTGCGGCACCCTCCCTGATCGTGCCGAGAACGGCGCCGACGGCGACCGTCTCGCCCTGCTGCACCTGGATGGCCTCCAGCACGCCAGCGGCGGGAGCCGGGACCTCGACGGTGACCTTGTCAGTCTCCAGTTCGCAGATGGCCTCATCCGCCTGAACTGCATCGCCCGGCTTCTTGAACCACTGCCCCACCGTCGCCTCGGTGACGCTCTCGCCGAGCGACGGCACCCGAATCTCGATCGCCATGTCTCTTCTCAGGCCCTTGTTATCTGCCGGTCATGCCCTCAGGGTTCAAAGCTTGAGCGCTTCCTCTACTAACGCCTTCTGTTCTTGCAGGTGGCGTGACATCAGGCCCGTGGCCGGTGATGCCGCTGCCGCCCGGCCGACGTAGCGCGGCCGCAAGTGTTTGGCACGAATGTGCTGCAGAACCCATTCGATGTTGGGTTCGACGTAAGTCCAGGCGCCCATGTTGCGCGGCTCTTCCTGGCACCAGACGAACTCCGCGTTCGGGAAACGCGCAAGTTCGGCCATCAGCGCACGCGCCGGGAACGGATAGAGCTGCTCGACACGCATCAGGTAAACATCGTCGATGCCGAGCTGCTCCCGCGCCTCGTAGAGGTCGTAATAGACCTTGCCGGTGCAGAGTACGACGCGCCGGATTTCATTGTCCGGCTTCAGCTGAATGGTCGTAGCGTCGTAGCGCTCGTGGCTCCGGTCGGCGCCATCCCAAAGGATGCGATGGAAACTCGTGCCGGGGCCGAACTCCGAGATGTGGGAGACAACGCGCTTGTGCCGGAGCAGAGATTTTGGCGTCATCAGCACCAGCGGCTTGCGGAAGTTACGATGCAGCTGGCGGCGCAGGATGTGAAAGTAGTTCGCGGGCGTCGTGCAGTTCGCGACCTGCCAGTTGTCCTCGGCCGAAAGCTGCAGGTAGCGCTCAAGGCGGGCTGACGAATGCTCAGGCCCCTGGCCTTCGTAGCCGTGGGGCAGCAGCATCACGAGGCCCGACATTCTGAGCCACTTGCGCTCGCCCGATGAGACGAACTGGTCGATGACCACTTGCGCGCCGTTGGCGAAGTCGCCGAACTGCGCCTCCCAGCAAACGAGGGCCATCGGCTCGGCCAAGCTGTAGCCGTACTCGAAGCCGAGGACTGCCTCCTCCGACAGCATCGAGTTGATGACCTCGAACTTCGCCTGATCGGGGGAGACGTGCTTGAGCGGCGTGTAGCGGCGCTCCGTCTCCTGATCGATGAGCACGGCGTGACGCTGGGAGAAGGTCCCGCGCTCGACGTCCTGACCGGAAAGACGGACGGGGAATCCCTCGGCAACAAGGGTGCCGAAGGCGAGATGCTCCGCCATCGCCCAGTCGATACCCTCGCCGGTCTCGATCATTTCCCGCCGGCGCTCAATAAGACGGCGAACTGTCTTGTGGGCGTTGAAGTCGGCAGGAATCGTCGTGATGCGCCGGCCGACGTCCTTCAGGAACTCGAGATCGACGCCGGTGTTGCCGCGCCAGTCGCCTTCGGCATTGCTGAGACCAGCCCAGCGGCCGTCAAGCCAATCTGCCTTGTTCGGACGATAAGTGTCCGCGGCCTTATACTCTTCCTCGAGCTTGGCGCGGAAGTTCGCCCGCATCTCCTCGACATCTTCCGCCGTAACCACGCCTTCTTCGATGAGCTTCTTGGCGTAGATTTCCAGCGTAGTCGGGTGAGAGCGGATCTTCTTGTACATAAGCGGCTGAGTGAAAGCCGGCTCATCGCTCTCGTTGTGACCATGCCGCCGGTAGCAGATCATGTCGATGACGACCGGCTTCTGGAACCGCTGGCGGAACTCGGTCGCGATCCGGGCGACGTGGACGACAGCCTCGGGGTAGTCGCCGTTGACGTGGAAGATCGGCGCTTCGACCATCTTCGCCACGTCGGTGCAATACGGCGACGAACGTGAGTAGCGCGGGTTCGTCGTGAAGCCGATCTGGTTATTGATAATAAAGTGGATGGACCCGCCGGTGCGGTGCCCCCTCAGTCCCGACAGCCCAAAGCACTCGGCAACGACGCCCTGACCGGCGAATGCCGCGTCACCGTGGATGAGAAGAGGCAAGACCGGGGTGCGGTCGTTAGGGGGACAGCCGTGCTGGTCCTGCTTCGCACGCACCTTGCCCAACACCACCGGATCGACGATCTCGAGGTGGGACGGGTTGGCGGTCAGTGAGAGGTGGACCGAGTTGCCGTCGAAAACACGATCGGACGAAGCGCCGAGGTGGTACTTCACGTCGCCCGAGCCCTCGACGTCGTCAGGTTTGAACGAGCCACCCTTGAACTCGTTGAAGATCGCCCGGTAGGGCTTGCCCATGACGTTGGCCAGCACGTTGAGCCGGCCACGGTGCGCCATGCCGAGCACAATCTCCTTCACGCCGAGCTGGCCACCGCGCTTGATAATCTGCTCAAGGGCAGGGATCATCGATTCGCCGCCCTCAAGGCCGAAGCGCTTGGTGCCCGTGTACTTGATGTCGCAGAATTTCTCGAAGGTTTCCGCCTCGATCAGCTTGGCGAGGATGGCTCGGCGGCCTTCGGGGGTGAATTTGATGTCCTTGCCCTCGCCCTCGATGCGCTCCTGGATCCAGGCTTTCTGGACCGGCGAGGTGATGTGCATGAACTCGACGCCGATCTGACGGCAGTAGGTTCGGCGGAGGATCTTCAGGATTTGGCGGATGGTCGCCGTCTCGAGGCCAAGCACCTTGTCGATGAAGATGGGCCGGTCAAGATCAGCCTCGGTAAAACCGTAAGTTTCTGGCTTGAGCTCCTTGTGGACTTTGCGCTCGGTCAGGCCAAGCGGGTCAAGGTCGGCAACGAGATGGCCCATGACCCGGTAAGCGCGAATGAGCATCAATGCGCGGATCGAGTCTTGCGTAGCCCGAAGGGAGGCGGCCACCGACAGCTCGAACCCTGCCGCATGTGCCCGCGCTTGAAGCTTGTTTCGGATGTGCTGTTCGGCGCTGTGGTAGTCCCCGGTGAGGGCGGCAAGGAGTTCTCCGTTCCCCGCCTGAGCGATTTCCTCCAGCGGCTTTGCCCACGACGGGCCCTGCGCCTCGGCTTCTACGGTTCCTCTTTCTTCCTGGAGGCTTTCAAAGAAAAGCCGCCACTCATCACTGACGGCACCAGGGTTCTGATCGTAGAGCGCCTGCATCTCCTCGATGTAGGCGGCGTTAACGCCGTGCAGGAAGGAAGTCCTTGCGAAGGCCTCATTCAGCGCTTGTCGTGACATTTGTACACTTCGGATCCGGATTGCGCGTTTCGCGCCCGCGAGCGCAGCCTAGCGCCCGCTTCGGGGCGGTTGATAGCACATCGGCTCATTTAGTACAGGCGGGCCGCCCCTTTAAGGGTTGCCAGTGACCATATTGGGGCCACGGATACCATGGCCCCGGTTACTCACCCGTTTAGCACCTTGAGCAAGGTGGTCCCGAGCGAAGCTGGGCTGTCGGCGATGGCGATGCCGGCGGAACGCATGGCCTCCAGCTTGTCCTCCGCCTTGCCTTTGCCGCCGGAGATGATGGCGCCCGCATGGCCCATCCGCCGTCCGGGCGGCGCTGTAACGCCAGCGATGAAGCCGACCATCGGCTTCTTGCGGCCCTTTGCGGCTTCGCTCTTGATGAACTCGGCAGCCTCCTCCTCGGCTGAGCCACCGATCTCGCCGATCATGATGATCGAGTGGGTGTCCGGGTCGGCGAGGAACATTTCGAGCACATCGATGAACTCGGTGCCCTTCACCGGGTCGCCGCCAATGCCTACCGCCGTCGACTGACCAAGGCCAGCATCCGACGTCTGCTTCACGGCCTCATAGGTTAGCGTGCCGGAGCGGGAGACGATTCCCACGTGCCCGCGCTTGAAGATGTTGCCGGGCATTATGCCGATCTTGCATTCGTCCGGGGTGAGCACGCCGGGGCAGTTGGGGCCGATGAGGCGTGAAGAGGAGCCTTCCAGGGCGCGCTTCACTTTAATCATGTCCATCACCGGGATGCCTTCGGTGATGCAGACGATGAGAGGGATCTCCGCGTCAATGGCTTCGAGGATGGCGTCGGCTGCGAACGGCGGCGGAACATAAATAGAAGTGGCCGTCGCTCCGGTCTTGGCCTTTGCCTCGGCGACCGTGTTGAACAGCGGCACGTCGGCCAGATCGGGATCGGGGTGTTTCGTTCCGCCTTTGCCTGGGGTCACGCCGCCTACGATCTGCGTGCCGTAGGCTTTCGCCTGCTTCGTGTGGAACGTTCCCTGGCTACCGGTGATGCCCTGACAGATGACTTTCGTGTTCTTGTCGACGAGGATGGCCATGCACGCCTTCTCCTGCCCCACCTACCTGATGACTGCTGCCTTGTCTGACAGAATGGATCAGCAATCAAGCCCGTTGGTGCTTGGCAATAAGTCGAGCGACGATCTGTTCGGCGATTGGATGCACACGTCACATGGCGTGGGATTGCCTGACTTGGTTTGCACGACCTTGAAAAGAGCGCGGAATTTATGGCGAAAAAATTTGCGCGGGGGAGGCGCCACCAGACTCAACATGGCGGCCCGTGGACATAACCCCCGCGCAAAGTTGCTCTAGGTAGCCGACGCGACTGGTACCGAAAGCATCCACCCTCAAACTATTGCGTACCGCCGGAAGGTTGGCCTGTGGCAGGCGGCTCACTCGTTATGGTCGAATCGCTTGCGGCCGGCTGCTCAGCAGGAGCCGTTGGCGGACTGGCTGCCGGCGGCGCAGCCGGAGCGGGCGACTGTACTGTCGTCGGCTGAGATGCTGTGAGTTGAGCCTCGGGGGACAACAAGTAGAAGTATCCGGCAATCGCGACGATTACCAACACTGCTGCCAAGACGAGCGTTCGACTGTTCATCCTACAGCCTCCAGAGTTTTGTACACTCTGGAGAAAGTACTGCTGCAATGTGTTGAGAACCCGACGAAATCATGATTTCGGGCGTGCAGATGAAATGCTTGCGGATTTTTACCATTAACTCCGCATTATGCTCGAGAAGGTTTCAAGTTGATCCGTCGTTCAACTTGCAAGAATTTTCGCGGGTCCTCGTCCAATATTATGAGGAGCTTGGTGGAGGCGTGTTCAGATTGATCGTCACGTTCTTGCGCTGTGTGAAGCTGTCGAGCATGCCCTCCAGCGAGAACTCGCGGCCGATGCCGCTTTGCTTCACCCCGCCATAGGAGTGCCCTGGCGTCTGCCCAAGGCCTTGATTGATCTGGACCCACCCGGCTTCAATGCGATGCGCCGTCCGCAAGGCACGGCCAATGTCGCGAGTCCAGACGTAGGCCGCGAGGCCATAGTGCGTATCATTGGCCATGCGGATCGCTTCTTCCTCGTCGGTCCAGCGGATGGCTACCAGCACTGGGCCAAAGATCTCCTCGCGCGCCAGGCGCCAGTCATTGCTGGCGTTCGCAAAGATCGTGGGCATTGCGTAGTAGCCCTGTGCCAGCGGGCCCTCCTTTGGCGGCAGTCCACCCAGCACCAGCTTCGAGCCGGGAAGATTCAAGCCCTCCTCGACGTAGCCGCAGACCTTGCGGAACTGCTTTTCGTTGATGATGGCCCCCACGTCCGTGGATTCGTCCAAGGGATCGCCGATCTTGAGCTTCGAGGTCTTCTCCGCCAGCCGGCGGAGGAAGTCATCAAAGATGTCGGCATGCAGGAAGAGGCGGGAGCCTGCCGTGCAGGACTGGCTCTGCCGCGTAAAGCGCATGGCGGCAATGATGCCGTCGACCACCCAGTCTTCATTGGCGTCCGGGTAGACGATGGATGGGCTCTTGCCTCCGAGCTCCAGCGAGACGGGCACGATCCGCTCGGACGCGGCGCGCATGATGAGCTTGCCGACTTCGGTCGAGCCGGTGAAGGACAGCTTGCGGATGCCCGGGTGGTTGGAAAGCGCGGCGCCGGCTTCCTCGCCGTAACCCGTCAGAACGTTGAGCACGCCCTTGGGCAGATGCTCTTGGCAAACGGTCGCGAGCCAGAGCACGCCAAGCGGAGCATCTTCGGCAGCCTTGAGCACAAGCGTGTTGCCGGCACAGAGCGCCGGCGCGATCTTCAACGCGGCGAGAAGGACGGGCGCATTCCACGGAACGATCGCGCCTACGACGCCAATCGGCTCGCGCCGGGTGTAGCTCAGCACGTGTTCACCGAGGGGTATCGTCTCGCCCTTCAGCTCGCTTGCCAGGCCACCGAAATAGCGGAAGATATCGGCGGCACCTTTGGCCTCCGGTCGGGCCTGGGTACGAATGGCGTTGCCGGTTTCCTCCGCGATGATGCGGGCCAGTTCTTCAACTCGCGCTTCGACGGCATCGGCAATCTTCTGCAGCATTCGGCCCCGCTCACGGGGCACCACCCGGCTCCAACTCTCGAATGCCTTAGCGGCGGCTTTCACCGCCCGATCCACGTCCTCGGCGCCGCCGCGTGGAACGCTGGCGATCGGCCGACGGTTGCCGGGGTTCTCGACCACGATAACGCCGCCCCCGGCACTGTCCGTCCATTCGCCGTCGATTAGCATCTGAACGTGCCTGGGTGCGGTTGCAGCAGTGTTCTGAGCCAAGGCCATGGCAGCCAATCCTCGCTTGGGCTTATTTGGGATGATTGGTCGTCACAATAGGCCGGGCGAGAGAGGCAGTGAAGCGGCTCTATCTGCTACGATCGAGAGCAGGCTGGAGGTCTACTCGGTTTCAGCCTTCGGGACAGGTCGATTGTAGGGATGCTGAGGCGAGTGCCGCCGGCCTTTGCCGAGATCGCGCTTGGCACGGATGTCCTTGTCAGCCTTTTCAAAGGTCTCGAGCAGGCTGTCATCGGGTTCAGCCTTCACGCCTGGCTCGACCTGGCGTTCATTATGAACGTTGGACTGGTCGTCGCCCTGAAGGGCATTCTTTCCCATCAAGTCGGATGCGAGGTCATCCTCGCCGATTTCATGTGGTCTCAGCTGCTTCCGGGTTTCCGGCTTTTGAGCCTTTACCATCCCGCATCTCCCACTTTATTTCGATGCCTTGGGGACAACACGACCAGTAAACAGCGGTTCCACCCTTGGGGAGGGGCGAAAGGCAGGCAGGAGTTCGTGGAACTGGGCGCTGGGCCCGCTGGTTGCGTTGCAAATTGCGGGCCGTTCCAAGTACCCGCGTTTTCGCGACGTCAGATCAAATGTTCAATTGGCTGGTTCGCATTCTGTTGTTTCTCGCCGGCATCGTCGCGGCGTGGTTCGTCGCTCCGGACTCCAGCAACTTTGAAATCGTTCAGATGGGCTTTGCTTTGCTGCTCGTCGCGTTTTTTATTGGGCTCGCGGCTTTCTGGCCAAACATTTCCAGATGGTTCGCGGGGAGCGGCCGACAGGGCAGTAATTAAAGGCTTCTCTCTCGGCCGCTGAATGGTGCACTCGTTATCTCTGAAGTTTTTCTTCGTTTGATATGAGAAGCGCTGCATCTCGTCAGCGCAATCTTCAGTTTGCATCAACCTGCGCGATCAACATTTTCGCACCGCCTTCTGTTTCGCGGAGGAACTGCAACTCTCGAAAGTATGATCGGATGTCGTCTGCGGCTTTTGAATAAGTTGGGATCAAGATCGTCCTTAGGCGTCATTGGCCGGTTGCCGGATCGGCAGGGAAATGCAGGTGCCTCTCCGACCTATTCTCTAAATAGCGATAAGCCGATTTCGTCGATCCACGAAGGAGTATGCAAGTCGGCTGGCTGATGTGTTGGACCGATGCTTGCGGTGGACGACCATCAAGGTACTGTAATACAGCTTCGCTAGGAGGGATCGCTGGCGCCGCGGCGCCTGATAACAACCAAGGAGAATCCCATGTCAAGACGATACTGGGTTGGAGCGCTGGTTGCTGGGGCTTCGGTTTTGCTGACAGCCAGAGCGGCTGTTGCGCAGATCGAAATCCATTGGTGGCACGCCATGACGGGTGCCAACAATGACCTGATCGTCAAGCTGGCGAATGATTTCAATGCCAGCCAATCCGAATACAAGGTCATACCTTCGTATAAGGGCAGCTATCCGGACACCATGAACGCCGGCATCGCGGCGTTCCGGGCTGGGCAGGCGCCGCATATTCTCCAGGTTTTCGAGGTTGGCACCGCAACAATGATGGCGGCGGGCCGGGCCATCAAGCCGGTCTACCAGTTGATGGAGGAGGCTGGGGAAAAGTTCGATCCGCAAGCCTATTTGCCGACCGTCACCGGCTACTACTCGACGTCGAAGGGCGAGATGCTCTCGTTGCCCTTCAACTCCTCGAGCACGGTGATGTGGTACAACAAGGACAGCTTCCGCAAGGCGGGGCTTGATCCTGACAAACCGCCCAAGACGTGGCCGGAGGTGTTCGAGGCCGCCAAGAAATTGAAAGCCGCGGGGCACCCTGAATGCGGTTTCAGCACTGCATGGGTAACCTGGGTGAACATCGAGCAGCTGGCGGCTTGGCATAACGTGCCGCTTGCCACGAAAGCCAACGGCATGGATGGCTTCGATACGGAGCTCGTGTTCAATGGCCCTCTGCACGTGCGGCATCTTGAAAATCTCATCGAGCTCCAGAAGGACAAGACGTACAGCTATTCGGGCCGCACCAATACGGGTGAAGGTCGATTTACCTCCGGCGAATGCCCGATTTTCCTGACGTCGTCTGGCTTCTTCGCCAACGTGCGGGCCAACGCAAAATTCGATTTTGGCAACGCGCCAATGCCGTATTACCCGGATGTGCCCGGCGCGCCGCAAAACTCCATTATCGGTGGTGCTTCACTGTGGGTGATGGGCGGCAAGACGCCTGAGGAATACAAGGGCGTGGCGAAGTTCTTCGCGTTCCTGTCCGACACGGACCGGCAAGTCGAGATCCACACAAAGTCCGGCTATTTGCCGATCACCAAGGCCGCCTATGAGAAAGCCAAGGCGTCGGGCTTCTACGAGAAGTATCCGTATCTCGAGACACCATTGCTCCAGCTCACCAACAAGGAGCCGACGGAAAACTCACGCGGGTTGCGCCTCGGCAATCTGGTTCAGATCCGCGATGTCTGGGCTGAGGAGATCGAGGCGGCGCTGGCCGGAAAGAAGACGGCCAAGCAGGCGCTCGACGATGCCGTGGCGCGCGGCAATGCCATCCTGCGCCAGTTCGAGCGTACCGTATCGAGGTAACACTGGGAGTTACGCAAGAAAGCTGATCTGGATGCGCGTTCCAGCGCGCATCCAGCCTTGAGCCGTTGGCGCGGGATTAGAACGATTGCAGATGTAAAGTGGAGGCGCCGAGTTGGAAAAGCGCGCAATTTTCAGCGGAAAGTTGCTCCCCTACCTTCTGCTGGCCCCGCAGCTTGTTATTACCCTCGTCTTCTTTTATTGGCCGGCAAGTCAGGCGCTCTGGCAATCGTTTCTGCTGGAAGACGCTTTTGGCCTGCAAAGCGAATTCGTCTGGTTCGAGAATTACATCCATCTCTTTCAGCAGCCCGATTATTATCGAGCCATGATGAACACGCTTGTGTTCTCCGTGGCTGTCACTTTTTTGTCGCTGTCCCTTGCACTGCTGCTAGCTGTTCAGGCTGACAAATCCATTCGGGGCGCCGGCATTTATCGAACGCTGCTAATGTGGCCATATGCCGTTGCTCCAGCTGTCGCCGGTGTTTTGTGGTTGTTCATGTTTCAACCGTCGTTGGGAATAGTGGCGCGGGCAATGCGCTCCCTCGGCATCGCATGGGATCCATTGCTGAACGGCACACACGCGATGATTCTCGTTATTCTCGCGGCTACCTGGAAGCAAATCAGCTACAACTTCCTGTTTTTCCTGGCGGGTCTGCAGGCCATCCCGCGCTCGGTCATCGAAGCTGCTGCCATCGATGGCGCCAGACCGGTTCGCCGCTTTTGGACGATCATTTTTCCGCTGCTTTCGCCGACCGCATTTTTTCTGCTGGTGGTGAATGTCGTTTACGTGTTCTTCGACACTTTCGGCATCATCGACGCCGTGACGGGCGGCGGACCCTCCAAGGCCACGGAAACGCTGGTCTACAAGGTCTACATCGACGGTCGTTTGGGAGGCGATCTTGGCGGCTCGGCGGCGCAATCCGTCATTCTCATGATGATCGTGATCGCGCTTACGGCCGTCCAATTTCGCTACATCGAGCGGAGGGTGACGTACTGATGCGGCGTTCACGGGATATCGTTGGAGGTGAACATGGTTGAGCGACGTCGCTTCGCCGACATCCTCCCGCACGTCATCCTTTGGGTGGGAATCGCGATTCTCGCTTTCCCCGTTTACGTGTGCTTTATTGGCTCCACGCATGAGAAGAGCCTGATCGCCAACGGTCAGATGCCCCTGACACCAGGCGATCTATTTTTCGAAACCTATTACAAGACGATTTTCATCGGTACGAGCGGCACAACGCGCGAGCCGGTCGGCCAGATGCTGCTTAACAGCTTCATCATGGCCTCGGTGATCGCGTGCGGAAAAATCGCGATCTCGATCATTTCGAGCTTTGCGATCGTATATTTCAAATTTCCTTTGCGCATGGCAGCGTTCTGGCTGATCTTTATGACGCTGATGCTGCCGGTCGAGGTGCGCATTTATCCGACCTATAAGATCGCCGCCGACCTCAATCTTCTCGACAGCTACGCCGGCCTCACGGTGCCGCTGATCGCGTCGGCTACGGCCACACTTTTCTTCCGCCAATTCTTTCAGACAATTCCGGATGAGCTGATCGAAGCGTCGAAACTCGACGGGGCAGGGCCGATCCGCTTCTTCTGGGATACCGTGTTGCCGCTGTCGCGCACGAACATCGCGGCGCTTTTCGTCATTCTATTCATCTATGGCTGGAACCAGTATCTCTGGCCATTGCTCATCACCACGCGCGACAACATGCAGACGATCGTCATCGGCATAAAAAAGATGATCGTCACGTCTGATGCGCTGACCGAATGGAATGTTGTGATGGCGACGGCGATGCTGGCGATGGTGCCGCCGGTTGCGGTCGTGATTCTGATGCAGCGCTGGTTCGTCAAAGGACTGGTGGAGACGGAGAAGTGATGCGCGTTTTCGCTGAAAGAACTGTGTTCGCCGGGGGAAGGGGATAATGGCCTCGGTAACGCTGGAAAATGTCAAGAAAGTCTATCCCGGCGGTGTGGAGGCCGTAAAGGGTATTACGCTCGCCATTCCCGATGGCTCATTCACGGTTTTGCTGGGACCGTCCGGCTGCGGTAAATCGACTTTGCTCCGCATGATCGCCGGGCTCGAGACGGTGACCGACGGCGTCATCCGCATTGGCTCACGCGTCGTCAACAATATCGAGCCATCTGAGCGCGACATCGCCATGGTGTTCCAGAACTACGCGCTCTATCCGCACATGACGGTCTGGGACAACATGGCCTACGGCCTCAAGAACCGCGGTACACCGAAGGACGAGATTGTACGACGTGTGACGGAAGCAGCGCGGCTTCTCGAGCTTGAGTCTTTGCTGAAGCGCCGCCCGCGCGAGCTGTCAGGCGGTCAGCGTCAGCGCGTCGCCATGGGTCGGGCGATCGTCCGTGAACCGCAGGTTTTTCTTTTTGACGAGCCCCTTTCGAACCTGGACGCAAAGCTGCGCGTGCAGACGCGCATTGAAATCCGTCGACTGCACAATCGACTCAAGGCGACCTCCATTTTCGTGACGCACGATCAGGTAGAGGCGATGACGCTTGCCGATCTCGTCGTCGTCATGAACCAGGGGCGGATCGAGCAAGTCGGTGCGCCGCTTGACGTTTACCGCCGCCCGGCCTCGCGTTTCGTTGCCACGTTCATTGGCTCGCCAGCGATGAACATGCTGCGGGGGCGCGTTGTGGAGCCGGGTCGCGTCGAGCTTGAGGGCGGTTCGCTTGCCTTCGACCCTGCGGAATTCGTGATACCTTCGGGGAGCGAGGTGGATGTCGGCGTGAGACCGGAAGATCTGGTGATAGCGAGTTCAGACGAGGCAGCCGGCCTGAGCTTTACGCGCGAATTCATCGAGGAGCTCGGCGCAACGCGTGTCGTCCACGGTAGCTCTGGATCGGAGTTGCTTTCATTTATTTTGGCATCATCCGCCCCGCTGCCGTCGGAGACAACTCTGCGCCTCACAGCTCCGTCAAGCGTAGTACACCTTTTCGATCGCTCCACTGGCGCGAGTTTGCGAAGGGACGGTGCTGGAAGCGCCTGAAGCGCAGTGCTTTTTCAAGTGTCGACGCTGATCAAGCCGAGTGTTTGACTTCATTTGCGCCGAACGCGCATCCGTACGACGGCGGAAGATGAGCAACCGTCCGCTGCGAAAGCGTGTTCGGCTTGGCTTGCTCACCGAGTACGGCCGCCCGCACCATCCTCTCTTCCAGGGCGGGCGAGCACAGCTCAATGAAGCGATACGCGAAGTTGCGCAGGAAATTGCCCCGCCGCACCGCGATCAGCGCCGTGTTGGGCTTAAAGAGATGCGCAGCATCGATCAGCTTCAGGCCAGTGTCGCGCTTGGGGTCGAACGCCACGGCGGCAATAATGCCGACGCCAAGGCCCAATTCGACGTAAGCCTTGAGCACGTCCGTATCCATGGCCGACATGACGATGTCGAGCTCAAGTCCAGCGCTGGCAAATGTTTCGTCGATATTGCGCCGCCCTGTGAAACCTTCATGGTAGGTGATGATCGGCCATGCCGCGATGGCTTCGAGGGTGAGCGGCTGAATCTTCTCCAGCGGGTGCCCATTCGGAACGACCACGGAGTGGTGCCAAGTATAGTATGGAAACGTTACCAGCGTGGGCACCTCCCGCAACGTTTCCGTGCAGATGCCGATGTCCGCATCGCCGTTGCTCAGCATGGACGCAATTTCCGTCGGGCTGCCCTGATGCAACGTCAGGCGCACTTTCGGATAGGTGCTGCGGAACGCTGCGACGACCCGAGGCAAGGCATATCGCGCCTGCGTATGGGTCGTTGCGATGACGAGCTGGCCTTGCTCACTGTCGGAGAACTGCTGACCGAGCCGCTTGATGTTGTTCGCGTCGACCAGAATGCGGTTGACGATCTCGATCACTTCCTTGCCGGCTTCAGTCAGCCCAAGCAGCCGCTTGCCGCGGCGGATGAAAAGCTCGACTCCCAGCTCATCCTCCAGATCCTTGATGTGCTTGCTAACACCCGACTGGGAGGTGAACAGTGCGTTCGCCACTTCGGTGAGATTGAAGTTGCGTCGCACGGTTTCGCGCACGATGCGAAGCTGCTGGAAGTTCATCGATCACCCAATCACTGCGCTGGCGAGCTTGCGTCAGGCCCGGTTCCGGTGGCAGTATAGCGCAACGCCATTCTACGGAAAGCGACTTTCTGTCAGAGGTGTTGGAATCGTTTACGCATATTCGCGGATCATGAAGAATTTAATTGCGAGTGCGTGCCCTTTGTTAACATGCTGCACTCCCGGAGGGGCAAGCGAAGTTTTGGGAATATCGATATCAAAAATTATTCGTAGTCACGAACGACGGCGTCAGTACTCTTGCGCGAAGAATTGAGAGCCATCCGAATGAACCAGCGCCGTCCTCACCATCTCTGTTATCGCTCGTTCTGTTGCGGCCGAATGTGCCGCTGACGCTGGCCTAGTACTTCCCGTCGACATCGGAAATCCAAACCGGGCATCGCGCTGAATTCGCGCGATCGTCCGCACCCAATCCTTATGGGGATTCGCCTCCATGAACGCACCGGTCAGAACTGAGCAATTGATTGCCGTAGAGGGGCGGCAGGCGTCGAAGCCAATCATTGAATTCCAAGGCGTGTCGAAGACGTACAGACCACGCGGCGGCGCCGAAACGGTGACAGCTCTCAAGGATGTAAGCTTTACCGTCCAGCGCGGCGACATATTCGGCGTGATTGGCCGCTCCGGGGCAGGAAAATCGACACTCATCCGTTTGATCAACGGTCTTGAGCGCGCCACGGCGGGGCGCGTTGTGGTCGATGGGGTAGACATCACGGGCCTGTCGGAGCGCGACCTCATTCACACCCGGCGCAAGACTGGAATGATCTTCCAGCATTTCAACTTGCTGTCTTCGCGCACAGCATTTGGGAATGTGGCGCTGCCGCTCGAAATTGCCGGCCGCAGTCGCGAGGAAATCAAGCGTCGCGTGCCGCCGCTGCTCGAGCTGGTGGGCCTCGCCGACAAGCACGACCGGTATCCTTCCGAATTGTCCGGCGGGCAGAAGCAGCGGGTTGGCATTGCGCGTGCGCTGGCGACAGAGCCGTCCGTCCTGCTGTGCGATGAGGCGACGTCGGCGCTCGACCCAGAAACGACGTCGTCAATTCTGGCGCTGCTGTCGGACGTCAATCGCACGCTCGGCGTAACCATCGTTCTGATCACGCACGAAATCCCCGTCATCCAGGAAATCTGCAATCGGGTCGCAGTTCTCGACGCGGGCAGGATCGTCGAGCAGGGGCGTGTGCTCGACGTGTTTCTGAAGCCGTCCCATCCGATCACTGAGAACTTCGTGCGGAGCGTCACGGGTCTGGAACTTCCGGCAGAACTCGCGGCGCGCCTGCAGCAGCACCCGCAAACGGGCGGCAGTGCGATCCTTCAGGTGACGTCAGCCGAAACCGATGCCGGCACGTTGCTCCTCAACAGGTTGGCGACGGCGCTCGGTGACCGGTTTGGTATTGTCGCCGGCCGCACCGGCACCCTCAGCGGCAAGCCCTTCGCAGCCTGGCTCATCACGGTGCCGAGTGAGACGTCAGGCGCGGCTTTGGAAGCCCTCTCCCAGGTCGGACAGGATGCAAAGGTGATCGGCTATGTCTCTTGAAATCGCAAAAATCATCGCGGCGGCAACAGTCGATACCCTTTACATGGTGGCAGTCGCCGCCACCTTGGGCACACTGTTCGGCTTGCCATTGGGCATTTTCCTCGCCACCAGCGGTCGCGGTGAGTTGTTTGCTGCACCAGTGCTCAACAAAATCGTCGGCGCCATCGTGAATGCGACGCGCTCGACGCCATTCATCATTCTCGTGGTCGCGATCATCCCGTTCACGCGGCTTGTCGCTGGCACGTCCATCGGAACGACGGCGGCGATTGTTCCGCTTACCGTCGCGGCGACACCCTTCATCGCGCGGGTTATCGAAAGCGCCATTCGCGAGGTTGACCACGGTCTCGTTGAAGCCGCGCGCGCGATGGGCGCGACCCCATTCCAGATCGTCCGCAAAGTCCTGATCCCTGAAGCCTTGCCGGCCATAACCATGGGACTGACGCTCTCCGTTGTCAGCTTGCTCGGTTACTCGGCGATGGTGGGCGCCGTTGGCGGCGGCGGTCTCGGAGATCTTGGCATTCGCTACGGCTATCAGCGCTTCATGCCGGATGTGATGGCAACCGTGGTGGTTGTCCTGATCTGCCTCGTGCAGGGCGCGCAAACCATCGGCGACTGGCTTTCACGCCGTCTCAACAAGCGGCTGCCGAGACGCTGAGCTTTTCATCAATCCGAATTCAGGAAAGCAAAGGAGAAAAGTGCCATGAGCTTGGCTCTAACGGCAAGGCGCGGCCTGGTGGCTGCCGCAATATTTGCAGTTGCGGCTTACGCGGGCGCGCCAGCCTCAGCGCAAACTGAAACCATTCGTGTCGGTGTAACCGCTGGGCCGCATGCCGAGATCCTCGAGGTCGTTCGGGATGTCGCCAAAGAGCGCGGCCTCCTCGATATCAAGGTGGTCGAATTCACCGACTACGTGATCCCGAACCAGGCGCTGGCGAACAAGGAAATCGAGGCAAACTCGTTCCAGCACGAGCCATACCTCACCAATCAGATGTCCAAGACGGACTGGAAGCTCGTGAAGGTGGCCTACACGATTGCGTCGCCGATGGGCTTCTATTCCAACAAGTACAAGAGCTTTGACGAGATTCCCGACGGCGCGACCATCGCAATTCAGAACGATCCGACCAATGCCGCCCGCTCTCTTCAGCTGCTGCACGCCAACGGGGTCATCAAGCTCAAGGATGGCAACAGCGTCACGGCCAGCGTGTTCGACATCGTTGAGAATCCCAAGAACTTCAAGTTCATCGAGCTCGATGCCGCGCAGCTCCCACGCTCTCTGCCAGACGTCGATGCGGCCGCGGTCAACAACAATTACGCCGTGCAGGCGGGCCTCGATCCGGTGAAGGACTCCATCATCAAGGAAACGAACGATGGTCCTTGGGTCAACATCATCGCCGTGCGCGAGGAGGACCGTGAGAAGCCTTGGGTCGCGAAGCTGGTCGAGGCATATCACTCCGATAAGGTGAAGGAGTTTGTCCTGACCCGTTTTAAAGGCGCCTACGTGCCGGTTTGGTAAGAATGAAACGGGAGGGCCGAAAGGTCCTCCCGATTTAGTAAGACCGCAGCTCGCTTGAGTCTTGAGTACCGTTTAATTGCGTATATCGCATTACGCAGAATTAACCTGCGCGCTTCTTATAAGCTCCTTCCGCAATCCACGCTGAGAACGCGGGACCGATTGCAGGCCCCGTCAGCAGACCTTCGCGCCAATTCTCGTCTTCTGGCCGGACGATCAACATCCAGCCGGCGCCGAACGGGTCGGTATTGAGCAGCCCGGGGCGGCGTTCCAATTCCGGGTTGGCCCTCACGACGACGCCAGAGAAGGCGGCATGCGCCGCACCGACCCATTTTCCGCCTTCGATGATGGCAAACGATCTTTGCGCCTCAAACCTGTGTCCGATCCGCTTCGGCGTGAAGACGAGAATTTCGCCGGCCAAATCCATCGCAATAGGCGTGAAACCGGTACGAACCGTGCCCTCATCAAGTGGCTCGTACCACATCTGGTTTTCGAGGTCGTAGTAAAGATGCTCGGGGTACTCTTTGCCTTCGATCAGTGCCATCAGCCGCCTCAGTAGCTCAGAACGCGGCAGTCATCCGACATGATGTTTTCGATCATCTTCGCAGCGCCCATCAGGCCCTGACATTCGGGTATGAGGTCTTCCTCCGTCATGTCGAAGAGATCGAGGTTTGCGGGGCACGCCCAGAATCGCGCTCCCGTTCTGTGCGCGTCGCGAATCCAGTCGTAGACCGTCTTCTCGTGATTGGGCTTTACGCGGATCGTTTCGGCGACGCCCTTCCGCATGAGCTTGCCGGCTGTAGCCGCGCAGATGACGTCAACCTCGATATCCATCGCTGCAGCAACTGCCGCGTGATAAAATGGCGCCGCAAGTTCCTCCGGATTGCGCGGGTCGGTGTTTACGAGAACGATCAAAAGCCGCTTTTTCATGTTCCAGCGAGGTCCATCGCGCAGAGCCGGTTGTCGTCAGCATGGCTCGACAAGCGGAATTTCCTCTATTTGCTGATCGAACAGCATCCAAAACGGCTTTCCGAACGTCGATTCGTACCACGCTTCAAACCCGGAAAGCTCTTGGGCGACATCAGGCACAGACTCTGTTTTCTCGCCGGCGCAAAGCCCTGCGATGACGGCCCGTACCACGCGTTCGAAACGTTCCAACGTCGCCTTGCGGGTGTCGTTTTCGCTTGTCCAGCCCAACTCGGTCCGCAAGACGCCAAGGCCACGAGCGAGCGCAGTCTCCTCGCTCTCACCTCGCGCTGAGGCTGCCGCTTTGACCACCTCGTTCATCAGGTTCAGACGGCGATAAGCGAAAGCGCGCTGACGCTCGAGCCGCGCAAGTTCCTCAGCCATGCGCTTGCGCAACGCGTTCTCCGCTTCATTGGCTGAGACGGCTGCAGCTTTCAGTTGGTCCAGGAATTCCTGGGTGGGCGTGCTCATTGCACATTCTCGCTGGTCGAAGTTGGCGGAGGAGGATGGGAGTCGAACCCACCTGAGACCGTCTGACGGCCCCACCCGGATTTGAAGTCCGGTCGCTCCACCGGGAGCGGGACTCCTCCATCTTGCTCTTGCGCTTTCGGCGCAAAGAATTCGATGCGCGCCGGGTTGATACGGCGAAGATCCTGCCGACGGATTGTAAATCCGTGCCGATCAAAGAATTCCAAAATTTGGATAGCCACCTTGCGGCCATTCTGCAAGCGATCGCGGAATTCCGCGGCTGTGAATTTGCCAGTCGGTGATTTGGCGGCAATGTCGATAGCGATCTGCGCCATTTCCTGCACGGTTGAGCGCAGGAAGAAATGGTCGTGCGCGATTTCGTCCACGTCGCCGCGACGTGCTGCCATGTGCAACAGACGACGGACGAACGCCTCGGGGATATCCATGGCGTTGGCGATGTCACGAACGCGGGGCGGACGGAAGCGCTCGTGGGCGAGCATCGGCTTGATGCCTTGCCAGATCTGCTCCTCTTCCGGAGAGAACTTAACTTCATGGCCAGGGCGGCGAACCCAGGTGCGATCAAGCGCGACCTCACCCGCTTCGATAAGCTTTCGGAGCGCCGCCGTAAAGATCGGAACCGGGAGCGGTGGCCTATCATAGGCCTGACGTAATTGCTCCAAGCCGATGCCGGGCTTTTCAGGATTTTTCTCGTGAAACTCGTCAAGAAGCTCGCCAATGCGCTGCCGGAAACGCTCCCAGTTTTGGGGCAACATCGCTGCCCGGCTGTTTCCATAGGGCAGCGTGACGAGCCCCAGCTCTGATGTCACGGCGGCAGCCGCTTCTTCCCCCATTGCCCGATCGCGGAAGAAGGCGTCGAGATCGATCCAGCTTCCGGGAACCGAGAGGACCCGCTGAAGTGCTGTCACCGGATCTTGCTCAGCAAGACCGAGAAGAGTGGCCCGCCGTTCCGGTGTTCGCCGCCGACGCTCAGGGGCGCGCAGATCGATGAGTATGCCGCCGCCAATGGTCCGACTCGACGTCGTATCGCGAATGATGAACCGGTCGCCCGCAGCAGCAGCGATCGGGCGCTCCAGAACGAGCTGCACGAAAGCCGAGTCTCCCGGCGCTATGGGCTCATCCTGGAGCAAAACTACGCGGCCGGGAACTTCGGCCGCGGCGTGGTGCACTTTGACCGGGAACCACTGTGTGATTGGCCTCGGTTCCGACGCCAAGACGCGGAGAGTGGCATCGATACGGGCCGTTGGCGCGTGCAAGACGGGATCGAGAATGACATCTCCGCGATGCACCGCTTCCTTGCTGATCTGCGGCCCGCTGAGGACGAGCGCACACCTTTGACCAGCTTCGCCGCGCTCGACCGGCTGGTTCTGTGCATGAATCGAACGCACCCGGGCCTCGAGTCCCGAGGGGCTGACAAGCACGCGATCATTGATCTGCACGCTGCCTGAGAGGACCGTGCCCGTCACCGCTGTACCTAGTCCGGCCAGGGTGAACGAACGATCCACGGCGAGGCGGAACAGCCCAGTCTTGGGACGAGATTTGACACGCCCAAGGGCCGCATCGAGGTGTGCTGCCAGAAGATCCACCCCTTCACCGGTTGCCGCCGAGACCGGGATGATTTCGCACCCTTCGAGTGTTGTTCCCAGCAGAACGTTTTGGATGTCCGTTGTGACGGTCGCCAGTCGCTCGGGGGTGACGAGATCGCATTTGTTAAGGGCGACGACGCCGTACTGGAGCCCCAGCAGATCCACAATTGCCAGGTGCTCGCGGGTCTGCGGCATCACACCGTCATCTGCGGCGACAACGAGCAGCACGTAATCAATGCCGGTTGCGCCCGCGAGCATGTTGTGCACAAGGCGCTCATGGCCAGGGACGTCGACGAAGCCGATGATCTCGCCGTTTGATCGCGGCCAATAGGCAAATCCCAGGTCGATCGTGATGCCGCGGGCTTTTTCTTCCTTGAGCCGGCTGGGATCAACGCCCGTCAGCCGCATCACGAGTGATGACTTGCCATGGTCGATATGTCCGGCGGTGCCAACGATCATCTAGTCACCTCCGAACCCGCTGGTCTCTTCTGAGCGATCGCCAAATTCAAATGCCTGATGATAACCCCGACCTACAACTCTCGACTTCTTATACCTATTAACTTCGACTCGATCTCGATGCGCACATTCAGCCTTCTGTATCGGACGGCTTTCTCGCGTCGAGAATGCTCCTCAACTGATCAAGCTGGCCAAGGAACCTGGCCTCATCGTCCAGGCACCTCAGATCGAGCAGAAACTCGCCTTTGTTGATGCGGCCGATCACCGGGACGGGCAGTTTGCGGAATGCCGCCGCCAGAGCTTCGAGGCGTGTGCCCGCGCCCTTCCGCTCGGCTGGAGCGATTGCGATGCCCGAGCTCGGCATGGTTTCGAGCGGCAGGGCGCCAGAGCCAATCTGGCTACTACATTGGGCAATGCTGACGACGTAGGCGGGGCCAACCGCCGCCGCGATCGGCGCCTGCAGGCGGGCCGCTGCAGCCTCAATGTCCTGTTGCGAACGGGTGAAGTACCTGATTGTTGGCAACGTTTGGTGAAGTCGGTCGGGATCGCGATAAAGCTTGAGCACCGCTTCCAGGGCCGCCAGACGGATCTTGTCGATCCGTAGCGCACGCTTCATCGGGTTCTTGCGCACGAGCGCAACCAGATCCTTGCGCCCAGCGACGATCCCTGCTTGAGGGCCGCCGAGCAGCTTGTCTCCGGAGAAGGTGACGAGATCTGCGCCCTCAGCAAGGCATTCGCGAACCGTAGGTTCCGGCCGAAGGCCGTACCGGCCGAGATCAACAAGCGCGCCCGATCCCAAATCATGGATGAACGGGATCTGATGTCGCCGCGCCAGCGCCGAAAGCTCGGTGGCAGGAACAGATTTCGTAAACCCCTGGATCAGATAGTTCGACGTGTGGGCCTTAAGGATCAGGCCCGTGTTTTGGCTGATGGCTTGCTCATAATCGCGGAGATGCGTGCGGTTCGTCGTGCCGACCTCGACAAGGTTCGCGCCGGCGCGGGCCATGATGTCTGGAAGGCGGAAGGAACCACCAATTTCGATCAGCTCGCCGCGAGAGACGATCGCCTCCTTTCCGCGCGCGAATGTGTTGAGCACCAGTAGAACAGCGCCGGCGTTGTTGTTGACGAGTGCGGCATCCTCTGCACCCGTGAGCTCGGCAATGAGGCCGCGCACATGATCGTCGCGCTCGCCGCGCGTGCCGCCGTCGACGTCGAACTCCAACGCCACCGCCTCACGCATGGCCATGACGGCAGCTTCGATGGCGGCTTCAGGCAAAATCGCCCGCCCAAGGTTCGTGTGCAGAACAGTGCCCGTGAGATTGAAGACGCGGCGCACACTGGGCGCGTGCTCGCGTTCCAGCAGTTTCAGGGCCTCTGCAGCCACGGCTTGCTTATGGGGCAAATTCGAGCCGGCAAACCCAAGCGTCCGCCGAATATCATCAAGCACGCGTCGCACCGCCTTGACGGTGGCCTCGTGGCCGAATCGTTCGGTGGCGACTGCCCCGATGTCGGTGCGCAGGACCTGCTCAACAGATGGCAGGCGTGTTGGTGGCGTGGAAAGCGTATCGTTCATCGCAAGTGCTCGCGGGATGGCCCGACGGCAGGCCGTCGATCAGTAACCCAGGAGGAATGGGTTATACCCACCTCGGGACCAGCCATCTTCGCTCAGCAGTATGTCGAGGCCGAGCGAAGCGACGTCATCCGCCAGCGGCTCAAGCGTCGGGTCTTTGATCTGGTAGAAGATCTTCACGTACCCGTGGCACTTGTCGCAGGTCTCGGCCTTGATCGTATCCGGTTGTCCCTCGATCAGGCGGAAGTTGATGCTCTCGTTCGAGCCGCACAGCAGGCACTTCACGCGCACGACGTACCACATCGTCGCGCAGAGCGAGCAGGTGCAAAAGCGCGTGTTCGTGGCGCCCGGCCAGTTGACCACGGAGCTCGCGAGAGGCCGGCTGCCGCATGTGGGGCAGATGCCATCCGCCACAGACTTCAGGGCGCTTTGATCGAGCTTTGCTGCCAGCCGCGTGAAATGAACTTGAAGCCCGGCAAGCACCAGCACGTGCTGGGCGATTCGGTCTTGCTCGATGGTTTCATTAAGAACGTTCTTCACCACAGTGTGACGCTGCTCGCTCGTCATGCTTTGCAGCGTTTTCACGGCGGCAGCGGCCTCCGCGGGCAATTCCGCCTTTGCGAGAGTTTCGAGAAAACGATCGAGCGTCGTTTCGGCGAGCTCGTCAGGCTTGAACGAAGTGCGCGACAACGGTGGCATGCCATGCGTGACCGCTTTGGTCACGACTTCTGCCGGGGGAGGAACGACTTCGGCCAGCGTTGCTTGCGTATCGTGCTGCGCGCGCGTGACGGTCGCCAGAAACCGCAAATAACCTTCTAGCTGGTGTCCGGACGCGAGGGCTAGGAAACGCTTGGAGCGATTGAGAAACAGGGAAGCCGGATAAGGAAGAACCACCGGTGGTGGCTTAGCAGCCTCCCCAATGTTCGGTGTGTAAACCTTGGCAGAGCCAGACTCAGACATCTCCACCTCAAACTGAGGATATATACAACTCAGCGGCCCCTTGGTGGAAGGGGCCGCCGGTTACCCTGCCAGCGTCAACCTAGGCGGTCTTTTCCACCTCTACGGCGCCTTCCTCGACTTCCTTACGCAGCCACCTTCTGTGGTGCCGCCAGCCCCATCCGCCGGTAACCGTGCCGCGCGTCATGGCGCTCATTGTACCACGCACCCAGATCGCCGCATACACGTGAACGATCCAGATCGCGATGGCGAGTACGGCTGCGATAGAGTGGATCAAAGCAGCCCAGCGCTGCTGTTCGATCGTCGCCTTGAAGCCGAACAGGTTCTCGACATAGGCGAGCCCCTGATCCCAAAGGCCGATGCCAGTGACCAGAAGCACGGCGATCAGTACAAACTGGGACCAGAAAACGAATTTCTGACCCGCGTTATACTTGCCCACTTCCGGCAGGTAATGGTCGTTGGCCGTCAGGACGTGGCGCAAACGGGCAAGCCATACCCAGTCCGTCCTTTCCGGCAGGTTCTGCGGAAAGAAACGGATGAACAGGCCGAGAAATCCGATCGCCAGCAGAACGCCCAGCCACGGATGGATTTCACGCACCACCTGCAACCCGCCGAACAAGGCGCTCAGCGGGAAGAAGGTCGGGTGAAACAGGGACAGCCCGCTGAGCATCAGCAGGACGAAGCTGATGGCCACGATCCAGTGATTGACGCGGGCGCTTCCCGAATATCGGCGCACGCGAACGCGCGTCGACGGTTTCGTTGGGCTCATTTCGTCCCTCCTTCTGCAAGCTTCTCCGCGTTCTCTTCATCCTCTTCGGTAACGCGGTTCGGCCCTTGCAGAATGTAGTGGATGAAGCCGAAGGCGGCTGTCAGGCCGAGGAGGGCCATGCCCGCGTACTTGCTGAGCCCCTTCCAGGCCTCGACGATCGGGCTGATCCTCGGGTTGTTGGGCAGGCCTGAGTAGAGCTCAGGCTTGTCGGCGTGATGCAGGACGTACATCACGTGCGTGCCACCAACACCCGGCGGATCGTAAAGGCCCGCGTTCTCGTACCCGCGCGATTTCAGGTCTTCGATCCGCTTCTCGGCCCACTTCTTCATCTCATCTTTCGGGCCGAAGACAATGGCTTGGGTCGGACAGGCCTTCTGGCAGGCAGGTCCTAGCCCCACAGCGACACGATCCGAACAGAGCGTGCACTTGTACGCCTTGTTGTCGACCTTCGAGATGCGCGGAATGTTGAAGGGGCAGCCCTTCACGCAGTAGCCGCAGCCAATGCAGTTCTCGTGGATGAAATCGACGATTCCATTCGAGTACTGCACAATGGCGCCAGGCGACGGGCATGCCTTGAGGCAACCCGGATCCTCGCAATGCATGCAGCCGTCCTTGCGGATCAGCCACTCGAGATTGCCAGTCTCCGGGTTCTCCCACTCGGTGTAACGCATCAACGTCCAGGTGTTCGGCGTGAGATCGTGAGGGTTCTCGTAAACCCCCGTGTTTACGCCGACCTCCTCTTCGAGATCGTTCCACGCGAGGCACGCCGTCTGGCAGGCCTTGCAACCGATGCACTTGGAGACATCGATGAGCTTGGCCACCTCGGTCTGGCGTTGGGCAGGCGGCGCCACCGTGGACGCCGACCGTCGAATGATGTCGTTCTCTCCGAACTTCGGAGCAACCGGCTCAGTGGTCGGATTTGCAATCGGAGGATACATGGCCCGGACCTCCCTATGCCACCGGCCCTGAGTAGGGCTCAATGTCGACCAGGAACGCCTTGAACTCAGGTGTCTGAGCGTTGGCGTCCCCCACGGGCGGCGTCAGCGTGTTGACTGGCGGCGCCTTCTTGGTTTCGCCGACGAAGCCGTAGTGGATTGGCAAGCCGACCGTGTGGACGACCTTGCCGTCGATGGTGAGCGGCTTGATCCGCTTCGTCACGACGGCCTTGCCAACCACTGAACCGCGGTTGGACCAGACTTTGACCAGGGTGCCAGGCTTGATTCCCTTCTCCTTAGCCAGCTCCTCCGACATTTCCACGAAGAACTCCGGCTGGACGACGGCGTTCTTCCGCTGGTTCTTGGTCCAGTAGTGGAAGTGCTCCACGAGCCGGTAGGTGGTCGCGACGATCGGGAATTCCTTGGCATCACCGAAGACGTCCAGATCGCCCTTGAACACCCGGGCCGCCGGGTTGCCCCTCACATTCGGGAAAAGCAGGTTGGCTACCGGAGACTCGAACGGCTCGTAGTGGACCGGGAACGGACCTTCCGCCATCAGGCCCCGAGCAAACAGACGTGACACGCCTTCGGGGTTCATGATGAACGGGCCTGAACCGCGCTCTGGCGGGTTATTGGCCACGAAGTCGGGAACGTCAGGCCCTGTCCAGCGCTGACCATCCCAGTAGATGTACTTCTTGGCCTCGCTCCAGGGTTTGCCCTCTGGATCCGCGGATGCGCGGTTGTACAGAACGCGACGGTTGGCAGGCCAGCAGAAGGCCCAGTTGCCGTACACGTTCAGTCCCGACGGATCGCTGTTATCCCGCCTTTGGGCATTGTTGCCCTTCGGACCATATACGCCGGTGTAGATCCAGCAGGCGCCGTCCGTCGAACCGTCAGCCCGCATTTCACCAAAGCTGGCGAGTTGCTCGCCCGCCTTGCGGATGACGTTGCCTTCAGCGTCCCTGAGGTCCACCAAGGCTTTGCCGTTGATTTCCTTCAGAAGCTCATCGGCGGTGGGCGAGTACGGATCTGCGTAGTTCCAGCTGACATTCAGGAACTGCTCAGCACCCGGACCGCCTTCCTCCTCGTAGAGTTTCCGGAGGCGCATGAAGAGCTCGGCAACGATGTCGATATCGCGCCGGCCTTCACCCGGGATATCCGCCGCCTTCCACTTCCAGATGATGTTGCGGCTGGAGTTGGTAAACGTTCCATCCTCCTCCGCAAAGCATCCGGACGGCAGCAGGAAGACCTCGGTCTGGATCTTCGACGGATCCACGTCATTGTAGATTCCGTGGTTCTCCCAGAACCGGGCCGTATCGGTCTCGATGGGGTCGATGCTGACGAGGAACTTCAGCTTCGACAAGGCCGCGATGTTCTTGACCTTGTGCGAGACCGACATCATCGGGTTGAAGCCCTGGCAGATGAGACCCGTTGTTTTGCCCTGGTGCATCGTCTCGAAGATGCGCAGGGTGTCGTAGGCCACATCGAGCTTCGGGAACCAGTCATACCCAAAGTTGTTCTCCGGCGTTGCTTTGTCGCCGTAGAACGTTTTCAGGAAGCTCACGAAGAATTTCGGATAGTTCTGCCAGTAGCTCGTCTGATTTGGCTGGAGCGGCGTGAACTTCCGCTTGGACAAATACGCCTCGAGCGTCGGCTCATTGTCCATAGGCATCGCCAGGTAGCCTGGGATCGACGCCGACAACGTACCAATGTCCGTGAGCCCCTGAACGTTGGCATGGCCGCGCAATGCGTTCACGCCACCGCCAGGCACGCCGATGTTGCCGCACAGCAGCTGGATCATCGCGGCGGTGCGAATGTTCTGCGCACCGTGCGAATGCTGCGTCCAGCCGAGGGCGTACATGATGGTCATCGACCGTTCGCCATTGGCGGTCGAAGCCACCCACTCGCAGACCTTCAGGAACTTGTCCTGAGGTGTACCGCAGATCCGCGAAACCACTTCGGGGGTGTACGGCGCGAAGTGCTTCTTCATCAACTGATACACGCAGCGCGGATGCTGCAGCGTCATGTCACGAACGGCGTAACCGTCCGGCCCGATCTCGTACTCCCACGAGCTGCGGTCATAGGAGCGCTTCTCCGGGTCGTAGCCAGAGAACAGGCCCTCGTTGAAGGAGTAATCCTCCCTCACGATGTAGGACGCGTTCGTGTAGTGAAGGACGTAGTCCTTATGGATCTTGTCGTTGGTGAGGAGGTAGTTGATCACTCCCGACAAGAACGCAATGTCGGTGCCTGGCCGAATCGGCGCGTAATGGTCAGCCACGGCCGCCGACCGCGTGAACCGCGGGTCGACCACCATAAGCCTGGCACCACGTTCCGCCTTGGCCTCAGTGACCCACTTGAAACCGCAAGGATGCGCTTCTGCGGCGTTACCGCCCATAATCCAGACGACGTCCGCATTGCGGATGTCCGTCCAGCTGTTGGTCATCGCGCCACGCCCAAATGTTGGAGCCAAACTGGCCACCGTGGGGGCGTGTCAAATGCGAGCTTGGTTTTCTAGCTGAACGATACCGAGACCGCGGGCCAACTTGTAGGTCAACCAGCCTGTCTCATTGGAGGTCGCGCACCCTGAAAGGAGCGCCATGGTAGGCCAACGGTTGACCCGAACACCGTCGCTGTTCGTCTCGACGAAGTTCGTGTCGCGATCCTCCTTCATGAGCCTTGCGATGCGATCCATCGCAAAGTCCCAGGAGACACGCTCGAACTTGTCCGAGCCCGGCTTGCGGTACATCGGGTACTTCACCCGAGTCTCCGCCTTGATGAAGTCGATGGCGGCAGAACCCTTCGGGCACAGCGTCCCGCGGTTGACGGGGTTATCGACGTCGCCCTCGATGTGGACGACCTCCATCTTCCCCGGCTCCGTCTTGCTGGGAGCCGCGTAAACGAGCATCCCGCAGCTGACTGAGCAGTAGGGGCACGTGCTGTGTGCCTCTTTGGTATTTGTCAGCTTGAATGGTCGAACATGTGCAGCAAGCTGCGCCTCTGCTTCACTGAAGCCAAAAGCGGATAAGGCGGAGCCCGCCACACCCGCTCCTGTCAACTTCATGAAGTGTCGGCGCGACACTTCAATGTTCATGGGTCTTACCTCCAAGCAGGCAGCGACTAAGCACAGGGTAAGTTACGAATTAGAATAGGTCAAGGAAGCGCTGCAAAAACAGGCAAGCGGTATTGAATTTTACAAATCAATCAGTTAGTGGGGAGTAAAGCCACCTTTTCGCGCTTGCGAGATCAGTTTTTGTTTACGGTTCAACTTGACCGTGCCAGCTCCTTTGGTAGTTTCTGCACATCCTAATGAAAAACCAAGCGGCTCCCGCGTGTCGGGGCTCAGTTGCGCAGGCCTGTAAGTCGGTCGGCCGAGTTTGGCTGATCGCGCTGTTGTGTCTTGCCCACTTCGCGGCATGGCACGCAGTCGCAACGGCTGATGCGAAATCCCTTCCATTTCAAGAGATATCGAACGCTGCGCCACCCGCACTTGAGGCCGTCGACCTCGACGGATCTCACATCGCTCTCGACGGTTTCGTCGGCAAAACCGTGCTGGTGCATTTCTTCGCGACGTGGTGCGAGCCTTGCAGGCCGGAGCTCGCTTCTCTTTCGGAACTCAAAGCGAAACACAGCGACGCCATCGAGATTTTGGCGGTTAGCGTCGCCGAGCCGCGCGTACGGTTGCAGCGATTCTTCGAAAAGAATCCGGTCAATTTCCCGGTAGTGATGGATGCCGATCGCTCTACCACGCAAGCGTGGGGTGTCGACATGTTGCCGACCACGTTTGTGCTCGATCCTACCGGAGCAGTTCGCCTGAAGGTCGAGGGCGACCTCGATTGGTCGCAGCCGAACGTGGTGGCCCGATTGGAGGAATTGAAGGAAGTCCGTCCAAATCAACCAACCCAATAACCTTGGAGGAAGACTCATGGTGGTCAATCGGCGGGAAGTCCTGAAAGCCGGCGGGGCGCTGGCGGCAGCAGCTGCCTGTCCGCCATTTGCTTTTGCGCAAAGCAATTTCGCGCCGAAGCCGGGTGCGTGGCGCACATTCGAGACGGTGACACGCCTGGAAATCAGCAAGCCTGCTGGCGTGGTTCAAGCGTGGGTGCCGCTGCCCTCCTTCAAGAGCGACGACTGGTTCCGGCCAGGAGAGAGCACTTGGACGACAAATGCCAAAAAAGCCGAGATCAAGCGCGATTCGAAGTACGGCGCTGAATTCCTGCACGTCGTCTGGGACGAGGGCGAAAAGGCTCCTGTGCTCGAGGTGACGAGCCGGTTCTCGACGCAGGATCGCGCCGTCGACCTGAGCAGGCTAGGAAACGGCGCCACTCTGTCGGAGGAGGAGCGCAAGCTCTTTACGGCACCGACAAAGCTTATTCCGACAGACGGGATCGTGAAGGAAACGTCCGACAAGATCACCGCAGGAGCGACCAGCGATATTGAAAAAGCCCGCAGAATTTACGAATGGATCGTTGAGAATACCTACCGCGATCCCAAAACCCGGGGTTGCGGCACCGGTGATGTTGCCACAATGCTCAAGAGCGGAAATCTCGGCGGCAAATGCGCCGATCTCAACGCGCTTTTCGTGGGCCTCGCGCGCGCAGCAGGTCTTCCGGCTCGCGACATTTACGGGCTTCGTGTGGCGCCATCGAAGTTCGGCTACAAGAGCCTGGGCGCGGGCTCCGAGGTTGTAACGAAGGCGCAGCATTGCCGCGCGGAGGTTTACCTCGATGGCTTCGGCTGGGTGCCGGTTGATCCTGCGGATGTCCGCAAGGTGATCCTCGAGGAGCCCCCGGGCAATCTGCCTATCTCGGACGACAAGGTGGCCGCTGCGCGTCAGACACTCTTTGGCGCGTGGGAGGGCAACTGGCTCGCCTACAACGTTGCGCACGATCTCGAACTGCCGGGCGCCAAAGGTCCGACGTTGGAATTCCTGATGTATCCGCAGGCCGAGACGGCGGAGGGCAGGCTCGACTGTCTCGATCCCGATACGTTCACCTACAAGATCACGGCAAAGGAAGTCTCAGCCTGACGATCGCATTAGACCCGGCCAGGCGCGGATCAGCCGTGCCTGGCTCGGAAGATGCGTTGTGCCCTTGTTTTTTGTTATGAGCAGGTAGGTTTCTCGCCCGGCTTGAGCGCCCACCGTTAGGAGAGAACATGAGCAACATCAAATTGACGGCATTGGCGCACGGCGGCGGCTGTGGTTGCAAACTTGCGCCGTCCGTTCTCCAGCAGCTCCTGGCTGACCAACCCGTTGCTGGTGTCTACAAGCAGCTGCTCGTTGGCACGGAAACGGCGGACGACGCTGCTGTCTGGCAGCTTGATGACAACACCTGCATTATTGCGACTACGGACTTTTTCATGCCCATGGTCGATGATCCGTTCGATTTCGGCCGCATCGCCGCGACGAACGCCATTTCCGACGTCTATGCGATGGGCGGAACACCGATCATGGCGTTGGCCGTGCTCGGAATGCCCGTCGATAAGATCTCGACCGATGCAGTGCGGGAAATTCTGAAGGGTGGGGCCTCAATCTGCGCCGCCGCTGGCATTCCCGTTGCGGGTGGTCATTCGATTGACTGCCCTGAGCCGGTCTACGGTCTTGCCGTCATTGGCACCTGTCGACCGGAACACTTGCGGCGCAACTCCGGAGCACGCCCCGGCGATGCGCTGATCCTCACCAAGGCCATTGGCGTCGGGATTTATTCGGCTGCCATCAAGAAAGGCGAGCTCGACAGGGCGGGATACGAGGAGATGATCGGCTCCACCACCTTGCTCAATCGGGTGGGTAGTGAGCTGTCGAAGGACGCCGACGTGCACGCTATCACTGACGTCACGGGATTTGGCCTGCTCGGTCATTCACTTGAGATGGCGCGCGGATCAGGCGTTGCGATCGAAATCAATTCTGAAAGCGTGCCTTTCCTGACCAAAGCGGCGCAACTTGCCCAGCAGGGCTTCGTGACAGGCGCTTCCCATCGCAATTGGGCGAGCTATGGTGAGTACGTTTCGCTTCCAACGGATCTGCCGGACTGGCGTCGCCATTTGCTGACCGACCCGCAAACGTCGGGCGGCCTGCTCGTAGCCTGCGCTGCAGAGCGCGCGCCCGCGATTGTCGAGCATATCAGGAAAGCCGGATATCCAGCGGCCACAATTGTCGGCCGCGTTGAGGCTGGTAATCCGGGGGTGAAAGTCACCAGTTAGAGCCTGAAAACGGGCAAATCCCAAATCGCGGCGTCAGCCTTATGTGCTGACGCCGCATTCTTTTTGTCTAATCGCTTGGGTTTGCATGAGCGAGACATCGCCCTTCTGGGCGCTATATCCGATTGCATATAGCGAGAGAGCATGTTTGTATCCTTCGTACACGAGTACAGCCGAGGAGGGTGCCGTGGGCTGGTTCAAGCAAGCGTGCCTCGGAAAAGTGGTTGGCGCATTCGTTGCAGTGCTCGCCGCCTGCGGGATGCTGGCACCGACGGCGCAGAGCCGGGATAAAGATCTCATCGTGTTCGCAGCTGCGAGCCTGAAGAACGCCCTCGATGACATCAACGCTCAGTGGCGCAAGGAGACTGGCAAGAAAGCTGTTATCTCCTATGCCGGAAGCTCGGCACTGGCCAAGCAAATCGAGCAGGGGGCACCGGCACAGATGTTCATCTCTGCCGATATAGACTGGATGGACTACCTTGCCCAGAAAAACCTCATCAGACCTGAAACCCGCTTAAATCTGCTCGGCAACCGTATCGTCCTGATTGCGCCCAAGGACCAATCCGAGACGATTGAGATCAAGCCGGGCTTCGATCTTGCAGGGTTTCTAGGCGACGGGCGCTTGGCTGTGGCCAATGTCATGTCCGTACCCGCCGGCAAGTATGGCAAGGCTGCGCTCGAAAAGTTGGGTGTTTGGGCGAGCGTTTCTAGCAAAATCGCCCAAGCGGAAAACGTGCGCGCCGCTCTTCTGCTTGTATCGCGCGGCGAGGCCGGGGCAGGTATCGTCTATCAGACGGACGCTGCCGCCGATCCGAACGTTAAGATCGTCGGCGTATTCCCCGAGGACACGCACCCACCGATCATCTATCCTGTCGCGCTCACGGCCGAGGCTTCCCATCCCGACGCAGCGGCGTTCCTGGATTATCTAAAGTCCGCGAGGGCCAAGTCGCTGTTTGAGGCGCAGGGCTTCATAGTTTTGGGTTCCGGCCAATCCTGAAGACGATCAGGGCTGAGACTGTCTACGATGGAATGGTTCACTCTCAGTCCCGAGGAGTGGGCGGCAGTTCGACTGAGCTTGAAGGTGGCGCTTGTCGCCACCTTCGTCAGTTTACCTTTCGGCATTGCGACAGCCATGTTGCTCGTGCGTGGCCGCTTCTGCGGGCGCTCGCTGCTCGATGGGCTCGTCATGATGCCCTTGATTTTGCCCCCTGTTGTTACGGGATACCTCTTGCTCATTTTATTCGGACGGCGCGGACCGATCGGTGCGTTTCTCGAACAATATTTCGGGATCGTGTTTTCGTTTCGCTGGACGGGCGCAGCCCTGGCCTGCGGGGTCATGGCATTCCCCCTGATGGTGCGCGCGATCCGTCTTTCCATCGAAGCAGTCGATTGGAGGCTTGAGGACGCCGCCGGCACGCTCGGGGCCAATCGCGCTTGGGTTTTTCTCACAGTAACCCTCCCGCTCATTGTGCCCGGCATCATCTCCGGCATGATTTTGTCATTTGCGAAGGCGATGGGAGAGTTTGGCGCAACAATTACGTTTGTATCGAACATTCCGGGAGAGACACAGACACTGCCCTCCGCGATCTACACATTCACGCAAGTGCCAGGTGGCGACCTAGGAGCTTTCCGCCTCACAGTTATCTCCATTTGTATCGCGATGATGGCCCTGTTCGTTTCGGAGCTTTTGGCGAAACGGGCCAAACGGCGGTTTGAGGTGGCATGAGGCTCGCTGTCAAAATCCGCCATCGGCTGGGGAATTTTCTCCTCGATGCTGATTTCGAAACCAGCGGAGGTCTTGTCGCCCTGTTTGGGCGTTCCGGTTCCGGAAAGACATCGATTGTCAATACCATCGCAGGGCTCATTCGCCCCGAGCACGGCCGCATCAGCATTGGCGACGTGACGCTTGTCGATACGGAGCGAAACGTCTTCGTCCCCTGTCATCGCCGCAGGATTGGTTACGTTTTTCAGGAAAGTCGCCTGTTCCCGCATCTGACGGTTCGGCAAAATCTGCTTTACGGTCGCTGGTTCGCGCCGAAATCCGAAAGACGCGAGGATTTCGATGCTGTCGTCGAATTGTTGGGGATCGGGGGACTGCTTGAACGCTGGCCAGCGGGACTATCGGGTGGTGAAAAGCAGCGCGTGGCCATTGGACGGGCGCTGCTTTCGAGCCCGCGGGCGCTGCTGATGGACGAACCGCTCGCCTCTCTCGACGAGGCCCGCAAGGAGGAAATCCTGCCCTATATCGAGCGGCTGCGAGACCATAGCCGTATGCCGATCGTCTATGTCAGCCACTCCATAGCGGAAGTGACCCGCTTGGCATCGACGGTGGTGTTGCTGTCGGAGGGCAAGGTCGTCGCGGTCGGCCCGGTTTCGGACGTTATGCAGCGCCTGGACCTCTTTCCGCTTACAGGTCGAGCGGAGGCCGGCGCGATCATCGAAGCGGTGGTGGAACGGCACGATACGGAGTTCGGACTGACGGAACTGTGTTCACGAGCAGGACGCTGGCGGTTAGCAAGGCTTGAAGTTCCCGTCGGTGCACGGATTAGACTGCGCGTTCGTGCGCGCGATGTCATTCTCGCGAGATCGCAGCCGTCCGACGTGAGCGCACTCAACGTCATGGCCGGAACCGTTGCTGAGATCAGGCACGGCGATGGCCCAATCGTGGATGTGCGGGTCAACTGCAACGGAGAAAATATCATCGCACGGATCACGCGTTATTCGCTTGAGCGGCTGTCTCTTGCCCCGGGCGCGCCCGTATTCGCGCTCATCAAGACCGTAGCTCTCGATCGGCGCAGCCTTAGCGGCCCTATTGATGAGGAACCGCTTGGAGCTGATTTGGACGACGCGTGAGGTAGCTAAGCGTTTTTATCCGAAATGTGAGGCTTCTCGCTTAAGCACGCCACGAGAGCGCGAACATGCGCATCCGCGGCCTCCGCAGCTGCCTGCTGGATTGCGCGATATCGGCGAATGACGTCGTGACCGAATTCCGTCACCTGCGCACCTCCGCCGCCGGCTCCTCCCATCTGGGTTTCGACGAGCGGCTCACGGAAAATGTGGTTGATTTCGTTGACCAGTAGCCAGGCGCGCCGGTAGGACATGCCCATCTCTTTTCCGGCAGCCGAAATTGACCCGTGCTTGGCAATAAGCTCCACCAATTGGATTTTGCCCGGTCCTAAAAAACCGAACGCACCGAAATCAATACGAATGGTGAGTGAAGCGGTGCGCGCATCCTTGCACTTCGCCGCCGCACGACGTGTACTTTTTCGTGGAGCCTGTCGCATTCTTTTTTGCTGAATTAAGGAACCTTATGTTGGCACCAAACTCCATGCCGAACTTGAGGAGGCATCATGCCACAAAAAGCGGCCGTCGAGGATGACGCGTCCTCAATGCGGAGGCAGTTTCTGGAGCTTATTCTCAGCCGGCAGTCTGTCTCGCCAAAGCGTCTGGGACCGCCGGGTCCGACCTACGACGAAGTCGCCATGATGGTCTCCGCCGCCGTGACCGCTCCCGATCACGGTGCGCTTCGCCCATGGCGGTTCATTCTGATCGAACTCGACTCCCGAAACGCGCTGGCGGACTTGTTTCAACAAGCGAAAGCGCGTCTCTCCCCCGGTGCAACGCCCGAGGAACTCGAACGTGAGCGCCAGAGAGCGCTGCGAGCCCCGACATTGCTTGCCGTCGTGGCCCGATTGCAACGCCACGAGCCGCGTGTTGAAGAACGGGATCAGTACGCCTCCATCGGCGCAGCCATCCAGAACATTCTGCTGGTGGCGCATGCGCTGGGCTACGGCGCTATCATGCTGAGTGGCCGGAAGACACGCGATCCCCAGTTGGTCTCAGCGCTGGGTTTGTCTGGGCAGGAGGAGCTGATGGGATTCATCTGCATCGGCACGCCGACAACCAGTATATCGCGCAAGTGTCGGCCGAATGTTAGCGATCATCTGACGGTGTGGCGGCCGACCTGAAAAGGGCGCTGGACCGTTATAGGCACATGCTCTTACACGAGTTACGAAGGGAACAGCCGGGAGTCCTCGGCCGTGGCATAGCAGGAGCAGATATTCCGCTTACAGGAGGCTCCCATGGCCAAGATGCTGACTGCCACAATGCTGACCGCTCTACTGACAGGTACATTGTTGACCGCGGCCATCTTTCTGGCCACGGAAACGAGCGCCCAGCAAATGTTCCTGTACTGACTGGCTGAGCGAGAAGCGAGTGAGGGCTTCTAGAACTTTGTACGCTCCGCGGGGTGGACGAGTCGTAAGTCGCTCTTCCGAAAAGCCTTCCTTAGTTGCTCAGCCACAGGGCAGAGCCGAGTGGAAGCTTCACGCTAACGACCTCACCAATTTGATGGAGACTATCGCCGGCGTGGAATGGTGTGTCGACGGCAATCTCAGCAGTGCCAATCCGCACGCCGTAGCGAACGGTCGAACCGAGAAATTCGCGATAGACGACCGTTCCGGGCACCGTGCCTTCACCGCTCGCGCTGATTTGGCATTGCTGAGGACGGAAGACGAGCTTTGCTCCCGGATTGACGTCGGCTTCCGGGGAAACCGGCAGAGCAATGCCTTCGCCGATGACGTAGGTGCGCTCTGCTCCCGAGCCGACGAGCTCGCCCGTTAGAACATTGGCCGTTCCGAGGAACGTCGCCACGAACAGATTGGCGGGGCGCTCGTAAAGCTCCATCGGTGTTCCCACCTGCTGCACCGTTCCGTCGTTCATCACGGCGATGCGATCGCAGATCGAGTTCGCCTCCTCCTGGTCGTGGGTCACGAAGATCGTCGTCAGGCCAAGCCGCTGCTGTAGATCGCGCAGCTCGCGTCGCACCTGCATGCGCAACTTGGCATCGAGGTTCGACAGCGGCTCGTCGAGCAGAAGCACCTTCGGTCGAACGGCAAGCGTCCGTGCCAGTGCGACCCGCTGCTGCTGGCCACCCGAGAGCTGCGACGGGCGCCGGTCCGCGAGGTGGGCGAGGCCGACGAGTTCCAGGGCTTCGGCGACGCGTTTCTCGATCTCCTGGCGCGGAAGACGGCGCTCCTCCAGCCCGAAGGCGACATTGCGCCAAACGGTCATGTGCGGCCACAGGGCATATGACTGGAAGACCATTCCGACGTCGCGCTTCCACGGCGGCAATCGCGAAATGTCCTCGCCTCCGACAAGAACCCGGCCCCTGTCGGCCTGATTAAAGCCCGCAATCAGCCGCAGTAGGGTTGTCTTTCCGCACCCGGATGGACCGAGAAAGGCGAAGAACTCACCAGGCGAGATATCAAGGCTCACGTTCTTCAACACGTGATTGGAGCCGTAGGACACGTCAACGTTCTCTATGCGAACGCCGACGGGTGCGATTGCGCTGTCGCTATTCCAAGCTGCCCGGTTCATCCGCTGCATGTCCAAGTACCAATACGCCTGTCACTGGCGGCTCGTCGCTCGCTGCCCGCGTTCGATAATGATGTGAGAGATCAGGGTGCATAATGCCACCAGAACGACGGCGATGACGCCCAGTGCTGCGCCAGGGCCGCGACCTGCGGCCGACTGCATGAAGACGTAAAGTCCGTAGGCGAGTGGCGCGTCCACATCCGATTGCACCAGCATTAGAGTAGCCGACAGCTCCACGGCCGCTGTCGCAAAGCTCGAAATGAACCCGGCGAGGATGCCACCCATCATCAGTGGCACCACGATCCGTCGAACCGTCCGCCACTTCGTTGCGCCGAGGTTCTCAGCCGCTTCCTCCAACGAATGGGAGATCTGCTGGAGAGCGGCGTAGCAGGCTCGCAGCGCATACGGCAGCCGTCGGATCGCCAGCGCAATGACGATCATGATCCACAGCGTTGCCAAGGGGCGACCGTCGGGGAGCTGAATGCCGTAGAAAGTGCGGAGATATCCGATACCGAGCACCACGCCGGGCACCGCCAGCGCGGCCGAAGCCGCCCAATCAAGCCATTCGCGCCCGAACAGTCGGGTCCGCAGCACGATGTAGGCGATCGCCACACCGAGAACGACGTCGATCAATCCGGCCAGCGAGGCGTAGATGAACGTGTTTTTCACGTAGATGAAGCTCTCGCCGAAGACGCGGCCGTAATGCGCCAGGGTGAATCCATCGGGAAGCGGGCTGAATGACCAGATGGTCGCAAAGGAAAGAAGGAGCAGCCCGATGTGCGGGGCGAGCACGAGGAGCAAGATCAGAATGACAACGGCGTAGGCGGCCACATTCCCCCAGGGGCCCATCTTGCGTTTGGCGAGCCCACCGCCTCCGCGCTGCACCGTCGCGTAGTCCCGCCCGCGCATGGCGGCCGCGGAGGCCCACATCGCAAGAATCGATACGATGATGAGGACCACCGAAATCACATAGCCCATGGGGTCGGTGATGCCGATCGCGGTCACGCGCAGGTAGGCTTGCGGCGCCAGCATGTCCTTCACGTTGAGCAGCAGCGGCGTGGCGAGGTCATCGAAAACCTTGACGAAGACGAGAGACGCTCCCGCGAGGTAGCCAGGCAGCGCAAGCGGAAAAACGACACGGCGAAACAGTCGGAAGCCGGAGCATCCGAGGTTCTGCGCCGCCTCCTCCATGGACCGGTCGATATTGCGTAACGCAGCCGAGACGTTGACCAGGATGAATGGGAAGTAGTGGACAGCCTGGACGAAAATGACGCCGTTGAGCCCTTCCATGAAGGGGATCTTGAACCCGAACCAGTCGTCAAGGAGCAGATTGACGGTGCCGTTGCGCCCGAAAAGAAGCTGCATCGCAACCGCCCCAACAAACGGGGGCATGATGAGCGGGATGAAACCAAGCGTCTGAATGATGAGGGCGCCGCGGAACTCGAAGCGCGTTGTGAGCGTCGCCAGGGGAAGGGCAAAGAGCGACGCCAGCACAACGCTCATCGCCGACACGTAAATCGAATTCCAGAACGACCTGACGAAAAGGTCGGTGCGCACGAAATCGACGAAGTTGACGAGCGTAAACTCGCCTGTCCCCTTCTCTGTGAAGGCGACGTAGATAACCGTTGCGACGGGTATAATGAGGAAAAGAAGGAGGATGACGGCGATTAGCGCCGCGGCCAGAAGCTGACCTGGCCCAACCGAAAGTAAGCCTTCCCGGCGAGGCAAAACCAACGCCATCGTCGTATCCCTGCGGAAATGATTTTCGAGGAGACTCCGCTCATCGGAGTCTCCTCGATCTATATCAGCGGGCGAGTTTCAAAGCCTGCTCGGCCTTCGCCTTCGCTTCGGCGTACCGCTCCTTGGCAAATGCGGCCCACTGTTGCTCGAGCTCCGCCTGGCGCGCGCCCTTCTGCTTGCCGCCAGTGAAGGCGCCAGCGATTTCCGGCGAGGACGCTTGCTCCTCGGTGATCGGCATCGCTGCGATGAGGTCACGTGCTTCCTTCACCAGGGCGCGGGCCTCAGCGTTGTCCTTTTGGGCAAGTGCTGCCTCGGCCTCGTGTACCGCTTTGGTCGCGCTCTTGAGGTCGTCAAGCTGGAACGTGATGAGCTGATCGAACAGCGCGTCGACAACCGCGGTCCGCTTCTCTGAGATGGTCACGTCAAACTTGACCCGTGCGCCGAGCGAGGGGTCCTTGAAAGGGTTGGGGTAGTCGGCGGGTGCCTTCTCGTAGACGGCCGGGTTGATCGGAAGGCGGCGGATGCTCGGCTCCAGCAGGACCTCCTGGCCTTCCGGCGACAGTAGGAACTCGATGAAGGCTTCCGCGCCGGCCTTGTTCGGCGCGTTGGCGACGATAGCAACGTTGGCTGGCACAATCGTCGTCACCGTGGGGTAGACGAACTTGACGGGAAAGCCGGAAGCCTGCGCCGAGAAGGCGAAGAAGTCGATCACGATCCCGACGCCCACCTCGCCGGAGTTGACGGCTTCGGGGACGCCGAACGAGCGCTCCGTAACATTTCGGAAATTGCCCGCCATTTCCTTGATGGTGCGCCAGCCCTGCTCCCAGCCCTCGCCCTGCAGGATGGTCTCGATGGTCAGATGCGTAGTGCCCGAGCGGGAAGGAGTCGCGATGGAGACGTGATCGTAATAGACCGGCTTGGCGAGATCGCTCCACTCCTTTGGCTCCGGCAGATTGTTAGCTTTGGCGTAGCGCTCATTCCACATGATGCCGTAGCCGGAGGCCGCGAAGCCGAAGTAGTAGCCGTCTGGATCGTTGATCGGAAAGGCGCCAATCTTCTCCGGAATGCCGGTCGCCTTGGGCTGGTATTTCTGCAGGAGACCCTTGCCCTTGAGCACCTCGAACGCATCCGGTGCGGAAGCCCAGAACAGGTCCGTCTGGTTGTTGTCTTTGGTCTCTTCGAGGTACTTCACGCCCGCGTTGGTATTGCGGTTCTGTACGTCGAGCGTCACGCCTGGGTGGGCCTTCTCGAAGGCTTTCTTGATGGGATCGGTTACGTCCTTCGGAAAGGAGGTCGAAACCGTCACCTTTCCGGTCGGAGCCTGAGCGTGTGCGGGGCCGATGCCAAAGGCGGCCAGGGCGAGTGCCGCGAGCGCGGCAAGTGGGCGATTCATCCTTTCCTCCCTAGCTTATTTTGCAGGCAGATCTCCTTGTCGATTTATCGTTGGTCTGCCAGCCGGATGCAATGTTCTTCATGCGCCGCTAGCTTTCTCTACTATCGAGCCCGCAAGCAAAGTCTTTCGCGAAAGGGTGGATGCGCACAAAGATGGATCGAGCGGAGGTGAACAAGACGCGCAGGGGAAAACGAGGTGAGTACAGCGTACAATTCCCGATGCTATTCTTGGCGCCAGGCGATCCAACGCCGCCGATTTGTGAGATGCATGGGAAGTGGCGCCCCGTAGGGGACTCTTGAATTCTCTCTAACACGTTGAAACTCCTGAGTAATTTCAAATGACCGAAATTGTGATACCAACAATAATACCAGCAAACAGGAAGTTCACCCTTCCCGTAATAGGTCGGCGTTGAAGTCGGTGATCTGGAGAATCGGAGTACGACCAATCATCCACACCTTCTCACGCTTTGTCGCTGTTACATCGACATGAGGCCCACGGCGATCGCCATAGCTCTTGATTTGACCGTGCGAGAGGAGAAGCAAGTCGAAGCACGCGAAGCCGGTCCTGACAACTCCAATGTTCACACACTGCGCAAACTCGTTAGGGAACGAGAACCTGTACTTGCCCGAAGCAACCTCATCCCCGAGCCGCACGGCGATCATGCGCTGCCGACGCCCGATGATGGCGTAGAGATCGACGAACTCGTTCCGGTCCCCAGGCTCAGGCAAGGCGCACGTCCCCCCAGCCATTTGTATGAGACCGGCAACAAGACTGACCACACCACTATCGGCGAGGATCCTGTCCGATTCTTGCCGGGGATCCACGTCCGATCGGACACCAAAGGCTAGCCACCCCTCATCGACATTGAATAGTTTTGCAAGTGCACGGAGCTTCTCGTTGCGGGGAACCGTCTCTCCACTGACCCACTTCCGAACTGTCTCGCGGGTGACTTCCACACCGTACTTCATAGCAAGCTGGTCTCGAACCCACGTGTACCGACCCTGGTTGAAGCCAGGTAAGTGACGACTTTCATCAAAGATTTGATTGAGGCGCCTAGCGAACGCCGCGTGGGGGGCATCCTCTTTGTATCTCATGCAACCTCCGCAAAACCAGCAAGGCAGAGTATCTCGAAGATGGGGGTGTCGTGTCAACAAAAACGTGACATGTGCCGAGGGACGGATGTTCGGCGTGCTCTCCGCCGCGTTGTCGAAAACCTGGTTCAAGTCGGCTCTCCTTTCGAAGTGCGGCCTCACCTTTGAGGCGGACCGATCGGCAAGCGCGGATGCTGGATTCGTCAGTCATGACGACTGCTCCAACTGAGCATGGCCGGGGTTAAACATAGCTGCACTGCACCGCAAAAAGGGGATTGGCACGTAAAAAGTGTCAATTTATAAGAGCGCTCAAAGATTGGTTTGGGTGGTCCATGCAGGGGGGATGCACCGGGCGCCCTGCTCGCAAGTGGCTTGCCCCTTTCTCTAACAAGGAGGCCATGGTGCGTTGAAGAAGTAGCTCCTGTGGGTTTTCACAAAGGCGTCGGCCGCGGCCGATTTGCGGTCGCACTTCACTCAACGAGGTTGTCACAGCTCCAGGCTGCATCCTCGCGCAGAAGCTGCTGTTCCCCTTGATTGATCTCGCCTGACGCTCAATCGGGTTCCACGACACGGATGGGAGAACTTTATGTTGGATGAGCTTAGGCGCGGAGTCCGCGAGGGCTTCGCCTGCGTGAAGCTTCGCAAGTTTTCCAAAGCTCCAGTTGATACCGATTGGACAAGCGCGCCGATTCCGAAATTCCGTCACGTTAGGCAGTGGTGGCGAGCGGGTTTCAACATCGGCGTGCGCCTCGGGGAACCGTCCAAACTCAAGGACGGAGGCTATCTGCACGTCTTCGACATCGACATCCGCGACCCGGACGATCCCGAGGGGGCATTCGAGGAAGCGTCGGAAAAGCTCACCGAACTGCTCGGCAGCAACAGATGGAAGCGGTTCCCAGCCGTTCGGTCAGGGTCGGGCGGCAAGTCTCTGCACGTCTACTTCGCTTCTGAGAAGCCCTTCCGTTCGCGGAAGCTTGCCAGGAGCCCGGAGCTGGTCACCGTTGATGGCAAGAAGTCTCGCCGTTGGGAGATTGAGCTGTTCGGCACCGGCAAACAGGTCGCCATGCCGCCGTCTAAGCACCCATCGGGCGGCACCTACCGTTGGCTCAGAGAACCCAATTGGGAGATCGGAATTCCTACGGTCGATTCCGAGCTTATCGAGGAACTTGTCGGCATCGACTTCTCCATTGACGACCGCGACCCCGAGACGAAAGAGCCCGTCGAGGACATCGACGAAGACGAGATTCGCGAAATGCTCGACGAGCTGGTGGACTTGGCCGAGACGCACGAGGATTGGGTACGCGTCGGCATGGCCGTTCACCATCAGCTCGGCCCTAAGAAGGGATGGCCGATCTTCGACGAATGGTCAAAGAAGCGCGGTAACTACAACAAGAAGGGAAATTGGGAACAGTGGAAACACTTCAAGCGCGACCATCCGAACCCGCGCACGCTGCGTTCACTGATTAAAGAGTTCAACGAGCGGCGCGCCATCCAAAGCCATGCGCAAGCCCTTGAAGAATTCGATGAGATGAACGCCGAGGAGGTCCAGGTCGCTGAGTTTGAGCCTCAAACCGCCCGGGAGCCCGATGACGGTCCTGACTACGTTCTGAGCATCCCCGGTGCCCTTCAAGACGTGGTGGATTTCTACAACGAGAACTCACTCGTTGAGCAGCCGGCGTTTGCTGTTCTCGCGGCGCTCGGGCTCGGCTCTGTCGTGCTGGGGCGTAACGTCTGCACCGACATGAACAATTTCTCCAGCATCTACATGATCGGTGTTGGCGATACTGGCGCGGGTAAAGAGACCATCGCGACGGTGCTCACACATATTCTCCGAGAGTGCGAGCTGGATGACCTGCTAGGCCCCGAGGACTTCACTTCAGAAGGCGCAATCCTGTCCAGGCTTCAAATCTGGCCCAAGGTGATCCTGATTACAGATGAGTTCGGCAAGCGCCTCACCGCTGACCGAAGTCAGCCGAACGCAATGAAGCTAGGTGTCCAACGCGCTTACATGAGCTTGTTCAACAAGCTCCATAGCGTTTGGACGCCGACAGGATACAGCACGAACGGCAAGACGAAAGAGGAAGCCGAAGCGATCCTGAAAAAGCGGGTGATCCGACCGGCGCTCACCATCGCAGCCGCCACGACGCCGAGCACCTTTTACGAGGGGATCAACAGCAGCGACCTGTCGAGCGGCTTCCTCAACCGTTTCATCATCATCCCAGCAACGCGCGGGCTGCAAAAGCAGAGGATCTTCGCGCCACCTATGAAGGTCTCGAAACGGCTCAAGGACTGGGTCGCATGGGCCTCGACGCTCTGTGCGGACGACAATGAGTCGTTCGCTCTGAAAAACGATCCATTCACAGTTGTTGAACCGAAAGTGCTCCCTTTCACCGCTAAGGCGAAGGCCCTTCTTGATGACATCGAAAGCGAGCGCGTGAAGCGGCAAAGGGAGCTAGAGCCGCTCGGGTTACAAGACGTGTTTCAGCGGTCGCGCGAAATTGCCCAGCGCATCGCTCTGATCGTGGCGCTGAGCGAGGAGTACGAGCGGATTCAAACCCGGCACGTTGAATGGGCCTGGAACTTCGTGTCGTACTATCACGGCAAGATGGCCGAATCCTTCATGGCGAACCTCGATAAGAGCCCGCTGCATAAGCTCGCAGAGAACATTGCTGCGAAGGTTATCGAGAAGGGTGCTAGAGGAATGACGCTACGAGAGATCGCCAAGAGCTTCCGCCGCAAGTGGAGTTTACTGAGCACTAGCGCGAGCGACGAGGTTGTACGTCTTCTCAGGCGCGATTACGGCATCGTGGAAACGGAGATCAAATCACCACGCGGCCCTTCACGCTTTGCGTTCGTAGCGCCGAAGTTCAATCCGAAGCTAAAAAAATATGCAAAATGATGTCTGTGAGACGTGCTGAGACAGATCCGACTTTCATGACCCCCGCTTCGGCGGGGTTTTCTGTTGTGTCGGCGGGTTTCCGGGTTTTTCGGCGGGTATCGGCGGGTTGTCGGCGGGTTTTTTCGAGGCTAAGTCCTTGATTTCACGGGATACTTTCCGAAAACCTGCCGACATTCTGAAACTAGAGACTCTGGGGTAGATTCAGATGGTCCTCGAAGGGCTGAATCTCCCCAAACAGACTCACCCCCTAGAAATGTCGGCAGGTTTTAGAAGAAATGGGGAAAAAAATAATAATATCAATAATTTATCGACTCCAAAACCTGCCGACAAACCTGCCGACAACCCGCCGATACGCGCCGACATCGCTGACTCATCGCTGCCCCTGGAAATCTTTGAAAAAATTCCCCAAAATTCTGCCGCGCCGCGGTCAGCGGCCCCTCGCGCTGCGCCTTTCGAGGCGGAAGGACCCGAAGCGGCTCACCTCGTATCAGACTCAAGCAGAGCACCTCAGCACGTCTCACTCTGTCTCACCACGTCTCGAAGACACCGCCCAACGTCGCCGCACGAATTTCGCCCAGCGCGGTCACTGTCTCACACGGTATCAATTCGCCTCAGTGGTGACGCGCTAAGCTCAGTATGTTTCGGACAGTCTCAAGTGGACCCAACGCTCGTTACGCACAGCACTCGGAGTGAGGCGATGCTCCCCCAAGGAATCATACCGAATGGATTACGAATCTGCTTCGATCGGCGTTTGCCCCCCCATGATTCGAGCCGTGATGCGGGCGGGATCAAAGAAAGCGACATCACCACCGAGTTGCCCTAGTCTTGTCGAGCATACAATTTGCTCGACGGTCTGCTCTGACCGCAATTTTTCGAGCACGACATCAAGGATGTGTCTGCTGACAACCTTAAGCCGTCAGAGGTGATGCCGCCTCAGCCGAGCCAAGTGTCTGGGCGACCGCAGTGGTCCATCACCATGGTCAAGAGCAGAGATTCAGGATCTCGACTTGCGGACGGTCTTGCTGGGCGTCTTGGCTGGCGCCTTGGCCCCGCTGCGAATGGTGCGCCGATAGGTTTCTTGCCGTCAGCGCGCGCTCGCGCGCGAAGTCGATAAACTTCCAATCGCAGCAACCCCATGAATGGGATCGATTCGACAGCGATCGCGCCAGGTTCTCTCTGAACTCCGGTTTGGTAATTTGGGTCGTATCTGATTTGCCCCTCCTTCTTGTATAGGTGGCGGTAAAGCGCCAGATTTTGGGCCTGCTCCACGATCCCATGCGGAACATCATTGCATCTGGCGGACCAGCCTTGGGTGCGGCGCAAGAGTGTTTTGAAGTCACCTTCAAGGGATTGGTTGCAGTATCGCACCTTGTACTTCTCGAAAAGTTGCTTAAGTCGACGTGCCCGCTCTCGGAAGATGCTCGGTGTGCCGTACTCCTTGATTGCATTAAGTTCATGCGGCTTGCCGGCGAAGATGCTGTAGATACGTGGGCGAAGATGCTGTAGATGCGTGCAAGTTGAACTTCCACGGCCTCCCATCCAGAGAGAACGTGGCCAACGCCGCAGCAGGTCGCATCCTCATCTAAATCACCCACCGCGGGAAACGGCGGCTGATCCAAGGGTCTGCCATATGCACCGTTCGTTAGTGGAACCGCATCAGTATTCCTACGTTGAGATTATCCTAGGAGGAAGTTCACATGGCTGTGAAGCCAAGCGCGCGTACCTGCGCAATCAAAGAGCAGATAATTGAAGATCCGGTGACGGGACTGGTTTTACAGTTTGAGATGAAGCCGGGAAGCGATGCGCCCTATCGTCTTCGTATCTATGGCGACCTGCCATACGGCAATCGTGAATTCCTATTCGATAAGAATGGAGAAGAAGCGGGGGCAGGAACGCTGCTCAGTTGTTCCTGCCGCCCAACTTGGATCAGAGAAGTGACGTCCTAAGCAAAGCGCTCGTTGCAGCGTGGGAGCCGACCGTAACGCGTCACGTATTCTCGAATGAGTTCGGCCTCACGACCTATCGGCCTACTATTCACCTCCCTGCGGTAGTGAGTTGCTCTTTGTGTGCAACGCCCCTCATCGCCCCTGCGGTGCGCCTGTAGTCGAGTACGGATTGTGACGCCAGTTCCGGCTGCACGACCGATGTAGATCAACTCGTCACCGTCGTAGAGTTCGTAAACTCCGTGCTCATCCGGCGCCTTGTCTACATTGTCCTTGCTGAACAGATATTTGCTACCACCAATAGGCATAGCAGTGTCTCCAAGTTTGGGCGGCTTGGTCTTGACCACGCAAACTTGAGACGCAAGACTTCAGTGTGTTCTGATTCGACCCGGCCAAGCCAATCAACGGGTTCGATACGCTCAGACCGCCCGGCGCTGCCATCGCTGGGCGATTACGCGTTCATGAATCGTACTGGAATCTGGAATCGGCTGGCGGGTAGGTCAACAAGATTCCGTCGGAACACGTACCATTAAGCAACAGTTCATTTGGCAATCGCCCCATTGCTGTTCTTGTGAACTGCGTCACGCCTCATCAAGTAACTGCGGTATGGGGCATCGATGCGCCCGGCTCTCGTTCACTAGCCGAACAGGGTCATGATATGCTCAGTGCTAAGCGTATCATAGGGGGCGAGAATGAGGATCGCGATAGGGTTGGCCGCGAGTATTGCAGTGCTTCTGCTCGTCATGGTGGGGGCGCCGCAGGAGTAGAGCTTAGCCTGGGCGAGCGCAGGCCAGCACTTATCAATTTGATCACGTTGGCAATTATGGTGTTGGTATTGTTCGCGATTTGGCGGAGATGAACTGGCGGAATTGGCTCTTTCTATTGGCGTCCTTCTCCTAGGCAAGTCCTTCTCGTCCGCGGCTAGTTGTGAGCTGCTCGATGACGAATGCAACATCGCTGGGAGTCATCGACGATGGAAAAGTTACAACTCGTCCCTGATCTGGTAACTCAACGTAAGCCGTCAGAAGTGCCCCGCCGTCATCCGCGAATATCAAGTCCTTGTACGCGGTAGGTTCTTCCGAGAGCCATCGAAGCCGGGTCGATGGGAACAACCTGACCGGGTGAGACTTTTTTCTGGAGGGCGGCCATAAAAACTGGAAGTTGTTCCTGAGGGATTTCAACCTCCATCTTCCGGTTATCGTCCCGGTGAAACGCAATCTTGACGTACGGCGCATCAACGCGGCGCGAGACTTCAAAGCCGTCGGGCTGGAACACATCCTCGGGATTATCGCTCATAGACGAGTCTCCTCTGCTGAGATGGAGCAGAGGCTGCGCTCAGTACGCAATTGCGCACGGACGCGAACAGGCACGAAACAGGAGAAGCAGTGGTTCCGCTGAGCGCAGCCTCTGCGAAACCCCTAAAGAGGGGCATCGGTGTCACCACTAACACCCCTTCTCATACGCATGTTCGCGAAAAGAGTCGAATCTGCATGCTGACTATTTCTGATCGGTCCACCGACGGTGGCGTTTGCGCCAGCGCAGGAAGCGCTTAGCGAGCTTCCTTGCATCAAGTGGCTCGGTAAGACCGCCAATAGGTCGAACGATTACCCTTCACGCCGATGACCGCTTCGGTGGTACGCTCTTTGTCTTCAATTGCGAGCGCTGACCTATTGGGTCCGCGCAGTTCGCGCGCTGATCGACGCCACTGGAAGCGATTAAACTCCTGGGCGCGAAGATTGCGGCGGCCTAGGTATGGAATTTTGTTGGCTACTGGCTGATTATTGGTTGGGTACCACCCTTCAACCCGAAGTGCACAAACACCCAACGGGCGGCTATATTTCGCCCAGGTAGAGAGGACGCGTGCTGGGAGGGGGAATGGACAAGCGCGCCCTAAGCGAACGTGACATCTGCACCAAGTTCATCACGCCCGCCCTGCGCCAAGCCGGTTGGGACGAGATGCTGCAAATCCGCGAGGAGGTCAGCTTTACCAAGGGCCGGATCATCGTACGCGGCAAACTGGTCACTCGTGGCCAGCCCAAGCGCGTCGACTACATCCTCTATTACAAGCCGAATATCCCACTCGCCCTGATTGAGGCCAAGGACAATTCCCATAGCGTCGGCGACGGCATGCAGCAGGCGCTCGATTACGCCACCACCCTCGACATCCCCTTCGTGTTTTCCTCGAACGGCGACGGCTTCGTCTTTCACGACCGCACCGGCTTGAGCAACCCCCGAGAAGTCAATCTTGACCTCGACGCCTTTCCCTCACCCGATACTCTTTGGGCGCGCTATTGTGCATGGAAGGGCCTTGACCCTGAGGCCGAGCGGGTCGTGCTTCAGGACTATTACTTTGACGCGAGTGACAAGGCACCACGCTACTACCAGGTGAACGCCGTTAACGCCGCGATTGAGGCGATCGCCAAGGGCCGCCGTCGCGTGCTGCTGGTCATGGCAACTGGCACGGGCAAAACCTATACCGCGTTTCAGATCATCTGGCGGCTGTGGAAGTCGGGCCGTGCCAAGCGCGTACTCTATCTGGCCGATCGCAACGTCCTGATTGACCAGACGATGGTCAACGACTTCCGCCCCTTCGGCAGCGCGATGGCGAAGCTTTCGACTCGATCTAAGACCATCGAGCGCGACGACGGCACGAGCATTGACATCACCACAGCTATTGACAGTCGTCGGCGAATCGATACGGCCTACGAGATCTACTTGGGGCTGTATCAGGCGATCACCGGCCCGGAAGAGCGGCATAAGATCTACCGCGAGTTCTCGCCTGATTTCTTCGACCTCATTGTCATCGACGAGTGCCACCGCGGCAGCGCGGCCGAGGATTCCGCGTGGCGCGAGATCCTCGAATACTTCTCAAACGCAACGCAGATCGGCATGACCGCGACGCCGAAAGAAACGAAGTACATCTCTAACATCGCCTATTTCGGCGAGCCGGTTTACTCCTACTCGCTCAAGCAGGGCATCCGCGACGGCTTCCTCGCACCCTACAAGGTGGTGAAAGTTCACATCGACCGCGACGTTGAAGGATACCGGCCCGAGAAAGGCCAGCTCGATCGCGACGGGGAGGAGGTTGAAGACCGCATATATAACATCAAAGACTTCGACCGCACGTTGGTGCTAGACGAGCGCACCAAGCTTGTTGCCCGGAAGATCACCGATTTCCTAAAGGAAAGCGGCGACCGTTTTCAGAAGACGATCGTGTTCTGCGTCGATCAGGAGCATGCAGCGCGGATGCGCCAGGCACTCATCAACGAGAATGCTGATCTGGTCGCCGAGAACCACCGCTATGTCATGCGCATCACCGGCAGCGATCAGGAAGGCCAGGCCGAACTCGGCAATTTCATCGACCCGGAATCGAAGTATCCGGTGCTCGTCACAACCTCGCGGCTGCTTTCGACCGGGGTGGACGTGCAGACCTGCCGCGTCATTGCCCTCGATCGCGAAGTCAATTCGATGACTGAGTTCAAGCAGATTGTCGGCCGCGGAACCCGCGTGCATGAGGACACGCGCAAATTCTATTTTACGTTGATCGATTTCCGCGGCGCCACCACCCATTTTGCCGACCCGGCTTTTGATGGTGAGCCAGTGCAGATTTACGAGCCGGGCGCAGGCGATCCCGTGGCACCGCCGGATGACGCGCTCCCGACTGACGAGGATGGCACACTCTTGCCCGAGACGCCCGGCGTCGACGAAACCATCGTCGATCAGCCGGGGCTCCCGCTCCACTCCGGCGGGGCGAAGAAGAAGGTCTATGTCGACGGTGTGAGCGCGACCATCATCGCTGAGCGCGTCGAGTATCTCGATGAGAACGGCAAGCTCGTCACCGAGTCCCTGCGCGATTTTACAAAGAAGGCGCTGAAAAAGCGCTTTGCTAGCCTCGACCATTTCCTCAAACGCTGGAAAGAGGCGGATCGCAAACAGGCAATAATTGAGGAACTGGAAGCTGAGGGTCTTCCGCTAGACCTGATTGCCGGGGAACTGGGCAAGGATCTCGATCCTTTCGACCTCATCTGCCACGTCGCTTTCGGCAAAAAACCACTGACCCGACGCGAGCGCGCTGAAAACGTCAAGAAGCGCGACCTGTTCACACGATACGAGGGGCGGGCCCGCGCCGTGCTGGATGCGCTGCTCGCCAAGTATGCCGACGAGGGCGTGCTCAATCTCGACGACACGAACGTATTGACGATTCCGCCGATCAGTGAGCTTGGCACTCGTGTTGAGCTCATTCGTGCATTTGGCGGGCGAGAAAAGTTCGTTGCAGCCGTCTACGAGTTGCAATCTGCCCTTTATCAGGAGACCGCCTAAACGATGAATGTTCGCTCCACCGTCCGGTCGATTCAGGACATCATGCGCCAGGATGTGGGCGTTGACGGCGACGCCCAGCGCATTAGCCAATTGTGCTGGATGTTCTTCCTTAAGATCATCGACGATCAGGATCAGGATTTGGAGCTGGCGAAAGACGACTATCAATCGCCTATCCCGAGGAAATACCAGTGGCGCAACTGGGCGGCCGACCCTGAGGGCATTACCGGCGAGGAATTACTCACTTTCGTCAATGACGAGCTTTTTCCAGCGCTGAAAAATCTTACCGTCTCGAATAAGCCCGGCGACCGTCGGCGCGTTGTCCGCGCTGTATTCGAGGACGCCTACAACTACATGAAGTCCGGGCAGTTGATGCGGCAGGTTATCAATCGCATCAACCAGATCGACTTCAACAATCTGATAGAACGGCAGCACTTCGGCGAGATTTACGAGCAGCTCCTGAACGAATTGCAATCGGCCGGCAATGCTGGAGAATACTACACGCCGCGCGGTGTCACTACGTTCATGACAGCGATGATCGATCCCAAGCCCGGCGAACTGCTGCTCGATCCAGCCTGTGGCACCGGCGGCTTTCTCACCTGCGCCATCAATCACATGCGCAAGCATTACGTGAAGCGACCTGAGGATGAAGCGAAGTTGCAGGCGTCATTACGCGCGGTTGAGAAGAAGCCCCTTCCGCACATGCTCTGTGTCACCAACATGCTACTGCACAACATCGAGGACCCGAGTTTCGTACGCCACGATAATACCCTGGCGCGGCCCTACATCAGCTACACACAAAGCGATCGCGTCGACATCGTTCTTACCAATCCACCATTCGGAGGGCGTGAGGAAGACGGCATCGAGCTGAACTTTCCGCAGCACTTTCGAACCCGCGAGACCGCTGACCTCTTCCTTGCCCTCATTATCCGGCTGCTCAAACCTGGAGGCCGCGCGGCTGTAGTACTCCCGGACGGCACCCTATTTGGAGAGGGTGTCAAGACGCGGCTCAAAGAGCATCTGATGCAGGAGTGCAACCTCCACACTATCGTTCGCCTGCCCAATTCAGTGTTCAAGCCCTACGCCTCAATAGGCACTAACTTGCTTTTCTTTGAGAAGGGTGAGCCGACTAAGGAAATTTGGTTTTGGGAGCACCGCGTTCCACAAGGCCAAAAGGCCTATTCGATGACGAAGCCGATCCGATTTGAGCATTTCAAGGATTGCATCGATTGGTGGGGCGGGCCGAAGCGTAAGGGGCGCAAGGAAGGTCCTCTCGCTTGGAAAGTTACCGCTGAAGAGGTTAAGGCACGCGGCTACAATCTTGACATCAAGAACCCGCACTCGGTGGCGGATGATCACGGCGATCCCGAGCAATTGCTCGCCGAGCTTACCGCAGCCGAGGCCGAAACAGCTCGCCTTCGGCAGCAGTTAAAGGACATCCTTGCGGAGGCACTCGGGAGATGAAGGCAGGACGCCTTTTAACCCTTTATGAGAATATTGCGGACACACCTGACCCTATCCAGCGCCTGCGCCGGTTCGTGCTCGATCTTGCGATGCGCGGAAAGCTTGTGCCGCAGGATCCAAACGAAGAGCCAAGCCCGGAGTTGCTGCAGCGGATCGCAGCGGAGCGATTGGACCAAGCGGGTTTGCCCCAGGGATGGCGGCGGGCCAAAATCGGCACTGTGCTGACGCTTCAGTACGGTAAGGGCTTAAAGGCAACCGAACGTTCCGAGGGAGGTCCTGTGCCTGTCTTCGGTTCGAACGGAATAATCGGATTCACGCATGAACCCTTAACCGTACGCCCCTCTATCATCATTGGTCGCAAGGGATCGGCTGGCGCCTTGAACCTGTGCAATGGCCCATCCTGGACAACCGACGTCGCCTACTATGTCGAAGCGCCATCCTTTCTTGCTCTTCGGTTTCTTTTCTATGCGCTCGCCAGTCTAAATTTGGAGATGTTAGGAAAAGGCGTGAAGCCCGGCCTAAGCCGCTCTGAGGTGTACGATCAGATTATCGTCATCCCTCCAATCGCTGAGCAGCGCCGCATCGTCTCCAAGATTGACGAACTGATGGCGCTTATTGACCGACTGGAGGCTGCCCGGACCAAGCGGGAAGCTACGCGCGACAAGCTTACAGCAACCAGCCTTTCCCGGCTCAGCGCGCCCAATTCTACAACGTTCCGCGATGACGCCCGCTTCTTTCTCAGCAACCTACCTGCGCTCACCACCCGCGCCGACCAAGTCAAAAAGCTGCGACAGACCATCCTTAATCTAGCAGTGCGTGGAAAGCTCGTGCCGCAGGACCCAAACGACGAGCCAGCAACTGAATTGTTGGTGCGGATCGCGAGAGAGAAGGCTCGTTTGATAAAGGCGGGTATTATTCCGAATAGGAAGGATCCTGTTCGCGACACAACAAGATTAGCCGGGGGGCTTCCGCCGTCATGGTGTCTGATATCCCTCGGTCAGGTTTGTAATCTGGTGACAAGCGGATCGCGTGACTGGGCCGAGTTCTATGCGACCTCCGGTTCTGGTTTCATCCGTGCACAAAACATTCGGTTTGGGAAACTACGGCTCGACGATTTGGCTTTCGTCAAGCCGCCAACCAATTCAGAAGGTAGCCGAACTCGAGTCGCAAAAGGTGATTTGCTGATTGTCATCACGGGAGCGGGCGTTACCAATCCAGCTCTTCTCGATCAAGATATTGGCGAGGCGTATGTCAGCCAACATGTAGCTCTCGTACGGCCAACCGACCCACAGCTCTCCGCTTGGTTACTTCTTTGCCTCATGGCCGATTCAGGCGGGCGCGCTGAACTTGTAGAGCGCGCCTACGGAGCCGGTAAACCGGGCTTGAACCTCGACAATATTCGATCGCTGTCAATTCCCCTCCCACCACTCGCGGAACAGCGCCGCATTGTGGCCAAGACTCATGAATTGATGTCGTTGTGCGACCAGTTGGAAGCGAGCCTCGCCAAGGTCGACGACATCCGCCGCCGCGCGCTAGAAGCCCTTCTCACCGAGGCGCTGGCGCCGCTAGAAGGGAAAAAGGAATTGGAGGCGGCGGAATGAACCCGCCACTTGAGAACGCGGTAGTGTCAATCCAACTTGGCTTGGAGGATTTCGCTTCGGAAGACGAACGGCGCACGATTTCGGCTGTACGAAACCTCTATGCCGGCGTTCTTCTGCTGTGCAAGGAAGTGCTCCGCCAGCTCTCACCGCCAGACTCTAATGATCTGCTCATTCGAGCGAAGAAAAGGGCCATTAAGGACGGAAACGGAAATGTTCGACTCGTTGGAGCAGGGAAGAAGACTATTGACCGAGCAGAGATCGAAGAAACTTTCAAACAGCTTCAGCTCAGCGTAGACCTTTCGAACTTGAGGCGCCTTGCAGAAATCCGCAACGATATTGAACATTTGCACCCAACGCACGCGCCTGCGCTGATTCAGGAAGCCATCGCCGACGCGATGCCAATCATTCGCGATGTGATAGTAAAAGAACTCCGCGAGGAACCCGCAGCCTTGCTTGGTCGAGAGGCATGGGAGGTGCTGCTCAAAGAGGCCCGCGTCTTTAGAGAAGAACAGCAGGCGTGCCGGGCGAGTTTCGATACTATCAATTGGGAGACCGAGACGCTCAGAAAAGCCTCTGAGGTCTTCCAATGTCCGAAATGCTCATCGAGCCTTATTCGAAATGACAACGCGACCGCGACGAAACCCGGGCAATTGGCCCTGGTGTGTTCGAAATGTGGCGAGCACGCAGATCTTCACATAGTCATTGAGGCGGCCCTTAAAGAAAGTCTTTGGGTCGAAGGCCACATCGCCGCAATGGAGGGTGGCGATCCAGTTCTGGATGAATGTCCGGAGTGCTTTAAGGAAACCTATGTTTTCGCCGAAAAGAAGTGTCTCAATCCAAGTTGTGGATTCAGCCTTGATGGATACGAGTGCGCTCTCTGCGGCGAAGGTTTGACGCTGGACGATTATCGCTATGGCGACGGCAATCTGTGCAGTTACCATGCACATGTTATGTCGAAAGATGATTGATCGATGACTGCGTTCGTCCGCCACATCGGCATTGATTACTCTGGCGCAAAGACGCCAAGCGCGAGTCTACCAGGCTTGCGCGTTTATCTCGCCGAAAACGATACGCCGCCGGTCGAGGTTGCGCCGCCTTCCGGCCCACACAAATATTGGTCGCGGCGCGGTATCGCTGAATGGCTGGTGGAGCGGCTCTCCGAGGATGCGCCGACGCTGGTCGGCATCGATCACGGTTTCTCGTTCCCTTTGCGCTATTTCGAGGTTCATGGCCTCAAGCCAAACTGGCCTGCATTCCTCGATGACTTCCAGCGACATTGGCCGACCGACAACGATCACTCCTATGTCGATTTCGTGCGCAAGGGAGCTATGGGCGCGGGCGCCGCGCGCACCGGTAGTTCGCGCTGGCGCCGGCTCACCGAGGAGCGTGCTGGGGTGGCGAAGTCGGTATTTCATTTCGACGTGCAGGGCTCAGTGGCAAAATCCACCCATGCCGGGATCCCCTGGCTGCGCTTTATCCGACAACGCCTTGGTGCGCGCGTCCACTTTTGGCCGTTCGACGGTTGGGAAATCCCAGCCGGCCGCTCTGCGATTGCCGAGGTCTACCCATCATTGTGGCGCCGCAACTTCGCATCCGATGGGCGCACGTCCGATCAGCATGACGCCTTCTGCATCGCCGCCTGGTTGGCGCGCGCCGACCGCGACGGTACACTCACGAGCTTCCTCAAGCCCGACCTGTCGCCGGCCGAACGCGCCGTGGCCCAGGTGGAAGGCTGGATTCTGGGCGTCCCCGGCCTGATTCGAAACCTTTCGGAGGGGACGCGATGACAGGGCGCGGCCTGATTGCGTTTGCGGCGGCGGTCACGGTGTTTTTGTTCGAGCACCAAGATTTCCTGCCTGGTCTTCACTTGAACGACGGGCGGGGTCATCGCGGCATCGACGCTCGCAAGGTATCGCAATGGTGTATCGAGAATTGGCCGATGGGCTGTCTGTAGATGCCGTTTTGACCACCACCCTTGTTGAGTGCGATCATAGGGGGGAGGTATGGCCAGTTGGCACGGACCCTTGCCAAAGGACGACGGCTGGCGCCAAGTGACGCTTGCCAGCATCGCGGCTCTGGGTCAGCGGCTCTGGCTTCGCTGCAACGCTTGTGGCCGTGATCTCTCGCCTGAGCCCAAGATCTTCGCTGCAGAGCACGGTCTGCCGCTCCACACACCCCTGCAGATCATCGCGCGTCGGCTCGTGTGCACGCACTGCGGGGCGGGCGGAAGGCTCATTGCCGGCCGGAGCCGTACGCGATCGGAAACGAATAGCGCCCGCCGAGGCACTGGTGGCGGGCGCTGACCGAGGGTAAACTCAAGCCGACTTAGTTGGTCAACTTGACGTTGATGCCAAGCTTGATGGTGTCGACCTCGGCTTCGGCTCTGATGGGGATTACCCCGTCGAGCCGATGCGTCTCACTGCCGAAATCCATGTGATTGTATTCGAGCTTGGCTGATACGCGATCAGACAGCGCATATTCGACGCCTAGCCCCGCAACCCACCCTACGTGCGTTTCCTTAGATGAGATGGATTCTCCGAGGAAGCTGACATCTGCGTTCAGCTCGGCCCAGGCGACGCCACCCAGGGCGTAGATCATCGCACGATCCATCGCGTAGCCGAGCCGGCCGACGATTGTGGCCGTCCAGTCGACTTCACCCTTGCAGTTAAGAACATTAAGAAGGAAGCAGCTTGAGTTTCCGTCGATGCTGGCACCCGAAAACGTGCCTTCTATACCAATGACGGCACTGCCCATCTGGTAATTGTAGCCGACCTGGCCGCCGTAGATAGTGCCGTCGAGATCGACGTCAGTGTGCGTCCAAGGCGCGCCTTTCAACTCACCCTCTCCGCCGCCGGTCGCCAGGCCGGCGTGGACACCGGCATAGAAGCCGGTCCAACTGAAGGCATATGTGGCGGGTGCGCTTTGATCGAGCCGTCGTATCGTGGGCCCCAAAGATCTGCGGCGTTTGCGGATTGTGCGAGTCCAAAGAACAGTCCCGCTGTTGCGGCAAACCGGTACACTGATGCAACTTTAAACATAGGAACTCCCTCTGCTGACTATCAGAAGAAGAACTAGTGTCCTGATCGACAAAATCATTGGATTATATCCCGCATTGATTCGCGGGGGATAGAGCATGGGCAGGGCAGCGGTCGCCATTGCGTTGACGGATGCCGAGCGGCGGGAGCTGGGAGGGTTTGGTGCGGCGGCGGCGCACGGCTCACGGGTTGGCGCGGCGCGCCGAGATCGTGCTGCTGGCGGCGGCCGGGCTGCAGAACAAGGAGATCGCGGCACGGATCAACACTCATGCGGAAACGGTCGGTACTTGGCGCCGGCGGTTCGCCGAGCGCGGCCTCGATGGTCTCTACGACGAGCCGCGGCCCGGCGCCCCGCGGCGGATCGGCGATGAGGAGATCGCTGAGACGGTGCGCAGGACGCTGGAGGAGACACCGCCTGACGCGACCCATTGGTCGCTGCGCTCGATGGCGCGGGCCACCGGTTATGCGCCCTCAACCATTCACCGCATCTGGAAGGCGTTCGGTCTTCAGCCGCACCGCAGCGAGACCTTCAAGCTCTCCACCGATCCGTTGTTTGTCGAAAAAGTACGCGACATCGTCGGGCTCTATCTGGCCCCGCCGGAGCGCGCCATGGTGCTGTGCGTGGACGAGAAAAGCCAGATCCAGGCGCTCGATCGCAGCCAGCCGCTCCTGCCCATGCGCCCCGGCCAGCCGGAGCGGCGTACCCACGACTACAAGCGCCACGGTACGCTGTCGCTGTTTGCTGCCCTCGATATTGCCACCGGCAAGGTGATCGGGCGTTGCTATCAGCGCCACCGTTCGCAGGAGTTCCTGAAGTTCCTGCGCGAGATCGATGCCCATGTGCCCGACGGGCTCGACCTGCACCTCGTGATGGACAACTATGCCACGCACAAGACCAAGCCAGTCCGAAACTTCCTCGCCAGGCGGCCGCGCTGGCATGTCCATCTGACGCCGACCAGCGCCTCCTGGATCAACCAGGTGGAGCGCTTCTTCGCCGACCTCACCGCCAAACACATCCGCCGCGGCGTCCACCGCTCGACCCGCGATCTCGAGGCGGCCATCAGCCGCTACATCGCCGCGGTCAACGCAGATCCCAAACCATTCCGCTGGACCAAATCAGCCGACGACATCTTGGCTAGCATCCACCGGTTCTGCACCCGCACATTGAGTGCGGCCGAAGCCCAAAATAAACTCCGGGAAACTTCGGAATCAGGACACTAGCGTATCGCCGGCGGTCAGTGGTCACAAATTGGACACAGTTCCCCATCTTTCGAAAGGTTCAGCGTTCAGACAGGACGAGCAGCGGCGCTCCGCCCCAAGAGCCCCCGCAATGCCGCCTGACTGATGTCAATGGAGGAGGCGCGGAGTTCTTCCCCGATGATGTCGCGGGCGTGGCCGAAGGCGTTGCTCGGTACGCCTGAGTTCCTGAATCTGGATCAACATGGTCAATAACGTGCGAAGCACGATCGGACTGGCGAGGCGCTTTTTACAGCATTCCTCTAGCACGCCCTGAATGTCGTCTAAGCCCGGCTTTTCGACGGCCTCGCGGAGACGGTCTCTTATGCCGTCGTCGATCTCGCCGGCCGGTGCTGTCAGCAGAACGCGAATGGTCGATCTAATAAGCTCGACGCTCATCTCAATCTTGGCGCGAAACGAATTTCCCGTTAAGCGGAACACTACAACTGTTTCGATTTGCGCGGACGTCTGTAGGCTCGCTCAGAGTTCAGAAGCAAAATGCAGCATCGCGAAAGGCGGAACTAAGATTGAGTAGAGTATAAAATCCGAGATCAGCACATTTTGCCATGTTATTGTCGTCAATTAGTCATCAATCTGCCTATTGATCTCAGTGAACATTCTTGCGGCACCGCTTGCCTAATGACTTTCGATGTGTATACGACACTCCGAGCACATCGCAAGCTTTACGCAAGGTACGAAAATGGGTGACAGATTTCTTTGGGTTGAAGGCCAAGGGACTGCAGCTGCAACTCAAATCTCTGATAGAGCAACAGCATCGGTTATGGCCCGGCTCGGCATGGACGGAAGAGCTTGAGGGGCAGTGGTCGCCTCCCATTCTCGCCCTCCTCCTCCGCGCAGAAGGATTGCTCGCCAGCGCGTTCGCCTGAGCAACCGTCTCTTCTCTCGGTGACGCGACCCCGCATGGCATCTCTGGCTGCCGCTACGACCCCGGCTCGCCAGTCCCAAGGCAGGATCTGATCTCATTTTCGGACTCCAGGAATGCCGGGACGCCGAGGGGCTGATTTTTCTCTGCGGGCAGTCGGCGACACGCTTTCTGAGCGGCTTGATTGAAGGCAACGAAGTCAGCTGCACCGTGACAGGTCGCGACCGCTACGGCCGCGCCCTTGGGATATGTTCGGTGGCGGGGCGGGAGATCAATGCCGAGTTGGCAGCTTGGCAGCGTTCCAACGGATTTCGGCCATACGGTCTCGAATCGGGTCAATTCTGCGCTCGCCTCTCCTAACTGGAGCGGCACCGGCTGCGCGAGCTTCGCGGCAATTGCGAAAGACAAAGCCAGCTCCTGCTCCGCTGGCGTTCAAGAGCTGCACCGGAGCGGCACGTTGCGGCGTCGCACCACCTCCATGACAGTGGTATTCTCCCGCTGGTTGCAGATCAAAGAATTGTGATTAACACTCGCCCCCGTTAGGAGTGCCCAAGCGGGGTGGGATTTTTTGACAAGCGGCGCCACAACTGAACGGTGTTCACTCAGCGCCTACTCTGACTGATCCGAGCCAGTTAACTTTGGTCGGGAGATTCAATCGGCAGCGCGGATTGGTTCAGGTCCAGTGTCAAGTCAATTCCTGGCGCACCCATGAAGAACCACAACATCGGTACGCGCAAAACGCGAGACACTTCATACAGTCGCTTGCAAGTGACGGGGACCTCGGCGGCCTCTAACCTGATGATCTGCTCCGCTGCATACTCTACGCAAATTTTTAGGAGGTCATTCTTATTCTGCGCACCTTCTATTCCAGGATGCGTTGGTTCGGTGCTGCTGCCGCGAGCAGCCCTGCATCTGCTAGCGTGCGTCCTGCGGTTCGTATGACAGCCCTGCGCATCGAGGCCGCCGGGATGAGCCAACGCGGTAATACTGCTGCTGGCTGCGGCAAGAATGATTAGCGAGATAGTGATGGCAGCTTTGCCCGTCATAACCGCCCCTTGTGCTTCCATCCTGATTATCCGTCGACCGAATATAGGGAGGTTCGGTTTGCGGCAGGACTATTTGAAGATCTGGTTTCCGAATTCTTAAGTCGAGTGACAGAGCACGTGTTCCCTTCAACCCGACGGCATTGTAGTACCCGGGACCCGCCGTGCAATCCTGCTCCCTGAAGCTAAGTCCAACATTCTGACCTCTCTCGATTGAGGAGGTCCCCACGCTGGCAGATAAGTTCGCACTGATGGACTCGGGGCTTCTGCGGCCGACCCAAGTGGGTTACAGCCGCACTATACGGCCTTCACAGCAAACGAGATAACGACTGAATCAGCTGTAGTCAGGCGAAGCCGCTTTTCGCACCGATTGAATTCGGGGAATTCCTATCATTTATTCAGACGATTTGATCGCAGATTGACTTAGTACAAGGGCGGAGTATTGACCCACAAAACCCGTGTTTCGACCTCTGCGGCATTTCGAAATCGATGGGGCTTGACACTGGGGAACGCAAAACTATCCCCTGGATGAAGAAGAAACGTTTGGCCATCCACCCACAATTCAAGGCATCCCGTCAACACCATTCCCGCTTCTTCCCCATTATGCGAAAAGATGTCATCCCCCGTAGAACCGCCAGGCGCCAAAATGACCATGAGGAGTTCAAGAGAGCCAATTGGTTGTGGCGTCAAAAGCTCTTTCACAAGGCGCTTTTCCCCGAAATCTAATCTACGCCTTTCCCCAGCGCGCACAACCAACCCACTTTCTTGGGATGAGTCAGTTGTCTGATCAAATAGGTGCTCTAGTGGAATATCCAGTGCCCCAATTAGAGCTAACAGAGACCGGACCGAAGGAGCTGTGATTTCGCGTTCAATCTTACTGATGAGACTAATAGATAGTCCAGTTAGCTCTGAAACCTGCTCAAGACTCAATTTCTTTTTGAGTCGAGCTTCGCGAATACGGGTACCAATACCCTGTGCGAGTTTATTGACGGTCATTATGACAAGGCTTTCCTTGCTACCAAGAGCTGAAAGAGTTGCCGGCGCCTGGTAAGGCCCGCCTGTCGCGACCAGCATGAAGCACACCTAGGGACGTTTCTGTTCTATAGACAGAAAACAACAAAAACAGCCCAGCCGCACGTCCGACCGGCCCAGGTAGCCCGAAACTCTCCTAATCGTACCAGGAAACTCGGTACTCGATCCCACTTGACTTCAAGTGAAAGTTTTCGTGTATGTCAAGACGATTTGACTGACGATCAAAATCGAGCTTGCTGGTGGGCCCCAGAGTGCATAACATGCAAGGGCATATCCAATTGGGCGAAGTTACGGGCGGCATGCCTAATCCCGTCTCAGCTTGGCGTAAGACTGCTGAAAGTAACGTGGTGTTTCCAGTTCTCTCTGGAGATGCGAGGACTGACGTTGCCATCATCGGCGCTGGCCTTACCGGCCTCTCAACTGCCCGTGATCTTATGAGTCGGGGCGTCGAGTGTATGGTATTAGAGGCGCGCGACGTAGCTTGGGGAGCCAGCGGACGGACTGGCGGCTTCATTGTACCCAGGTTCAAAAACGGTTTCGTGGCGATTGCGCGCCAATATGGCAACGAGGTTGCCAAGGCGTGCTTCGCAAATGTGCTTCATGCTGTTGACAGCGTGGCGGAAACTGTCGAGCAATTTTCTTTGAGGTGCGGGTTCCAGCGAAAGGGGCATCTAACGCCGGCTCACAGTGACAAAGCGCTCTCAGCGTTGCGTGCTGATGCAGAGTGGCTGGCGCGCTATGCAGGTGACTCCCGCCCCAAGATCTTGGCGTTCGAGGAGACAAGAGAGGCCATTGGTACGGAAGTTTACCGCGGGTCGTATTTCGATCCGCGTGGCGCCTGCATGAACGCCTATGATTACGTGCGCGGTCTAGGTGCAGCGCTCATGAGCCGCGGTGTTCCCATTGTTATTCAAGCGGAAGTTCAGGAGATTCAGGCCGATGGCAACGGCTGGCTGCTGAAGACTGCTTCCGGGAGCGTGCGTGCGCGTCGGGTAGTGCTAGCAACGAATGCTTACACCCGACCACTTTGGCCGGGTGATGACCTGAATCGGCGAATCGTTCCTGTTGCATCCTCTGTCATCTCAACTCGTCCGCTTACATCGTCTGAGAAAGAGACTGTGGTGCCGAGCGGGTTGCCGGTTACGGATACTAAGAGAATCCTTAACTACTTCAGAGTCTTGCCGAACGGTCAGCTCATTTTTGGTGGGCGTGGCGATATTACGGGCCGGCGGAGTGATCCAGCTGTATACAATTTTCTGGAGAGGCAACTTGCGCAAACATTTCCTCAAATTGCGGGAATCGAGATCGCCGAGCGATGGTTTGGCATGGTTGCTGTGACGTTGGATGATTTCCCCCATATCGGAACGCTAGGCAACGGCATTTACTACGCTTTGGGGTATGGCGGACGTGGTGTGGCTCTGACTAGCCTTATGGGCCGATTTATGGCTGCGTGGCTTTGTGGCGAAAAAATAGAGCCTGGTCCAATGAGTTCGACTGGCCTCACGCGGATTCCATTCCACAGCTTGCGAATTCCGGCAATGCGGGCCATGGCGTTCTATTATCGGCTGCGAGATAAGTTGGAACACTAGAAAGTGAAAATCAGCATGACAGAAATCGGTATCGATATAGGCGGGACGTTCACTGACGTAGTGTGCCGTGAAGAGGGTAAGCCGCTTCGCGCGTTCAAGGTGCCATCGACACGGTCTGATCCGAGTCGCGCAGTCTTATCCGCGGTTGCTCGCCTACAAGAGGAGGGGGTGAGGATTTCGGATATCGCGCGGTTCGTGCATGGAACAACCGTCGCAACGAATGCAGTTCTGGAGAGGAAGGGATTTAAGACCGGCTTGATCACAACGGCCGGATTCAAAGACATTCTTGAGATAGGCCGCCAAATGCGGCAGACAATGTATGCCGTTGTGCTTGAACCGGAAGTGCCTGTCTTCCTTGCGCCTGGCGCGTTTCGACAGGAGGTTCGTGAGCGAGTTTCGGCAAGTGGGGAAATTGTCATACCCCTTGACGAGGCATCAGTTCGCGAGGCCGCTAGCAAGCTAGTGGAAGCGGGGGTAAAAGGGATTGCGATTTGTTTCCTGTTTTCTTTCCTCAATCCGCAGCATGAGCGGCGAGCGGCAGAAATCATCCGAGAGTTGTATCCGGACATAGCGCTTTCTCTGTCGAGCGAAGTGGATCCAGCGTTCCGTGAGTACGAGCGCACAGTAGTCACCACTTTCGACGCGTATATTAAGCCGGTAGTAGACCAGTACTTGAGGAATCTGGAAAAGGGTCTGAAGGAAATCGGCGTCCCCGCGCAGTTGCAGATTATGCAGTCGCGAGGCGGCATCGCAGCAAGCGATGTCGTTCGGCAGCGCCCTGTTCGACTCTTTCTGTCGGGCCCCGCAGGAGGGGTCATCGGAGCGCAGATGGTCGGCAAGGAGGCGGGCATTTCTGACCTCATCAGTGTCGACATTGGTGGCACAAGCTCCGACATAGCGCTGATCCAGGCGAATAAGCCATTGCTTCGATCAGATGGTAATGTTGGGGGGTATACGATCCGAGTTCCTATGGTAGATGTGAACTCTATCGGATCCGGAGGAGGTAGTATCGCTTGGATCGATGCTGCTGGTGGTCTTCGCGTGGGACCCCATTCGGCAGGCTCTGAACCTGGTCCTGCGTGTTACGGACGGGGCGGTGAAGAAGCGACGGTGACCGATGCCTCGATTGTCCTGGGGTATATCGATCCTAAGTACTTCGCCGGCGGAACGCTAGAGCTGAAACCAGAGCTCTCTCATCAGGTCATTGAAAGCAAGATCGCCAAGCCGCTTGGAATTTCAGTTCAGGAGGCTGCTCTCGGGATTCATCGGGTCGTCAACGCGCAGATGACCGAAGGAATCCGCCTAGTATCTATTCGCCAAGGGTTTGATCCGCGCAAATTTACACTCTTACCGCTGGGTGGAGGCGGTGGAATACACGCGTGCCCACTGGCTTCCGAACTAGGAATTAGCCGCATCCTAGTTCCTCGACTTCCGGGAGTGTTGGCGGCAAGCGGTCTGTTGTCAGCATATATTGAGCATGAAGTCTCCGTAGCATTTCCGCAGGAATTGCGTAGCCTCTCGATAGATGCCGTCAAGGCTGCTTTGGAGAACTTGGACTCCCGCTGCCGTGAGTTGATGGCTAAGGAGAGCGTAGATCCGACGCAAGTCGAAATCAATTACTTCGCTGACATCTGTTATGTTGGACAGTCTCACTATCTCGAGGTGCCCTTTGTTCTTCAAGACGACTTGGCCGTCCAGTTAGAGCTCGGCTTCCGCGCCGCGCATGCGCGCGTCTATGGGCACAGCACAGCTTCACCCGCCAGTATCATCAATCTTCGCGCGGTTCATCGGGCCCGCGGCAGCAAAACTGAGATTGACACTGAATCATACACGCCCAAGGCCGGTGAAGCTTTTAAGGGGAAGCGATCTATCATAGTGGCCAACCACAGTGGACGAATCGAAGCGAGTATTTACGAGCGCGAGCGGCTGCCGATTGGAGTGACTTTTGAGGGACCGGCAATCATAGAACAGGCCGATACTACTACAGTTGTCGAGCCGGGCTGGTGCTTTAAGGTCCTGCCTGCCGGAAGCATACTTATGGAGCGCAACTGATGAGCGGCCTAGTGGACATGAAGACCCAATTCGATGGACATCTCGATCCAATAACCGTCGAGGTAGTGCGAAATAAACTTGACGGGATCGCCAACGAGATGGAATTGACGCTGTTGAGGTCGTCGTTTTCACCTATTGTGAGAGAAGGCTTAGACGCGTCCGCCAGCCTATTTACGCTAGAAGGCGAGACGTTGGCGCAAGCCGTGGCTATTCCGATCCATTTGGCGACCCTGATCCCGGTCGTGCGGCGCATTATCCAAGAGTTTCCGCCCTCGACTATGCGCGAGGGGGATATCTACTTGATGAATGATCCGTATTTGGGCGGTACGCATCTTCCCGACATTGCATTGATTATGCCGATCTTTGCGGAGGGCAAGCCTATTGCCTTCGGCGCGGCGATGACTCATCACCAAGATGTCGGAGGAATGACGCCCGGATCAATTCCGACTAACGCCACCGAGATCTACCAAGAGGGGCTTCGCCTTCCTCCACTGAAATTCCGCGACGGTGACGTTTTCAATGAGACACTCATAAAGATACTACGGTTGAACAGCCGAATCCCAGATATTTTCATGGGCGATATACACGCTCAGGTTTCGGCTTGCAGTGTTGCTGCGCGTCGAGTACGGGAGTTGGCGGACGTTTATGGTGCGGATACGCTGCTAGCCATCTTTTCGAACCTCTTGGATCGTTCGGAGGCGATGACGCGGGCAGCGTTGAGAAAACTGCCTGAAGGAACCTACACGTATGTCGACTACAACGATAACGATGGAATAGAGCTCGACAAACGAATTAAGATAGAGGTAGCCGTTACTATAAAGGATGGGACGTTTTCGTGCGATTTCACTCGTTCCAGTGACCAGGTCCGAGGACCGTTTAACGTTGTTCCTTCCGGAAGCCAAGCAGCAGCCTACTTCGCTTTACGTACTATCACTGGTAAAGAGATTCCAACCAACGGTGGTTGTTTTCGTCCGGTCGATATAAAACTTCGTAAGGGCAGTATCCTAGATCCTATTGAGCCTGCGCCCGTCAATTCTCGCACCGCTACAATCAAACGGGTAACTGGCGCCATTCTCGGCGCGTTGCGGGAAGTCTTGCCCGATGTCGTTGGCGCCGACTCGGCAGGTGAGATGCTGGCGTTGATGTTCGGCGGAATCGGCCCAAATGGGCGCCAATATGTTGTGGGTGAGCTCATCGCGGGAGGCAGCGGAGCTGGACCCAAGAGTGATGGCGTTGATGTCATAGAGACAGACGCTACAAATTGCATGAACTTGCCTGTTGAGGCGTTTGAGCGAGATGCCCCGATACGCATTAACTGCACCAAGTTGCGGCAAGACTCCGGAGGTGCGGGAACGTTCCGCGGGGGGCTCGGCATCGTACGCGAGTATGAGGTTCTTGAGGGAGAGGTGACCTTTACCCATCGTGGTGAACGCCATTTCTGCGCTGCTTCAGGAGCTTTCGGCGGCAAGCCTGGAATGATGGCGAAATCGGTCATCTATCGTAGTAACGGGCAGACTGAAGTAGTGCCCTCAAAACTTGTGACCAAGCTGTTTCCAGGGGACCGCGTGGTCATTGAAACAGCGGGTGGCGGCGGTTTCGGGGACCCCAAGATACGCGATCGGCAGGCTGTACTCGCAGACGTTGCCAACGGAAAGGTTAGCGAAGAAATGGCGCGGTCAATTTATGGTCTTGAGAAGATTTGAGGGTTACTGACCGTCTCCATCGAAGTGGATAGTATAGGAGAGCGAAAATGAAAAAATTGAAAGTAGGTCGAGGATTCGCCCTGATAGCGGCCGCCTTCGCTGGCCTCATCACAATGATTGATGAGTCGCCAGCAGCGGAGAGAAACTGGAAGATGCATATTGTATGGGTTCCTTCCCGTCCCGAAGCGCAGGCGTACCAAGCATTCGTTGACAAGGTTAATGCTGCGGCCGGTGATAGTTTGAAGATTACTCTTTTCACAGGGGGTAGCTTGGGCGTGAAGGATGTCGATATGCTTCGCGTCCTTCCTCGTGGCACTGTCATCCAGGCGGCTGGTTTGTATCCGGGCTACATGACGCGTGATGAGCCGCAACTGGCGTCCGTCCTTCCGCCTGGAGTAGTGTCAAATCCGGACCAGGTCAAAGAACTCTTGCCCGAGTTGCACAAAATCTACGGTGGAGCATACGACCGATGGGGAATAAAGCTACTCGGATTCGTTGGTCACGCTGTGCGCGATAGCCACATCCTTTGCAAGGAACCAGTGACAAGCCTTGAACAACTGAAAACGAAGAAAGTGCGTGTTTGGGAGCAGTTTCACGTCGATGTCTTTAAGAGACTTGGCATTGCAGCGCAGGTTATCGGCCAGAACGATCTCTACATGGCGATGCAAACTGGCGTAGTCGATTGCGCGGTTTATCCCATCGGCCTTGCCATCACAGTATCGCTGCAGGAAGTGGCTCCGTATGCGAGCTATCTGTTCCCCTACGTGCTCAATCCTCTCACCCTTATCGTCGCGAAGAAGTCATTCGATGACTTGCCTGCCGATCTGCAAGGCAGCCTAGAAAGAGCTGCTAAGGAGGTGGAAACCGATTCGTTTGCATCCTATCTCTCGGGTGAAAACGATCGCAAAGCTCTTGAGGTGTTTAACGCAGGGAATGGTAAGCTCCTTGATCCATTTCCTGAAGTCGATCAAAAGAAATTCGCCGAAGTCGCTCGGGAAGTTTGGCGGGAAATGGCGACTAGCAGCGGCGAAGAAGCTCGGAAAAACTACGAAACCCTTAGCAAAATTGTAAAATGACGCCGACTGGCGGGGAGGTGCTCCCCGCCGATCGTAATTTGGAAGGGAGGGGACTTTGAAACGAATCATGAAGGTCGCCGACGGGCTGGCGTCGATTCTGACGATTCTGTCCGCCATCCCTGCCATTCTCATGTCCGCGTTCGTGGTGCTGGCGACGGTGATGCGGTACTTTTGGGGAGCTCCCTTTAGCTTCACTGAGGAGCTTGTCGGTTTGCTTTTCACTGCGATGGTTTTTATCGGTCTTCCAGCCTGCATTTACAGGAAGCGCAACATTAGTGTTACTCTACTTGTTGACGCTTATCCGCCAGCAATCAGGCGCCTCGCTCACATCGCATCGATGCTCTTGATCATTTTGTTCCTTGGCTGGTTCGGCTTTCTCTCCCTGGATTATGCGATCTCTATGTTCGAGCTCGATGGTAGAACTACAGGGAGCCGACTCTTGTTATGGCCATGGGTTGTTCTGATGCCACTATCCTGCTTCTTTGCAATACTCGCCGCAATTCTCCGGATCATCGGGCATAGCGGACAATCAGATGTAGCGAATGGGGGCGCAATTTGAGCGTTTGGGCAATCCTCTTTGGGGGGCTTTTTATCACTGGGTTAACGGCTGTGCCGATCGGCATCGGGTTGGCACTTACGGGGCTTGCGATCTTGCATTTCTCGGCGGGAGGCGCAGCCGACTTAGCGGTTACCGCTGTTTGGAATGTGTTTACTGAATTCACCCTGAGCGCTGTGCCATTGTTCATCTTCATGGGTGAGATCATGCTCGTGAGTGGTATCAGTTCACGGCTTTATGGTGCACTGGCGCCATTTTTCGCGCGCATCCCTGGCAAATTGCTGCATACCAACATCGCTGTTAGCACGATTTTTGGCGCTGTCTCAGGAGCGAGTACGTCGACAGCGGCGGCGGTAGGTTCAGTTGCCTATCCAGAGCTTAAGCGCCGAGGTTATCATCGCCCGACAGTGGTCGGGACATTGGCTGCGGGCGGTACGCTCGGGTTGTTGATTCCGCCAAGTTTATCCCTTTTGCTTTACGGCGCTACTCAGCAGGTTTCGATTGGGCGCCTATTTCTAGCCGGCATAATTCCAGGCTTGTTGCTGGCAACTCTTATGATGGTGCTCATTTTCATATGGAGCAAAAGATACCCAGAGATCGTTCCAGTGGAGGAGGAACACGTCAATTGGGGCAAAGCAGTTATCGGTCTTATAAAGATTTGGCCATTGGGTTTGCTGATCTTTGCGGTTCTCGGCACGATTTACCTCGGCTTAGCGACCCCGACGGAGGCCGCGGGTCTAGGCGTCGCTTGTTCTATTCTCCTAGGGTTTCTTTGGGGCGACCTCACATTGAGGAAGCTATGGAGTACCTTTGTGGACTCCGTTCAAGTCTTCGTAGCTATCAGCGTCATTATCTTGGGCGCGTTGATTCTCGCACAGGCGATCAGCCTCATCGGCTTGCCTTATGAAGTAATGAGTTGGATTCAGTCGTTGTCACTCGGGCCCATACAGGTTTTGGTGGCCGTCTTCATATTTTATCTGGTATTGGGCTGTTTTTTTGACGGCATCTCTCTGATGCTGATGACAATCCCGATCGTCTATCCGGTGATGACTGGTGCGGGCTTCGACCCCGTATGGCTGGGAGTTGTCATCACGATCTTGATTGAAATTGGAATGCTTACGCCGCCTGTTGGCATGAACCTGTTCGTGCTTACCGGTATCACGAACAACGAGGTGAGCCTAGTCGATGCTGCCCGCGCTGCCATCCCCTACTGGCTGCTACTATTGTTTGGGGTAGCTCTACTAACTATTTTCCCCCAATTGGCGCTGTTTCTTCCAAACATGGTATACTAGGGTCGTGGGCGGGAAGGGGCGTAGGCGATGAACACGCCGACAGCGGGGCGCCTAGCCGTCGTTCTAACATTTTTCGGCGCTGCCTACTTCCTCTCGCTGTTTTTCCGTTCGGTCAACGCAATTATTGCGCCAGATCTGACGCAAGAATTGGGGTTGGGGCCCGCCGACATAGGGCTATTAACAGCGTCATATTTCCTTGGTTTCTGTGTCATGCAGGTGCCGATCGGCGTGTTTCTTGATCGGTTTGGGCCTGGACCAGTCCAGGCTTGTTTGCTTTCGATCGCCGCGATCGGAATAGGTTGTTTCGCAATTGGTGAAAGCCTCTGGTTGCTCGTAGTTGCCCGAGGTATGATCGGCGTGGGACTAGCGGGCGCGTTGATGGCAGCGTTCCACGCCTCTGCACTTTGGGTTAGTAGCAGTCGACTTCCTTTTGCAAATGGGTGTTTTCTTGCCGTAGGTGGCTTGGGCGTGCTCGCATCTACGGCCCCCGTAGAGCTAGCACTTGAATGGATATCTTGGCGGCAGCTTTTCGCGGCAATAGCATTTATTGCCGCTGGTGTCGCCATGGCAATCTTCTGGATCACACCCAGAATTGACGTAGAGGCTAGGGAGCCCGGCTGGCTACAACAGTTTCGCGAGCTACGGATCGTTGCGACAGATTCTCACTTCTTACGGTATGCTCCGATCACCGCAATCTGCTTTGCAACCGGTACGGCAATGCAGGGTTTGTGGGCCGGTGCTTGGCTTCGCGAGATCGCCGGTTTCGATCGGGAACTGGCAGCCATCTATCTTACCGCGATGGCCGTTGCTTTGACGGCTGGTTCCATTGGTGGCGGCTTGTTGAGTGTAGCTCTTAATCGCTTCGGTTTTGGTGTCAGGCATATTGTCCTTGGCGCGGCAGTAATTTTCATAGTGTCCCAGTTCATTCTCATAATTGGGCCGGCAGATGAGACCGCGCCAGTTTGGGTCATATTCGCACTCACGTATAACGTCATTACGCTCTCATATTCGGCGCTAGCACAGCACTTCCGCCAGGAGCTAGTAGGAAGAGCGAATTCGCTACTCAATGCGGTCGTTGTAGGATTGACATTCATAGTGCAGTACGGATTTGGGATTGCTATTGCGGCTTGGTCCTCGGATCCCGGAGACCAGGTGCCAGAAATCGCATTTCGGATAACGCTGGGGGTCCTTTTGATAGTTCAACTTCTCTGCTTTGTTTGGCTGCTTGGCGGAGAAGGAAGAATGGCGAAGAAGGCGAGCGGCTAAAAGTGGCGGCAAATGTCGTGACGCCCAGCCGCAGTGGGCATTCTTTGCAAGAACTCGTCACGAGCTTATATTCTAGGGTCAGAGATCGCCGCTTGGCGCTGCACCATCACGCATCTCCGCGATCATGTCGGCCCAATCGTGCATCATCTGCACGCGCTGATCCCACCATTGAGCCCGATTGTAAGCTCGCCGGGTTTCGTCGCCGACAAGGTGCGCGAGTTGGAACTCGATCACATCCTTGTCGTACTTTTTCGTCTCGTTGAGGATCGTCGAGGCGCTGGACCGGAATCCGTGAGAGCAATGTTTTCCCTTATAGCCGAGCCTATGGAGGTTATCGTTGAGGGTGTTTTCCGACAAGGGTTCGTTCGGGTTCTGCGGCGAGTGGAAAATGAACCCTTCCGACCTGCGCGTGTACTTGCGGACTTCCCGCAAGATCTGACGAGTCGCCGGAACGAGCGGGACATCGTGAGGCCGACGCATCTTCATCCGTTCGGCGGGGATGGTCCAAACGGACGCCTCAAGGTCGATCTCATCCCAAGTTGCGAACCGTACCTCAACTGGTCGCGTGAAGGTGTACGCCTGGAACTCCAAGGCCAGACGGATGATGGTGCTCCGAATCGTCGAGATGCGCCGCATCAGCTCCCCGAACTCATCACGCCGAACGACGGCGGGGAAGTTCGTCACCCGCGGCGGTTTGATCTGACCCCGGAGCACGGGAGTCGGATCACCAGGAGCTCGGTCTGTGAGGGTGGCCAAGCGGAACACCGCCCCGATTGTTTGACGGACCCGCTTCGCCGTCTCAAGCCGACCACTGGCCTCGATATCGGACAGGAGCTCTAGGATCTCTGATGGTCGTATTTCCGCGATGGGCCGATGCCCTATGACGGGTATGACGAGATCGTTCAGAATCCACTTCTTCTTGTCCAAGGTTTCCTTGGCATAGCCCTTCTGCTCACACTTCGCCAGAAACTCCTTGGCAAGCGCTCTAAAGGTCTGCCCCGAGGCCAACTTGGCCGCCCGAGCTTGGTTCTTCTTGTGCTCTGAAGGATCGATGCCCTGAGCCAGTAGCTTGCGGGCCTCCATCTTCCTCTCACGGGCTTCCTGTAAGCTGATCTCAGGATAGGACCCGATTGCCAACGTCTTCTGCTTGCCGAGGAAGCGGTAGGCCAGTCTCCACAGCTTCGTCCCGTTGGGCTGCACCTGTAGGTACAAGCCTTCCCCGTCGCTGATCTTGATGATCTTGCCGTTCGGCTTGACGTTGCGAACCTTGAGATCTGTGAGCGCCATCTCACCGACCTCCCGATACCAACACCGATACCAACAAATTGCTGCGCTTGAGGGCGACGTGCTGAGACGCCCTGAGACAGCGTTTCGGGAATTTTCGTTGATTTTCAGTAACTTGTGAGACGGTCTGAGACGGTGGGAGACTGTCTGAGACGATATACTGGCGCCCCGTAGGGGACTCGAACCCCTGTTACCAACGTGAGAGGCTGGCGTCCTAGGCCACTAGACGAACGGGGCAGCGTTCAGGGCGCAAGCTATAGGTGACTGGCGCCGCGTAATCAAGATCCTATTTGGCTCGTTTCCCTCGTCGGTTCAAGGCCGTGGGCACGTGCCATTGACGCGGCTACCGGCTTGGAGCCTCTGGCCGGAACGTGAGCCGGCTTACAACCCGGCCGGTGGTCAGATTGATGATGACAATCCCCATTTGGTCGTGGTGTTCGTACTGAACCGTCATGCGGTCGCCGGACACGGTCGTTTGGCGGATCGTCGCCCCCGATGGTAGGTCGATAGTCACGTTCTGGGCTTGTGGAACAGTGCCAATGCCACCAGCCGGCTGCATGGCGAGGTAGGCGATCCGCCCGATGACGACGGCGAAGCCAACGAGAAGAAGAACCCCAAGAAAGACCACAACGAACTTGAGGATCCTGACCTGGCGGGCGTCGGCCTCGCTGACCTCGTGGCGGGCGTCGCCAACCGGCTGCGCCGGATCGAATGTCGCCATGAACGTGTACCTCTGAAGGGAGCTCTACCGATCCAATGTCCAGTGAGCCTGAGCGCCGACACCTCGAAGTGCCAGCCGAAGCGGAGGGCGAACGCATCGACCGCTTCCTGGCATCACAACTGGAGAACCTCAGCCGCTCACGCATCCAGGCCTTGATTAAAGCCGGCTACGTCCGGAATCGGCGAGGGACCATAGAAGACCCGGGCCTTAGGGTCAAACCGGGGGATGCCTTTGTCGTCGATCTGCCACCGCCGGAGCCCGCCGAGCCGCAACCGGAGTCGATCCCGCTCAAAGTTGTTTGGGAGGATGACGACCTCATTGTGATCGACAAGCCGGCGGACCTCGTCGTTCACCCTGCCGCGGGTCACGCCTCCGGAACTTTGGTCAATGCACTCATCGCGCACTGCGGGGAGAGCCTTTCTGGCATCGGAGGGGTTCAGCGCCCCGGCATCGTGCATCGCCTGGACAAGGGAACCAGCGGGCTGCTCGTGGTCGCCAAGAACGATTTCGCTCATCAGGCACTGGCGCAGCAGTTCGCGTCACATGGCGCAGATGGGCGGCTTGAGCGGGCCTATCTCGCCTTTGTGTGGGGGCAGCTCGATCGCCCACAGGGGATCATCGAGGCTCCCCTGGGCCGCAGCACCAAGGACCGGACCAAGATGGCGGTCGTACGGGAAGGATTCGGCCGACGGGCTGTTACGCATTACAAAGTTATAGAGACCTATCCCGAGGCCGAGGGCAGAGCCGTCGCCGTCAGCCAGGTGAAGGCGATCCTTGAGACAGGGCGAACCCATCAAATTCGCGTGCATTTCGCACACATCGGCCATCCACTCCTGGCGGACACAACTTACGGCTCGGGCTTTGCCGCCAGTGCGCGGAAACTTTCGCCCGAGGCTCAGGCAGCGCTGAAGGCCCTGGGGAGGCAAGCGCTGCACGCTACGCTACTGGGCTTTGAACATCCGCGCACTGGCAAGAAGTTGCGGTTCGAAAGTCCGCTACCGCCGGAACTCGCGGCGCTACGTGACGCGTTAAGGGGAGCGACGGATCCCCGGGTGCTCAAACGTTCCTAGAATGAATGGGTAAGGATAGGTCTCGAAAAACAGTCCAACCTACCTACATAAGGATGGGGCAGTGGAACTCCAAATCGCATTTCCCGTTCCGACAGAGACGATCGCACAACTGCGGCAGCACACGAAACCGTAACTTGTGTGCATCCTACGGGTGGGGCCATCATGCCTTGCTCCGGTCACGCTGCTGGGTGAGGTTGTTACTGTCGGAGGGAGCAACCGGGTTTCACCGCCAGTATGGTCTGATACTCGGCTGAATCGGCTGAACTGAGATGGCAACGAAATCACTGCCGACAATCGCAGGCGGGTCCATGGGCCTCGCACGGTACCTCGAGGAGATCCGGCGTTTCCCGATGCTGGAGCCCGAGGAGGAATACATGCTCGCCAAGCGCTGGCAGGAGCATGCCGATGCGGAAGCGGCCCAGAAGCTCGTAACCTCCCACCTGAGGCTCGTGGCGCGCATCGCCATGGGCTACAGAGGCTATGGTTTGCCGATCAGCGAAATCATCTCGGAAGGCAACGTCGGTCTGATGCAAGCGGTCAAGCGCTTCGATCCGGACCGAGGGTTCCGCCTGGCCACCTATGCCATGTGGTGGATCCGGGCCTCGATTCAGGAATACATCCTGCGCTCGTGGAGCCTTGTGAAGATGGGCACCACGGCGGCGCAAAAGAAGCTTTTCTTCAATCTTCGGCGCGCGAAGGGGCAGATTCAGGCCCTCGAGGAGGGTGACCTCCGGCCGGATCAGGTGAAGGTCATAGCCAAGCGGCTTGGCGTGCCGGAAGAGGACGTCATTTCGATGAACCGGCGGCTTGGCGGAGACGCTTCGCTCAATGCTCCGGTTCGTGCCGATCTCGACTCCGGGGAATGGCAGGATTGGCTGGTGGACGAGTCGCCTGACCAGGAGGAGGAGCTCGTCGAGCGTGACGAGATGGAACATCGCCGCGCGTATCTCGAGTCGGCGCTGAACACCCTCAACGAGCGCGAGCGGCGCATCTTCGAGGCGCGACGGCTCTCTGACGAGCCTGCAACGCTCGAGGATCTCTCTGCGGAATTTGGCGTCTCTCGCGAGCGGATCCGCCAGATTGAAGTGCGCGCCTTCGAGAAGGTTCAGAAGGCCGTGCAGCAGGCGGCCAGGGCCAAGGAGGGCGCGGCCGCCAGCGCGGCGAGCCCGGCGGGCGCCAGGGTTGCCGGAGCGGCTGGCGCCGCCTGATCATTTTGCTCTGCCCCCTCTTAGGGCAGGGTGCTCGATCAGTGGTCATACAATCCCAGAGCGAATCGAGATAAATTAGAAGCGGTGGGGAAGTTTGCTCCACCGTGCCCATCCACCATGTGCTGGATGGGCGAAAAGGTGCGCGTCAGGGCTCAAGGCATTTTCAGCTTGCAGCATCTGATTGTCAGGCCAGAAACCGTCGGCACCTTCCAATCAGGCCGGCGCGAGGCGGAGAGGGACAGGACCGCCGCTTGCAGCGCCCGCCATTACACTTTCTACCGCGTGAGATCGCGGTCCTGTCCCTTACCACCGCAGCATCACATCATCGCATCCATTGGGGAGCCGGGCGTTTCGCGCGATGCGGGACGCGTGGGAGCCGTTTTCGGATGGCGACGGCGTTCGGCATTTGCCGGGCGGATGTTTGCGGAGCCTTGCAAACGATGGAGCAGCTCATGCCAAAGCGCATTTATCCGTGGTCGGTTTCCGGATCGGGGGGCTGGGGCGTCGTCGCGAAGCGTTGATTGGTATGTTGCTCAACGACTTTTTGGGTCAGCGATTCAATGATTGGCGGTATGTGCTGCTCTGGCGACTGAAACCATTGCATCCGCCAAGTATCACCTAATTCCGATCGGGCCGTGTGCGCATCCATTGCAATGCGGCCACAAGATAAGGAGGCCGGCCCTGGTGTTGGGCCGGCCTCCGCGCCGTCTTCCCCCCGCGGCGAAACTCTTCAAGCTACATCGGCAAACGCGCGATCTGGTACGAGAAGTAATTCTCGATGGCGGTGACGATCGAGTCCGCAACCTTGTCCCGCCAGTGCTCCGATTTCAGATTACGCGCATCCAGCGGATTCGTCACGTACGCAAGTTCGATAAGAACGGATGGAACCTTGGCCGTCTTCAGAACGCGGAAATTTGCTTCGCGGTCTGCGTTCCTCTGCATCGGCGTCGAAGCGCTCATGAACTCGATCACCTGGCGCGCAAACACGTTCGTGCGCTCTTTCGTGACAGCGACTTCCCGCTCGGCAAGATCGGCGAGGATGGCCTTCACGGCGCTCGTATCACCACCGAATTGCTCAGCAGCGCTTAGCTCCTTGCTCGTCAGCACTGCTTTCACAACTTCCGATTTGGCTGATCGCTGAAGCGCGGCGGCTGTGCTCTCTCTGAGCGTGTAGATCGTCGCGCCGCGGGCGTGGGAGCCTGCGTAGTCTGCATGCACGGCAATGAAGAGCGCCGCCTTGTTTCGTTCAGCGATTTCGCGCCGCTCATCCAGCGAAATGAAGACATCCTTGTCCCGAGTCATGACGACCCTGTAACGCCCAGTCGCCTCAAGCTTGTCGCGTAGCACTTTGCTGAAGGCGAGAACCGCGTTCTTCTCGACGATACCGTTCTTGACGGCACCGGAGTCATGGCCGCCGTGGCCTGGATCGATCACAATAACTGGTTTGTAGGCGCGCGCGGCAAGTTCTTCGGGGCGCATCGCAGGTCGCGGCAGCGGCGGCTGCGCGGCGGCCAGCTTTTTCGATGAATTCGCCTGAGCCGGCTTTTCCAGCACCGCCGGTACAAGGTCCAAAACCAGCTGAGGACCGTTCGTGGTTTTCTGAATCTCTGAGCGTTTGACGATCACGGGTGCGCGCACTTCGATCACAATGCGCGCTTGTCCGGGAGCTGAAATCCCTCCGCGGAACGACTTCACGAGCCCTGTCGCGCTGTCATCAGGCGCTACGGGCAAGCGCATCTTCACGTCGGGCAGCGAGATCACGACGCGATTGGGATTGTTGAGCGAGAGGACGTCGAACTTGACCGGCTTCTCAATGCCCACAACGAAGCGGGTCGGCGCCAATTCAGGAACTGCGGGCTTCGTAGGCGCTGCGCTTGCAGCGAGCGATCCGAACAGCAGCGCAATTGCTGCAGTGAAGACCCAAACCAAACCAAGAGTAGCAGACCCAATTCTTAATAAGCTCGAGGCACAGGTCCGTACCCTACGGTTACTCATCGTACGAGAACTCCACAACGCGCAACACGGACTAACTAACGCGGTGGCTCTTGATGCCCCGGAATCGTGGCTTTTTGCTGATCCACCGAAGGAAAGTTATGGAATGATAAACGTTAATAGTTCGTCAACGATCGTTTGATGCTGACGCGATTTGCACCGGCGTATTGCCGGAAAGTGAGCGAGATTGAAACAGTTATGGAGATAGGTTGAGGCTGAATGTAGGCTCTGTGCGGCTCACTGATTGAGGGCGCTCGCAGCTTCCGGCCCGCTTAACACTTCGAGGCGCACAGCCGTCAGACCACGGCGGGTCATGCCGAGCGCTTCCGCGGCGGCTTCTGAGAGATCGATAACGCGGCCGGGTACGAACGGGCCGCGATCGTTGATCCGTACGACAACGCTCTTCCCGCTGTCGCGCTCTGTGACACGCACAATCGAGTTGAACGGCAGGGTGGGATGCGCGGCCGTCATCGCGCGCTTGTCGAACGTTTCCCCGGATGCGGTTCTCACCCCCTGCCAATAGTAGGAGGCGATACCTTCGAGCTTATGCTCGCGGCCGTGGCCAGATCCCTTGTTAAGCTTGCCCGCGGACCTGGAGGTACTTTCAGCGGGAAAAACGGACGTCTTCCAGCCGATGGTTAGCGAGTCTGATGCTGCGGCTTCGCTGGCCTCCGAGCTGACCGGCTGGACCAAGACCGCTACACCCGTCGCAGCTGCGATGAAAAGCTGTATCGGCTTCATCTCGCTATTTCGGCTTGTACGCGCTGCGGACTGCAGCACTTGAGAATGCGTAGCGGTCTATGTGGCTGGGAAAGCGGCAAGATTTGGCCGCTTCCCACATTTTTTCTCGGTTGTGGCTTATCTGCCAACGACCTCGACAACGACGGGCACGACGCCGGCCTTCTTCATCCCAATGGCGCCTGCCGCAGCGGCTGACAGGTCGATGATCCGGCCACCGACGTAGGGGCCACGATCGTTGATGGTCACTTCGACGGACTTGCCGTTCCGCTTGTTGGTGACGCGAACACGCGTACCGAACGGCAGCGTTTTGTGGGCAGCGGTCATCGCTCTGGGATTGAACCAACCGCCAGATGCAACACGCTGGGGCTGCCAGTAGTAGGACGCTAGACCGGTCTGTGTCGTACCGACCGGAACCGACTTCGCGGTGCGCGTTCTTTTCCGACTGGCAACCTTCGTCTTCCGACCAGAGTGCGTGCTATTCGACGTAATCCGGCGCGAGCGATAAGCATACACGGCTTTTTTGTGCTTCGCTTTGTACGCGCGGTGTGATTTTTTCTTGCCGACCTTCCGCGCCTTGTAGCCTGATGATGCGTCGTCAGACGACGGGTGAGCTGCTGCAGCTCTGCTCGTTTGGCTTGTGGAAACCTTTATGACTCCGGCGGAGTCGATCTTCTCGCCCATGGGCGCCACGGCCTGAGCTTGAGAGGTGAACACTACAACTCCCAGTGCCCAGATCAACGTGAGCATCCGATACATGAGACCTCCATACGCAATTTTCGGATTGCCTTGGCGGGGCAATAACAAAACCTCCTTTGATCCATCGCGGGGCGTGGCCCGCAGTTAAACCTCCCTCTGACAAGAGCTCCTTATCCGCAGAGCTCACCGTCAGTCGGCTTCAAGTCCGCCAAAGCGCAAACGCCAGGAACCCCCTGCAATCGAGGAGAGCAAACGATGCCCCCAGGTTCTGGCGGCCGGGAGAACAACACCGGATGAGTTCCGCCGTCAACTCAAAAATTTTCACACTGTTTTTCAGTGGCGCAAGTATAGGCTGATGATCCTGGTGCGGATCGTGGCGAGAAAATGAATGCAACTTGAAAAAATGACGCAAGTATGAGCTTTGCGCCACGATCGTTTTGTTAGGAATTACTTGCGCGAAGATGGTTTTGGCCGGGCAACCAAAACGATCATTTGGCCTTCATTTCTGATGTCCAGAAGCATTCCTGCGGCCTCTGCCAATCTCCAGGTGTAATAGGCCTGGATTGTCATCGCATCGAGCCTGGGCATCGGCCCACCGCGGATGAAATCGGCCAGATGCAGTGGTTCCCTCGCACCTGCACCGCGACAAACGATCACGAAAGCTTGCGGTGCATCCAGCGCGCCCAGCATCGACACTTCAATATCACCGCCCCTCGGAAGCGCCGTCACGGCGCTAGCGATCAGGTTCAACAGCAACTTGACCTGATCTTTGGCCATCTGCCCGGCAGGCAGATTCCAAATCAGCCGATGTTTACCCTTGCCAATAAAGCCACGCGAAATTTGCTCAGCCGTCCCAAGATCAATGACAGAGCCGGCTGACCCCGCGGCACCAAATGCAAATCGCGCGAACTGCAAGCGGGCGGAGGCCTGTTCCGTCACATTACGGATGACCTCGAGCGCATAGGACTGCGCTTCGACGTTGTCATCCTCGTCCAGGATCTCCAGGCCGTTGTAGATCGCTCCCACGGGCCCAATCACGTCGTGGCAGATTTTGCTGGAGATCAGAGCTGCGAGTTCGAGATCCGTCGGGTGCGACTGCTGGCTCATCAAGGCCCCCCATATAGAGACATTGGCAACAGCCCATGCGCGAAAGCGCCCACGCGGACCGACCTATGCTTGCATAAATGTGTTCATGCGTTGATACCTGCGTCGCCGCATCGTTGCCAAGATCGGATCTTCAGGAAAGTTCTGCCGCGGGCATATCCAAGGTATGGGAGGGCGCTTGCGTCAGGGATTTTGCATGAGCGGTCAGACATTTATTATGGACGTGCATGGATTTCGACCACACGAAGCTGGCGGATAGGCTTCTCCCTGCAGCCATTGCGGCAGGGGCTGCGATTCTGCGCCATAGACGAGTTGGATTCGCTGTCGAATCGAAGGCTGATCGGAGTCCTGTGACAGCGGCTGACCGTGAAGCTGAAGAGATCATCCTGGAGGCATTGCAGCGTGCCGCGCCGGGTGTTCCGGTCGTCGCCGAAGAAGCTATGAGTCGGGGCGACCGCCCCGCAATTGGTAGTACTTTCTTTCTCGTTGATGCTCTCGACGGCACGCGCGAGTTTGTCGCCGGCGGCGCTGAATTCACCGTCAACATTGCGCTCGTTGTCGACCGAACGCCGCAATTCGGTATCGTCTATGCCCCCGCGCTCTCGCAGCTCTACTTTACGCTTGGCGCCGATAGTGCTGCCTCACTCTCGATACCGCCGGACGTGGAGCCAACGTCTGTCTTCAAAGCGAATGCCACGCATTTGCACACGCGCGAGCCGGACCCTGAGCGGCTCGTTTCAGTGAACAGCCGCTCTCACCGGACGGCTGAGGACGATCGGTTCCAGGTTGACCCGCGAATTGCAAGCACTCGGACGATCGGATCTTCGCTCAAATTTTGCCTCGTCGCCAAGGGCGAAGCGGACATTTACCCGCGCTTCGGAGCGACGAACGAATGGGATACGGCAGCGGGCCATGCCATTGTTCTGGCTGCGGGAGGTCTGGTGACGACCTTCGAAAAGGAGCCGCTTCTCTACGGCAAGGCTGACGCCAACTTCGTCAATCCGCCCTTCGTTGCTTGGGCACGACCCAGCCTGGCAGAGACGTTCCGTCTGTAATCGGAGCAGACAGCCACACTTTAGTAACAGTTTTTGGGGAATGTGTGACACGTACCATTCTCCGCCACAGCCGCGGCTGGAGTCATGATGGGTCAGGCTATGCTCGGATTGCGCTCGAAATATCGGCGAGCCAGCGCTTTTGCCGTGTCGGTCGTATTGGCCTCGGTCCTGGCTGGGACCAGCATCGGTAATGCTCAAGCGCCCCTGCCGTGGGACAGCCCGTCACAATCCAATTATTCGGACTACCAGCGGCCTCGTGACGATGCCTATCGTCCGAACAGGCATGACGACGTTTATCGGCCAGGATCGCGAGACGACGCTTATCGCCCGAATGCTCGCGACGATGCTTATCGTCCCCAGCAATATGGCGCCTACGATGGCGGTTCGGGTAGCTATTCGCCGCAAGGCGGGTACAGGGACGACGCCTACAGGCCTTATGATCGCGGCGACACCTACGTCCCGCCTCCTCCAGGTTCCTCCCAGGCTTATCGTAACGATGACCCGGGTTATACGCCGTACTCGGGTTCGGGTCCGGGCGAACCTTTTGGGCGCGACTACGGCCCGCCTTCGGGAAGAGGCTACGAGCCGCCCCCGGCCGACGATCCGTACGACCGGTACGATAACCGCACCTACTCCCGTAGCGAGATCCTTGAGGCGGGCCACGCCTTCTTCGGCTCGGTTAGCAGGGGCCTCGCAAGCGTTGTTGAATATGCCTTCCAGAAGGCTGGGCGGCCGAATGGCTACATCTTGGGCGAGGATGCCGGTGGCGCTTTCATCGCCGGCCTAAGGTATGGGGAAGGTACGCTCTATACCAAGGATGCCGGCCGCCATAAGGTCTATTGGCAAGGTCCGTCGATCGGATACGACTTCGGTGGCGAAGGATCCAAGACGATGGTCCTCGTCTACAACTTGCGGCATCCGCATGAAATCTATAATCGCTTTGCGGGTGTCCAGGGCTCGGCCTACATTGTCGGTGGCGTCAGCATCCAGTTCCAGAAGCATGGCGACGTGGTGCTTGCGCCTATTCGTTCAGGAGTAGGCCTAAGGCTAGGTGCCAACGTCGGTTATTTGAAGTATACCCGTACTCCAACGTGGAATCCCTTTTAAAAGTGAACATGCTCCCCTGCAGCAGGGAAGGGATCGGAGGCCGTAGCACTGCGTTGTAATTTGGGTGGGTGTGGCGCCAGCGATTGGGGCCAGCCCGGTGATTTGCGATAAGGATTGCGTCCGGGGATGTCTCAGTGATCACGATCGAGTCAGCAATGCTCGTGGCGCTGGGCTTCCTGCTGGCCACGCTCATCGCTCTGTTGCTGGCGCCAGCCTATCGGGCGCGCGCCATGCGTCTCACCTACAAGCAAATCCGGCGAACCCTCCCGCTGACGGACGATGAGCTCATCGTCGAACGAGATCGGCTGAGAGCGCACTATGCCGTGCGCATTCATGATCTCGAAACCAAGTTGGAAAAAGCCCGTCTTTCGGCCGCCCGACAGCAGGTCGAGGTTAATCGGCGCGATGCAACCATAAGGAAACTCGAGTCTGAAATCGCGGAGCTGCGCGCCGAGCTGGAACAGAATGTGAATGCGCGCCGTGTGCTCGAGCAGACGGTGATGGACCGATTGCCGGCTGTCGAGCAGAAGCTGGCCGAGACCCGCAGCCTCCTGGAACAGCGCGACCGCGAGCTGGCCGCCATAACGAAAGACACCAGCAAGACGGTCCGTGCGCTGGACGAGGTTATGCAGATCAACGCCCAGCAGCGGGCCGAGATCGAGCGGCTCAACGGCATCATCGCAACGCACGGCATGCGAACGCGCAGCCCAACACGTGAGGGCCGCTTTGAGAGCGAGGTTGCGCTGAGGTCGGAGCTTGAGGCATTGCGGGCCAAGACGCGGGAGCAGGAGTCGCTGATCTCGCGGCTTCAGCTTCTCGTCACTGCACCCTCCAAGTCCAAGCTCGAACAGGTCAACGGCTCGACTGTGGGCGAGGAATCCGAGAAGGAGCTCGAGCGCGCCCGGCGTGATCTTGCGGAGGCCGAACTGGCTCTCAAGTCAGCGAATGATCAGACGGCCATCGAAATCGTATCGGACGAGACGCTCAGGGCACGGCTGCAAACGCTCGAAAGGCTCACCTCGGAGCAAGCTTCCAAGATCAAGCAACTGGAAGCGGCTCTCGCTGTTTACGAAAAGGGTAGCGGCGAGGGTGGCTTGCTCCGCATGGACAACAAGCTCGCTATGAAGGCGCGCTTGGCTTCGCTCCAGGCGGAGACGGAAGATCAGAAGGCCACGATCGAAAAGCTGCGCGCCGAGCTGGCCGCAGCCAACGAACGGCTCGCGTTCCAGGCGACTCAGTTCAGGGATGAGCTACGGCGCCTGCGCCAGGGCGACCTGCCGGCTCCCAAGGATAGTCAGCCGGCTAAGGATAATGAGAAGGCCTCTGCGCGGCGCTCGCTTGCCGACCGCATCAAGGAAGCCAATCCAGCGTTGGCCGCGGCGCTCAGAACCAGCCCGCGCCCGTCCCAGAAGGTCAGGTCTGAGGAAGGGTCAGGGAAATCTGGTGGAGCAGCGGGATCTCATCCCGCCTCGGTTGATCATGTCGAAGGGGCGAACGGCGCGAGCCATTCCGTCGCGAGTGCCGAAAAGGAAGCCGAGCTACAACCAAAAGCTTCAGAACGCGTCGACGGTGCTGATGGCGCGCAGCAATCAGAGCGGTTGCTGGATCGGATTGCAGGCCTCGGCAAGTCCTAGTTTGAAACCAGTATTCCACTGGTTTTTCACCGTGTTGTCCTCTCGGAAGAATTCGCGCTTTGCGTGTGCTGCTTTGACGGTTAGAAAGGAAGCAGGGCAGCGGAGCCGGTAGCTTCGTATGTCCAAGGCCTAATTCTGACGAGATCAAAGCAAGAGCCTTGCGCGTCAAATCCTCTCACTCCCCACGTCCGTACTCCCATAGCTCAACGCGGCCTGGGTCATTGGCCAGACCAGGCCAGACAAATGGCGAACCCATCGTCTTACACCCCGCCGCTGACGGATCGGGCCACTTATCGCGGCGACCTCCACCCTTGCCAAGAGAGCCGAGGCTGCGTGCGAATGGAAGCCAGCCGACAGCGCTCGTTCCGGTGCACCCCTCGGCGCTCGAAGTGCACGATGCGGTCCGGCTTACCCGTGTCGACATGGTGCCTGAGTGGGTGCCGGTTCAGACGCGTGGCTCAGCAATTTCCGGGTTTCTGTTCGGGTTCACTGCGGCCATCGCGTTAGGGGCGTGGCTCTACGTGCTACTGTCCTGACTTTCCTTCGCACTCCCGCGTGCCGCATACCACACCCAGTCGGTGAACGGCTTCCCCACCACGCGGGTGTTGTGCAATATGCTTCGCGTTCATGCACTTAGGGGAGCGCTATGCTGCAGCTTGCAGATAATCTTAGCCGCTTAGGTACCGAAACTGCGTTTGAAGTTCTCGCGCGCGCCGCCGAGCTGCAGCGACAGGGCCGCGATATCATCAACCTGGGTATTGGGCAGCCGGATTTTCAAACGCCGCCTCATATTGTCGAAGCGGCTATAAAGGCTCTGCGAGACGGTCATCACGGCTACACGCCGGCGCAGGGCATCCTTCCGCTGCGTGAGGCTGTCGCCGCGGACCTTCATCGCCGGCACAAGGTCGATGTGAGCCCCAACAACATCGTCATCATGCCGGGCGGCAAGCCGACGATGTTTTTTGCCATTCTGATGTTCGGCGCTCCCGGCACCGAGATTATGTATCCTGACCCCGGCTTCCCGATTTATCGCTCGATGATCGAGTACACCGGGGCGAAGCCGGTTCCGATCGCGCTCAAGGAAGAGAATGGATTTGCATTCAGCGCCGAGGAGGTGCTAGGGCAAATCACCCCCCAAACACGGCTCATCATCATCAATAGCCCCGGGAATCCGACCGGCGGCGTTGTTCCTGAGTCCGAAATCCGGCGGCTCGTGGATGGCCTCGAGCGGCATCCGCATGTGGCGGTGTTGTCGGACGAAATTTACAGCCAGATGCTCTATGACGGCCGCGAGCACGTGAGCTTCCTCCGGTATCCCGAAGTTCGCGACCGCCTCATCCTGCTCGACGGCTGGTCCAAGACTTACGCAATGACCGGCTGGCGACTTGGCTTCAGCGTCTGGCCGACGACGCTCGTCGAACATGTCGTGCGGCTCTGCGTGAACAGCCATTCGTGCGTCAACGCACCGACGCAATATGCCGGCATTGCCGCGCTCGAGGGGCCGCAAGACGACGTCATCAAGATGGTCCGCGCCTTCGACGAGCGGCGCCGCGCCATTGTTCCCATGCTCAACCAGCTTCCCGGTTTCCGCTGTGTCGAGCCTGGCGGCGCGTTCTATGCGTTCCCTAACATTACCGGCACAGGCATGACGGCGAAGGAGCTGCAGAACAAGATGCTCGAGGAAGCCGGTGTGGCCACCGTTGCTGGCACCAGCTTTGGTGTTTACGGCGAGGGCTTCATCCGCTTTTCCTACGCCAATTCCATCGAAAACATTCGCGCGGCTATTCAACGGATTGGGACGTTACTGACGAGGTAGGCAATCCGGCGCATGTCATCTGGCGTCGGGATAAGCACTTGGCGGGCAATCAAGAAAAATGGGCGCCGTGCAGGTGCCCATTTTTCTTGAATGATGTTTAATCTGGAGACGCATTTCGGCGAAAAATAATTTGTCGTCGCTATTCCGTCTGTATCGCAAGACATTCTCGCAACTCGTCGATAATTTCAGTCATCCAGCGTTCCGTCATCATCTCGACGGGTGCGTTGAACGACACCGCTAGGTCCGCAATTCCACCAGGCTCCCTTCGGATCGGAAGGCCAAGCCCTCCCAATCCAGGGATGTAATAACCCATGTTCACTGCAAAACCGCGTCTCATCGCATCTTCAAGAGCGTCACGGATGACATCTACGTCTACTTCGTGCACGGCCGGATAGTTGGCGTATCGGTGAGCATTTGCGGCCAGAATTTCATCCTGAGTTTTCTTCGGTAGGGTGGAAAGAATGGCGAGGCTGCCTGCCGCAATTCCCAGCGGGATACGGCCGCCAATCTCCAAACTGAAGTGTTGCCGAGATATCCGGCTGATGATTTCGGTGCAAACGGCATCGAGGCCCGACCGTGCCATCATGTATACCGTAAATCCTGTTCGGCGGGCGAATTCTGTTGCGCCCGGTCTTAGATGAGACACGAGATGCTCAAGGCGATCATGCCGTTTGGCGAGCAGCTGAATTGCTGGCCCTAACCGATAATGCCCATGTTTGCCGGCGTGTTCGCAAAACCCCCTCTGCAGAAGCGCTACCAATGTGCGATGAACCGCTGGCTTGTTGGCGCCGACTTTCTGGCAAAGCTCCCGCAGGCTCATGCCATCTGGGCCAGCATCGCCGAGAGCGAGCATGACATCTACTGCTCGCTCCACGTTCGACGATCCCTGCGCCATCGAGTACGTCTCCCCCACGACGTTCTAATATTTGAAACGTATATGCTGCGAACGGTTCGATTGAAAGAACGTTCTTGACTTTAAGTGCGTAAAAATTCAGGTTCGGCGCAAGGGAGGGTGGGGGGCATAGCCAACCCAACTGCCGGCTACAGTCGGCGCGGCAAAGCAGAGCGGCTTCACGCGTCCGTCGGTCGTGCTCATGCCCATCATCGTCTTCGCCGGGGCACCTTGGTGCCGGTGACTTGATGTGGACTGATGCTGTCGTTTTTGTTTAAGCGTCTCGGCTTCGCGTGCGTCACGCTGCTGTGCGTGCTTACGGCCGTCTTCATTCTTGTGCGCATTCTGCCGGGTGATCCGACGCTGGTCATCCTGGGCGATCAGGCAAGCCCCGCCAGCATCGCTGCGCTCAAGGAGCGTTTGGGGCTCGATAAGCCCATTTGGGTCCAGTACATCAGTTTCCTGAGTTCCGTACTCCAAGGTGATCTCGGAAGCTCAATGGTCACCGGGCGACCGGTGATGGAAGAGGTTCTTCACGTACTGCCTTACACGATTGAGCTCACGATCGCCGCACTTGCTCTCGGCGTCGTCTTGGGCGTTCCGGCCGGTGTCCTTGCGGCCGTGACACGTAATCGTTTTCCTGACTTCTTGATGAGAATTCTTTCGCTGCTCGGCCTTTCCGTACCCGCCTTTGTTGCAGCGATCATTCTGCTGATGATTTTTGCCATTGAACTCGGCTGGTTTCCGATCATCAGCGCGGGTGGCGGTGACGACATTTGGGAGCGGCTGCGCCAAATGGCGCTTCCGACCCTCTCGCTGGCTCTTATTATGATGGCCTACATCACCCGCGTTACGCGCTCGGCCATGCTGGAGGTGTTGAGCCAGGATTTCGTGCGCACTGCTCGCGCGAAAGGGGCGCCGGGTTGGGTGGTGATTTGGCGCCATGCCCTTGGCAATTGCCTTATTCCCATCACCACCGTTGTCGGGCTTTATCTCGGTATTCTGATCGGAAATTCGGTTTTGACGGAAATCGTCTTCAGTCGCCCTGGCCTCGGCAAGCTTATCCTGATGGCGCTCACTCAGCGTGACTATACGCTGCTCCAGGGCCTCATCGTTATCTATACGCTGATGGTTGTGGTCGTGAATCTTCTTACCGACCTCACGTACGGCTTCCTTGATCCGCGGGTGCAGTACAAATGACCGACCTTCCGGTTTCTCCGACAGAGCGGCCGGAGGTCTCCTCAAGCTCGGCCGGAACGTTCAGGTCGTTCCTCTCGCGCCTCAATCTTTCGACATGGATTGGTGTCGCGGTCGTTCTCATTCTCATCGTGGCGGCGATCTTGGCGCCTTGGCTCGCGCCTTTCGATCCGGCGAGGCAGGACATTTTCAGTCAGCTGGCTCCGCCCAGTGCCCAATATTTGCTGGGTGCTGATCAATACGGCCGCGATATCCTTTCGCGCTTGCTTTACGGGGCCCGTTATTCGCTGACGATTGGCATCCTGTCGATCCTGCTCGCGATGATCGTCGGCAGCCTGATCGGGATGATCGCGGGGCACCTCGGCGGCAAGACCGACATCGTTCTGATGCAGTGCATGGATGTCGTGCTGGCCTTTCCCTCGCTAATTCTGGGCCTCGCTCTGGTGGCGATGCTGGGGCCGACGATGACGAATATCCTCATCGCTATTGCTTTCACCGCCGTGCCAGCATTTGCGCGTGTCGCTCGCGCGGCGGTCATTGCGCAGCGGGATCGTGAATACGTTCAGGCTTGCCGCGCGATGGGTTTCTCGGGGCCACGCATTCTCTTTCGCCACATCCTGCCGGCGATTTTGCCTGAAGTCCTGGTGATGTCATCCTTGTGGATGGCAACGGCGGTGCGCACAGAAGCTACGCTCGCCTTTATCGGTCTCGGTTTGCCTCCTCCCACGCCCACGTGGGGGGGCATGGTGCGAGAGGGTTTTGACAATATTCTCAACTCTTTTCACCTCGCACTTTTCCCAAGCCTCGCAATTCTTCTCCTCGTCTTAGCCTTCAATCTTATCGGCGATGGCCTGCGGGATGCGATTGATCCGCGCCTGAAGACTGCATCATGAGCGCTACCGAAACTCCGCTCCTGTCTGTTCAGGACCTCACCGTTTCCTTCGGTTCAAGGACGGTGGTGCATAACCTCAGCTTCGACGTTTCTGCCGGCCGAACGTTGGCGGTCGTCGGGGAATCCGGCTCAGGCAAGAGTGTGACGTCGCTGGCCATCATGCGGCTCCTGCCGGCGCATATCAGCCGCGTTTCAGGGCGCATCATGTTTGAGGGGCGTAATCTCCTTGAGCTGCCGGAACGGCAGATGCGCCAGATCCGCGGCGGCAAGATCAGCATGATCTTCCAGGAGCCGATGACGAGCCTCAATCCGGTGCAGCGCGTCGGCGATCAGTTGGCCGAAGCTATACGCTATCACCGCGGCTTAAGCGGCGCGGCGCTTGAGAAAGCAGTGTTGGATCTTTTTGATATGGTCCGCATCCCGGACGCACGGCGCCGCGTTCGTCAATATCCTCACATGTTTTCCGGGGGCATGCGCCAGCGCGTGATGATTGCGATGGCGTTGGCTTGCAATCCTTCGCTCATCATCGCCGATGAGCCGACAACGGCCCTCGACGTCACGGTGCAGGCCCAAATCCTGTCGCTGATGCGGGACTTGCAGCGGGAAACCGGCACGGCTTTTCTGTTTATCACACACGATATGGGCGTCGTCGCGGAAATTGCTGACGATGTTCTCGTCATGCGCCACGGTCGCATGGTCGAGAAAGGAAATGTTCACGACGTATTCACGACGCCGCGTGAAGAATATACGCGCACGCTTATTGCGGCGGTGCCGAGTATGGTGGGCAGTCTCGCCGCGCAACGCATCGAGCCGAAACCGATAGAGACTTTGCCTCCCGACAAAACCGGTATCCTGTCGGTGGACAATCTCAGTGTGCGTTTTCCGGTAAGCGGTGGCCTTTTCCGCAAGGCCGGTGCGGTGCATGCAGTTGAAAACGTATCCCTCTCAATAAATCAGGGTGAGACGCTTGGCCTCGTTGGGGAGTCGGGTTCGGGCAAGTCCACAATCGGAAAAGCCATAATAAACCTCGTGCCCCTGCATTCGGGCATGGTGCGGGTGAATGGCGAAACGGTAGACTACAATTCGTCCGCCAGCCTCATGCGGCTGCGCCGGAATGTTCAGATGATCTTCCAGGATCCGTTCGGATCTCTGGATTCACGTCAGAGTATCGGCTCCGCGATCATGGAGCCGATGCTGGTTCATGGCCTCGCCAAAGGAGCGGAAGCAAAAGAGCGCATGGAGTGGCTGCTTGAGCGCGTCGGCCTGGATCCGTTGCGTGCTTCAAGCCTGCCGCACGAATTCTCCGGCGGTCAACGTCAGCGTATTTGTATTGCCCGCGCGTTGGCGATGTCGCCGACAGTCATCATAGCCGATGAAGCGGTTTCAGCCCTCGACGTTTCGATAAAGGCGCAGATCATCGACCTGATGATAGATCTGCAAGAGGATCTTGGAATTTCGTATCTCTTTATCAGCCACGACATGGCGGCAGTCGAAAAAATCTGCCATCGCGTGGCGGTGATGTACTTCGGTGAGATTGTCGAAATCGGGAACAAGGAGGACGTCATTGGACGGCCTATTCATCCCTATACCCAGCATCTGTTGTCGGCCATTCCGGTAAACCATCCGAAATTGCGTGGAACGCGGCCGCCTTTGGCTGACATGAAGCCGCGAAGTGCTTTGCGTCCGCCTGGCTATGAGCCGCCTCCGGCTCGATGGATGATGGCGGCTGATGGCCATTTTGTGCGGCAGCCGGACTGAATTTTGTAATTGCTCCTGGAGCTCAATGAGAATGACAAGCGCGATTGAAGTTATGGCCCGCTTCGCCGCACAGACACCTAGCAAGTCCATTCCTCAAGAGGTTCGAGATTTTGCGGCGACTCTCATTCTCGATTTATTAGCCGCTGCCTCTGCCGGAATCTCGAGCCCTTTGGCACAAACAGCTCTCCGTGCCGGGCGCAAGCTCTATGGTAACGGTGGGACCGCAGTCTGGTTTACCGAAGATCGTTTAAGCTGGTTGGGCGCAGCTTACGTGAATTCCTCCGCAGCGAGCGCGCTCGACATCGATGACGGTCACCGCGGAGCGTGCGGCCACGCCGGTGCCGGTGTTATTCCTGCGGTGTTGGCGCTCGCCGAAAACGGCGATTACGATGGCAGAGCAATTATCGATGCGATCATCGTCGGTTATGAGGTCGCCCTCAGGGTCGCGTCGGCGCGCCCAACACCGACGATCGTCAGCTACGCCAGTGGCAAATGGGTAGCCTACGGAGTAGCAGCTGCGGCTGGTCGCCTCCTGGGTTTGAATGCCGAACAAATAGCCGAGGCAATGGCGATCGCCGGGGCTGAGTCGCCCATACTCTTTCCCTCGGGTACTTCGCGCCGGCAGGGAAGCACCGTAAAGGAAGGAATTCCCCCAGCAGTAGCTATCGGGTTGATGGCAGCAATACGGGCACAGGCCGGCGGCACCGGCCCGACAGATTTGCTTGACAACCCAAACCTGTTCACGCCCGACATTCTAATCGGCGACCTGGGAAGCAATTGGCAGACGGCGCGTAACTACCTCAAGCCTTACGCATGCTGCCGCTACATGCATGCCGCTATCGACGCCATTGCCGAAATGCGGCAACCCGGCAAGCCTGTGAAGCAGCTCAAAATCGAGCTCTTCCCGCAAGGTATGAAACTCGGCAACGTCCGGGCTCCACGTAGTTTGGAGGAAGGCCAATACAGCTATCCCTTCAGCTGTTCGCTGGCTGCGTTGCGCGGCATTGAAGCCCTCCAGCCTGTCAGGCTCGAATCCCTGGCAGACAAGGAGGTCTTGGAGCTCGCCTCACGCGTTGAATTGGAGGTTGCGCCGGACTTCGTGGAATCGTTCCCGGCCCGTACGCCGGCGCGGGTCACCATCGATTACGGCGAGGGTCCGCAAACGCGCACAGTGGATTATCCGCTCGGTGACACCGCGAACCCGATGTCTCGCGCTCAAATCGAAGCGAAATTCCGGCAGTTGTCAAAGGAGGTGATGGATACGGCGGCCCAGGATAAGCTGCTCACTGCTGTAGATACCCTCGATAATGAAGGGCCATCTCGCCTGTTTGCCATCCTCGGCGCCAAAGCCAGCGCTTAATGGACGACCGTGGGAGAAGCCCAACTCGATTTCATTACACGAGAATAGGAGGAAATGATGCTACTGGCCAAGTCGATCGGCGGCCGGGCCCTGGCTGCGGCGATCCTGCTCGGAACGGCATTAGGTCCACACCAGGCCTTCGCAGAAAAAACAAAATTGTCTCTTGGCGTCGGCGCCGCCGATGTTGGAACTCTTGACCCTCACTTCGCATCCAGCACTTCGGACCGTACGCTGGTAGCCTGGATTTTCAACGCACTTGTTCGTTTTGCGCCTGGATCGACAGATCCCAGCACAATCGAGCCTGATCTTGCCGAAAGTTGGGAAGCCTCTCCGGACAAACTGGTCTGGACCTTCAAGCTACGCCCCGGCGTGAAGTGGCAAAAGGGATTTGGAGAGGTGACGGCTGAGGACGTCGTTTTCAGCCTGACCAAGTCGGCCGACCCCAATCGCTCCGCCTTTGCCGGCGACTATAGCGCTATTGAGAAGGTTGAAGCGCTCGATCCACTAACGGTGCGCATCACCCTCAAGCATCAGGTACCGTCTCTGCTCGGTCTTCTGGCGAATTACTCTGGCGGTTTCATCGTGCCGAAAGCCGCGGTGGAGAAGCTTGGTGACGACTTCAAGCGGAATCCCGTGGGCTCAGGCCCATTCGTGTTGACAAAGATCGAACCGGGACTGGTGGTTCATTTTGTAGCCCACGAGGAGTATTTCCGCGGCGCGCCGAGAATCAAAGAAGTCGCCTACCGCTTCCTGAATTCGGCCTCCGCCCGCGATTTGGCTTTTGCAGCGGGTGAGGTTGATGCAGCCACGGGCCTGCAGGATCGTCAGTGGTACGCCCGTATGCAAAAGACCAAGGGCGTTGCGGTTGATATCTTCGATCCGGCAGAATTGTTCGTTCTGCACATCGATTCGAACAAGAAGCCGTTCGATGACATTCGCGTGCGGCAGGCGGTAGCGCATGCCGTCAATCGCGAGCAGATCGCACAGTTCCGCGGCGAACCTTTCACGCGAGCAGCCGGCTCGGTGATCCCGATGAACAATCTCGGGTATCTCGCGAACCCGGGCTTGTTGCCTCATGACCCGGCGAAGGCGAAAGCGTTGCTTGCTGAAGCCGGATATCCAAATGGACTGACGATCAAAATGATCGGCAGCCAGATGGGCAGCTACGAGACAGTGCAACAGTTGTTGCAGGCACAGTTTCAGCAATCGGGCATTACGCTAGAGCTGCAGCAAGTAGAGCACGCGACCTGGCATCAGATGATCCGAAAGGACCTTAATGCCATTACGGGTTACAGCGCAGCGCGTTTTCCAGTGGCAGATATTTATCTGACGCAGTTCTATCACAGCGCGAGCTCCATCGGCAAACCCACAGCCGCAACCAACTTCAGCCATTGCGATGTGGCCGATAAGGAGATCGAGGCGGCGCGGACGGAAACGGATCCCGCCAAGCAGATCGAATATTGGCATGAGGCGCAGCGCAAGATCGTCGCCCATGTGTGCGCCGTTCCATTGACTGAAACGGGCCAGGTCTGGGTGCGTCGCGAAAATCTTGATTGGGGTTACGAGCTGAAAGGCTCGATGTCTCTTGGCCCCCTCCTCACCGAAAAGACGCACTTCAAGGACTAAGCACTATTACAGGCTGCCACGGATTTCGTGGCAGCCATTTTCTCACGGCATACTCTCCCCAAGAAGCTTCTCCCAAAAACTCATGAGCCGGGTTACCTATCCCCAATACACGAATCGCTGTGGTTGGAATGCTTTGCTGCCGCCGCGCGATCCAAAGCCGCCTCTGACAGGAAACTGCAAGGTCGACTTCGCGGTAGTTGGGGCTGGTTACACGGGCCTGGCGATTGCCCGGCGTCTTGCAGAATTGCGGCCTGACGCGTCCATAGTCGTACTTGAAGCAGATGTTGTCGGCGAGGGATCAGCGGGGCGCAATTCCGGATTCACCACCAAATTTGTTCTTCCGCGTAATGCTTCGCTGAAGATCGCCGAAACCGCTCGATTGCAGTCAAAATATTTTGCTGAAGCCTTCGATTGGATGATGAGTGCGATCGAAGCAAAAGGCATCGATTGCGGTTTGCATCGGGCAGGCACCATTCGCGCAGCAGCCACCGAGAGGGGCGAAGCCGCGGTGCGCTCCGTCATAGAGGTCGCGGAGAAAAACAAGATTTCTCACACAGTGCTGACGCGCGAGATGATCACGGAGCGCATCGGTAGCTGCTATTACCGTTTCGGTATGGAAATGGAAGACGGCTACCTCTTGCAACCCGCAGCATTGGTTAGGGGTCTGGTCGACATTCTTCCCGAGAACGTTACACTGTACGAAAAAACACCCGCTCTAAAGCTCACCCGCGCCAATGGTTGGGAGATACAAACTCCGGAAGGGATGGTCCGCGCCGGGCGAATAGCATTGGCGACAAATGGCTACATTCGCCGGTTTGGATACCTGAAATCCCGCATGGCGACGATCTTCACGTACGCCGCTCTCACCGAGGCTATGTCTCCCGCCGACGCAGCTCAGCTCGGAGCAAAGGAGTCTTGGGGCTTGTTGCCTTCGCATCGCCTCGGCACGACGCTGCGGCGAGTTGGAAATCGTCTGCTTGTACGTAGCCTCTACGCCCTGGAGCACGAAATTCCACAATCAGAGGCTGTTGCCGAACTGCGCAAGCGGTTCATCCGTCGCTGGCCCTCGCTTTCTCATGTGCAATTTGAATACGTGTGGGGCGGAACGACAGCATTCACGATGAACGGAGCTCCCTGGTGGGGCCGCATCGACGAGAATGCCTACGCGTCAGGCGGCTGCAACGGTAGCGGCATCACCAAAGGTACCATGCTGGGTAAGGCTCTCGCCGAGGTGATGGCGGGCGCGCACGATCATCAGGAGCTGTGCGCGATCATGGGCTCCGCAAGCTGGATTGCGCCCGATCCTTTCCGAACAATCGGCTTTCACGTCATTTCAGCTATAGAACGACGTCGAGCCGGGCTGGAGAGCTAAGGGCTAGCCTTCCTAGTGTGCGCTGAAGCTGTCAACGTTGAGGGCGGATTGTTCGATCGGCCCAGCGCAGCTCGCTGACGGCTAATTTTTCTTCGTTCCAATTCAGCGCCCCGTGTAGAGCAATATCGAAAGCCTCGACTTTATTTTCTGCGCCGAAAACAAATGCGACGAAGGTCTGTTTGGTCGTTCGTCGCTTTCGCCTCGAAAGAATTGCAGTTGACTGCGTTTTTGCCTCCACCGTACGATTCGTTGGCTTGCCTGTGTCGCTTGGTCGTGAAGGCACAAAACCCGCATCAGTCCATAAAGGAATACGGAGATATGAAGGCCGTTCGTACGGATTGCGAACTCGAGTGCCCCGGGATCGACGCGGGGTTGCGTGCGCGGGGAGTTGATCTGGTGTTACTGCCGACGGCATCGACGAGGCTGAACTTGCGCGTCACGTCAGCGAAGCGGATTTGCTTCTCACGTGCTACACACCGATCACCGCTGCGGTGATCAACGCCGCCAAGCGGCTGAAGGGAATCGTCAAGTACGGCGTGGGGATCGATGCCATAGATATTCCGGCGGCGATCGCGCGCGAGATCCCTGTGGTTAATATTCCGGAGTATGCCGAGCAAACCGTGGCCGAGGGCGCCTTCGCGCTGCTCTTGGCGCTGACGCGGCGTTTGCCCGCTATCACCAAAGCAGTCCAAGCGGAAAGCTGGATCTGGCCGGAAAGCCGCTGGTTAGGCCGGGATATTGCGGATGCTACCCTGGGGCTAGTCGGCTGCGGCCGCATTGGCCGCGCAATGGCGCGCATGGCGCAGGGATTTCGAGCTCGCGTGCTGGCGTTCGATCCTGGAGCCAATGCGGCCGAGCTCGCGGCACTCGGGATCGAAGTCGTGAAGGATTTGCACGCCCTGCTGGCCGCATCGGACTTCGTCTCGCTCCATGCTGTGCTCAACAAGGAGGCCCGGCATCTCATCGGGGCACCTGAGCTCGCGGTGATGAAGCCGGGCGCAATATTGATTAACACTGCGCGGGGTGCATTGATCGACGAAGGAGCACTGGTCGAGGCGGTGCTTTCGGGCCACCTTGGGGGCGTTGGGCTGGATGTCTACGAACGGGAGCCGTTAAGTCGCTCAGGCCATCCGCTCAGTCCGCTTTTTGGCCGCGACAACGTAATTCTTTTCCCCCATCTCACTTTTTTCACTGCTGAAGCGATGCGGCGATTGGAGGAAGACACACTGGCGCGTTGCTTTGAAGTGCTTGAGGGGCGGCCGGTAACCGTGCGTTCGCTGGATCCGCGGCTACGGGCGCAAAAGGTCGGAGTACGGTTTATTTGAAGATTGCCTGGGCGGTAGCCTGGCGGAGAGGGGGGGATTCGAACCCCCGATACGGTTGCCCGTATGCCGCATTTCGAGTGCGGTGCTTTCAACCACTCAGCCACCTCTCCTGATGGCGTGCACAGCTGAGATAGGCGAACCACCTTTAAGCAGCCCGCGACTTCGATACTGGTCGCGGCTCGGGTCGCGTCCGGTTTGCTGTGCAGGTCGCGTTGCTATAGCGACCAACGCGCGTCACTTCAAGACGATTGGTGCCGCGAACGCAAGTGACGATCTGACAAGGATGCCCCATTTAGGTGCTGCGGCAAGGTGTCCGCAGACCAGCGCGGCAGCTAGAAGTCGGATGCAATCCCGTCCTTCTCCCAGTCGCCATAGCGGACAGGGTCGGGGCCTTTCCGACCGCCAATCTCCCTTGGGGCCGGCTTCTGGGAAGCGGCCTGCTGCCGACGGCGCTCCTCGGCTTCCTGAAGCGCTCGTATAGCAGCCGGAGAAAGCGTTCGCCGCTCCTCCACGTGCTCCACCGGCTGCCCGTCTTGTTGGTGCTCGTCCATGTCGCCGAACTGACAGCTCCTACTGCGGATCTTGTATAATCCCTACCTATATAACCACTTGATCGCTGGAGCTGAAACCGGGAGGGATAATCAACCCTGGCTGCTCCACTGTGGTTGAGGTCAAGGGGAGATTTGGATGACGAGCAACTACATCAAGACTGGCGTCTTGCTTGCAGCGCTGACGGCGATCCTGGTGTCTCTGGGAGCGTTGGTGGGCGGTGAGACGGGTCTCGTCATCGCCTTCATCATGGCGCTCGGCATGAACGCCTTCAGCCTCTGGAACTCCGACAAGATCGTGCTGCGCATGCACGGGGCTGAAGAGGTCGACGAGCGCACGGCGCCCGAGCTCTACGCCCTGGTTCGTGAGCTGGCTGCCAAGGCTGGTCTGCCGATGCCCAGGGTCTACATCATGCACAGCGAGCAGCCGAACGCGTTTGCCACCGGCCGCAGCCCCGCTCATGCGGCGGTTTGTGCCTCGACGGCTTTGCTTGACATGCTGGACCGCGAAGAAGTGGCCGGCGTGATGGCCCATGAGCTGGCGCACATCAAGAACCGCGACACGCTAATCATGACCGTCGCCGCGACGGTCGCGGGCGCGATCACCATGTTCGCCAACATGATGCAGTTTGGCATGCTCTTTGGAGGTGGGGACCGTCGTGAAGGTGGGGGCGCCCTTGGCATCATCGGTGCACTGGCCGCGATCATCCTGGCACCTTTGGCGGCGGCGCTGGTCCAGATGGCCATCAGCCGCTCGCGGGAGTATGAGGCTGATCGCATCGGTGCCCTGATCTGCGGGGAGCCGTTGTGGCTTGCCTCCGCGCTGCGGAAGATCGACCACTACGCGCGGCGGATCATCAACCCGACGGCGGAGGAATCGCCCGCCACGGCACACCTTTTCATCATCAACCCGCTCTCTGGTCAGGGCATGGACAATCTGTTCTCGACCCACCCGAACACGGAAAACAGGATCGCCGAGCTGGAGAAGCTGGCAGCGTCCATGGGCCGGACGGGTGCTGTTGGCAGCTCTCCGCGCGGGCCGTGGGGCTGATCGCCTATGGCCCTTCGTGCATCCGGGCAGACTGAGAGCAAGGCATCCCAGGCCGGCAAACAACCTCCAGGATTGCTGCCGCGGGAGATGGCCGTCGACCTCATATCGGCTGTTCTCGACCGCGGCCGCAGCTTTGACGAAGCTTTTGCAGCTTGTTCCTCCCATCCTGAGTATCGCGCGCTCTCGCCAAGTGATCGCGGGCTAGCGCGGCTTATCACGGCAACGGTTTTGCGCCGTCATGGTCAGCTGGCGGAAATCCTGGGACAGTTCATCGAACGTCCGCTGCCGAAAAAGACGGGGCGGCTGACATCGATCCTCATGGCTGGCGCTGCCCAGCTCGTTTTCTTGGGGACTCCGCCGCATGCCGTCATCAATTTGGCCGTTGAACAGACCCGCCGTGATGCGCGCGCCCGCAGGTTCGATCGCCTCACCAACGCTGTGTTGCGCCGCGTAGCGGAGCGTGGGAGGGAGATCGCGGCCGGCCAGGATCCCGTGCGGCTCAATGTGCCCGCATGGCTACTTGACCGTTGGACCAGAACCTACGGTGAGGAGACCGCGCGCCGTATCGCCGAGGCATCTCTCCGCGAGGCGCCACTAGACATAACGGTGAAGGCCAATCCCGAGATTTGGGCCGAGCGGCTCGGCGGCGTGGTACTGCCGACAGGATCAATCCGGCTCATTCCCCAGGGGCGGATTGAGAACCTGCCAGGGTTCAACGAGGGGGCCTGGTGGGTTCAGGATGCTGCCGCCGCGCTGCCGGCAAAGCTACTGGGCGACGTGTCCGGCAAGCGCATAGCTGATCTCTGCGCCGCGCCTGGCGGCAAGACGGCAGAGCTGGCTGCGGCCGGTGCGAAGATGACCGCGGTCGAGATTGACTCCAAAAGGATCGAGCGGCTGAAGGATAATCTGGCTCGGCTTCGGCTCGAGGTTGAGGTTGTCGAAGCAGACGTGACGGAATGGTCGCCGGGTGAGCTGTTCGATGCCGTTCTTCTCGATGCGCCTTGTCTGTCCACTGGCACCATTCGGCGTCATCCCGATCTGCTGCGCCTGAAACGAGAAAGTGACCTGGAGCGCTTGGTCGAGCTGCAAAAGCGGTTGCTTGAAGCCGCAGCGAAGCTCATCAAGCCGGGTGGTCTTCTTGTCTACTGCACTTGCTCCCTGGAGGCCGAAGAGGGGCCGCAGCAGATTGCGTGCGTGCTGTCCAGCGGAGCATTTGAACGCGTGCCTATTCGGCCGGGAGAAGCGGGTATCGCCCCAGAATGGGTTACTCCTGAAGGTGATCTGCGGACCTTCCCCTTCCATCTGCAACTTGAGGGCGAGAACCTTTCGGGCATGGACGGCTTTTATGCGGCGCGTTTGCGTCGGGTCGCCGCACGACTGTGAGCCGGGTGTGATTTCCGGTCCACGCAAGGTTCACAAGCCGCGCACAAGTTATCCCCATGAGCCTTGAGAAGCCTTCCCGACGGGCATATCCGAGAGCATGATCAGTGCCGGATGTAGGCAGCCGGCTTGCGGCGGGAGTCTTCTGTGGCTTCGCTCACGTTTTCCGAACAGACGCGCTTGGCCCGCCTCGCGACAGACCGCGTGCGGCGCGCGGCTGTGGCCCGGTTGCTCAGCTCACGGTTGTTGCGTTGGCGCTTCGGGGCGCCTGTTGCCGATGAACTGTTGATCGTTCCGCAAGATTTGAGGACGGCTGACCCGAGCTTCGCTGACGAAATTGCCATTGGTCAGTTCGGGTTCGGCGGAGCTGTGGCCTACATCGGCGATGGGTCGCCGTTCGATCTCAAGCCACCCAGCAAGGAATGGGAACGTGAGCTGCACGGCTTCGGCTGGCTGCGCCACCTTATGGCGGCAGAAACCGAAGAAGCGCGCGATCAGGCCATTGACCTCGTCCTGGAATGGATTCGCAGGCATGGATCGCGCGGTGGCGTTGCCTGGGAGCCGCCCGTTATCGGCCGGCGTCTGATTTCCTGGCTGTCGAACGCGTCCATGCTGCTGGACGACGTCGATCAGGCGACCTACGACAAGATTGCCGACAGCCTCGGCGATCAGATGATCCGCCTGTCGGCGACGTGGCGGGATGCGCCGGCGGGCTATCCTCGACTGTTGTCCCTCATTGCTCTCGTGCTGGCTGATCTCTGCGTGGCAGGCCACGACCGGCATTTGCGCGAGATCGAGGACGATTTCGCCGCTGAACTGGAAGCGCAGATTCTGCCTGACGGTGGCCATATCAGCCGCAATCCGGGTATACCGGTCGAGCTATTGCTGGACCTCTTGCCCTTGCGGCAGTGCTTTGCTGTGCGCGATCGCGCGGCGCCCAAGGCGCTCTCTGACGCCATCCAGCGGATGCTGCCGTTTATCAGGTTCGTGCGTCTTGGGGATGGCTCCCTGGGCCGCTTCAACGGGATGGGCTCGCCCAATCTCGACCTTATCGCGACGGTGCTCGCTTACGCTGACCCGCCGGTTAGCCTGCCGTCCCACGCGCCGAATTCCGGATATGCGCGGCTTGCCCGCGGCGAAACCATCATTCTCGCCGATGTCGGCTCGCCGCCTCCACTAGAGCTGGCTGGGCAGGCGCACGCGGGTTGCCTCTCGTTCGAAATGAGCTCGGGCAAGTATCCGCTGTTCGTCAATTGCGGTGCCCCCGGACCGGCCGACCAGGATTGGCGTGCCGCCTCACGCGCAACGGCAAGCCACAACACGCTTTGCCTTGGCGGCAAATCATCGTCGCGCCTGGTTCTCAACGATCTCCTCGAGACGATCGTCGGATCGCCCCCCATTCGTTTCCCGGCACATGTGTGGGCGCGCGTGCAGGATTTGCCCGACGGCGGAATCGCCCTCAAAGCGCATCACGACGGGTACCGGCGACAGTTCGGGATCATCCACCGGCGGCAGCTCACGTTGGATGTGAGCGGCGGCAAGCTGACAGGCGTCGACAAGCTTGGTCCCCCGCGCGGCCAGCTGCGGCTTTCAATGGACGTGCCCTTCGCGATCCACTTCCATCTCCACCCGGACGTGGCGTGTACTGAGGCGCCAAAGGGGGGGAGAACGGAAGTCGTCCTGCCCAACAACGAGCGCTGGGCGTTTTCGGCAAAGGGGGCTCACGTGTCGATCGAGGACAGCTTCTATTGCGCCGATCTTTCCGGCCCTCGCCGGTCCTTACAGATCGTGCTGAGAGGGGGCTGCTACGGAGAGAACGAGGTCACCTGGGAGCTGGAGCGCCGCACCTGATCACCTGCGACGGTGACCCTTTTTGTGGGCAGCGGCGTTTTGTGGTAGGCGCCGACGGCGCGCCTCCGCGCCTGACCAACGTACCTTGAGGACCGATTGACATGAGCGACCCGGTGATCCGCCGCGCCCTCCTTTCCGTTTCCGACAAGACTGGTCTCGAAGAGCTGGCGCGCTTTCTCCACGGGGCAGGTGTCGAGCTGATTTCGACAGGCGGGACGGCTGCTGCGATCAAAAATGCCGGGCTGCCCGTGAAGGACATCGCCGAGCACACCGGTTTCCCCGAGATGATGGATGGCCGCCTCAAGACTCTGCATCCGAAAGTGCACGGAGGCCTCCTTGCCATTCGCGGTCGCGAGGATCACGACCGGGCGGCTGCGGAGCACGGCATCGCGTCGATCGATCTTCTAGTCGTGAACCTCTATCCTTTCGAGGCGACGGTGGCCCGTGGTGCCAGCACGGATGAGTGCATCGAGAACATCGACATCGGCGGGCCCGCCATGATCCGCGCGGCTGCCAAGAACCACGCGAGCGTCACGGTTGTTGTCGACCCCGAGGATTACGCGCGGGTCATCTCCGAGATGCAGAGCCGCGGTGGTTCAACCAGCCTGGAGCTGCGTCGTTACCTTGCCGCCAAGGCCTACGCGCGCACGGCTGCCTACGATGCTGCGATCAGTGGCTGGTTCGCGAAGGAGCTGGGCGATACGGCGCCCACCTGGCGCACATTCGGCGGCAAGCTCGTGCAGCAGCTCCGCTACGGTGAAAATCCCCATCAGTGGGCTGCGTTTTATCGCACTGGGGAGCAGCGGCCGGGCGTCGCCACCGCAGTTCAGCACCAGGGCAAGGAGCTGTCCTACAACAATCTCAACGACACGGACGCGGCTTTCGAGTTGGTAGCGGAGTTCGACCCGCAGAAGAGTGCCGCGGTTGCCATCATCAAACACGCCAACCCTTGCGGGGTCGCTTGCGCGCCAACGCTGAAGGAGGCCTACCTGTTGGCGCTCCGTTGCGATCCGGTCAGTGCTTTTGGCGGCATTATCGCGCTCAACAGGCCCATCGATGCCGAGGCTGCTGAGGAGATCACGAAGATCTTCACTGAGGTGGTGATTGCCCCCGATGTGACGCCCGAAGCCAAGGCAATCTTCGCAGCCAAGAAGAACCTGCGTCTTCTGACGACCGGCGGATTGCCCGATCCGCGCGCGCCGGGCGTGACGTTCCGTTCTCTGGCTGGCGGGCTTTTGGTCCAGTCGCGCGACTCCGCAAGCGTGGACGACATGGAATTGAAGGTGGTCACGAAGCGTCAGCCGACGCCCCAAGAGCTGGAGGACCTCAAGTTCGCATTCCGCGTCGCCAAGCACGTCAAATCCAACACCATCGTCTACGCCAAGAATGGCGCGACCGTTGGCATCGGCGCTGGGCAGATGAGCCGCGTGGACTCGGCTCGTATCGCCGCCTGGAAAGCGGAGGAGGCAGCGAAGGCTGCGGGCTTTTCGGAGTCTCTCGCCAAGGGATCGGTGGTCGCCTCAGATGCGTTCTTCCCGTTCGCCGACGGGCTCATTGCCGCTGCGGAGGCTGGAGCGACGGCTGTCATCCAGCCCGGCGGATCGATGCGGGACGAAGAGGTGATACGCGCCGCGGACGAGCGCGGCCTCGCGATGGTCTTCACCGGCGTTCGGCATTTCCGGCACTAGGGCCATGACGGGGGCGGGCAGCACTTCAGAAGTGAGACTGCGGCCCGCCTCGACAGCTGACTGGCCGCTCATTCGCCGCTGGCTTGCGCGACCCGATATCCAGCGCTGGTGGGGCCCGCAGGCAAGCGCCGAGGCCGAAGTGCTGATGGCGCTCGACAGCACGCATGCCATTTCCCGGATCATCGAGGTCGACGGCACCCCGGTCGGTTACGCCCACGCCGTCGATGCCACGCTCTGGGGCGAGGCGCTGCCCGACGATCTAAGCCCAGGCACCTGGGATCTCGACATCTTCATTGCTTCCGAAAACCACCGCGGCAAAGGCGTAGGCGAAGCTGCCCTCCAGCTACTCAGGGACGAGGTCTTTTCGACTACCCTGGCAGTCGCCGTTTGCATTTTCGCGCCGATCGAGAACGAAGCGGCCGTGCGGGCTTATGAGCGGGCAGGCTTCCGTTGGCGGAGGGTCTGGCACGATCCGATTGCCGGGCCCGAATGGTTCATGGTCGCTGAGCGTCCGAAGTCCTGACCTCAGTCCGACTGCTTTTCGCGTACGGGCAATAACAAAACGAGCCCGGTGATTAGGAATATGAGGATCGCCCCTATTCCAGCCCGTTGACTTCCCGTGACCGTCGTCAGCGCAGCGACCGAGAGCGGGGCTAGGAAGGCTGTGACTTTCCCCGAAAACGCGAACAGTCCGAAGTACTGCGTCATGCGCTCTGGCGGTGCGAGACGGGCAAGAAGGGTTCGGCTGGCGGCCTGGTTGGGCGCAGCCGCGAGAGCCACGAAGCAGGCAAAGCCCAGGAAGACCATTTCTCCAGTGCTCGAGAACGGCGCTGAACCCGACGCTTTCGGTTCGATCGGCACGACAAACAAAACGTACTGGGGGCTGACCGAAAGGATCCCAACGCAGCCGATCATGAGCAGCACAAGGGCGCCGATAACGACGCGTTTCGCTCCGAAGCGGTCGTCAAACGTGCCACCCACCAGCGCGCCGATGACTCCTACCGTGATGAGAATGATGCCAAAGATGCCGCGCTCGATGGCTTCCCAGCCGAACACGGCGGTGCCGTAGATGCCCCCGAAAACGAAGATGGCTGAGAGTCCATCCGAGTACAGCGCCCGCGCGATGAGGAAGTAGAGCATGTCGCGCTGGCGGGGCAGCAGGCGCACCGTGTTCCACAAATCCCGAAGCGCGGATCCGTTCGTGCGCGGCATACCCGATAGCGGGCGGCGGTCAGGCACGAACAGGAAGAAGGGGATCAGGAATACCAGCGCCCACATGGCAGAGAACGGGCCGACGAGGCGATCGCCTTCCCGCTGAGTGACGTCGAGGGCCAGCCACGGTTCAAAGCCAAGCAGTGTCTTGCCGGTTGCGGGATTGGTCACGAGGAAGCCGGCGACCACGCAAAGACTCACCAGCCCGCCAACGTAACCGGTTGCCCAGCCCACGCCGGAGAGCCGGCCGAGCTGGCCTGAGGGGACCAGCGTCGGCATGATCGCGTTGGTGAAAACGGTAGCGAATTCGGCGGCGATGGTGGCGATCACAAAGGCCGTGAGAACAGCAATGATCGTCGGCAACGAGGCGCCCGGCGTCGCCCACCACAACGCCGCAAGCCCAAAAGCGAGCATCAACGCAAACAGGCCCACCCACGGTTTGCGCCGGCCGCCGCTGTCGGCCACAGCGCCGAGCAGCGGGCTGCCAATGGCAATCAGCACGCCAGCGGTCGCGGCCGCATAGCCCCACAACGCCTGGCCCCGGACAGGATCATCCACGACCGCCGAGGTGAAGTACGGCGCGAAGAGGAACGTCAGAACGAGAGTGTAGTAGGGCTGCAGGGCCCAGTCGACCAACACCCAGCCAGCCAAAGCCCGCAGGGGGGCTTTTGCTACGGGCACGGCGTGCGCATCCGTAGCCGGTGATGAGATTTGCAATTGGCTGCTCCCGCGCCTTGCCTTGCTACGCGTCCGTCGCAATCAGGTCGCGCACCTGAGAGGCGGCGACCGTCAGACGAGATACGGTCACGTCGCCCGTTGCAGCCATCTCGTCAAGTGCCGACTTGGCTCGCGCCAGCAGCACTCCACGCTCTTTCTCCCACTCGCCCAGATCAACCGACCCTGGCCTGCTCAAGATCTCGCGCACCAACGCCCGGCGGGCAGTGTCCAGTGTACGGATGGCGCCGTTGATGGCGAGCTGGTCGTAATAGTCCCGAAGGTGGAGTGATGCAGTGAGCTGCTTCAGCTCGTCGACACGGAAATACTCGCTGGCCGCGAATGCGATGCGGGCTGCATCGGCGAGCGACCGGCCCGTCTCATGCGCAAGCCGCGTAATGGTCGTCGCATGAGTGAGGTAGTCGAGAGCCGCGAGTCGTCGGGCAAGGTCCTGGGGCGCGCCATTCCGGGTCAGCTCCTCGCGCGTACGTGCCAACCGGTCGAGCTGATGGGGCGTGAGGCACGCTGCCAGGATAGAGGCAAGCTGCTGGGTTCCCGCGTGGTGGGCGGCGATAGTAGCCGCCAGGCTCCCATCCCTGCCGTGCCGCAGCATGTTTGTCACGGCTTCGATCAGGAACTCCTGAACGCGGGCATAGAGATCGAGCTGGAACTGCCCCGGGATCTTGTTGTCGAGCTGGTCGATGGCGTGCCACAGCTCCGGCAGCTGGAAGATTGCGCTGGCCGCAATGAAGGCGGCGGCAATGTCAGCTGGCTCCCGTCCAGTCTCGTCACCAAGCCGGACAGCCATCGCCGGGCCGCCGCGGTTGAGCAATGCGTTGGTCAGTCCAGTGACGATGATTTCGCGCCGTAGGCGGTGCGCCTTGATGTCGTCGAGGAAGCGCTCGCGCAGCGCGTGCGGGAAGTAATTGATGAGCAGCGGCTCGCAAACGGGATCGTCGGGAAGTGAGCTGCGGATAAGATCGTCGGAGAGGGCGATCTTCGCGTAGCTCAGCAGGACGGCGAGCTCGGGCCGCGTCATTCCCGTTCCCGTGGCCTGCCTCTGTGCCATCTCCTCCCGGCTCGGAAGCCCTTCAAGCTTGCGGTCAAGCAGACCGCGGTTCTCAAGAGACTCCATCAGGCGGGAGATGTAGCCGAGGTCGCGCGCGCCCTTGCGCTCGGCAAGGCTCAGCGCGAGCGACTGCTGATAGTTGTTGACAAGGCAGGCTGCCGCTACGTCCTCGGTCATCGAAGCAAGGAGTTCGCGCCGCTGTTCGGTGTTGAGCCGGCCAGAGGCCACGGCAGGCCCCAGCGCGATCTTGATGTTCACTTCGAGGTCGGACGAGTTCACGCCCGCGGAATTGTCGATGAAGTCCGTGTTGATCCGGCCGCCCTTGCGCGCGAACTCGATGCGACCGAGCTGCGTTACGCCAAGGTTGGCGCCTTCGCCGATCACCTTCGCGCGCACATCCTGCGCCACCACGCGGATCGCATCATTGGCGCGATCGCCGACCTGTTCGTTGGTTTCCGTCGACGCACGGATGAATGTGCCGATGCCGCCGAACCAGAGGAGGTCCGTCTCGCATTTCAGGATGGCGCTGATGAGCTCCGACGGCGTCATTGTTTCCGCATCAACGCCGAGCAGGTCGCGCATCTCCGGAGTGAGCGGGATCGCCTTCAGAGAGCGGGAGAAGACGCCGCCGCCACGCGAGATGAGCGTCTTATCGTAATCCTGCCAGCTGGAGCGCGGCAGGTCGAACAGCCGTTTTCGTTCCGCGTAGCTCGTTTCCGGATCCGGGTCGGGATCGATGAAGATGTCGCGGTGGTCGAACGCAGCCACCAGCTTTATTGCCCGCGACAGCAGCATGCCATTACCGAAAACGTCGCCCGACATGTCGCCGACACCAACCACGCGAATGGGCTGCGATTGGATATCGATATTCATCTCGCGGAAGTGGCGCTTGACGCACTCCCACGCACCGCGCGCGGTGATGGCCATGCGCTTGTGGTCATAGCCTGCAGAACCGCCGGAGGCGAAGGCGTCGCCAAGCCAAAAATTCCGCTGGAGCGAGATCTCGTTGGCGTAGTCTGAGAAGGTCGCGGTGCCCTTGTCCGCTGCCACCACCAGGTAGGGGTCGTCGCCATCGTGGCGGACGACGCGATCCGGCGGTACGACTTTTCCGTCGACGATGTTGTCTGTGATGTCGAGCATCGCGGACACAAAGGTCCGATAGGCGGCGATGCCCTCCTTCATGATCTCGTCGCGGCTGCCGCTGCGCGGAAGCCGTTTCGGTACGAAGCCGCCTTTGGCGCCCTGAGGCACGATGACGGTGTTCTTTACCTGCTGCGCCTTCACGAGGCCCAGCACCTCGGTGCGGAAGTCCTGCGCCCGGTCAGACCAGCGAATTCCGCCGCGGGCGATCGGGGCAAAGCGCAAGTGCACGCCTTCGACCCGCGGGCTGTAGACAAAGATCTCCCGGTACGGTTTCGGCTCCGGAAGGCTATCGATCATCTTCGAGTCGAACTTGAAGGCGATGGTTGATGGTGGTCGACCAGCCTCGTCGCGCTGGAAGAAGTTGGTTCGCACCGTCGCCAGAATGAGGTTCAGGTACTGACGGAGGATGCGGTCCTCATCGAGGCTTGGCACTTTCGCCAGCGCGCCTTCGATCCGTTCGCGAATGCGCTGCTCGGCGTTCCGCCGCTCTTCATCCGACCAGTTGCGATCGGGATCGAAGCGGGTGTGGAACAGCTCAAGGAAATCGCGGGCCATCCCCGCGTGCCGGTTCAACGTATCGGCGATGTATCGGAAGCCGAAGGGCGTGCCGGTCTGGCGCAGATAGGAGCCATAGGCTCTCATGGCGGCCGCCTCTCGCCAATCCGCGCCCGCCGTGATGACCAGACGATTGAAGCCGTCGTTTTCTGCCTCACCGCGGCAGACGGCTATGAAGCAGGCCTCCAGCTGCTGATCGCATTTTGCAAGATCGATCGGATGGCCGTCTGCAGTCTCCAGCACCATGTCGTGCAGAGAGACCTCCCGAACGCTACCATTGAAGCGCGGGTGGACGCGGTAGCTTCGCTCGTCGATTACGAAGAAGCCGAGATTTTCGAGAACCGGCACGCGCTCAGAAAGCGGTATCGGCTGATCGAACCGATAGATGGCCGCGTGCACTCTTCGACCGCTTGCGTCGTTGTTTGTGTGGAAGTCGATCGCCAACGGACGTTCGGGGCTTAGCCGCTCGATACGCGCGATATCTTCCAGCGCGCGCTTTGCATTGAACCTTTCCGTGTAGCCGGCGGGGAACGCACCAATGTATTTCGGCGCCAGCTCTGCAAGCCCGTCGCCCGCTGAATAGAGGGTTTCTGTCAGCTGATCATCCCAGGTGCGCGTTGCTTCGCGAATGCGGTTCTCGAGGTCGTCTTCTGAAACCTGAGGCCGAGGTCCTTCATTGCGCTCGATGATGTAATGAACGCGCACGAGCGGGCTTTCGGTAAAAAACGGAGTGAACGACTGCAAGCGGCCGTCAAAAGCCTCCTCCAGAATGCCGGCGATCTTCTCGCGGACGCTTGTCGTGAACCGATCACGCGGGATGAAGACGAGGGCGGATACGAAACGCTCGAAGCGATCATATCGCGCGAAAACGCGAACTCTCGGTCGCAAATCGAGGTCGACTATGCCGCGAGACCACGAAAGCAGCTGATCCTCGTCGATCTGGAATAGCTCGTCGCGCGGGAATGTTGCGAGAACGTTGGCGAGCGCCTTGGCGGCGTGGCTTCCTGGCGCGAAGCCGGATCGCGCCATGACTGTCTCGACCTTGTGGCGCAGGAACGGAATCTGCTGGGGTGGTTGCGTGTAGGCCTGGGAGGTGAGCAGACCAACGAGCCGAAGCTCCCCGGAAATCGAGCCGTCCGGGTTGTACGTTTTCAGCCCCACGTAGTCCATGAACACCCGGCGGTGGACCCGGGAGAGAATGTTCGACTTCGCGATGATGAGGGGATTGGGGGCGAAGAAATGGTTGCGGATTTCCTGCGTCATTGCCCGTGGCGGGTTGCGGCCGCCAAGGACGTAAAGTTCCGGATCGCGAAGCACGCCAAGGCCGCTGTCTTTTACGGGGACGAGTTCACCCTCGCGGATGTCGCCGACGAGCTTATATTCGCGCAAACCCAGGAACGTGAATTGGCCGTCAAGCAGCCAGCGGCAGAAGGCCAGCGATTCCGCCAGAAGTCCTGGAGCGATTGGGGGCGGTGAAGCTTCCAGCGCACGCACGGCCCGATCAAGACGGGCCGTCATCGATTGCCAGTCGGACACGGCAACGCGCACATCGTCGAGCACGGACGAAAGCGTCCCCATCAGGTCGCTCGCCGCGTCCCCCGGCATCGGATCGATGAGCAACGTGATCCAGCTCTCCTGTTTGCCGTCGCCCCAGTTTCGGTCGCCCGGGCCAATGATGCGCTCGAACTTCCCTTCGGCTGACCGTTGCACCTTCAGAATGGGGTGCAAGACGAGAAAGGTGCCGAGGTTGCGCGCCTGCAACTCGTTGAGAATGCTGTCGACGAGGAAGGGCATATCGTCGTTCACGATCGAGACGAGCGTGAACGGCTTCCGGCCAGTCTCGGTTTCGAGCTCAACTCTTTCCCAGCTGGCGATATGGCGCCCGCGCGGCTTCTTGACCGCGAACTCGAAGCTCGAACGCGCGATAGAGGCGAGTGTCTTAGGATCGAACTGCTCGAGATCGTCGATCAAGTCGCTGAACAGCAATCGAGCATATGCACGAAGCTCGGATGAGGCGCCCAGGTTGGAAGCAATGTTGTTGAGCAGGTCGTCGTCGCGCGGCGCTTCAAGTGCCATGGCAAGGGGAACTCCGGTTCTTGTTCGTCAGCGCGTAAGCCAAGACAGGTCGCGATATAGTAGAGATGTTACCATAGCCAGGGCTTACAAGGCTGAATGACAGAGCCGCACCCCAAGGCTAACCTTTCCGGCAGACTGCCAAAAGCCTGGGGACATGCTCATGCGGAAAGCTCGCGACGAACGGATCATCGCACTCAATCTCGGCCCGGATGCCGAGCCAACTCCGGAAATCGCAGCCTACTTCGAAAAGTGCCGCGAAAAGCTCGGTTTTGTACCCAACGTCCTGCGTGCCTACGCGTTCAACAACACCAAGCTGAAGGCATTCATCGACATGGTGGACGACCTCATGCTGGGGGACAGTGGGCTTTCCAAGCTGGAGCGCGAGATGATCGCTGTGGCCGTCAGCTCGGTAAACCACTGCCACTACTGCCTCACGGCTCATGGCGCGGCAGTGCGGCAACGTTCTAACGATCCTGAGCTCGGCGAGATGATCGCGCACAACTATCGCGCCGCAAAATTGGATCGGCGGCAGAAGGCGATGCTCGACTTCGCAGTCAAGCTGACGGAGCACCCGGACAAGATCGGGGAGGAGGATCGGGAAGCTCTTCGCCGCGCAGGCTTCAGCGATCGCGATATCTGGGACATCGCAGCCATAACGGGCTTCTACAACATGTCCAACCGCATCGCGTCTGCCACCGATATGCGCCCGAACAAGGAATATTATTACGCCGCGCGCCAGCCGGTGGAGAAGAACGGTCGCAATTCGTCCAAGAAGTCGAAAAAACGCTGAGCCTGGCTCTGTTGGCAGAGTTGCCCTTCCTTATGCCACTACGCCGTGGCACTTTGACGATGAAGCTGGGGCGTTAAAGCTGGCCGGCAAGGCAAGCGCCCAGCCTGAGCCAGCGCATTTCAACCGTCCGTGGGGGAGATGAGGAACACAATTGCCGTCATGAACACGAAGGGGGGTGTCGGCAAGTCCACCATCGTGTTGGCACTTGCCGAGACGCTCTCCGCCTATCACGGCAAGAACGTTCTCGTCATCGATTCCGATGCGCAGGCGAGCGTCAGCTCCATGCTGATGACTCCGGCGAGCCTGCACCGGCTGCAGGAGGCGGGGCTGACGCTCGTCGATTATCTCGTGGCCGCCGTCCTCAACAATGCACCGGTGGATTGGCCGCAGTACGTGGTGCGGGGCGTGTCTGATGTCGACGACGCGCGCTCCGTCTTCCTCCTTCCGAGCGACATGCAACTCACGCTCTTCGAGCGCGAGGTGTCGCGCGAATCGCTCCACTCGCGGCTGCGTGCCACCATCCGCCGGTTGCTCAACGACGTGCGGCCGGTCTTCGAGATCATTTTGATCGATTGCCCGCCGGGCCTGTCGGTTCTTACCGAATCCTGGCTGCGCGAGGCGGACTTCCACATCTCCCCGACCAAGCCCGACTACATCTCGTCCTGCGGCCTCGAGGTGTTCCGCCGCTTCAAACAGCTCAATCCGGAGATGGGATTCGCCGAGAACCTGGGCGTCCTCATCAACATGAAGGACCGCTCCTCCATCGTGGATGATGAGTATCACCGCTGGCTCCAGGAGAACCCGGACAACAACTGCTTCAGTCAGGTCATTCCACGAGTGAACGCCCTGCAGAACGCAGCGCGCTTCTCGACGATCGAGCGGTCTTACCTCGCCAAGTACCCCGGCGAGGCAGGGCAGGCGGTTCGCGCCCTGACCGAGGAGGTTCTGGCGCGGCTTGCCGCTTTCAATGCGCGCCCGCAGCCACCGCGTGTGTCCAACGACACCGAAGCAGCACCGGTGCGCAGATAGGCACGCCGAAAGCTCGGCCGATCAGCTTGCGATTTGGAAAATCATAGAGAGGGAGAGAATGGAGCGGGCGATGAGATTCGAACTCACGACCCTCACGTTGGCAACGTGATGCTCTACCCCTGAGCTACGCCCGCTTCCTTCGAATTGGGGTATCGCCGTTTCCCGGCGAGGCCTGTCTTATGGCTCAACTTCTTGCGGATTGCAAGCGGGGTGGTGAGGCTTGCGACATCGGTTGCGCTGCGCATCGCAGCACGCTAGGACCCAGGCCAAGCCTCTGAACCCCGAAGTCGAACCAACCGCCTATGCCAGCCACACGCGCCGATCTTTTCGCCCGACTCGCCGAACTCGGCATCGAGACCCAAACCGTCGAGCATGAGCCGGTGTTCACGGTCGCCGAGAGCGAAAAGCTCGAACGCGATCTGCCCGGCGGACACACCAAGAATCTGTTTCTCAAGGACGCCAAAGGCAAGCTCTTCCTGGTGACGGCAGAGAGTCACAGCCCGGTTAACCTCAAGATCCTCCACAAGATCCTTGGCTGTGCTCGCCTCAGCTTCGGCAAGCCGGAGCTGCTGATGGAGGTGCTGGGGGTGGCTCCGGGCTCGGTCACGGCCTTCGCTCTCATCAACGACACCGAGCACCGTGTCACGTTCGTTCTCGACAGCCGCCTGATGGCTTACGATACCATCAACTGCCATCCGCTAGAGAACACGGCCACGACAAACATTGCGCGCGGCGACCTTTTGCGGTTCATTCGGTCTTGTGGACATGAGCCGCTGATCGTCGATTTGGACGAAGCCCCCATTGTCTGACGGGTTCACCGCCACAATCTTGTGGTCGTCCGCCGAGTTGGGCCGCGGAGGACGAAAGCCGGCTTAAGGAGATCCAGATGGAGATTGGTGCACGCCAGCCTGCTGCTGCAGGCCAATCGGATGTGATCAAGGATACGACGACCGCGAACTTCGCCAAAGACGTGCTGGAAGCCTCGCGGTCGGCACTTGTGCTGGTGGACTTCTGGGCGGCGTGGTGCGGGCCTTGCCGGCAGCTTACTCCCATCCTGGAAAAGGTTGTCCGGAGCTACAACGGCAAGGTGCGGCTGGTGAAGCTTAACGTGGACGAACACCCCGCCATAGCCGGGCAGCTGCGTGTGCAGTCGCTGCCAACAGTCTATGCGTTCCGGGACGGCCGTCCGCTCGACGGATTCATGGGTGCGCAGCCGGAGAGCGCTGTTCGCGCCTTCATCGACCGGCTCCTTGGCGAGGATAGTCAGGCGGATGTCGAGGCTTTCCTGGAAGCTGCCGAGCAGACGCTTGAGGCTGGTGACCTGCAGCAGGCCGCGCAGATGTACGCCGCGGTTCTTCAGGAGGATCGCGAGAACGTTGTTGCCCTCGCCGGCTTGGCCAAGTGCTATCTGAAGAGTGGAGACATCGCCCGCGCCGAGCAGACCATCGCCCTCGTGCCGCCTGACAAGCGTCAGGCGAGCGCCGTTGCGAGCGTGGCGGCTGCGCTGGAGCTAGCGAGGAAGGCAGGGGCTGCGGGGGACGTCGCCGATCTGCAGGCGAAGGTTGAAGCCAACCCTGCCAACCTTCAGGCGCGGTTCGATCTGGCGTTGGCACTGGCGGCCAGGGACGACAAGGCGGGCGCGGTGGATCAACTGCTTGAGATTTACCGCCGGGACCGCAACTGGAACGACGAAGCCGCGCGCAAGCAGCTGATCCAGCTCTTCGATGCGTGGGGGCCCAAAGACCCGCATACCATCGAGGGCCGCCGTAGGCTGTCTTCGCTGATGTTCGCCTGAGGCCAAGCTCACGAAAGGAGGCCGTTTTGGCCCCTACGGACCGCTATCGACGCCCGGCTGACCTGCCGCAGCGCATTCCTGTTTTTCCGTTGCGGGGCGCAATCCTGCTGCCGCGGGCTGTGCTGCCGCTCAGCATCTATGAGACGCGCTACCTCGCCATGTTGGATGACATTCTCGCCGTCGATCGGATCGTTGGCATCATCCAACCGGAGCGCTCCGAGGGAGAGGAGGAAAGTCCGCCTGGGAAGGACGTGAGCCTCCGACCGGTGGGTTGCGCGGGGCGGCTCACGGCGTTCCAGGAGCTGGATGACGACAGGGTTCTGGTAACAGTCACCGGCATATCGCGGTTCGGGCTTGTTTCCGAGGTGCCGACCGAGAAGCCCTATCGCATTTTCGAGGTCGACTACGACCGCTTTAGCGAGGATTTCCAGGTCGGGGCCGGTGAAGAGAGCGTGGACAGAGCCAACCTGCTGCGCGTTTTGCGGAGCTACCTCGAGTCCTACGATCTCAAGGCCGACTGGCGGTCGATCCTGAGCGCGCCGAGCGAGTATCTCGTGAATTCGCTTTCGGTCGTCTGCCCCTATGGAGCCGAAGAAAAGCAGGCGCTGCTCGAGGCGAAGGATCTCAAGACCCGGGCGGAAGTGCTGGTTGCCCTCGCCGAAATGGAGCTGGCCTCGAGTGAGGGCGGTTCGGGTGGCGCGGTAAACTAAGTTTCGCGGCAGGTTTTGCCATGACGGACCCCACGCAAGATTCCGGCGGCGAACGCAAGGAGACGATTGACCGGAGGCTACTTGAGCTTCTGGTCTGCCCGCTCACCAAGACGCCGCTTGAATACAATGAGGAACGGCAGGAGCTAGTCAGCAAGGCGGCAGGCCTCGCGTTTCCGATTCGCGAGGGCGTGCCGTTGATGACGGTCGAAGCCGCCCGCCAGCTGGAAGAGGGCGAGGGCGGTACGCGCTAGCGGAAGACCTAGGCGGCGAACTACTCCGCAGCCATACGGCGCAAGGTGAGCTGGGTCATCAGCGCCCGGAGTGCGGCTGCCTTCAAAGGCTTGCGCAACAGGTGGAAGCCGCGTGAACGAAGCTCCCGCTCCACTTCTGGCGAGTGGTCCGCCGTGATGAAAACGGCTGGCACGTCGGCCTTCATGAATTCCCGCAGGCCAAGCACCGCCTCCAGACCGGTTTCGCCGTCCAGATGATAATCGGCGAGGATGATGTCGGGGGTGACGGAATCCTGCGAGATCAGATCCAAAGCGGCGCTGCCGCTGCTGACACAAAGAACCTTGCAGCCCCAGCCGGACAGCAGTGTCTCCATCCCCTCCAGCACTGCCGGCTCGTTGTCGATGCAGAGCACCACGCATCCCGCGATTGGGCCGTGCCCGCGCGGCGGCCGGACAGGCTGAGGCGCAACGGCTGCCTGTGGCTCC